>Ga0255028_100242_pt1 | contig 11439 bp, 12 predicted proteins | sample DRGLUT_MetaT_FD_178168 | JGI IMG/M metagenome (GOLD analysis project Ga0255028, IMG submission 178168) | Metatranscriptome of freshwater microbial communities from Pennsylvania, United States - DR:GLUT (Metagenome Metatranscriptome) | ecosystem: Environmental > Aquatic > Freshwater > Creek...
AGCGCGGGTCCCCTCTCCCGTGCGGGAGAGGGAGCATCTCGCGCTTGAAAGACACCGAGGCGCGATATCCCGCGCGCGGTGCCTCAGGGGATCAGCCGGTCCGCGCGGAGCTGGCCGAACAGGTCGAAGAACGCGTCGTCCGTCGGCTGGTAGGCCGTGAAGCCGAGGCGGCGGCTCTTGCTCATGTCGGTGACGACCTCGATCGGCCGGCCGAGATCGGCATCCGTGTGCCAGGCTGAGGCGAGTTTCTCGAGCTTCGGCTCGGCCAGTCCGTAGCGCTGCGCGATCTCCGCCCAGGCCGGGCCGTCCTGCGCCATCCGGGGTTCGAGCGGCCGGTGCGTGCCGTCGAACGGCACCGGCTCGATCCCGAACCAAGCGGCGATCCGGCCCCACATCCAGCTCCAGCGGAAGACGTCGCCGTCGACGACGTTGAACGCCTCGTTGGCAGCCTTCGGCTCGGTCGAGGCCCAGAGCAGCTGACGGGCCAGCAGCCGCGCGTCGGTCATGTCGGTGAGGCTGTTCCACTGCGCGGCCGAGCCCGGGAAGATGAACGGGCGTCCCAGCTCCCGGCACAGGGTGGCGTAGCAGGCGAGCGTCGTGCCCATGTTCATGGCGTTGCCCACCGCCTTGCCGATGATCGTATGCGGGCGGTGGACGCTCCAGGTGAAGCCGTCGCGGGCGGCCGCCGCGAACACGGCATCCTCCTGCGCGTAGTAGAAGTTCTCGATGTCGAGCCGGCCCTGGTCCTCGCGGAACGGCGTCTGCGGCAGGGTGCCTTTGCCGTAGGCCTCGAACGGGCCGAGATAGTGCTTCAGCCCGGTCACCAGGGCGACGTGGCGGACGCTCTTCTTGGGGCGCAGCGCGTCGAGGACGTTCTCGACCATCGCCCGGTTGACGCGGATCATCTCGGCTTCCGTAGGGCGCCGCTGCCAGGTCGCCAGGAACACGTGGCTCGGGGCGAGGTCGGCCAGCGCCTTCTCCAGCGAGGCCGGATCCTGCAGGTCGCCGGCTACCGGCTCGACTCCCGCCTGGGCCACCGGGTGGCGCGCGAGACCCGCGACCCGCCAGCCCTCTTGGCTCAGCAGCGCCGCGGTGGCGCTGCCGACGATCCCGCTGGCGCCGACGATCAGGGCGGTGTTCGACATGGAAAGCCTCATACCCGGCGAAATCACGGGTCCGGGGCAGATGGGCACGGGTGGTGCCGCGACAACCCCGCCGCGCAGCGGCTGCGCCTGTGCAGCGCGCAAGGATTGCGTGATCGCGAGGCTTCTCCCGTCATCGCGAGCGCAGCGAAGCGATCCATGGCAGCCCGTGGTCTCGAACCCTCGCGCGACCCTGGGTTGCTTCGCGACGCTCGCAAAGACGGGGGCTCTCAGGCGACCCGGTCGATCGCGCCGCCCAGGATGTCCACGATCTCGGCGATCTGGCCGCGCTCGATGATCAGCGGCGGCGACAGGGCGATGATGTCGCCGGTCACCCGGGTGAGCAGGCCGCGCTCGAAGCAGTCCACGAACACGTCGTAGGCGCGCTTGCCCGGCGCGTCCGGGCGCGGCGCCAGCTCGACGCCGGCCACGAGGCCGATGGTGCGGATGTCGATGACGCCCTTGCGCCCGCGCAGGTCGTGGATCGCCGCCGCCCAGTCGTCGGCGATATCGGCGACGCGGGTGAGGAGCCCCTCCTCCCGGTAGATGTCCAGCGTCGCGAGGCCGGCCGCGCAGGCGATCGGGTGACCGGAATAGGTGTAGCCGTGGAACAGCTCGATCCCGTCCGGGCCCTGCATCAGCGCATCGTGGACCGCGCGGCTCGCGAAGACCGCGCCCATCGGCACCGTGCCGTTGGTCAGGCCCTTGGCGCTGGTCACGAGGTCGGGGACGACGCCGAAGAAGTCGGTCGCGAACGGCGCGCCGAGACGGCCAAATCCGGAAATGACCTCGTCGAAGATCAGCAGGATGCCGTGCTTGGTGCAGATCTCGCGCAGGCGCTCGAGGTAGCCCTTCGGCGGGATCAGCACGCCCGTGGAGCCCGCCACCGGCTCGACGATGCAGGCCGCGATGGTCTCGGCCCCGTGCAGCGCCACGAGCCGCTCCAGATCCTCGGCGAGCTCCGCCCCGTGCTCGGGCTGGCCCTTCACGAAGGCGTTGCGGGCCGGGTCGTGGGTGTGGCGCAGGTGGTCGGTGCCGTTGAGCTGCGGGAAGACCCGCCGGTTCGACACGATGCCGCCGACCGACAGGCCGCCGAAGCCGACGCCGTGATAGCCGCGCTCGCGGCCGACGAGCCGGGTGCGGGTCCCCTGCCCGATCGCCCGCTGGTAGGCGAGCGCGATCTTGAGGGCGGTGTCGACCGATTCCGAGCCGGAATTGGTGAAGAACACCCGGTCGAGGCGCCGATCAGGGCCGCCCGGGGCGATCTCGGCGAGGCGCTCGGCGAATTCGAACGCGATCGGGTGGCCCATCTGGAAGGTCGGGGCGAAGTCGAGGGTCGCGAGCTGGCGTTCCACCGCGGCGGCGATGCCCCGCCGCCCGTGGCCGGCGTTGACGCACCAGAGGCCCGCGGAGCCGTCGAGGATCTTGCGGCCGTCGTCGGCGGTGTAGTGCATGCCCTCGGCCGACACGAGCAGGCGCGGCGCCGCCTTGAACTGGCGGTTGGCCGTGAACGGCATCCAGAAGGCGTCCATCGCGGGCGTATTGCGGAGCGGATGGTCGGTCATGGGCGGTTCTCCGGGAGCAGGCGGCGCGGATCGGGCGGCGGGACCAGGGGACACCTTCGCCGATCGGGCAACAAGTCCTTTTCTGGTCGCCGCCAACCCCTTGCATGACCGGGGCCACGGATGGCACCGTTGCGGGATCCGCAACACCTGAAACGGGGCCCGCCGGATGAGCATCGATGTCGGCGCGCGCCTGCGCTTCGTGCGCGCCCGTCACGGCCTGTCGCAGCGGACGCTGGCCAAGCGGGCCGGCGTGACCAATTCCGCGATCTCGCTGATCGAGGCGAACCGCGTGAACCCGTCGGTGGGCGCTCTCAAGCGGATCCTCGACGGGGTGCCGATCGGCATGGCCGCGTTCTTCGCCCTGGAGCCGGAGCCGGAGCGCAAGGCGTTCTTCGCCGCCGAGGACCTCACCGAGATCGGCCGACGGGCTGCCAAGGGGGCGATCTCGTACCGGCAGGTCGGCGACAGCCTGTTCGGGCGCAAGCTCCAGATCCTCAAGGAGCGCTACGAGCCGGGCGCCGATACCGGCCGGGTGCCGCTCTCCCACGAGGGCGAGGAGGGCGGCATCGTGCTCTCCGGCCGCCTGGAGGTGACGGTGGATTCCGAGCGCCGGATCCTCGGCCCCGGCGACGCCTACAGCTTCGACAGCCGCCGCCCGCACCGGTTCCGCTGCGTCGGGCCCAACCCCTGCGAGGTGGTCAGCGCCTGCACGCCGCCGAGTTTTTGATCGCGCCGATCCCATGCCGAGCGACAGCGTCGTCCTTCTGCACGGTCTCGGGCGCACCGCCGCCTCGTTCGCGCGGATGCGGTCGGCCCTGACGGCGGAGGGCTACCGGGTGTTCGCGCTCGATTATCCCTCGACCCGCCACGACCTCCCTACCCTGACGCTGACGCTCCGTCCGCAGGTCGCCGCGATCGCCGGCGCGACGGCGGGCGCGCTGCATGTCGTCGGGCACTCGATGGGCGGTCTCCTCGCGCGGAGCCTGATCGCGGATGCGCGACCGGACAGGCTCGGTCGCCTCGTCATGCTCGGGCCGCCCAACCGCGGCAGCGAGATCGCGGACCGGCTGCGGCATGTCGCCCTCTATCGCCGCCTCCTCGGGCCGGCCGCGCTGTCGCTCGGGACCGCGTCGGTGCCGTTCTGGCCCGATCCCGATTATCCGGTCGGCGTCATCGCCGGCACGCGCAGCATCGATCCGGTCGGCTGGCTGATGCTGCCCCGGCCGAACGACGGGCGGGTGAGCGTCGCCCGGACCCGGATCCCGGGCCTGCAGGGGCATCTGGTGCTGCCGGTCAGCCACGCCCTGATGATGAACCATCCCGTCGTCATCGCGCAGACGGCGCGGTTCCTTGCGACGGGGGGCTTCGCCGCGTAACCGTGAATTCAAAATACCGATAAGCGCGAGGATCGATGGCCGTCACCACCGCCGCCCCGGCCGCCGGGCCCGGACAGAACCAGTCGGCGCGCGCGGCGCTGGCGGCCTTCGTGGGCACCACGATCGAGTGGTACGACTTCTTCATCTACGGCACCGCGGCGGCCCTGGTGTTCGGGCCGCTCTTCTTCACGGCGGAATCGCCCTATATCGCCACGCTCTCGGCTTTCGGGACCTTCGCGGTGGGTTTCCTGGCCCGGCCGCTGGGCGGCCTGATCTTCGGGCATCTCGGCGATCGGTTCGGGCGCAAGCGCGCCCTGGTGGCGACGCTCGTGATGATGGGCATCGCCACCTCGTGCATCGGGCTTCTGCCGACCTACGCCTCGGTCGGCCTGTGGGCGCCGGTCCTGCTGGTGGTCCTGCGGCTGATCCAGGGGCTCGCGGTCGGCGGCGAGTGGGGCGGCGCCGTGCTGATGGCCGCCGAGCACGCGCCGGCCGGGCGCAACACCTTCTTCGCCTCCTTCGCGCAGCTCGGCAGCCCCGCCGGGCAGATCCTGTCGCTGCTGGCCTTCCGGCTCGCCGGCCTCCTCGACAAGGAGAGCTTCCTGGCCTGGGGCTGGCGGGTGCCGTTCCTGGTCAGCATCCTGCTGCTCGGCGTCGGGCTCGCGATCCGCCTCGGCGTCGCGGAATCGCCGGCCTTCGAGAAGGCCCGGGCCGCCGGCGGGCCGCCGCCGGCGCCGGTGCGCGAGGTGCTGACGACCTGCCTGAAGCCGGTGCTGCTGGCCGCGGGGGCCAACACCTTCGCGATCGCCTCGGTCTACCTGTTCAACACCTTCATGATCGCGTTCACCACGCAGTATCTCGGCATCGCGCGGGCGACGATCCTCGACGCCCTGCTGATCGCCGCCGTGGTCCAGCTGGTGATGACCCCGGTGGGTGCCCGGATCGCGGAGGTGATCCGCAACGAGCGGCTGTTCCTCCAGGGGACGCTGGTCTGGGCGATGCTGGCCCCCTACCCGCTGTTCTGGCTGGTCGAGACCCAGTCGGTGCCCCTGATCGTGCTGGGTCTCGCCCTCAACGTGGTTGGCAGCGCGACCTTCTACGCGGTGATCGCCGGCTACCTCGCGGGCGCCTTCCCGACGCGGATCCGCTACACGGCGATCTCCATCGCCTACCAGTTCTGCGGGGCGTTGGCCGGCGGCCTGACGCCGATCGTCGGCACCGTGCTGGCCGAGCGCTTCCAGGGCCATTGGTGGCCGATCGCGGTGTTCGGCACGGCGCTGGCCGGCGTGTCGTTCCTGTGCGTCACGGCGATCGGCGGCTACCGGGCGCAGCAGCGCGGCTTCCTGGACGGGTGAGCGCAAGCCGATCAAAGGCGCCGGATCCGGGTAACGCCGGATTCACACCGGCGGCCTAGGATCGGCGCCATGGATTCGATCGCCGCAGCCGCCGTCCAGATGCTGGGTTCGTCCCAGAACCAGCAGATCGGCATCGCCGTCGCCAGGCAGCAGCTCTCGGCCGACAAGGCGGTCGCCGGGCTCGTGGCGGACGGCGCCGCCCAGGCGGCGAGTGCCGGCCCGCCCGCGCCTCCCGGACAGGGGCTGAGCGTCGACCTTCGGGTCTGACGGCGGCGCCGTGCGCGCCCGTCCCTACCCGAAGCCGTAGAGCCGCCGCGGGTTGTCGACGAACGCCATCCGGCGCCTGTCCGCGTCCGGTACCCAGTCGGCCATCAGGTCGAGGAGCTCCCGCGTCCGCGGCGGACCGTCCCAGGCGGCCACGTGCGGCCAGTCCGAGCCCCAGAGGCAGCGCTCCGGCGCGGCGTCGTTGAGCGCCCGGGCGAAGGGGATCGTGTCCGCGTAGGGCGGGCCGGTCACGGAATCCCGGAAGGCGCCCGAGAGCTTCACCCAGTTGCCGTCGGCGACGAGGCCGAGCAGCGCCCGGAAGCCCGGATGATCCACGCCCGCCGACGTCGGCATGTGGCCCATATGGTCGAAGACCAGCGGCACGGGCAGCCGCGACAGGCGGCCGGCGATCGGCGGCAGCTCTCGGGCGTCGAGCAGGAACTGGAGGTGCCAGCCCATCTCGCGGGCGAGCGCCCCGTAGGATTCGACCGCGTCGAGCCCGACCCCACCGCCGAACAGGACGTTGAGGCGCAGGCCGACCACGCCGGCCTCCTTCAGCGCGGCGAGTTCCGCGTCGGGCAGGCCGCGCGGGATCACCGCGATGCCGCGCAGGCGCTGCCGGTTGGCGCGCAGCGTCTCGACCATCAGCCGGTTGTCGGTGCCGTGCACGCTGACCTGGACCAGCACGCCGTTGGCCATGCCGGTCCCGTCGAGCATCGCGAGATACCGCTCGGCCGGCGCCGCCGGGGGCGTGTAGCTGCGGTCCGCCACCAGCGGAAAGTCCGGCGGCAGGCCGATGACGTGGGCGTGCGTGTCGACCGCGCCCTCCGGAACGGCGTAGCGGGTCGGGCCCTCCGGATGCGGGTCCGGGGCGGGGCAGTCTCGGATCTCGGGCATGATCAGGAATCCGCGTGCAGGACCTTGCCGCGCGTCTCGGGCAGCGCGAAGGCCGCCAGGAAGAAGATCCCGTAGGCGATGGCCGCGAAGATCGCGATGGCCGAGGCGAGACCGGCGCGCTCCGCGAGGTAGCCGACCAGCGTCGGGAACAGCGCGCCGATCCCGCGGCCGAAATTGTAGCAGAACCCCTGCCCCGAGCCGCGCAGGCGCGTCGGGTACAGTTCGGTCAGGAAGGCGCCCATGCCGGAGAAGTAGCCGGAGGCGAAGAAGCCCAGCGGGAAGCCCAGCACCCAGAGCACGCCGTTCGACAGCGGGATCTGCGTGTAGGCGACGATTACCGCGATGGCGCCCAGCGAGAAGATCAGGAAGAGCGGCCGCCGCCCGAGCCGGTCGGCGAGCCACGCGCCCACAAGGTAGCCGGTGAACGAGCCGACGATCAGGGCCGCGAGGTAGCCGGTGGAGGACACGATCGACAGGTGGCGCTCGGTGGTCAGGAAGCGCGGCACCCAGGTGGTGATCGCGTAGTAGCCGCCCTGGCAGCCCGCCGCCGCCAGGGAGGCGAGAAGTGTCGTCTTGAGGATCGGGCCGGAGAAGATCTCCCAGATCTGCGGCCGGTCGCCCGTGGCGGCGGCCCGGGCGCGGGATTCGGCGGCGACCTCCGGCTCCTTCACGTAGCGGCGCAGGTAGAAGACCAGCAGCGCCGGCAGCGCGCCCACCGCGAACATCCAGCGCCACGCGGTCTCGGGCGGCAGGATCGAGAACAGCACCGCCTGCGACAGGACCGCGAGGCCCCAGCCGATCGCCCAGCCGGACTGGACGGAGCCGACCGCGCGGCCGCGATACTCGGCCCGGATCGTCTCGCCGATCAGCACGGCGCCAGCCGCCCACTCGCCGCCGAAGCCGAGGCCCAGGATCGCCCGGGCGACGAGAAGCTGCTCGAAATTCTGCACGAAGGCGCAGAGCAGCGAGAACAGGGAGAACCAGAGGATCGTGATCTGCAGGGTGAGCACCCGGCCGATCCGGTCGGCGATGAAGCCCGCGAGCCAGCCGCCAACTGCCGAGGCCAGCAGCGTCACTGTGGCGGCGAGCCCGGCCGTGCCGGAATCGACGTGCCACAGGGCCATGATCGTCCCGATCACCAGCGGGTAGATCATGAAGTCCATGCCGTCGAGGCACCATCCGGCGGCGCACGCCCAGAACGTGTGCCGCTCCGGCGGCGTCATCGATCGGTAGAAGGCGGTGAGGCTGGCGTCGCGGATCTCGACCGCGTCCACGCCGGTGCTCCCCTGCCCGGTTGCTGTGCTCATCGCCGCCTCCCGCCGTCCGATACCAGTATCAGCGTCCTAGGCTGAGCTGTCCAACGTCGGAGAGGCCCACGCAAGGAAAAGGCCGCCCGCAGGCGGCCTCTCCCCGTCTTTTCGCTTCCCGGTCAACGCTCAGTAGCAGCGCTCGACCAAGACCCGGCGGTAGCCGTAAGGAGTCCAGCGCACCCGCGGGACCGTGTAGCAGCCGCCGCCATAGCCGTAATCGCCGGCGTAGCCGTAGCCGACCGGAGCGTAGCCACCGTATCCGTAGCCATAGCCCGGGTAGCCGTACCCGCCGTAGAGACCGCCGGCCGCGAGACCCAGGCCGACGCCGAGGCCCAACCCACCGAGGCCGTAGCCGTAGCCCCGGCCATAACCGAAGCCGCGGCCGTAGCCGAAGCCGCGTCCACCATAGAAGCCGCCCCCGCGGAAGCCGGCGCCGCGGAAGCCGCCGCCGAAGCCGCCACCCCGGAAACCGCCGAAGCCGCCGCCGTGGAAGCCGCCGCCGTGGAAACCACCACCGCCGAATCCGCGCGCGTCCGCGCTGGCCGGCGCCAGAACCAGGGCACCCGCTGCGAGCAGGGCCGAGCCGAGCACTGCACCCTTCATCACGTCATCTCCGTGGAAAACCGCCCTCTGAGGCAAGAAACGTTTCAAGGCCAAAAACGGTCCAGTCATCTCTTGCGGCGCGCCGCCGCTCCTGGCCGCGGCAAGCCCCGGCCCTGCTCCGAGCTCCAAAATCGCCGCTTTCCGAGGCGAGAGGCCCCGGTAACAGCCCGCTCCAACCCTCCGAGCAATGCGGAACGAGTGATGACGATGCGCCCGGCTCACGCCTTGTTGATCGCGCTCCTCGCGCTGGCCGCCCCCGCCCGGGCTGCCGAGGCGCCGGCCGGTCCGACCCCCTGCCGGGCCGTCGAGGCGCAGGGCGAGACCTTCACGGTCTGTACGGTCGACCTGCGGCGGCAGCGGCTGCGATTGTTCTGGCGCGAACAGGATGGGCGGCCCTACGGCTCGCTCGGCACACTGGCCGAGACTCAGGGCGGGCGCCTCAGCTTCGCGATGAATGCCGGCATGTACGACAAGGACCAGGCGCCGGTGGGCCTCTACGTCGAGGACGGGCGCGAGATGAAGCGGGTCTCGACGGCCGATGGTCCGGGCAACTTCCACCTCAAGCCCAACGGCATCTTCTGGGTGAAAGGTGAGCGCGCGGGCGTGCTCGACACGGCACGCTATCTCCGGGCGAAGATCCGCCCGGACTATGCCACGCAGTCCGGGCCGATGCTGGTGATCGACGGCCAGATCCACCCGAAGATCTCGGCCGACGGGCCGAGCCAGAAGATCCGCAACGGCGTGGGCGTCCCGGAGGACGGACACGTCGCGATCTTCGCCATCTCCGAGCGACCGGTGACCTTCGGGGCCTTCGCGCGGCTGTTCCGGGACGATCTCGGCTGCCGGAACGCCCTGTTCCTCGACGGCTCGGTGTCGAGCCTCTACGCGCCGAATCTCGGCCGCACCGACATCAGCCGGCCGCTCGGGCCGTTGGTGGGGGCGCTGCCGCGCTGAGGACGGTCCAGAGCTTCGGGGACGGCCGGGGAAGACTGCCTCTCGCCCTCGGTCCGCGTCGGGCCGGCTCGAATGGCGGCATCGCCGTCATCCCGGGGCCGCGGAGCGGAACCCGGGACCCAGAGCCGACGCGGCGCCAAGCTTCGGCACCCGCAAGGGTTCTGGATTGCACGCCCTCAGCGCTGCCCGAAGGCCGTGTCCTTGAACAGGTCCTTGTACGCCCGCGGCTGCGAGCGCCAGTACTGCTTGGGCGCCCGCACCTGCGCGCCGAGCTCGGCAGCCGCGTGCCAGGGCCAGCGGGGATCGTACAGCATGGCGCGCGCCAGCGAGATCGCGTCGGCTTTGCCCTCCTGCAGGATCGTCTCCGCTTGGGCAGCCTCCGTGATCAGTCCCACCGCGATGGTGGTGAGTCCGGTCTCCGCCTTGATCCGCTCCGCGTAGGGCACTTGGTAGCCCGGCCCGAGCTTGATCGCCTGCTTCGGGGAGACGCCGCCCGTGGAGACGTGGAGCGCGGGCGAGCCCGCCCGCTTCAGGGCCTTCGCCAACTCGACGGTCTCGTCGAGATCCCAGCCGTCCTCGACCCAGTCGGTGGCCGAGACGCGCAACCAGACCGGGCTGCCCGCCGGCACGACGTCGCGCACCGCGTCGTAGACCTCCAGCGGAAAGCGCATGCGGTTCTCGAGGCTGCCGCCATACTGGTCCGTGCGCTTGTTGGCGATCGGCGACAGGAACTGGTGCAGCAGGTAGCCGTGGGCGCCGTGCAGTTCCACAGCCTCGATGCCGAGGCGCACGGCGCGCTTGGCGGTGGCCACGAATTGATCGCGGACGCGCTTCAGGTCGGCGGCGTCGAGGGCGTGGGGCGGGACCTCGCCCTCCCCGTGCGCCACCGCCGAGGGCGCCTCCGTGCGCCAGCCGTAAACGTGCTCGGGCGGGATCTGCTGACCGCCGGCCCAGGGGGCGTCGCTCGAGGCCTTCCGGCCGGCATGGGCGATCTGGATGCAGACCGGGATCGGCGCGTAGTCGCGCACGGCGCCGAGCACGCGGGCCAGCGCCCGCTCGCAGCCGTCGTTGTAGAGGCCGAGATCCCAGGCGGTGATCCGCGCCTCCGGGGACACCGCGGTGGCCTCCAGGGTGAGCAGGCCGGCGCCCGACATGGCGAGCTGCCCAAGATGCATCATGTGCCAGTCGGTGGCCTCGCCGTCGCGCGCCGAGTATTGGCACATCGGGGCGATCAGGATGCGGTTCTCGAGGGTGAGGGCATCGAGCGTCAGCGGTTCGAACAGGCGAGCGGTCATCGGCAACTCCCGGTGGTAGAGCCACTCTGGCGCAGGATGGGCACGGCGGCCAGTGCTGTGCGGCACAGCACCCCTGCGGCCAGGGATTGCGGGAACTTGCTGAGACGGCGGGCCGTTTCTGGCGCTGTCGCCGCATCGCGGCAATCGACGCGAACCGCCTGAGGGGGCGAGATCGCCCGAGGTCCATATGATGCTCACGAAGCTCGCCGCCCCGTTCATCCTGGCCGCCGGCTGTGCCGCCCTCGCGGCGTCGGCACAGGCCCAGCCCGCCGCCTTCGGCGGTCCCAAGATGCTGCTCCACGGCAATTACTGTGGGCCTGGCAACAACGCGCCCCTCCCGCCGATCGACGCCCTCGACGCGGCCTGCGCCCGCCACGACGCCTGCACGCCGCAGGGCGGCCTGCCCTCCCAGGCCTGCAATCTCCGCCTTCAGCAGGAGGCGACTTTGATCTCGCGTGATCCGCGTCAGCCGCAGGATGTCCGGTCCCTCGCCGGCCTCGTGGCCGCCACCGCGACCTTGATTCCGTCCGAGCCGAACGCGCGTCGGCTGCCGGCCGCCGTCTCCACGGGACCGGCTTACGGTGCCTACGCCCCGGCCATGACGCAGCCGGCGCCGACAGTCGAGATGGACAGCGACGACGAGGCCGACGCCGACTAGGCGGAGCGGCCTGGCGGCCC
>Ga0255028_100243_pt1 | contig 11404 bp, 8 predicted proteins | sample DRGLUT_MetaT_FD_178168 | JGI IMG/M metagenome (GOLD analysis project Ga0255028, IMG submission 178168) | Metatranscriptome of freshwater microbial communities from Pennsylvania, United States - DR:GLUT (Metagenome Metatranscriptome) | ecosystem: Environmental > Aquatic > Freshwater > Creek...
CAGCGCCAGAATTGAGACGAAGGCGACGAAGACGAACCGAGCAAGAAGGTTTGGCATGGGCGATCCTGCGATCCATATCGGATCCGTTCGGCGCAGCTCGGGCGCTGAACTTAAGCCAGGCTTAAGTCAGGACAGGAGGCTGCCCGGCACACTGGGAGGAAGGCATGCGAATCCTCGTCGTCGAAGACGATCCGATGCTCTCGGATGGGCTCAAGGTCGGGCTGGGACTGAGCGGGGCGACAATCGACTGCGTGGCGACCTGCGCGGACGCCGACGCGGCCCTTGCCGCGAACGCATTCTCGGCGGTCGTGCTCGACCTGATGTTGCCCGACGGCTCCGGCCTTGACGTGCTGCGCGTTCTCCGGCGCAAGGGCGACCGGACCCCGGTGGTCCTGCTGACGGCGCGGGACGCGGTCACTGACCGGGTCACGGGCCTGGACTGCGGGGCCGACGATTACCTCGGCAAGCCCTTCGACCTGGAGGAACTCTCGGCCCGCATCAGGGCCGTCGTCCGCCGGGCCTCGGGCAGGGCCGCCGCCGAGCTGAGGCATGGAGGCATTCATCTCGACCTCGGCAGCCTGACCGTGACGGTCGATGGGGCGCCGGTGACCGTGTCGAGGCGCGAGTTCATGATCCTGGCCGCCCTGATGGAGCGGCCCGCCGTGCTCAGGTCCAGGGCCGAGCTGGAGGAGCGCCTCTACGGCTGGCAGGAGGAGGTCGAGAGCAACGCGGTCGAGGTCCACGTCCATAACCTGCGTGCCAAGATAGGCAGAAATGCCATCGAGAACGTGCGCGGCGTCGGCTACCGCATGAGGGTGCCGGCGTGAACTCGCTGCGCGCCCGGCTCTTCGCTATCTTCCTTATCGCCACCGGCCTCGTCTGGCTCACTGCCGTCGCCTGGATCTACCTCGGCTCCAGGCACGAGGTGGGACGGGTCCTCGACACCCGCCTCCAGGAGGCGGCGCGGATGGTCGCTTCCCTCGTGCGGCCCACCGGTGGCGGGCGGCCGGAAGGCGCCCCGGTCATCGTGGCGCCCCCGGGCGGCTACGAGCGACAGATCTCCTGCCAGATCTGGTCCCTGGACGGCCACATGGTGGCGCGGTCCAGCGGCGCGCCCGAGCGGCGATTCACGGACGCGCCCGCCGGGTTCTCCGAGCGGGAAGTCGACGGCGAGGCTTGGCGGATCTTCACCGTCGACGATTTGGGCAACGGGGTCCGGGTCATGGTGGGCGACAAGCTGGGCTCGCGCGAGCGCCTCGTGTCGGACCTCGCCATGGGACTGCTGACCCCGGTCCTCCTCGCCGTCCCGCTCGTCGGGATGCTGATCTGGGTGAGCCTCGGACGCGGTTTGCGCCCGTTGAGGCGGATGGCCCGCAACCTCGCGGCCCGTGGCGCCGATGACATGAGCGCCATCGACGCCGGGCGAGCGCCTGCCGAGGTTCGGCCCGTCATGGACGCGCTGAACGGCCTGTTCTCCAAGGTCGAGGCGGCGCGCCGCCACGAACGGGAGGTGACAGCCTTTGCGGCGCACGAGCTCCGCACTCCCCTGGCGGCGTTGAAGACCCACGCCCAGGTCGCGCTGGTCGCTTCGGATCCGGCGGTCGTCAGGACCGCGCTGCGTCAGATCGTTGCCGGCGTCGACCGGACCGCGCGGCTGGTGCGACAACTCCTCGACGCCGCCAGGCTCGACGCCGACGGAGGCGTCCTCGCCTCCGTCGAGGCCGACGTCGGAGCGTTGGTGGCCGAGGCCCTCGAGGGGGTGCGCCAGCCGTCCGGCATCCGGACCGTCGTCGATCCCAGGCTCCAGGGCTTCACGCTTCGCTGCGACCCGGAGAGCCTGCGTCTGGCGATCCGGAACCTGCACGAGAACGCCGTCCAGCACATGCAGGCGGGTCTCGTCGAGTGGCGCCTGTGCCCCGACCGGCGCGGGTTCTACGTGCGCGACGAGGGGCCGGGCATCCCCGAGGAGGAATTGCCGCATGTGACGACGCGCTTCTACCGCGGCCGCCACAAGAGCGCGGCCGGCAGCGGTCTCGGCCTGACCATCGCAGAGATGGCGGCGCAACGCGGCGGTGTGCGGCTTCAACTGCGCAACCGCGACGACCGGCCCGGGCTGCAGGCCGAGCTGATGACGCCGTGAGGAGCTACTCACCTCCCGGCCGGCCTCCTGCCGAAGTGAGTCCAAGATCAGACCGGCGCTCACCCATTGAAGCCTAGCGAGAATCGAGCCGGAATGCCGATGTAGAAATTAGGCGGTAGTTGACCCTAAGCGGAAGTCCGGGACGTCCGGTTTTGGGCAGGGGCTCAGTAACTCGTGGTTTCGAGCTTGGCTAAGAGATGCAGGTTCGAACAGGATAGAATCCCCCCGAGCAGCTGGTCGACGATTTCGAGACCCCAACCTTGCCAAGGTTGGGATCGAGGATTCGAATCCCTTCGCTCGCTCCATTTTTCCCAACTATACGAACGACTTACAAGGCCGCAGCTCTGCGGCCTTTGTCGTTTTCGGAGTCTGCGGAAGCAGGGCGGAAGCAATTGTGCGAACCCCTGGCTCCGTAGGAGTGACTGCGCGCCGCAGCCCTCAGGCTCACCGCCAAGCCTGCAACCGCTCGCGTTGGATCTTGTCCCAAATCGGCAGCGTCCGGTCGCCTAGAGGCGGCCCCGGTTGCAGCCTTTAGCCTTATCTAAACAACTACTGCTGAGTTAGCCTATAAATTCTTTTGAAGCGAGGATCGCTGGTAGCTTCTGGCGCTTTCTGGTGGAGATCCTCAAGCCAACTGGCGAGATCGTGAGGTCTTACCGTCGGGTTCGGCCCCAGCGCGGCATCGATGATGTTGAGGAACGCGCTCCAATGCTTCACCACGAAATCCTTCGCGACGCTGCTTAGGCTGCCATAGTCCGTATCTTTGCGCAGACTGATGAAGAGGCTTGTGATGTCGTACAGCTGATAGGGTACGGTGAGCGGTATCAGCACCGCGACAGCTTCATCGAAGTCCTCACCGGTGGCGGCCGGCAGTCTCATAATCTCCTGTGACACGGACGGATGGCGTAAAGCGGCATCCAGAGGCCAGACGGTCTTGAAGAAGGGCTTCCCGGCACATTCCCAGAAGCGAGGCCTGTCCGCTTCGTCCTTCACTTCGAACCAGTTCCGGCAGACCCGCGCCATTGAGGCCCTGACGTCCGGTGTCGAGCGCTGGAGGATGGATCGCAGGCCGCTAGAGGTGGGGGCCTGCCTGGCTTCGCCAGCGAATCTGTCGAGGGCTCGCCACGTCATACGGCCGACGTTGCGCTCCTTGCCCTGTTGGGAAAGGCGGTCGGACCGTGCCTCTGCCAGCATAAGCGGTTCGAGGCGACGGTACTGCGCTTCGGACATGCCACGTCCGTAAAGGAGGTGGAGATCCAACAGGATGAGTTCAGGCGGGTCACGTTCCAGAGGGATCATGACCAGTTGCTCGGCTGACTTCGGAATGAGACGTTCCGCCAGGCCCAGCCACTCCGAAACCCTCGCCGCAACTAGAAGGCGGCGTTCGGCTCCGACACCTGCAAGGGTCTCGTCGATCTCGTCGCGAGCATCGGTGAGCACCGGAAGGCTGGCTGGGTTGCGCGCAGCGCGATCAACAAGCGCGATACCGACGAAGGCGAGGATGCCCGCGGGCTGATTCAGGGCCTGACTCATGAGACGTTCGCCTTGGTTCGGACGGTAGGTCTCAACCTCTCCGGACCGAAAGGCTCTGCGAGCAGTGTGCCTCCATGCTCCTAAAACGGCGCCCTCATGCTTGCATAGAAACGGTAGAACGATCTCATCTTGCCCGACGGCAATCCCCTGCAACCAATACGCGGCCGCCGACGCAGTATCATCAAGGATCGCGGGCGGCATCTCCTGGAGATAATGAAGGATGCTCAACTTGGACGCCTCAGACACGCCTGCTGCATCCTGCCGCCCAACCCAGTGCGACAGCAGCCGACGCCATATAGCGCCCGTACCCGGCAGCCTGAACCTTCCGATCGCTTCCAGCACTCTGAGCGGGTCGGACTGAATGAGGGAACTGGTCCGGGGCTCCGACGCGAAGTGATCCTCCGCCAGATCGGAAAGCATTGCTTGGACCAGCTCTTCGCCTACTAATTCCGCCAATGGGCCGGCGTCCGGATCCTTCACGCTGCTGATCCGCCAGCGTGAAGCGCCTAGCCTCCCCAGACCTTGCGGCTCTTTCCCAGTTCTCGCCCGGAAACTCTCCAGAAAAGCTGCGGGCTTGTCTGAAAGTGGACTGATTTTCTCAAATGCGGCAAGCAGATCGGCAGCTGTCGCCTCGTATATCTGACGCAGAATCTCGCTGCGTTCCGGTGGCTCAGACTTAAGATCCGGTAATGCAAGGATCCTGTACTCGATCCTGCATCGGACATCGTCTTTTAGGCGCGGCCAGTTATGAACCAAAGCGGCCATTGCTTCGGGATTTGGTCGCCAAAGCAATTCGTCCGAAACGCCGACCAGGGCTTCCTCAACCGCTTGATCTGGCCAAGGGGCGTCCGCGGTTAAAGCCCAGAGATGCAGTCTCCTGTATAATTCTTCGTCCCGCTGCGCCCAAGATTGGACAACCTTAAAGGCCGCCCAGCTGTCCAAGGCAAGCAGCCTACGCCAAGCCGCGGTCATCGTACGGATCAGGACGATGTGGTCGCTGCCGTACTGATCAGGATCGGTCCTCTCTCCATCCTCGTCGACGACATGATCAGGGAGCCAATTCGGGTCGGTCGCTACACGTTGACATCCGGCGCTTAATAGATCCCGAGTAGAATTGATCTCGATTTCCTCAGACAGAGCATAAATATCATCCAATGCGGCCCCAAAATTCCGAAGCAAATGCTGGAGCCAAGTGGAGTTGTCGGGAAGCGCGTCGGCTATATCCCGATGCCCAGGATGTTTGTTCCAATGGTAGCCAAAGCTTGCCAGATGCATCGGGCTTGTTTCGGACCGTTGATACTCCGAATTCCATGTGAAAGCTCGGCGCACTTGAAGATCCGGCAACATGAATCTTGCCAATCTTCTAGCATCGTCAAGAAGCGGCTTGTCGGCAAAGCGCTTCAGACGGCCGATGATGTCGTAGGCCATCTCATGCAATGAGTTCCCGTGGCGCTTGGCAGCCCGAACGAGTAGTAACCAGAATACTAGGTACTCTCTCGACCAATGGTCTGCGTGATGCTGCCATTGCCTCTCGATGCTTTCGATTTCCTCAGCGGAAAGGCCATGGACACTTGTTGACTGGCGCGGTTCCGTGCGGTCGTCAGCAACTGCTCCATCATCGCTTTGGAGTGAGATGCGGTGCGGTGTCGACAAGCGTTCGATCGCCCACTCCGCGGCCGGAATTGTATCAAGGTTCTGCCAAGTCCAGGTGCCGAACGCGGTGAGATAGCTGTCTGCGTCGCCATTAAACCGTCCAGGCCGACCCGCCGGACCTGATATCCCCGGCCTGGATGCCTCGATGGCCCGAATAAGGGAAAAGCTCGCGCCTGCGGCTTTTGCTCGGGTGCAGTTCGCAGGAGACAGTAGCAGCAGCTCCAGCAGGGAGCGCTCGTGGTTCTCGCACTCGTCATAATGCTTTGAGCCAATGGCCTCGAGGCGGCTGTCGGACCATCCTGTAGGGTCGTCGACGTATCGGGACCACTCGGCGAGCGTATCGTAAAGGTGCCGATGCTGTCCGTTCGGGTCGTAAAGCAGGGGAGTGATGCTCTTGGCCAGCCATTCACTCGTGACGGCGTCAGCTTCGTCCGATGTTGAGTGAAAGAAGGCGTAGATCGGCTTGAGATCGGAAAACCGGCTCCGGTCGGCTCCGATGACACTCAAGAGATATTTAAGGGGTGGGTCTTCAGCCCCATACCCCACCAACACGAGCGTGTAGCGCCGGACAAGATCGTATAGGAATCGTGCCGCCCATCCACTGCGCAGGTAGGCATCACCGAAGTCCGCATCTGTGAGCACGAGATCGGTGCCAGTAATTTCGGCGGGAAGCGTTTTATCGGGTAGCCGGCCGTGCAGATGCAGAACACCGCGGAAATCGATGGTGCCCGGCCCCGGCAGGCTCGCGCCGGCACGAGAGCTGAGCGGAATCGAACCGGCTGCACTCTCCCATGCCCGCTCCAACAGCGTGTCGAAGTTCGTTGTGACGAGGCGGGGCTCGCCCCGCTGATCACGTGCGAGGATCAGTAGGCTCCGGTGACGGTCGAACGGGGTCGTGTCCGAGACGCTGAGCGCTTCGGCAACTACGTCCCGCACTCGGCGCGGCCGCCGCCCGTCCAAATGGCCGCCATCGATCTCGCGTTCAAGTTGCCCAAGCACAAAATCGAAAGCACCGGCTTCAAACGCCTTGAAAACGGACCGCTGCACCTGGTCCTTCGAGCCTGGATCCTTGCCGGTGAGTTCCAAATAGGCATCGCGAGTAAGTTCCCAAAAAAGAGGGAAGCCGCTTCCCTTCGAAGCGCCTGCTCCAACAATGAATATGACTTCCCCAGCATCGCGAGCTCGTATCAGATCAACTGGGATGCGCGGTCCGTCAGGTAGGAATTGGATGGAGCGAGCCTCATCCTGGCCACCTAACGCGTCTGATTGATCTGATGCCAAGATACATCCACCAGTTGAAATAGCCTCAGCTGCTTGTAGACCCTTGATCATCGTTTGGGGGAAGGCCCGCCTCAGTCAACACTCGTTCCCCTGTTCCCCAACGCAATTCCAAGACGGGGAACAAATATGCTAAGTCGTAAGATGTTGTAATTAAATAATATTTTTATATGTGTTCCCCTGTTCCGCCCGTTCCCCGTCCATCAGCGCCGCTGCCCAAATTTCAGTTTGTTTCCTTTGCCTCAACGCCCATCGCCGCCGCGATCCGTAGGGCGAACCGCGCCCTTTGCCCTCCACGTCGGGTCTGCTCGGAAGCGGTTAGGCGACCTTACCTAAACGCGTCTGCTTTCGGGCAGGCACCTGATGTCAGCTCATGGCGCAAGTGAGACCTGCGATCCATTCCGTGTCGATGTGAGTTTTGGAGGCGCCGGCAGAGCCCGACTGCCGGCAGCTCTGAGGGGATTCATGCCGCTTCGCTTTCTCGAAAGCAGCGCGGCGAAGCGTCCCCATGTGACAGCTCCTCCGTCGGCTGTGCTTGAAATCTCCTGTAACCTGCGGCAAACACTGTGGCTCTTGAGCTTCTGCTAATTAGCTCCCCAATTGATCAATAGTTAATTCTGGGACAGACTGTCTCCAGATCTTTCGATGAAACGAGGATCCATGGCTGGAACAGCCGAGGAGCTCCCGTTTGCACTTCGTTGCAACATAACGTCAAGCAGCTGTTGGCGGCCTGTCCCCATCCACTAGAGCTACTTCAGTCCTGCGATGAAATCACGGATCTCAGGGTAAGAATCCGCCCAACGCTCCGCGACGAGGTCGTGCGACGCGTCGTCAATCATCACGAACCGCACAACCCCGGCCGGGAAACCGGCGGCCGTGGCCTCAGCCGTGGCGGGCGGAATGATGGGATCGCGACCGCCGTGCAGCATCAGCGTCGGCACGTGGCAAGTCGCGAGCGCTTGCCTATAATCGAAGCGACCGAACTCGCCCCCGGGTTTGAAGAAATGAGTCTGGGTCTCTGAGCGGATGATCGTCCGCCCGAGCCTTGCCATCAACTCTGCCGGTTCCGTCGCGTAGAGTGGCAGGCAGCGCTGCAGGAACGCCGCCAGCGCAGTCTCGTCATCTGGCCGGGTGAACAAACCCCGCGCCGCCGCGGCGGCGTCTGATCCGCCGATCTCGGCGAACCGGGCGATCGACAACTCGCGGTCGGTGTAGGCCGCGGCGGACAGGATTACGAGACCCGATGCCAGTTCCGGATGCCGAGCTGCTGTCGCGAACGCCACGAATCCGCCGAAAGAGTGCCCCAGGAGCACCGGCCTTTCGACGCCGAGCGCTCGACAGAATGCAGCGACATCGTCGGCCCACTGATCGAGAGTCCAGTCGTTCGGGTCGCCGGCGTCGCTCCGGCCCTGTCCGCGCTGATCGAGGAACACGACCTGAGCGTGGTCTGCCAGTTCGTTAACCTCAGGCTTCAAGTACGTGTGATCCAGGCCCGGGCCACCGTGCAGTATTACGATTGTCGGCCGATCGACGAATTGGCCATCCTTTAGCTCGAGACTCGATCCGACGACATCGAACCACAAGCTTAGGTCACCTATCGAGATGCGCATGGCCGCATTTTTCCGTGAATGAATTCCGCTTCGTGCAGAAAACCAAATCTGCCTTGCCCGGCCCAAGTTACACGATGATTACAACTACGCGGGACGGCCGAAGCGAACGCCGGACGCGGCACTGTCCGAAGGATTACGCACGTCTTTCTCATTGTGGCCCGACAATCCATTCGGACAGCGACCCGCCATGCGCCAGCGATAGCGTTGAGAGGGGCGAGGCCTCCGCGAGGATCGAAGGCCGGGGCGTCGTTGGAGCACGCCCCTCGTCCCGGTGAAGGCCCTCGCGAAGGCATTCCCGTCCATCATCGCAGCGACGGCGATCTGGCCACCCCGACGCTCTCCGGTCCGGCGACGATGTTCAAGTCGCTGCGCTGGCAGGCGGCGCCCCTGGGTATCGAGCCCGACGCCGCCGTCGGGTCGCTGGACAAGCTCGCTCTCCTGGCGGCGCGGCATTGAACGCCGTCGGGCGCTTCCAACTCGGTTCGGGGTGCCAGTCGGCGCTCCCGGCCGTCCGCCGGCGACCCGTGGGCCCGAGCACCTCTCGGCCTCGATCGCGGCATCTGCACACCGTGATCGCGTGACGGCCGGGCCCGCAGCCATCCGCGCCCGGCGGAACCCTTCGATCCGGACCTACGGGCAGGAACCGCGGAACCCGCGTCTCGGCATCGGGTGTAGCTTCCGGCCGTCCCGCGACCCGCGGGAGAGGCAAGCACGCCGAGGGCCGACGATGAGTTTAAGCGAAGAGCACCGTCGGATCTATGAGGCGTGGCACCGTGCGATCGTCGGCCAGAACCTCGATGACCTGATGGCGCTGTACGCGGAGGACGGGGCCATCGACAGCACGGCCGTGCTGGTGCTGGAGCGCGACCCGTCGGGCATCCTGCGCGGCAAGGACAGGCTGCGGGCGCACTTCCAGGCCTTCTTCGACCTGATCGGGCCGGGCGACGGCGAGTGGCACCGGCTGTCCGCGGCCGCCTCGTCGGGCGGGACGCTGATCTGGGAGTACCCGAGCGCCGGGCCGCGAGGCGAGCAGCTCGACGTGGTCGAGTCGTTCGACATCCGCGACGGCCTGATCACCTACCATCGCGTCTACTGGGGACGCGTCGGATTCAGGCTGCTCGCCGACGCGATGGCGGCGAACGGCCGGGGACCGGCCAGTCGACCGTCCGAGGAATGGTCCGATGAAGGCATGGTGCCGACAACCACCTTCCTCCTGGAAGACCCGACGCCGCAGGACCCACGTCGCCGCTGGCACGGCCTGGGCCAGGCGGCCCGGGACGCCTGCTACGATAACGCCGCGGCCGTTCCCGACAGTGCCGCCCGGGTCGCCGCCCGCAACGCGGCCTCGAAGGCCTACCGAGCCGCGCACGGGCGCAGCCTCGATATCGCCTACGCGTCGCGGAAGCGAACCCTCCTGGACCTCTACCCGGCGTTGGACACGGCAGCACCGTGCCTCGTCTTCGTCCACGGCGGCTACTGGCAGTTCAACTCGCAGGCCGACTTCGCCTGCTTCGCGGAGGGCCCGAGCGAGGCGGGCTGGTCGGTCGCGATGCCGGGCTATACCCTGGCGCCCGAGACGAGCCTCGCCGGCATCGCCGTCGAGATCGGGGCCGCCCTGAATTGGCTCGCCGAGCACGGGCCCGCGCACGGAATCGGCGGACCGATCGTCCTCGCCGGCTGGTCGGCCGGGGCGCAGCTCGCCGCCCTCCACCTGGGCCACCCGGCCGTGGCGGCGGGGCTCGCGATTTCGGGCGTCTACGATCTCGCCCCGATCCGCGAGACCTATCTGGACGCGAAGCTTCGCCTGACCGACGAGGAGATCGCCTTCCTTTCGCCGTTGCGGCTTCCCGTGGCGGCCAAGCCCATGACGCTCGCCTACGGCAGCCGGGAGCTGCCGGCCCTGGTCCACGACGCGCGCAACCTTCACGCGCTGCGCGCCGCCGCGAACGCCCCGGGTACCCTGCTGCCCGTGGCAGGTGCGGACCACTTCTCGATCCTCGATGAGTTCCGCCGGCCCGGCGGCATGCTGGTGCGCGCCGCCAACGCGCTCCTCGGGGAGATCGCATGAACGCCGAGGATGTCGGCGCGACCGCCCCGCGCAGAGGACGAATGTTCGAGGTGTAGGCGGCCGGCGAACCCGCCCTTCCCCTCGGCCTGCCGCCCGGACGGGGTGCGTTCGGCCGCGAAGCCAGTCGTGACGTGGGTCCCGAATGCTCGGGCGGCCTCCAGCCGCGACCGGGGAAAGCTCGGATCAATGCCGCTGCCCACTCCTTCCGTTCCGGAACCGGATCGCCCGCCTCCTACCCGAAGCAAAGGGCACAGCGCCGATTCCCCCGCCAATGCCGCCATGAATTCCAGGGCCATCGTTGCAGCAAGCCGATGCCCGTCGAACAGGCCAGGATCCTTGCTGGAAACCTCGATCTCCTGCCGGAGGAGATCAAGCCCGGCACCCGGCGCAAGTGATCGTTTCCGTCTTGGCTGGCTGCCCTTCGTCGCTTCGGTCTATCGAGGGCAGACCTTCGCCATGCTGCCGTGGCGATGTCGATGTTGCGGAGGCAGCGATCCCGGTAGGCGGGCGTGCGACCGGCTCGGGGATGGGAACTCCGGCGAACGGTCTCCATCAGCCCCGAAGGGTCAATCCCGCAGCCCCGTGAAACGGCGCCGGTCTTGCGGACGGCCCTTGCGGACTCGCCCCTACGTCCTCGGCACGACTAGTCGGCCGGCGCCCCAGCTCCGAGAACGCCGGGGTACCCAGGCGGCAAGGATCGAACGACGCGCTCCCAATTATCCAACGGACGCTCGAGGTCGGGCACCTCGGATCGGCACCGGGGCCATCGGCCCAGGACTTTGGGCAACGTGATCCGGACATTCCGCTCGTGGGATCGGGCTAGCAAGGGTCCCAGCGGAGCCGTCTCCCGATCGGTGGGGGCGCGCCAGCTGCGCATTCGAGGCGCCCATGATGCCTGCGGGATGCCCGGACGGCATCCCGCGGCGCCGACCGCTTCCCATCAGATCCACCGCGCCGGCTCAGGTCGTGCGCGGCATTTCCTCGAAGGATTACCTGTCATGCCGTTGAGTCGTCGGACGCTGCTCGGATACGGCTCGCTCGCTGGTGCGGGATGGCCGGTGCGGCTGGCCGCGGAAGAGGGAAAGCCCGTCTCGCGAAGCGCCGCCCCGGAGCCGCAAGGCA
>Ga0255028_100244_pt1 | contig 11400 bp, 10 predicted proteins | sample DRGLUT_MetaT_FD_178168 | JGI IMG/M metagenome (GOLD analysis project Ga0255028, IMG submission 178168) | Metatranscriptome of freshwater microbial communities from Pennsylvania, United States - DR:GLUT (Metagenome Metatranscriptome) | ecosystem: Environmental > Aquatic > Freshwater > Creek...
CCCTCTCCGACCACGCGGATCGGTTCACGCACCGGGGCGACGAGCGTGCGCCACGCGCCGCGGATGGCGGACAGGGACGTCACATCCCGCAGATCGACGGTGTCGGCCACGGTTTCCGGCATCGGCTCGATGGCGAGCAGGCGCTGGGCTCCGCCGCCGCGGACCGCGATCGCCCGGGCGTTGACGCCGGCGAGCAGCCGGCTTTCCAGCGCCTCGGAGACCGGCTCGCCGGTCCTGCCGTCCAGGACCAGGGCCGCCACCTGGGCGGCGGCCAGGCGGTCGGACATCCACTCAATGCGGTAATTGGCGACCGCCGGCACGTAGGTCAGAACCTCGGCCACCACCACGAAGGCGACGGTGACGAGGAACAGGCGGCCGGACAGGCCGAGACGCGCCACGCGCCGCTCGAGCCCCTCGCGGGCGGAGGCCGTCCCCGGCGCCGACGGGGCCGCGACCGTGGTGTTGGACTCGAGGGACACGCCGTTCACGCTCCGCGCGGGCTTCGCAGATGGGGATCGGCGGAGTGGAAGTCGCAGGTGCTCGAGCCGGTTCCGGCCTTCGCGGAAAACATGTTCGCAAGCCACAGATTCGCAGGCGGGAATACAGACTCCCGACGGTGAGCACTATACGGCAACCCCCCACAGGCGGTTGCATGTGTTCTTAGACACAGGAACACATGAACCGCTTCGAAATGCGGCGCTCAACAGCGTCGGGCGCGCCGGCTCACCAGCAGGCTCGCCAGGGCGAAGATCGCGAGCAGGGCAAGCCCCGCCACCATTTTCGGCGTGACGAGCGCCCGCAGCGCCAGGGCATTGTCGCAGCCGCCCTCGCCCGCCGCGAGGCACGCCGCCTTGGCGGTCTCGTGAGCGGCAACCACGTCCTCGATCCCGGCACCCGTGGTCGCGTAGACGAAGGCGCCCGGCAGGAGACCGAGGAAGGTCGCGAGGACGAACACGCGCATCTTCACGCCGAACGCGGCCGGCGCGATGTTGGTCACCCAGAACGGGAACAGGGGCAGCAGTCGCAGGATCACGATGTAACCGAAGGCGTCGCGGCGGAAGCCCTCGGCGAGTCCGGCCAGGCGGGTCCCGCCGATCCGGCGGAGCAGATCGGCGCCCGGTCCGCGGCCGATGGCGAACACGATCGCGGCGCCCGTGGTCGCCGCACAGACCGCGGTGAGCGCCCCCGGCAGGATCCCGAACAGGAAGCCGCAGATCATGGTCAGGATCAGCGTGGCCGGCACCGACACCACGACAGCCCCGACATAGAGGCAGTAGGCTGCAACCAGCGCGCGCAGATAGCCGACTTCCACGAAGCCGCGCAGCCATGCGCGCGAGGCGAGGAGTCGATCGAGGCTGAGAAGATGCGCGGCCCCCGAGACGAGCGCGATCGCCGACACGCCCAGGAGCAGCACGAGCGGCAGCCAGCGCAACCACCGACGCCAGCGCCCCTGGGCGACGGGTGCGGGCGCGATGTCCCTCACCCGGGCTTGCGCATCCGCAGGATCTTGAAGAACCCGCCCGGGAAGGTCGGCTTCAGACCGATCACCTCGACGCCGTTGCGCCGGGCCCAGGCCTCGATCCGGGTAGCCTTGAAGTCCGAGGACCAGCCGATCTTGGTGCAGAGCGGTGCCACGATCTCCTCGACGCGGGCGACGGGGCCGTCGCTCTGGCCGAAATGGTTGGCCAGCACGATGCCGCCGCCCGGCCGCACCACGCGCAGGAACTCCGACAGCGCGGCCTCGGGATCGGGCACCAGGGTGATCAGGAACTGCGCCACCACGGCGTCGAAGCTCGCATCGGCATAGCCCAGGTGGCAGACATCCATCACCTGGAGGCCCTTCACGTGCGACAGATTCCGGCGCCGGACCTTGGCGCGGGCGCGCTTGAGCATGTCCTCGGACAGGTCGACGCCGCAGACGAAGCTCGCCTTCGGATAGTAGCCCAACGCCAACCCGGTGCCGACGCCGGCCTCCAGGATGCGCGGCCCGTGCTCGGCGGCGGCCTCGACGGCAGCGCGGGCCGCCGGCTCCGTGAGCTTGTCGTAGACCACGTCGTAGACAGGCGCCCAGCGGGCATAGGCCTTGCGCATCAGGGCCGTGCTCGGCCCGGCCATCTGCGGCTCGCTCAGCATCGTTCGCAATTTCCAGAGGTTGAGATCAGGCGGCCTCGCGGGGCCGGGCCGACAACGCGTCGACGCGCCGGATGGTGCCGCCGCCCAGCACCCGCGCCCGGGGGCCGTCATCCGCGTAGATCGCGCAGGCCTGGCCCGGCGACACGCCGTCCTCAGGCTCGGCGAGCACGATCTCGGCGGTGCCGTCGGGCCCGGCCGTGAGAGTCGCCGGGCGCGGCGGCCGGGTCGAGCGCACGCGCACCGCCACGGGGAGATCGCGCACGGCCTCGATCGGGCCCTCGCCAAGCCAGTTCAGGTCCGAGAGGCGGATGCGGGTCGTGGCCAGCGCGGTGCGCGGACCGACCACCACGCGGGCCAGATCCGGCTCCAGGCGCACCACGTAGAGCGGCTCGGGCCCCGACAGGCCGAGGCCCTTCCGCTGTCCCACCGTGTAGTGAACGATGCCATCGTGCCGGCCGAGCACGTGCCCCGCGAGGTCGACGATCTCGCCGGGCCGCGCCGCATCCGGGCGGAGGCGGGCGATCACATCGCTGTACCGGCCCTGCGGCACGAAGCAGATGTCCTGGCTGTCAGGCTTCTCGGCGAGCGACAGGCCGAGCTCCTTCGCGAGCGCGCGGGTCTCGGTCTTCTCCAGCTCGCCCAGCGGGAAGCGCAGGAAGTCCAGCTGCTCGGCCGTGGTGGCGTAGAGGAAGTAGCTCTGGTCCCGCGCGGGATCGAGGGCGCGATGCAGTGCCCGCCCGCCGCCCGGCAGCGCGCGGCTCGCCACGTAGTGGCCGGTGGCGAGCGCGTCGGCGTTCAGGTCCCGGGCGAGGCCGAGCAGATCGCGGAACTTCACCGTGCGATTGCACTCGACGCAGGGGATCGGCGTCTCGCCCGCGAGATAGCTCTCGGCGAACTTCTCGATCACCGCGTCGCGGAACCGGTCCTCGTAATCCAGGACGTAGTGCGGGATGCCGAGATGCTCGGCTGCGGCCCGGGCGTCGTTGATGTCCTGGCCGGCGCAGCAGGCGCCCTTGCGATGCGTCGCCGCGCCGTGATCGTAGAGCTGAAGGGTCACGCCGACCACGTCGAAGCCCTGCCGCTTCAGCAGGCCTGCCACCACGGAGGAATCGACGCCGCCCGACATGGCGACGACGACGCGCGTCTCGTGGGGGGCTTTGGGAAGATCGAGGGCGTTCATCATGAAGGTCCGCAGCCGCCGGCTCGGAAGCTTCCAGGCTGCACGGTGCGTCTATAGCGGGACTTCGCCCTGCTTTCCAGGGCAGCCGGCGCGCCCATCCCTGACCGCTCGGCAGATCCTGCCGGGCGCACGGCAGCTTCGGCCTTGAGAGCGCGGCAGCCCGACAAGAGAAGCATCTATTTTTCAAAGACTTATCCGATCCGTTTGGTGGCGCGCGCCTTGCTGTGTGGGATGTCGAAAGGAGCCCGGCATGGCGAGCGGCACAGCGGATCGATTGGATGTCACCGCGTGGATTTCATCCGCGCGGACCGCCTCCACCACGCGTTCGGGCTGGGAAGCAGCGGGTGTCGCGTCCCGTGCCGGAGACTCATCGCAGGACCGGTTCGGCGCCGCCCTGAGCGCCGCCCAGGCCCGGGACGACGCGGTCGAGGTGCGCACCCGGACGGCCGCGCGGCAGGATCAGACCGACGCGGCGCGCGCCCGCCAGACGGCCCAGCGCGATCAGGCCGACGCAGCCCGGACGGCATCGGAGCGCGCGCGGAGTGCGAGCCTGCAGGCTGACGCCCGGGCCGTTGACAGGCGTACAAGCCTCGCCAAGCCGGCAAATGCCTCCGCTCAAGCTTCGGGCGCGTCGCGACTCGGAGACCCGGGCGCGTCGCGAAACCGGGACGAGGCCGCCTCGGCCGCCCCCTCGACGGAGGCGGGAAAAGCGGCCGCCACGACCCGAGCGGCGAGCGGCGATGCGGCTCCGGTCGCGCCGAAAGCCAGCGCGACACCAGCGCCCGCTGGGGAGACAAGCCAGCAAGCGCCCGAGGTGGCGCCCGATCAGGGACGCCAAGCGGAAGCGGCGGCGCAGCCGCCGCAGGCGAACGCCGTACCCCCGGCAGCGACCGCCGATCCCGCAGCCGCGCTGCTGACACTGCTCGCCACGCTGGCCGAGCGCGGCCCGGCCCGCGCGGCCGGCGCAACGGAGGCCGCGGACGGCTCCGAAGTGGCCGCGTCCGGCGCAGTAAAACCCGGACTGCCGGATTCCGGCTCGGTGGCAGGTGACGTCCAGAACGGCATCGTCGGAGCGGCGGGATCTGTCACAGGGGCAGCATCAGTCGCGACGTCGACAGCCTCCGGCAAGGCCGGCAAGAGCACCTCGCCGGTCGAGGTCGTGCAACCCGGTACCGGCGATCCGGCGGCCGCGCCGGTCGCCTCGGCTGGCGAGGGCAAGGATTTCCTCGCGGCTCTTGCCGAGGCCGGTCAGAGAAACGTCGCGGATACGAGTCAGGCCGCGGCCGGAGCGGTGCCGGCTGCGCCTCCGGCAAACGCCGGCGTTCCGCCTGGCGGGGCGTCCAGTGCGGCGCATGCCGCAACCGCTGCCGCGCAGACCGCCGCGCCTATCCACACGGACCCGGCGATCCCCATGGGTCAGGTGCCGATCGCCATCGGCCTGCGCTCGATGAACGGATCGAGCGAATTCCAGATCCGGCTCGACCCGGTCGAGCTTGGGCGGATCGACGTCAAGCTGGAGATCGACAAGGCGCGCGGCACGGTCACGACCCATTTGGTGGTCGACCGCCCCGAGACCCTGGCGATGCTTCAACGCGATGCGGGCCAGTTGCAGCAGGCCCTGTCTCAGGCGGGCCTCGATCCCTCGGCTGGGGGCCTGAACCTGTCGCTGCGCGGCGATGGCAGCGCGCAGAGCGGCGGCGGCGGCCAGCAGGGCGATGCGCCCCGCGGTGGACCGGCCACCTGGACCCGGGATCAGGCCGAGCCCCCGCAGGACATCGCACCGACGCGGTGGCTGCGCGGCTATGGCGGCGTCGACATCAGGATCTAGCCGGTCGCGGGGACCGACACGCAGACATCGTGCATCCGAGCCCAGCGCTCCGATGCGTCATCGGAGAGAACGGCATGACAAGCGGCATATCCAGCCTCACCAGCACGGCGTCCAACACGGGCACCTCGTCGAAGAGCAGCGGCAACGCCACCGAGATCGCCAGCAACTTCACGCAGTTCCTGACGCTGCTCACCACGCAGCTCAAGAACCAGAATCCCCTCGACCCGATGGACACCAACCAGTTCACGCAGCAACTGGTGCAGTTCGCCGGCGTCGAGCAGCAGCTCAAGACCAACGATCGCCTCGACAACATCCTGAGCGCGTCGCAATCGGCGAGCTCGGCCTCTGCCACCAGCTACATCGGCAAGACCATCACGGCCGATGGCAGTTCGGCGCAGCTCTCCAACGGCACGGCCTCTTGGACGCTTTCCCCCGCCCGCGCCGCCTCGAAGGCGGTGATCTCCATCCTGGATTCCAAGAACAACGTCGTGGCCACGCAGACCACCTCGCTGACTGCCGGCAGCCAGACCTACTCGTGGAACGGCAAGACCTCGGCCGGGCTCACTTCCACGGACGGCACCTACTCGATCAAGGTCTCGGCCACCGATGCCACCGGCTCCAGCGTCGCGGTCGACACGAGCCTGACCGGCACGGTGGACGAGGTTGATCTCAGCGGGACGACCCCGGTCCTGATGATCGGCTCGCAGAAGGTGCCGCTGTCCAGCGTGCAGACCATCGGGTTGTCCACAAGTGGCACTTAACGAATCACATCCGAGTGACTCGCTTCAACATCTCTTAAGCGGGCGCAAGTACCTTCAATGCTCGACAGGTCAGTCGAGTGTAGAGCGTATCATGACCGAACCGAGCCGCCCGAGAGTGAAGTACGTGATCGGGCCCGACGGCAGCCCCCTGACGATTGCGGATCTTCCGCCTCCGAGTACCCGCCGCTGGGTGATCCGGCGCAAGGCCGAGGTCGTGGCGGCCGTGCGCGGCGGTCTCCTCAGCCTGGAGGAGGCCTGCAAGCGCTATACCCTGACCACCGAGGAATTCCTTAGCTGGCAGTTCTCCATCGACCAGCACGGCCTCGCCGGCCTGCGCACCACCCGGATCCAGCATTACCGGCACTGAGTCAGGGAATATGCGTGGCGGTCCGTCGTTCCGGGGCGCCGCAGGCGAGCCCGAATCCAGATCCGGGAACGGTAACAGGCCTTGAGCCGCCTGCGTTTCCGGATGCCGGGCTCCGCGTCGCGGCTCCGGAATGACGGAGTGGCCGCAATCGCAAGCGCCCGATCGGGAGACCGCCGATGGCGTCCGCCCGCCGAAATCTTGCAAAGCCGCGTCCAGACCTCGGGCGCGGCTTTTCGGCTTTCCGTCGTGCTCAGACGCAGGCACGACAGGTCATTAACGGCCCGCTAACCATGGACCGGGCAATTTCTGCCGAGCGGGCCACGGCGGTCCGCCTCGCGTTCAGAGTGCAGCGATCCCTCCCGTGAAGCCGGTCCTCGATCTCGTCACGAAGCTCGGACCGGCCCGCATCGCCGCCATGGCGGCGGTGACGTTGACGCTCATCGGCTTCTTCGCCTTCATCATCCTGCGGGTCTCGCGGCCGGACATGGGGGTGCTGTTCTCGGACCTGTCGATGCAGGATTCCGCCACCGTGGTCCGTGAGCTCGACAGCCGCGGCATCCGCTACGAGACCCGGGGCGACGCCGGCCAGACCATTCTGGCGCCCCGTCCCGATCTGCCGAAGCTGCGCATGGACCTGGCTGGCAAGGGCCTGCCGACCCAGGCCGGCGTCGGATACGAGATCTTCGACAAGGGCGACGCGTTCTCGTCCACCAATTTCGTGCAGAACGTGAACCACCTGCGCGCCCTCGAGGGCGAGCTGGCCCGCTCGATCCGCGCCATCGGCCGGGTCCAGGCGGCCCGTGTCCATCTGGTCCTGCCCGAGCGCCGCCTGTTCGAGCGCGACCGCGAGAGCCCGAGCGCCGCCATCGTGCTGAAGCTGATGGGCGACCTCGATGCCGGTCAGGTGCGGGCGATCCGCCATCTCGCGGCCTCGGCGGTGGAAGGGCTGAAGCCCGAGCGGGTCTCGATCGTCGACGAGCGCGGCCGGCTCCTGGCGGACGGCGCCCGGGACGCAAACTCCGACGTCGCCAGCGGTTTCGAGGACCGGCAAGTCACCCTTGAGCGCCGCCTCCGCGGCCAGATCGAGGACGTTGTCGCCGGCATCGTGGGCCCCGGCCGGGCCCGGGTTCAGGTCAACGCGGAGCTCGACCTCAACCGCATCGAGAGCCGCTCCGAGACCTTCGATCCCGAGAGCCGCGTCGTGCGCTCCGCCCAGACCCGCACCGAATCGGCGCTGACCAGCAACGCCGACGGGCAGGTCAGCGTCGGCAACGAGCTTCCGGGCGCCAATGGCGGCGACAAGGCGCCCGCTCCGAAGGATGCGACCAACAAGAACGAGGAGACCACGAACTACGAGATCTCGCGCGTCACCAAGACCGAGATCGCCGAGGGTGGCCGGGTCAAGCGCCTGTCGGTGGCCGTCGTGGTCGACGGGGTCTACGCCACCGCGCCCGACGGCAAGCAGACCTACAGCCCCCGGCCACCCGCCGAGATCGAGCGGATCACCGCCCTGGTGCGCAGCGCGGTCGGGTTCGACAAGGCGCGCGGCGACCAGATCGAGGTGGTGAACCTGCGCTTCGCGGAGGCGCCGAGCGTGCCGCAATTCACCGAGCCGACGCTGATTGAGTCGCTGCTCGCCCCCACCAAGGAGGACGTGCTGCGCATGGCCGAGTTCGCCGTACTGGCCCTCCTGACGCTGGTCGTCCTCCTCACGGTCGTGCGCCCACTGGTGCGTCAGGTGCTCGCGCCGATTCCGGCGCCGCCGTCGCTCGCCGGGCCCGGGATGGGGATCGTCGGCGACGCATCCATGGTCACGGGTCCGGGCGCCACGGTCACGGTCATCGACCGCGACAATCCGACGGCGCGGCTGATGGAGTTTGCCAAGATCAACGGCCAAGTTCAGGCCGAGACGGTCCAGCGCGTGGTCGACATGGTCCGGGCGAGCCCCGCCGAGACCGTCGAGGTGCTGCGCACCTGGATCCAGGAAGAGTAACGCGTAGGGAGGCGAGAGCAGGTCGATGGCGGCAGGATTGGCGGCAGGTCTGGCAAACACCTTGGCAACGGCGGGGGGCGACACCTATGCGGCCATGCCCGGTCCGCAGCGCGCTGCCGCGCTCCTCCTGATGCTCGGCGAGGATGAAGGCGCGCCGATCTGGCAGATGCTCGAGGAGGAGGAGATCAAGAAGGTCAGCGCCGCGATGGTCCAGCTCGGTACGCTGGAGGCGACCACCGTCGACAAGCTGATCATCGAGTTCGTGACGAAGCTCGGCAACAGCGGCGGCATCTCGGCGAATTTCGAGCGGACCGAGGCCCTGCTCCTGAAGATCTTCCCGAGCGACCAGGTCTCGCTGATCATGGCCGAGATCAAGGGCGCCTCCGGCAAGCGCGTCTGGGCCTCGATCGCCCAGGTCGATCCGGAGATTCTCGCCTCGTTCCTGCGCAACGAGTACCCGCAGACCGTGGCGGTGGTGCTCTCGCGGGTGCGAGCCGACTACGCCGCCAAGGTGCTGACCATCCTGCCCGAGGACTTCGCCATCGACTGCCTCAACCGGATGCTGCGCATGGAGACCGTGCAGAAGGAGGCCCTGCGCCACATCGAGGAGACCCTGCGGGTCGAGTTCGTGTCGACCATCGCGCAGACCCAGCGCCGCGACGCGCACGAGATGATGGCCGACGTGTTCAACGCCTTCGACCGGCAGACGGAAGGCCGCTTCCTCGCAGCCCTGGACCAGGCCAACCGCGGCTCGGCCAAGCGCATCCGCGAGCTGATGTTCACGTTCGAGGATCTGCTGAAGCTCGACCCGGGCAGCGTCCAGACGCTGATGCGCTCGGTCGACAACGAAACCCTGTGCCGGGCGCTGAAGGGCGGCAACGAGCGGACCCGGGCCTTCTTCATGCAGCAGATGTCGACCCGCGCGGCCAAGAACCTCACGGACGAGATGGCCTCGCTCGGGCCGGTCCGTCTCAAGGAGGTCGATGAGGCGCAGGCGAAGATGACCGAGATCGCCAAGGACCTCGCCGAGAAGGGCGAGATCATGATCGCGAAGAATAGCGCCGAGGAGGAGCTGGTCTATTGAGCGCCCAATCCGCCCGGAGCGCCAAGCCGTTCCTGTTCGAGACCGATTTCCGCAGCGGCCGCCCGAGCGCCGAAACCCGGCGCGCCGCCGAGGCCACCGCCCACGCCGAGGCGGAGGCGCATGCCCGCGGCGTCCAGGAGGGACGGCTCCAGGCCGAGGCGCAGGTCCAGGGCCGGCTCGCCGACGCTATGACCCGCCTGGCGCTGGCCGCGGCGGGCCTGATCGCCCAGGCCGACGCGCGCGACGCCGAGCGCGAGGCGCAGGCGGTCGAGGTCGCCATGCTGATCGCCCGCAAGGTGGCGGGCGACGCCCTCGACGCCGCCCCGCTCGCCGGCATCGGCGAGGCCGCCCGGACGGCGCTCCAGCACCTGCGCGGCGTACCTCACCTCGTGGTGCGGGTGCACGACAGCCTCGTCGAGGAGGCCGAGGCCCTGGTGAAGCGCCTCGCGCGCGAGCGCGGCTACGAGGGCCGGCTCGTCGTTCTCGGCGATCCCGACATGGCGGCGGGCGACGCGCGCATCGAATGGGCCGACGGCGGCATCGTGCGGGAGCGCGCCCGCATCGAGGCGTGCGTCCTCGATGCCCTCGGCCTCACCCCGAGCCCCTGAAGGAACCCGGATGTCCGACGATTTCAGCCTGCCCCAGCTCGGCGAGCACGACACCGATTACGCGGCGGGTTCGATCCGCGACGCGCCCACCACCCCGAAGACGGCGGCCGACCTGGAGCAGCTCTTCGACGTGCCGGTGATGGTCTCGGCGGTTCTGGGCTCCGCCCGGATGCCGATCGGCGACCTGCTCCGGCTGGCGCCCGGCGCGGTGCTCGAACTCGACCGGAAGGTCGGCGAGGCGATCGACGTGTTCGTCAACAACCGGCTGGTGGCCCGCGGCGAGGTCGTCCTCGTCGAGGACCGGCTCGGCGTCACGATGACCGAGATCGTCAAGGGCGAGTAGCCCGGACGCGTGAGATTACGGCATGGGCGCCGGCGACGGCCGCCCGCCAGTACGGCGTGCAACCCGCGCCAGGATGTTTGAGAGGGACGAACCATGCGGCTCCTGATGATCGGGCGGCTCAACGGCGAGCTGATCACCGCCTCCAAGATCGCCATGCAGCGTGGCGCCTCCGTGACGCAGGCGGATGCCGTGCCGCAGGGCCTCAACGTCCTGCGCGCCCGCGGCGCCGATCTCATCATGATCGACGTTGGCCTGCCGATCCGCGAGCTCGTCACCGCGCTGGAAGGGGAGCGGATCCGCACGCCGGTGGTCGCCTGCGGCGTCTCGGCGGACGCCTCGGTCGCCGTGGCGGCGATCCGGGCCGGCGCCAAGGAATACATCCCGCTACCGCCCGATCCCGAGATGATCGCCGCGGTGCTGGAAGCGGTTGCTACGGACCGTGCCGCCTTCATCTGGCGCGACCCGTCGATGGAGCGGGTGGTCAAGCTCGCCGAGCAGGTCGCCCGCTCCGAGGCCTCGGTGCTGATCACCGGCGAGAGCGGCACCGGCAAGGAGGTGCTGGCCCGCCACGTCCACCAGAAATCGAATCGGGCCGGCAAGCCGTTCGTGTCGGTGAACTGCGCGGCGATCCCCGAGGCTCTGCTCGAATCCGAATTGTTCGGGCACGAGAAGGGCGCATTCACCGGTGCGGTCGCCCGGCGCATCGGCCGGTTCGAGGAGGCCAACGGCGGCACCCTGCTCCTCGACGAGATTTCCGAGATGGATGTGCGCCTGCAATCGAAGCTGCTTCGGGCGCTGCAGGAGCGGGTGATCGATCGGGTCGGCGGCACGGCCCCCGTGCGGGTGGATATCCGCGTGCTCGCCACCTCGAACCGCAACCTCGTCGAGGAGGTCCGCAAGGGCACGTTCCGCGAGGACCTGTTCTACCGGCTCAATGTCGTCGCCCTGAAGCTGCCGCCTCTGCGCGAGCGGCCGGCCGATATCCTGGAGCTCGCCGCGCATTTCGCCAAGAAATATGCGGCGGTGAACGGCGTCCCGGCCCGTCAGCTCTCCGCGGAGGCGCGCGCGCTGGTGCTGAAGAATCCCTGGCGCGGCAATGTCCG
>Ga0255028_100245_pt1 | contig 11358 bp, 13 predicted proteins | sample DRGLUT_MetaT_FD_178168 | JGI IMG/M metagenome (GOLD analysis project Ga0255028, IMG submission 178168) | Metatranscriptome of freshwater microbial communities from Pennsylvania, United States - DR:GLUT (Metagenome Metatranscriptome) | ecosystem: Environmental > Aquatic > Freshwater > Creek...
CACTCATTGGCATTGGGATCACACCGACGGAAATGAATGGATGCATGAAGCCGGCGTCACGATCATTGCGCAAATAAACACCCTGAAACATCTCTCGGAGAATACTCACGTGGATGATTGGAATTGGACATTCGCTCCCGTCCCAGAGGGTGCGCGCCCGACAATTATCGTGGAAAATAAGAGAGACTTCACCTTCGCGGGCGAGACCATAAAGCTTGAGCATTTCGGCCCCGGCCATACCGACGGCGATCTGGCGGTGTATTTCGAAAAGGCCGACGTATTGGCGCTCGGCGACACGTTCTGGAACGGAAACTATCCGTTCATCGACAACGAGGACGGCGGCGGCATCAATCCGGCCATCGCCTGGGCCAATAAAGCTATCGAACGTGCCACGGACAAAACAATCCTAGTTCCCGGTCATGGGCCAGTCGGCAATCGCGCTCAGTTGATCGAGTTTCGCGATATGCTGGCCACGGTACGCGACAAAGTCGCCGCACTGAAGTCACAAGGTAAATCCCTCGAAGCCGTCATATCGGCGAAGCCGACCGCGTCCTTCGACGACAAGTGGGGAAAGTTTGTGATCGACGCAGAGTTTTTCACAAAACTCGTGTATGATGGATTATAGACTGTGCGTCAGCGCAGACGTCGATATCGGGCGTGTGGCTTCCCCGAGCAATTCGGACGGCTGTAAATTTGACATGCAGGCTAGCGAGCTGGAATATTAGCAATTACGCGTCGCCGGCCGCGACCTCGACGCCTGCGCCGCTGCGATGGGGTGACACATGGCTGAAGGCTTGGTCGTCGTCGTCTCCTCCCGACCATTCGACGACACACTCAATGCGCTGGTCGCCAGCGTTAAGCACAGGCAGGTCGAGGTGTTCGGCATGGTCGACCACGCCGCTAATGCGCGGGGCGCAGGCCTTACCCTTGGCCGCACGACGGTGGTGACGTTCGGCGGGGCCATGGCCGGCACGCCTCTGATGCAGGCGCACCAGACACTCGGCCTCGACTTGCCGTTGCGAGCCTTGGTCTACGAAACCGAAGGCCAAGTCAGCATCGCTTATCGCGAACCCCGCGACATCTTGGTCGGACAAGGCGTAGCGCCTGACGCCTTCCCTTCGGTCGGCGGCATGTCGGCCATGCTGGCGGCGGTCTCGGCCGAGGCAGCCGGGGCAAGAGCAGTCTGCCTTGATTGAGGTGTGGCATGTTCGAACACGATGCTTCCCTGGCCACGCGGGTCGAGATCATAGAAGCCGCGATCACTGCCCTGTTCGATACGTTGCCAAAGGGGCACGAGGCCCGCGTTAAGTTCCTTGAGCTTCTTCAAGCGAAGCTGCACGAGGTGGGGTTCGCTACAAATCGCCGGCATGAGCTGGAGCGAACGATCGCTCGTGTTTGCCAGAGGTTAGAGGCGCAGGACGCTGAGAGGGATCCAACCTAGAGCGCTCTCCGTTCCCTATCGCAACGCGATCCGGAACGACGCTAGCCGAGCGCGAAAGGTATCATGAGCGCACCGGTTCCACGACTGGCGTCCGCGCCATTTCTGGATCGTCGTCGGGCTGACGCCGTAGCGCTTGGCCGCCGCTCTCACACTCTCTTGACGTAGCTGTATTGCGCGACGGACCGCCTCCGTCGTGCGGGCGCTGCCGTGGAGAATTTGGCCCATGGCGCATCCCACGCCGCATGGTGGTCAACCGTACCACCACACCGCGGGATCAAACACCTAGGCCGCCGCCCTTCGCCGAGCACCGCCCAGCGCGGTCCTCAATAGGTATTCGACAGGTAGGCGGCGATCGCGCGGCCGTCGGCCTCCTCGATCGGCGCGCCGTAGACCTTGATCATCTTGGCGACCTCGGCGTCCCAGAACGCCTGGCCCTTCTTCGGCGGCTGCATGGCGATGTAATCGACCGAGTGACAGATCATGCAGTTCTCCTGCGCCGCCTGGAAGCCGGGCGCGTAGCTCGGGTCCGGTGGCGGCTTGAACTGCGCCGTCGGCTCGGGCAGCGCGTAGGTGTCGGGCGCGGCAAGCGCGACCGTCCCGGCCAGGGTGGGGAGAACGGCGAAGGCGGCAGCGCGCGCGAGGGCGGCGGACCGTCCGGTGGACCTAAGCATGGCGATCCTCCTCAGGCCGCCCGCACGCGGGTGGTTTCGACGACGTTGCGCATGTACCCGGCCGGGTTCCAGCGCGGCTCCATCGGCTGCGTGCCGCCATCGTTGCCCGTCGCCCGCACCCGCAGCGCATGCGCGCCTGGCGCCAGATCGAGTTGCCCGGTCCAGGGTCGGAAGGCATAGTTGCCGAGGTCCGGGCCGAGCCGCGCCGGGCTCCAGGTCCTGCCGTCGTCGGTGGAGACCTCAACCGCCCTGATGCCCGAGCCGCCGTCAAATGCGATGCCACGCACGGGGACGCGCCCGGCCCTGACCTGCGCGCCGTCGGCGAGGTTGGTGAGGAAGGAACGGACGTTGAGGCGGCCGATCGGCACGGTCTTATCCGGCGCCTTGCCGGGCTCGGTGCAGGCGCAGGCATTGTCCGGGATGCGGTAGGCGCTCGTCATCCAGAAGCCCACGAACGGGTGATCGAGCACGGTGACGCTGTTGAGGTGCTTGACCCAGTAGGTGCCGTAGTAGCCGGGCACGACGAGGCGCAGCGGGAAGCCGTTGAGCCAGGGCAAGGGCTCGCCATTCATCGTGAGGGCGAGCATCACGTCGCCGTCGCGGGCGTGGTCGAGGAGCAGCGCCTTGGCGAAGTCGGGGGTCTTGGGCAGGACAGGCCCGTCGAGGCCCTCGAAGGCGACCTGGACGGCGCCGGCCTTCACGCCGGCCTTGTCGAGAACGGTCTTGAGCGGCACGCCGGTGAAGCGGGCGCAGCCCATGGCGCCGTTGGCGAGTTGTCCGCCGGCGATGCGGGGCTCGAAGAAGCCGCGGGAATTGCCCGAGCACTGGTTGACGGCGACGATCTCGGTCTGGGGCAGGGCCTTGAGGTCGGCGAGCGACAGGGAGAGTGGGCGCTCGACCTGCCCGGCCACCGCGACGCGGAACGCCTGCGGGTTGATCTCGGTCGGGATGTCGGCGAGGTGGTAGCGGACGAAGAAGGCGTCGTTGGGCGTAATGGCGCCTTCGTCGAAAGCCGAGAACGGTGTCTCCAGTTGCGGCGGACGCGCGGTCATCTGCAAGAGTGGGCGCTTGCCCGGATAGGCCACCAGCGGATGCTCACCATTGTCGAATGGAAGCTTGATCTCCTTCTCATAGGAAAAGACTGGCAGCGGCGCTAGACCGCGGGCGCCCGCTAAAACAGCCAAGCCGGCGCGATGCACGAGTTCCCGTCTGTCGAGCATCATCGTCCTCCATTTTATAATCATGCCACACGAGCAATCTTACGACGAAATTATAGGACCTGCGACACCGCTTAACTTAAACGTCCGAACGCCCGGCGCCGGTTTATTGAGCGCGCGGCATTTACCTTGTGCGGGGTCGTTCTTCTACACTTTCGGAAGTGGAAGCCCTCCCCCGGAAGCGATGCGCGCGGCTACCCCAGTAGCTACACGTCGACGCGATGCTGAGGTGACTGCGTGCTGAGCCAACTCACCGGCTATTTTCCTTCGGACTCGCTGCTCCCATGCCTGATCAGCGTGCAGCGATCTTGGATGCAAAGCCGAATGTCGGCTTTCGGGTGACGGCCCACTGACAGCTTACCGCCGATTTCATTTAATAACGCGACGAAGGTCACTGCGACTGCATCACGTTCAGAGTCAAAGAGAATATTTTTCTCTCAGCGGCCGACCATTATGCGGCGGCCCGAGCGCCGATCGCGCAGAGAAGTACGTGACCCGCGAGAATGACACTGCCGGAGCCAGGACCTAATCAGGAGTAGCTTGCGCCAACAACCCCAATCAGAGAGGACTCTTAGACCAGCGCCGGTGGGCTCGCGCCATGCGGCTATTCGCGAGCACCCACGAACCGAGTCTTGGAACACACATCATGACGCTGACGAGGCGTCATTTACTCATCTGGTTGAACGAGTGGGCGGATGTTTGAGCACCTCCACGACGTCTCCACGCGATTTGCCCCGCACCTCGTAGCCCATCCTCTCCAGGCGCTCGATGAGGGCCGGACTGTCTTCAAGAGCGCATGCGGTCCATTCGGCTAAAAGCACGTTTGTGGCAGTCAACTGCTCCTCAGCTGCCCTCACGCCTTCCGAGAGATCGTCTGGCTCGTCGCCCATCGCTACCTCCTGTCCCGCCGAGAGCGGACGGTGTTGCGCGCAGTGCCTTCTTGTTACCTGAGCGAGCTGCTTACATCAGGTACAGGCGGAAGAACGCATCGGGCGTAGACGGCACGTCCTCGTCCTCTGCGATAAGGACGTCAGCGAAGCCCCGGCGCACCCACTCCAAAGCCTGCTCCAGCGCCTTCAAAGCCGACTTGCAATCGAGGACGGCGGTACCTGCTTCGCTTAATCCGGTAACAGTGAAGGTCATGCGGTCTCCGTCGTAAAGCGCCCCTGGATCAGGATAGACCTCGTCGAGGACATTCACCATTCCGCCCGCACGTCGGTCGTCAGGGCGCGCTCAGCAAGTTCCACGATCCGCGCGTTTCTGGCTGACCCACATCGGTTAAGGTCCCCTGCGGCCCTCGACAGTCTTGCGACGGTTACGCTGCATCCTCGGTTATGGTCGTTGCCATCGGGCGCCGGTCCGAAAGCGAAGTCGAAGACGAATACTGACGCCCGACAGGTGTTTCGCGGGCGTGGAGTTCACCCGAATTGAACCCGGTTGAGAACCTCTCGCGGCTCCTGCACGAAAACTGGCTCAGCAACCGGATCTTCGCTTCCTACGAGGCCAGCCGCGATCACTGCTGCGGCACGTGCAACAGGCTCATCGACCAACCCTGGCACATCATGTCCATCGGACTGCGCGCCTGGGTCCATGAGTTCTGATCAATGAGGTTTTGTATTAGGATATGAAGCTGTTGGCTCGAATTGACCTGGATGGATGCCTCAGCCTGTGGCTGCAATTCTAGAACTTAAACTCGCTCAGGCCGGGGTGGCCATCGGGACGGCGACCGAGGGGCCAATGGAACTTGCGCTCGGCCTCAGCAATCGGGTGCTCGTTGATGCTGGCGTGCCGGGCTCGCATCAGGCCGTCTTCGGCAAATTCCCAGTTCTCGTTACCGTAGGTCCGGAACCAGTTGCCGCTGTCGTCATGGTACTCATAGGCGTAGCGGACCGCGATCCTGTTGCCCCCGAAGGTCCAGAGTTCCTTGATCAGCCGGTAGTCGAGTTCCTTCGCCCATTTCCGCGTCAGGAACGCCTCGACCTCCACGCGTCCGGCCAGGAACTCGACTCTGTTCCGCCAGCGCGTGTCCGGCGTGTAGGCCAGTGCCACCTTAGCGGGCTCGCGGCTGTTCCAGCCGTCCTCCGCGAGCCTGACCTTCTCGATGGCGCTTTCCTGCGTGAACGGCGGTAGCGGGGGACGAGACATCGCACTTCTCCCTCTTGCTCGTGGCTGCGGCGTACGAGGGTCGAGCGGGGCCGGAGAGCTAGCAGCCCTCGTGGACCAGCCTTGTAAAGAACGCGGGATTGATGACAAAATTGCCCCACTTGGCATCGTAGGCCGCAGTGGGTCTGGCCGCGACGATCTCGTCCAGGGATTGTCCCTGTCGCTTCAGGGTCGCCACGCTCGCACGAACGGCGACCAGCATGTCACGGAACTCCTGAAGCTCGGACCGATTGCTGACCGGATGACCATGGCCCGGGACGATCACCGTATCGTCGGTCGCAATCTCCAGGTTCGCCTCGGCGGCCTGGATCGACCCGTCGATGCTGCCACCCGTTGAATAGTCGATGAAGGGGTAGGCGCCGTTCCAGAAGGTGTCGCCGGTGTGCAGGATGTCGGCCTCCTCGAAATGCACCGAGATGTCGCCATCGGTGTGGGCCGGCCCATAGTACCTCAGCGCGACGGTGACGCCGTTGACTGGCAATCTCCCCTCGCTCGCGAATACCTCGACGGGAAGCGCCGACGCGGAGGCCGGCGGGAAGTCGAAGTTCCAATCTTCGACGCGCTGGGCCATGGAGAGATGCTTGCGGGTGTTCTCGTGCGCGAGGATGTGGGCGCCCTCCGCCTGCAGCCACTCGTTGCCGTCGGCGTGATCGAAGTGCCAGTGCGTGTTGATCAGCCGCGTGATCGGATCGGGGCCGAGGCCTGCCAGCGCCGTAGCGACCTGGGGCCGCGAGACACCGATGCCCGCATCCACAAGCAGCTTGCCGTCGGATCCGGTCAGAACCGCGATGTTCCCGCCCGAGCCTTCCAGGGCGGAGATGCCGCCACGAAGTCGGTGGACCGTGATCGGAGTCCTGGCGGCCTCGGATTTGATGAGATCCACGATGCCACGCGCCTCGGCGAAGACTTGGCTTGGCGTTGGCTTATCGTCGGTGGCCGCGCGGCCGGAAGCGGTCATGCCGCAGATGCAGAACCCGCGGAGCGAGAGCGAATGCCGGGACGCGACAGACATCTCGTTTTCCTTCACGAACCAGGTGATGGCAGGCCGCAGACTGTCCGCGTCGTGCCAGCGCCAACTGCTTCAGGAACGACCGTAGCTCTTCGTTGACCCAGTCCTTGAACGTGGACACGTGCCGTGCGGCGCGCCCTGGTAGACCTTGAGCCTGGAATACTTGATCATCTCCGAGGATTGCAAGGCCGAGGCGGCGCTCGGCACGATCTGGTCGTCGTCGCCGTGGAGGACCAAGGGCGGGATTCGAACCGGCCGAGATCCTCGGTCAGATCCGTTTCCGAGAAGGCCTCGAGCCAGAGGTACGATTCGGGGAAGCCGGCCAACATGACCTGCAGCCAGAACGCCCTGCGGACGCCTTCCGAGATCGTCGTGCCGGCCCGGTTGTAGCCGTAGAAGGGCAGGCTCAGGTTTTTCCAAAATCGCGACCGGTCCGCCTGCACGCCCGCCCGAAGCTGATCGAACACCTCGATCGGCGTCCCGACGGGATTGGCCGCGGTCTTGAGCATCAGGGGCGGAATGGCGCCGATGAGCACCGCCTTCGCCACGCGCTCGGTCCCGTGCCGCCCTCCAGTTCAACTGCCCCTCAGCGTGCGACGGACAGGGTGATTGCGGTCGCGTAGGCGGCGGCCAGGAAGCAGCCCCGTGCCGCATGCTCGAAGTCGGCAGCAGTCAAGAATCGCGCCGCCGCGATGGAGAGCATGGCCATCGCGATGGTATCCCCCTGTGCAAGGGCGAACCTCATCCCCTCACCATCCGGCTTCGAAATTTGCCAACATGGGACGCCCAACTCTGGTGTGGGAAGCGGCCAGTGTTAAAGGACGCTCCGTCAGCCTGCCTTCAGCCAAGCCCTCAGGATGCCGGCGACGACCCAAAGCGAGAGGACGCTGCCGGCCCATATCGAGGCGAACCACACGAGGCGGCGCCACGAGGGTACCGGGTTTGGGGAACGGTGTCGGTGCCCATCAGTGATACCCCGCCGCGTCGACCTTTCCGCGGAAGACCCAGTACGAGTAGGCCGTGTAGGCCAGGATGGTCGGGATCAGGACCGACGCGCCTACGAGCAGGAAGACCTGGCTCGAATGCGGTGCAGCCGCTTCCCAGATCGTGACCCGGCCCGGCACCACGTCGGGGAAGATGCTGATCCCGAGCCCGACGAAGGACAGCAGGAACAGGCCGAGCGCCAGCAGGAACGGGGCTCTCTCCGCGCCGCTGCGAAGCAGGCGGAAGAACAGGAACGAGGCGACCGCGACAAGGAGGGGGACCTGGGCGGTGAGCAGCACGTTCGGCATGGCGAACCAGCGCTCCCAATACTTGCCTTCCAGGAAGGGCGTCGCCGCGCTGACTGCGGCGATGACTGCGACCGTGGCAGCGCCGAGCCAGAGCGAGAAGGTCCGCGACCGGTCCTGCAGGCTTCCCTCGGACCGCATCACCAGCCAGGTGGCGCCGAGCAGGGCGTAGCCGCAGACGATGCCGAGGCCGACGAGCAGGCTGAACGGGGTCAGCCAGTCCCACCAGCCGCCCGCGTAGGCGCGGCCTTCGACCTTGATGCCCTGGAGCAGCGCGCCGAGGGTGATGCCTTGGGCGAACGCAGCCACGACTGAGCCACCGGTAAAGGCGACGTCCCAGAGCGCCCGGTGGCGCGGGTCGCGCCAGCGGAACTCGAAGGCGACGCCGCGGAAGATCAGGCCGAGCAGCATCGCGATGATCGGCGCGTACAGCGCCGGCATGATCACCGCATAGGCCAGCGGGAAGACCGCGAACAGGCCGCCGCCGCCGAGCACCAGCCAGGTCTCGTTGCCGTCCCAGACCGGCGCGATGGAGTTCATCGCCGTGTCGCGCTCGTGCCCCGGTCGGAAGGCCGGGAACAGGATGCCGATGCCGAGGTCGAAGCCGTCCATCACGATGTAGGCGAAGACCGCGAAGGCGATGATCAGCGCCCAGACCACCGTCAGGTCGATGTTGGCGAGCATGATGCGCTCCTCACTCGGCCGGGTGGAGGTGACGGTCGGGGTCGACCGACGGCGCGGGCGTGATGCCGGCGGTGCGGATCGGCGCCCCGGGCTCGATCCCGTGCTCGCCCCGGTGCGGCGGCTTCGCCATCAGGTGCAGGATGTAGAGGATGCCCATCCCGAACACGGCGAAGTAGACCAGCACGAAAGCGGTGAGCGAGGCGGCGACGGCGGGCGCGGACAGAGGCGAGGCCGACTCCGCCGTGCGCAGGAGTCCGTAGACCGTGAAGGGCTGGCGCCCGACCTCGGTGGTGATCCAGCCGGCCACCACGGCGACGAAGCCGGCCGGGCCCATGGCAAGGGCGAAGCGGTGCAGCGCCGGCCACGCGTAGAGCTGACCCTTGTAGCGGGCGAGCAGGCTGAGGCCGCCGAGCAGGAGCATAAGCATCCCGAGGCTGACCATCACACGGAAGGACCAGAACACCACGGGCACCGGCGGCCAGTTCTCCCGCGGCACGCTGTCGAGACCCTTCAGCGGCTCGTAGAGCCCGTGCTTCAGGATCAGGGAGGAGAGCTTGGGCACCTCGACCGCGTAGCGCACCGTGCCGGCCTCCTGGTCGGGCAGACCGAACAGGATGAGCGGCGCGCCGTCCGGGTGGCTCTCGAATTGGCCCTCCATGGCCATGACTTTGGTCGGCTGGTGCTCCAGCGTGTTCAGTCCGTGGGCGTCGCCGGCCAGGATCTGGAGGGGCGCGACGACGGCGAGCATCCACATCGCCATCGAGAACATCGTCCGCGCGCCCTCGTTCGTCCGCTCGCGCAGCAGGTGCAAGGCGCCCACTGCGCCGACGACGAGGGCAGTGGTCAGGTAGGCGGCCAGGACCATGTGAACGAGGCGGTAGGGGAACGACGGGTTGAAGACGATGGCCCACCAGTCGGCCGGCACGAACTGGCCGGCGGCGTTGGTGGCGTAACCTTGGGGCGTTTGCATCCAGGAGTTCGCGGACAGGATCCAGAACGCCGAGAAGAGCGTCCCGACGGCGACCATCAGGGTGGCGAGGAAGTGCAGCCGCGGCCCGACCTTGGTCATGCCGAACAGCATGACGCCGAGGAAGCCGGCCTCCAGGAAGAAGGCCGAGAGCACCTCGTAGGCCATCAGCGGACCGAGCACGGGCCCCGTCTTGTCGGCGTAGACCGACCAATTCGTGCCGAACTGGTAGGACATGACCAGACCGGACACGACGCCCATGGCGAAGCCAATGGCGAAGATCTTGATCCAGTACCGGAACAGGTCGATGAACACCTGCCGGCCGGTAGCGAGCCAGAGGCCCTCCAGCACCATCAGGTAGCTCGCCAGGCCGATGGAGAAAACCGGGAACACGATGTGGAATGCCACCGTGAACCCGAACTGCGCCCTCGCGAGCAGCAGGGCGTCAACGTTCGCCAGCATGTCGATCACCTTCCACGCATCTCGATGAGGCTGAGAGAAGCCGCGGTCAGGCCGCCAGCGTAATCTCGCCGCAGCCCAGGCGCGAGCGGATTTCGACGAGCGCTGCCACGAGCGCCCGCATGTGCTCCTCGGTGTGGAGCGGTGTCGGGGTGATCCTCAGCCGCTCGCCGCCGCGCGGCACGGTCGGATAGTTGATCGGCTGCACATAGATGCCGTGACGCTCCAGCAACTCCTCACCGATCCGCCGGCAGAGGTGGGCGTCGCCGACCATGACCGGCAGGATGTGGCTCCGGCTCGGCAGGACCGGCAGGCCGGCCTTGCGCAGCATCGCCATCAGAATCGCCGCATTCTGCTGTTGCGCAGCCCGCTCCGCATCGCTCTCGCTGAGATGCCCCACGGTGGCCCGCGCGCCGGCGGCCAAGTGCGGACGTCCGAACCGGTATCGAGGCACGTTCGTCATCACCCGTCTGGTTGGCGCCTCGCGCTGCTGTCGCTCGTCATCCTTCTCACGGGCTGCTCGGACGGAGGCCAGGAGCGGCAGCGTTCGTTGGGTGAGAACCCGGGCTTCCACGACTTCATGCGGGTGGCCGATGCCGAACGGGGCGTCCGCTTATTTGGCCAGTGCGCCGCCTTTCACACAGTCGAAATGGGGGGCGGCGACCGGAACGGTTTGTTTCTTTACGACGTGCTTGGCAAGCCCGTCCCCAGCAACAGCAAGCGCTTCGGCTACACCGGGGCGCTCCGGTCCATAGGCCGCGTTTGGACACCAGACAGGATGGACGCTTGGCTGACCGCCCCGGCGAAGATGGCCCCAGGCAGGAGCATGGGGTTCCGTGGGGTTCCGGTGACCTGACCGGCTGGCTTTGGACCGGGCTGATTGAGAGGATCAGCCAGGATCGAAGGAGTCGGACATGCGGCTAGGTCGGAAGACGAGCGCGGAGCAGGTGGTGCTGAAGCTGCGCCAGATCGAGGTGCAGACGGCACAAGGCAAGATTTTAGCGCTGGCGTGCAAGGAGGCGGAGATCTCTGAGCAGAGCTATTACCGCTGGCGCAAGGAGTACGGCGGGCTCCAAGTCGACCAGGCCAGGAAGATGAAGGACCTGGAGCGCGAGAACGCTCGGTTGCGGCGGCTCGTGGCGGATCTGTCCTTGGTGGGTCACGTGTTGGCGGACGTCGCCTCGGGAAACTTATAGCCCCCGAGCGACGCCGGCAGGCGGTCGATGCCATCCGGGAGAAGTATGGACTCTCGGAACGTCACGCCTGCCGGATCGTCGGTCAGCACCGCGGCCCGCAACGCTACGTGCCCACACTGCCGGCCGACGAGGATGCGCTGACCCGGGCCATCATCGCCCTGGCGTCCGAATACGGGCGCTATGGCTACCGCCGCGTCACCGCGCTGCTGCAGGCAGACGGCTGGCGGGTGGGCAAGGACCGGGTTCAGCGCATCTGGCGTCG
>Ga0255028_100246_pt1 | contig 11357 bp, 10 predicted proteins | sample DRGLUT_MetaT_FD_178168 | JGI IMG/M metagenome (GOLD analysis project Ga0255028, IMG submission 178168) | Metatranscriptome of freshwater microbial communities from Pennsylvania, United States - DR:GLUT (Metagenome Metatranscriptome) | ecosystem: Environmental > Aquatic > Freshwater > Creek...
GTCGACCACGATCTCGATCCGGTGCTTCTCGGCGATCTCGCGGATGCGCAGGGCGAGCAGGTCCTTCCCCTTGGCGAGCACCATGGGGGCGTCGTTCTCCGCCTGATCGTAGCGCAGCGCGATGGCGTAATGCGTCGGGTTGGCCAGGATCATCGTGGCGCGGGGCACGGACGCCATCATCTGCTTGCGCACGCGATCCAGCGCGATCGAGCGCAGCTTGGCCTTCACCGCCGGATTGCCCTCGGTCTGCTTGTATTCGTCCTTCAGATCCTGCTTCGACATCCGCAGGTCGCGCTGCCACTTCACGCGTGTCCAGACGAGATCGCCCGCGACCAAGGCAATCGTCGCGACGCTGACTGCGGAAACCAGTCGGACCGACAGGCTCAGAAGCAATTCGGGCAGGCCGATCGGATCCTCAAACATGATATTCACGATCTCGTGTCGGTCGGCGCGCAGAATCATGAAGACGACGCCGCCGATGGCCAGGAACTTGAGAACGCTTTTCCCAAATTCGATATATCCTTGCAGGCTGAAAACGCGATCCCACCCACTGACGGGTGAAATGCGAGACCATTGCGGCCTGATGCGCTCGCCCGCGATGCGCGGCACATTCTGGAAGATCGAAGCGGCCAACCCGGCCGCCATCAGGATCACCAGCATGGGCAGCAGGAGCTTCCACATCGTGAAGGCCAGCGCCACGAGGAGCTGCTCCGCATCCTGCCCGTTGGCCAGGGCGAAGTTCCGCGGTTGCTCCAGGAGCAGGGTGAGCTGCCGCACGAACGGCGCGCCGTGATCCCGCACAACGAAGACGAGGATGATGAGCGTCGCCGCAATCGAAGCGAAGATCGGCGCCTCCCGCGAGAACGGGACGTTGCCCTTCTCGAGCGCCTCGCCGATCTTCTTCTCGCTCGCGGCCTCGGTCTTGCTCTCCTTGTCCTCGTCCGACATCGCAATCGACCCGCTCAGCTGAAGTAGGTGTCTTCGGCTTCAGCCTGGTTGAGCTCGATCTCGCCGCGGGAGGCCATCTCCAAGGCCTGGTCGGTGATCGCACGGCGCGCTTCGAGCACGTCGCGCTGGGAGGCGGGCTCGCCGCCTTCGAGTTCGTGCTCCACGAGGCGCCGCGTGCGGGCCGTGATGGCACTCAGCACGACGTTGCGGAGCGTGCCGCTGGTCCCCTTCAGCGCCAGGATGATGCGTTCGGGCGGGATCTGATCAAACAGGGCCGTGCGCGCCCGGGGCGTCATGTGGATGATGTCGTCGAAGGTGAACAGCAGGCTCTTGAGGATCTCCGCCGACTTGGGACGCGATTGCGCGAGGCTGTCCAGGACCTCCTCCATGCCCTGGCGCTCCATCTTGTTGATGATGTCGGCCATGCGCGCATGGGTGTCCGCACCGGCATTGCGGGCCTGGTTGATCATGAAGTCCTCGTGCATCGTCTGCTCGATCATCTTCATCGTCCCGTCGACGATGGGCTTGAACGTCAGCATCCGGCGCATGACCCCGTTCCGCAACGGCGCCGGAAGCTGGGCCATCACCTTGGCGGCGCAGGCCGGTTTCACCTTCGACAGGATCAGGGCCGCGGTCTGCGGGTGCTCCTTCAGCAGATAGGACGCCAGCGCGGTCTCCGCCCCGTTCGAGATGCGGTCCCAGACCGAGCGCTCGCCCTGCCCGAGGACGTCGGCCATGATGCTGGCGATCTGCTCGGGCGGCAGGTTGCCCTCCAGCAGCTTCTCCATCTCGCGGGCGGTTCCGATCAGGTTGGCCCCGTCGGAGAAGAACGCGGTCACCTCGTCGATGATGTTCTCGAGCTGCGATCGCGAGACCGGTCCGAGCTGCGCGACGGCGCGGGTGATCTGCTTCAGTTCTGCAGTGTCGAAATACTTGACCAGACGACTCGCCGTCGCCTTGTTCATCGCGATGAGGACGGCCGCGACTTCCTCGGCGGGGTTCAGGACGCGCGTGACCTTGGTGAGGGGGCCGACGGCCATGACGTTGCGTCCCGTCAGCCGTTGGAATCGGCCGTCGCGGGACCGACGATTTCGGTCAGCGACACGCCGAAGCGCGAGTTGTCGTCCTCGACGACGACGACTTCGCCGCGTGCGATGACCCGGCCGTTCACGACGACGTCGACCGGCTCACCGACGCGGTGGTCGAGGGGAACGATCGCCCCGCGCCCGAGCTTCATCAGGTTCGCCACCGGCATCGTCGCCGATCCGAGGACCACCTGCATCAGGACCGGGATGCGGAGGATCGAATCCAGGTTCCGGCCGCTGCCGGCCTTCTCGCCCTGGGCGCGCCGCTCCTGCGCCTGGGCCTCGATCTTCGCGAACAGGCTCTCCTTGTGGCCGTTGCCGGAGCCGCCATCGGTTTCCGCATCCGAAAAGTCTGAGGCTGACATAATGGGTTCCTTGAGGAAATCAGGGCCGGCGCCGTCTCGACCGCCGCTCGGATCGGGCGGCTTCAAGCCGTGACGCCACCGCGCGCGTTCGGCGCGTACGCGCCGGCCATCGGCATCAGACGCTCGACAGGCTGCCGACCGCGGACTCGTGGGCGACGCTCGCGGGCTGCACCGCGGCTGTCAGCTTGAGCCGCTCGGCCTTGAGCTCGGCCAGGGCCGCCTTCGCGAACTCGATTTCGCAGCTGAGATCCTCCAGGACGGTCCGCCCTTCCTGGGCGAAGGCCTGCACGGCGTTGCTCGCGCCGACCATGGCGCAGGCGCTCCAATCGATCATGTCCCGGTACTGCGCATGATACCGGTCCAGGCGCTTCAAGCGCATGTACATCGGGACCAAGCACCCGGTCGTCGCGACCAGGGCGGCGAAGAGCAGGGCTTCAGCGAGAGAGAACATCGTCGATAAACTCCTGGTCCTGATCGATGAACCGGTCGACACGCAGCACGATGGTGCCATCCTGCTGCCCGACGTCACACCAGAACAACTCACGATTGTTGCCCTCGAGCTTGACGCGCGTATTCGGCGTCGCCCGCAACTCGATCACCTGACCGACCTCCAGGCTGGCGATCTCGCCCAGGGTCAAGGGCTTCTCTTCCAGGATCGCCTTGAGCGTCACCGGGGTCTTCTGGACCTCGCCGGCGATCTGCCGCGTCCAGCGGGAATCGCGAGCCGTGCTCTCGCCAACCAGGATCCGGGCCAAGCTCTGGCGCATGGGGTTGAGGACGGATTGCGGGATGACGATGAACATCTCGCCGCCGCGATTGAGCGCCTGCAGAACGAACTTTGCGGCGACGGCCTGATTGTTCCGGCGGCCGATCACCGCGAAATCCATCCGCAGCTCCGTCCGTTCGAGCTTGAACGGCGTGTCCGCCACCAGGGCGAAGGCGGCCTGCAGCGCCTTGCCGATCTGGTCGAAGATCCGCTGGGCCATCCGCATCTCGATGGCCGAGAAGGAACGCTCCTCGTCGAGGGGAGGCTCGGAACCGTCGGAGCCGAGAAGAACCTCCACCATGGTGAAGACGAAGTCGCGATCGAAGCCGACCAGGATGTGGCTGTCCCATTCCGGCGCCTGGAAGATGCCCGCGATGGCGTTCGCCTCATAGGGTTCGAGGATGTCCCCGAAGCGCTGGCTTTCCACGTTGCTCAGGGAGAAATACACCGGCGACGCCGCGAAATGGCGCAGGTGCTCGGCGCTGAACGTCGCCACCCGGTCCAGGATGACGTGCAGCATCGGCAGCCGGTCGAGCGAGAGGCCCGCGGCGTCCAGCAGCCGATCCCGGATGTCGCTGGTGACCTGCTGCTTGTCCTGCGTGTCCGCCATCACGCAGCCTCACGCTGGCCGGCCTCGGCGCGCGAGCCGTTCGTGATCGTCGCGTTCTCGACCTCGTCGATCGTCGGCCGATAGGCGGCGGAGATCGCCTTCCGTCCATGCTCGATGGCGATCTGCGGCAGGGCGCCGTTCATGTAGGCGAGCAAGGTCTGCTTCACGATGATGTAGACGCGCCCCTGCGATTCGCGGGTGGTCTTCACCTTGCTCGCTAAGGGAGCGATGACGCTGTAGGAGACGAAGATGCCGCTGAAGGTCCCCACCAGAGCCGAGCCGATCAGGCTCCCCAGGAGCGCCGGCGACTGATCCAGGGCACCCATCGCCTTCACGATGCCGAGGACGGCCGCGACGATGCCGAGAGCCGGCAGCCCGTCGGCCACGCCGGTCAGGGCGCCGTACGGCTTCAGCTTGTCGCGCCGATGGGTGACCATCTCCTCCTCCATCAGCGCCTCGATCTCGTGGGATCGGGCGTTGCCGATGAGGATGAGGCGCACGTAGTCGCAGATGAACAGCGTCAGTTCCTTGTCGCGCGTTACCCGCGGGAAGGCCTTGAAGATCTCGGACTCATCCGGATTCTCCAGATGCGGCTCGACCTCGTTGCGGGGTTTGGCCCGCAATTCCCGCGTCAGCGCGAACAGCAGGCCGAGCAGCGCGAGGTAATCGTCCTGCTTCGGCGCCCGGCTCAGAATCGCATCCACGATCGCGGCACCGGTATCCTTGACCACCTTTATCGGATTGGCGACCACGAAGGCGCCCAGCGCCGCGCCGCCGATGATGACGAACTCGAAGGGCTGCCAGATCACCGCGAGGTGGCCGCCCATGGCCGCGAACCCGCCGCCTACGCAGCCGACCGCGATCAGCAAGCCGATGATAACACCCACGCGCGGCGCCCTGACGTCGTTCCACTCAATAGCAGCGAAGCTAGATCTGCATGCTTGCGCAGGGCTGGAGCAGCGCACATGCGCAAGCATGCCGGCCTACGACTTCGGAACGAGCAAGGCTCAGGCAAGCCAGAGATCTTAGATTTTCAAACCCGAAAGATGAAGGATTCGCCCGATGCTTTCGACATTTATTGATTACAGATCCACAGTCGCAGACCTATCGAAATCTCTTAATCGAACGGCATCTCAGCCAACATCAAAACGCGACATACAATATTTTCAGGACCATATCGGCAACGTCAAAACGCTCGACGATTTTATGGCGGACAATCGCCTCTACAGCTTCGCCATGAAGGCGTACGGCCTGGATGATATGATCTACGCCAAGGGCTTCATGAAGAAGGTCCTCGCGGGCGAGCCCGATGCCAACGGGCGGGTTTTGGTCGATCGATTGCAGGATTCACGGTACCGGGATTTCGCGGCCGCGTTCAACTTCAAGACCTACGGCCAAGCCCCGAACAAGCCGCAGCACTCGGACGATCCGGAGGTCCAGGCGCTGATCGATTCTCTCGGCATCAACCAGACTCTGATGCAGAAAAAGGATGACTACGATAGCAAAACTACGGGTCAAATAGATTACATTCAAAATATGGCAAAATACGTTCATTCTATTGATGACATTGTCGAGGATTCCAAAATTTCATCCTTCGTCCGGACCGCCGTCGGCCTGCCTCCGGCCTCCTCGGATGATGATGATTACACGCAAGCCCAACAGATCGAGAGCAAATTTGATGCTGCCGCGTTTCAGGACCCGGAGCAACTTCGTCAACTGATCGATCGTTTCTTCGCCCAGCGCTTGGAAGGCCGCAAAGCTATCATCGACCCCTATTTCCGGCCAGCGGGAACCTACGCCGATTCCGATGCGGAAATCGGAAAGCTGACCCAGTATTTCCAAGCCAAGATAGGCACGGTCTACTCTGCTAAAGACATCGTCGCCGACCCGGTGTTATCCGGCCTCGTCTTGAGCACGCTGGGCGTCTCCACCGCGGCGACATCGAAGAATTCCGACGCGCAGGCCAAGCTGATCGAGAGCAGGCTCGACGTCTCATCCCTCCGAGATCCCAGGAAGCTCAGTCAATTTCTTGACAGATTTAAGACACAACGCAGCGAGGCCCGCACGGCAACAGTGGACGCTTATGTCCGCCAGACGCTTGAAACGGATGCCGGGAACGAGAATGAAGGCGTCAGGCTTGCTCTCTACTTCCAGCGCAAGGCGGCGAGCATCAACTCCGCGTATGGATTTCTTGCTGATCCGGCCCTGGCCCAGGTCGTCCGCACCGCGCTCGGCTTACCGCAGTCGGCAAAGAGCAGCATCGAAGCGCAGGCCAATCTGATCGAGCGGAAGATCGACATTTCCAGTCTCAAAGATCCTCAAAAACTGAATCAGTTTATCAAGCGCTTCACGATCATGTGGGACACCCAAAACAATACGGCTTCGTCGCCGGCGCTGACATTCCTCGCCGGATCCGATACCAGCCTCGATGCGGACCTCCTCCTGAAGCTCCAATCCATCCGGCTGGGAGGCCGATGACATGCAGTCGTCGCTCTACGTCACCCTGTCCGCCCAGGTCGCCCTCGAACAGCGCCTGACCACGGTGGCGAACAACGTCGCCAACCTCGGGACGGCCGGATTCCGCGCCGAGGAGGTGAAGTTCGAGACGATCCTGTCCCAGGCGGGCGGGCGCGACACCGCCTTCGTCACGCCCGGCGAGACCTTCCTGTCGCGCAAGGCCGGCCCGCTCAACAAGACGGACAGCCCCCTGGACGTCGGCATCCAGGGCGACGGCTGGCTGGCCGTGCGGGGCCGGTCGGGCCCGGTCTACACGCGGGACGGCCGGATGCAGATCTCGGCCGCGGGCGATCTCCAGGATCTGAACGGGCGGGCGGTGCTGGATCCCGGCGGCTCCCCGATCACGGTCGATCCCGAGGGACCGCCGATCACCATCGGCCAGGACGGGATCATCACCCAGGGGGTCAACCAGATCGGGGCGCTCGGCGTCTTCCGCCTCGACAATGCAGCCACCCTCACCCGGGTCGACGGCGACGCGGTCGCCTCGGACCGGCCGGGCACCCCGATCCTCGACTTCAACCAGCGCGGCGAGACCGCCGTCCGCGTCCAGCAGGGCTTCCAAGAGGGCGCCAACGTCAATCCCGTCATGGAGATGTCGCGGCTGATCCTCATCACCCGCACCTTCGAGGGCGCGGCCGCCGCGGTGGCGGAGACGGAATCGTCCCTGCAGAGCGCGATCCGCGGCCTCGGGCCGGCGAGCTAGCCCCGCGAATGAAGCGATAGCCCGAGGCCCGCAGGGCTCCGCCCTGCACCCGCAAAAGGTCGAAGACCTTTTGAAACCTCGATTTTCCATTGGCGGGCGGTACGGGACAAGACCGCGAAGCCGCGCTCGCCGCCGCCGCCGCTGGGCCCGGGGCCGCGGGTTCCGGAGATCACCATGAACGCCCTCGACCAGCTCGCCCGCGCTCTGGAGGACCGGGACGAATATCCCGTGATCCGGGTCGGCGGCTCTGTGAGCGAGATCGGCTTCGGCCATTGCCGCATCAAGATCACTCTGCCCCTGCTGAAGCTCGGCGACCGCATGCGGATCGAGGCGGGGGACCAGCGGATCGACGGCGAGGTCGTCCGGATCGACGGCGACGGCGTGATCCTCAAGCCGTTCGACACCCGGATCGAGGCCGGACTCGGATCCCTGGCCTATCGCGTGACGGCGTTCGATCCCCGGCCGTGCGAGGCCTGGAAGGGCCGGGTCATCGACGCCCTCGGCCGGCCGATCGACGGGGCCGGCGACCTGCCCAAGGGCACACGGGCGATGCCGCTCGACGCCAGCCCGCCGCCGGCGATGCGCCGCGCCCGGGTCGACCAGCCGCTGAAGACCGGCGTGAAGGCGCTCGATCTGTTCACGCCCCTCTGCGCGGCGCAGCGCATCGGCATCTTCGCGGGCTCGGGCGTCGGCAAGTCGACCCTGCTGTCGATGCTGGCTCGGTGCGCGGGGTTCGACACCGTGGTCGTCGCCCTGGTCGGCGAGCGAGGGCGCGAGGTCCGCGAGTTCCTGGAGGGGCCGATCCAGGCGAGCCGCACTCGGGCAGTCGTCGTCGTCGCCACCGGCGACGAGAGCGCGATGATGCGCCGGCAGGCGCCGAAGCTCGCCTTCGCGGTCGCCGAGTCTTTTCGCGATCAGGGCCAGTCGGTGCTGCTCGTGCTCGACTCGGTGACGCGCTTCGCCCACGCGGCCCGGGACGTGGCCCTGGCGGCCGGCGAGCCGCCGGTGGCGCGCGGCTACCCGCCGAGCGTGTTCGGCGATCTCCCGCGCCTGCTGGAGCGGGCCGGCCCGGGCCTCGAGGGCGGCGGGACGATCACCGGCATCTTCTCGGTTCTGATCGACGGCGACGACCACAACGATCCCGTGGCCGACAGCATCCGCGGCACCCTCGACGGCCACGTGGTCCTGGACCGGGCCATCGCCGACCAGGGCCGCTACCCGGCGATCAACCTGCTCGGCTCGATCTCGCGCCTGGCCGACCTGGTCTGGACCCCGCAGCAGCGCGAGCTCGTGCGCACGCTCAAGAGCCTGATCGCCCGCTTCGAGGATTCCCGGGACCTGCGCCTGATGGGCGGCTATCAGGCCGGGACGGACCCGGAGCTCGATCAGGCCGTGGCCCTGGTCCCGAAGATCTACGCCGCCCTGCGGCAGGACCCCACCGACCCGCAGAGCCTCGATGCCTTCCTGGATCTCGCCAACGCCCTGCGCGCCGGCGGATGAGGTGCCGAAAGCTTCACGCAAGCGACTCCTGATCTGAAGTCCTGCAACGTCGTCCAACAACGGAGATTCGCGTCATGGGTCTGTATGGGGTGCTCAACAGCGGCGTCTCCGGAATGAACGCCCAGTCCAACCGGCTCGGCGTCGTTGCGGACAACATCCAGAACCAGAATACCGTCGGCTATAAGCGCGGATCGACGCAATTCTCATCACTGCTCACGGAATCCGGAAGCGGTTCCTACGATTCCGGCAGCGTGACCACGGTCGTTCGGCACGATATTGGCAGCAAATCCAACACGACCGCGACGACAAATGCTTCGGATATCGCGATCGGCGGCAACGGCTTCTTCGTCGTCAAGGATGCGGGCGGCAAGACAGCACTGACGCGCGCCGGGAATTTCGTCATTGATGCGAAGACGGGCGACCTGGTGAATGCCGCGGGCATGCATCTGCAGGGCTACAGCCTGGCTTCGGGCACCCCGATCCTGTCGATGAACAGCTTCAACGGGCTCGCGCCGGTCAACCTCGCCTCGTTTGGCATGCAGGCCCATCCCAGCACGGCGGGTCGCATCGACGCGGGCAACCTCAACAGCAACGACCCGGATCTGACCGGCGCCTTGAGTAACACCAACTTTACTAAGGCGAGCAGTGTCATCACCTATGACAACCTTGGAAACCCGTTTCAGGTCGATCTCTACTTCGGGAAGACAGCGACGGGGAAGTGGCAGGTGTTGGCCTATAATCATGACACTAAAACTCCTATCCCGCCAGGGGGGACAGCGACTCCCTTAACATTCGACACGTTCGGCAAATTATCGAATGCGGCGTCACTGAGTTTCACCGTCCCCAACGGTCAGCCGTTCAAGCTGGACTTTGCCAACCTGACACAGATGGCGGGCGATTTCGTACTCAATGGCCGGGTCGATGGGAACAAGCCGCAAGCCGTCGACCATGCCGCGATCGACACCGACGGCACGGTCTACGCGGTCTATCAGGACGGCCAGACGGCCGCGGCGTTCCGCATCCCGCTCGCGACCGTGGCGAGCCCGGATAACCTGACCCCGCGCTCGGGCAACGTGTTCGAGGTCACCCCCGAATCTGGGGACCCGCAGCTCAACTTTGCCAATGTCGGCGGGCGCGGATCGATCGAGTCGCATTCCCTTGAGGATTCGAACGTCGACCTGGGCAACGAGCTGGCCACGATGATCGAGTCGCAGACTGGATACGGCGCCAACTCGAAGGTGTTCCAGACAGGCACGGAGATGCTCGAGACCCTCGTGAACCTGAAGCGCTGACGATCGGCTGAAGGAGACCGGGGATGAGCCTTTCCGTTGCCATGAAGGCGGCGCGCGGCGCCTTGCAGGCGAACGCGACCAGTACCGGCGTGGTGTCGCGCAACATCGCGGGCGTCAACGATCCGGCCTATTCACGCAAGATCGCGTCGCTGGTCACAACGGACGGGCCGGTCCGCGTCGTGGTCAGCCGCGCCAGCGACACGCTGCTGTTCGATAAGACACTCCGCAGCACGTCGGAACTCGCCGGCCGGACGGCGATCCTCAAGGGTCTCACCAGCCTGGAGGACACGGTCGGTGACACGGAGGAGGGTAGCTCCGTCTCCGCCAAGATCGGCGCGGTCAAGATCGCGCTCGCGAACGCCGCGAACCAGCCCAGCGACATCAACCTGGCTAAGGCTGCCGTCGCGGCCGCGAAGGATCTGGCGCGGACCCTGAACCAAGCGAGCACGACGATCCAGAAAACGCGCCTCAGTGCTGATCAGGACATCGCCAACTCCGTTGCGACGGTGAACGATCTGCTCGGGCAGTTCGACAAGGCCAACAAGGCCGTGGTGTTCGGGACGGCGACCGGGGCCGACATCAGCGACGCCCTCGACAACCGCGACAAGATCCTTGCGCAGCTGTCCCAGGAGATCGGCATCCATACGGCCGTCCGGGCCGGCAACGACATGGCGATCTACGCCGACAACGGCGCCCCGCTCTTCGAGCGGAGCGCCCGGACCGTATCGTTCGCGGCGACACCGGCTTTCGGCGCCAGCACGACCGGCAACGCCGTTCTGATCGACGGCATCCCCGTGACCGGCAACAGCTCGATGATGCCGCTCCAGTCCGGACGCATCGTCGGGTTGATGACGGTGCGCGACGAGGCCGCCGTCACCTATCAGAATCAACTCGACGCGATCGCCGGCGGCTTGATCAACGCCTTTGCCGAGACGGACAAGAACTCGGCGACCGGGACGGCTCTGGCAGGCCTGTTCACCGATGCCGCCGACGCGGCGCTGCCGACCGTGACGACCGGGCTGGCGAGTTCGATTCAGGTGAACGCGAAGGCGGATCCGGAGCAGGGCGGCAATCCGTTCACCCTGCGCGACGGCGGCATGAACGCAGGCACGCAGTACAAGTACAACGTCGCCAACGCCGCCTCGTACGCGGATCATCTGCGCGCCCTTCAATCCGCACTCGGGGCCGACCGGTCCTTTGCATCGGATTCCGAACTCCCGGCTTCGGCCTCGCTGCTCACGGCCGCCGGGGCTTCGGCGAGTTGGCTGGAAGCGACCCGCAAGGGGGCCTCGACTCAGGTGGATAGCGAATCGGCCATCCTGAACAGCGCGTCGAACGCGCTCTCCAATGCGACGGGGGTGAATCGCGACGACGAGGTTGCGACGATGCTCGAGCTCGAAAAGTCCTATGCGGCTTCCGCCAAGCTCCTCGCGACCGTCAACGCGATGCTGCAGACCCTTCTCGATGCCGTGAGGTAGCGATATGAAAGCCAGCTTCATCTCCACGGCGACGCTGTTAAACAGTACGCGCTGGGACATGTCCCGTCTGCAAGCGGTCATTGCCAAGGCCAA
>Ga0255028_100247_pt1 | contig 11336 bp, 5 predicted proteins | sample DRGLUT_MetaT_FD_178168 | JGI IMG/M metagenome (GOLD analysis project Ga0255028, IMG submission 178168) | Metatranscriptome of freshwater microbial communities from Pennsylvania, United States - DR:GLUT (Metagenome Metatranscriptome) | ecosystem: Environmental > Aquatic > Freshwater > Creek...
GCCAGAACGCCTTGCGCCTGTGGGGTCGCGGTCAGGCTCGGGTAGAGCGTGCCCTTCTGGGCGAGCACGTTCTGCTGCGCGATCCGCAGCGAGGCCTGCGCGGCCTCCAGGGTCGGGTTGTTGGCCAGTGCCTGCTCGACCAGCTGGTTGAGCGGCTTGGAGTGGAACAGGGTCCACCACTGGCCCGGAATGTCGGCGCCGGAGACGAAGCTCTGGTCCGCGGAGCCGCCCTGGCGGGTGCGAATGTTGTCGGCGGCCGACGGGTTCTTCAGCGGCTCCTTGGTGTAGCGGCCGACCGGCGGCGCCTCGGGCGGCACGTAGTTCGGGCCGACCGCGCAGGCCGACAGGCACAGCGCTGCCGCCAGCACGGCAGCCGCACGACCGCACCGTTTCGGCGCCAACTCGACCATCATGCCCCCGAAACCCCTTCCTCGGTAGAGCGTCCGGGCGGAGCGCCGAGTCAATCCGACGGTGTCGCGATCCTGCACGCCGGAGCCGCGCTGTGGCGCCCCGGCCACGTGACGACGCCCGGCCCGCGCCGCTCCCGTTCGGCTCATGCCGCGACCCGATGCTCGGTCCGCGCCCGCGCATTCGGGTTCGGGCGCCGCCGCGAGAACAGCGAGATCAGCACCGGCACCACCACCAGGATCAGGTTCGGGGCCAGGATGATGCCGCCGACCACCACGAGCGCCAGCGGCTTCTGCACCTGCGAGCCGATGCCCGTGGACACCGCCGCCGGCAGAAGGCCGACGCAGGCGGCCACGCAGGTCATCATCACCGGCCGCATCCGCACGATCGCCGCGTGCCACACCGCCTCCTGCCGCGCCCAGCCGTCTTCCAAGAGCTGGTTGTAGTAGGCGAGCAGGATCACGCCCTCCATGGTCGAGATGCCGAACAGCGCGATGAACCCGATCGCCGCCGAGATCGAGAATGGCGTGCCGGTCAGCGCCAGGGCGAAGATGCCGCCGATCATCGCCATCGGGATCACCGAGAGCGTCAGCAGCATGTCCGCCACCGACGAGAAGTTGATGAACAGCAGGAGCGCGATCAGCAGCAGGGTGACCGGCACGACCAGGCTGAGCCGGGTCGCGGCCTCCTTGAGGTTGGTGAACTGTCCGACCCACTCCATCCGGTAGCCGGGCGGCAGGTCCACCGCCTCGGCGACCTTGCGCTGCGCCTCGAGCACGGTGCTGCCGAGATCGCGCCCGCGCACCGAGAACTTCACCGGGATGTAGCGTTCCTGGTCCTCGCGGTAGATGAACGAGGCGCCCGAGACGAGGTCCACGTCTGCGATCTCGGAGAGCGGCACCTGGATCACGCCGCCATTGGGGTTCTGGGCGCCGACCGCGATGTTGCGGATGCCGGCCAGCGACGAGCGGTACTCCTTGGCCAGCCGCACCCGCATGGAGAAGTGCCGGTCGGAGCCGTACTCGTAGAGGTCGCCCGCGGTCTGGCCGCCGATCGCCGCCTGGATCGTGGTGTTCACGTCGCCGATGGACAGGCCGTAGCGGGCGGCCTTGTGGCGGTCGACGTCGATCCGCACGGTCGGCTGGCCGAGGGACTCGAACACCGCCAGGTCGGTGATGCCGGGCACGGTGGCGAGCGCCGCCTTGACCGCGTTGGCGGTCTTGGTGAGCTGCGTGAGGTCGCTGCCGTAGATCTTGACCGAATTCTCGCCCTTCACGCCCGAGGCCGCCTCCTGGACGTTGTCCTCGATATATTGCGAGAAGTTGAACTCGATTCCCGGGAATTCATCTTCCAGGCGCTTATTCAGGTCGTGGATCAGCGTGTCCTTGTCGAGGCCCTTGCGCCACTGGTCGATGGGCTTGAGCGGCGCCAGGATCTCGACGTTGAAGAACCCGGTGGCGTCGGTGCCGTCGTTGGGCCGGCCCTGGTGCGAGATTACCGTGATGACCTCCGGCACCTCCTGGAAGATCTTGCGCAGGCGCTGGACGTAGGCGTTGCCGGCCTCCAGCGAGATCGAGGACGGCATGGTGCCGCGCACGTAGAGGTTGCCCTCTTCGAGGCGGGGCAGGAATTCGAGGCCGAGGTTCCGGGCCGCCAGCCCCGAGACCAGCAGCACCGCCAGCATCACCGAGAGCGCCAGCACCCGGTTCTTCAGGCCGAAGGCCAGGATGCGCTCGTGCCCGGCGCGCAGGACCCGCACGATCAGGGTGTCCCGCTCCTCCAGCTTGCGGGGCAGGATCAGCGCCGACAGGGCCGGCGACACCGTGAAGGTCGCGAGCAGGCCGCCGACCAGCGCGTAGGCGTAGGTCTTGGCCATCGGCCCGAAGATGTGGCCCTCGACGCCTGACATGGTGAAGAGCGGCAGGAAGCCGAGGATGATGATGATCGCCGAGAAGAAGATTGCCCGGTTCACCTCGACGCCGGCGATCGCGATGGTGCCGAGCCGGCCCTCGAGCCCCCCGGGCGCCTGCTGACCCCTGGTGTGCTCCGGCTCCGCGAGGTGGCGGAACACGTTCTCGACCATGATCACCGTGGCGTCGACGATCAGGCCGAAATCGATCGCGCCGAGCGACAGCAGGTTGGCCGAATCGCCCCGCACCACCAGGATCAGGATCGCGAAGCCGAGGGCGAACGGGATCGTAGCGGCCACGATGATCGCGCTGGTGAGCGAGCCGAGGAACAGCCACTGCACGATGAACACCAGCACCACCCCGAAGACGAGGTTGTGCATCACCGTATGGGTCGTGGTGTGGATCAGGCCCGACCGGTCGTAGATCCGCTCGATCTTCACGTCGGGCGGCAGGATCGTCGAGCTGTTGATCTTGTCGATCTCGGCCTCGACGCGCTCCAGGGTCGGCAGGCTCTTGCCGCCGCGGCTCATCAGCACGATGCCCTCGACCACGTCGGGCTGGTCGTCGTGACCAACGATGCCGAGCCGCGGCGCGTTCGACACGCGCACCTCGGCCACGTCCCGCACCAGCACCGGCGTGCCGTTGACGAGGCTGATCATCGTGTCGTTGATGTCGTCCATGTCGCGGATCAGGCCAATGCCGCGCACCACGGCGGATTGCTGGCCGACATTCAGCGTCTGCCCGCCGACATTGATCGAGGCGTTGTTCAGCGCGGTGGTGAGCTGGACCAGGGTCAGGCCCTGGGCCTGCAGGCGGTTCAGATCGACCGCGACCTCGTATTCCTTGGCCTTGCCGCCGAAGGCGGTCACGTCGACGACGCCCGGGATCGCCTTGAACCGGCGTTGGAGCACCCAATCCTGCAGGGTCTTCATGTCCATGGGCGAGTAGCCCGCCGGGCCGACCAGCTTGTAGCGCATGATCTCGCCGACGGGACTGGTCGGCGAGATCTGCGGAGTGGCGCCGTTGGGCAGGCTCGGGGCCTGCGACAGGCGGTTGAGTACCCGCTGCAGCGCCTCCTCGTACGTGTACTCGTAGTTGAACTGGACCTTCACGTCGGACAGGCCGAACAGCGAGATCGTGCGCACCACCTGGGCGTTCGGGATGCCGGCGAGCGCCACCTCCAACGGGATGGTGATGTAGCGCTCGATCTCGTCGGCGGATTGCCCCGGATTCTGGGTGATGACGTCGACCAGCGGCGGCACCGGGTCGGGATAGGCCTCGATGTTGAGCTGCGTGTAGGCGCCGTAGCCGATGCCGAGCATCACCACGAACAGCAGCACCACCAGCACGCGCTGGCGCAGCGAGAAGACGATCAGGCTGTTCATGGCCCGGGATTCCCGCTCACGACGCCTTGTCGCCGGTGGCGGCCCGGTCGATGAACAGGGCCCCCCGGGTCACGATCTGCTCGCCCGCCTGCAGGCCATCGACGACCTGCGCGTTGTCGCCGTTGATCACGCCGAGCTTGATGTCCCGCGCCTCCACGGCACCGTCCTGGCGGGCCACCCAGACATGGGTGCGGTCGCCCTCGTACACGATGGCGGCCACCGGCACGCTCGGGCTCGGCTCGCCCTTGCCGGTGATAATCGTGTAGGTGGCAAACATCTCCGGGCGCAGCACCCGGTCCGGGTTGTCGACCTCGCTGCGCACGGCGAGCCGCCGCGTGGCCGGGTCGAGGCTCGCGGCCATGTAGTTCACCCGGGCCTTGAACACCCGCGCGCCGAAGCCCGCCACCTTCGCCTCGACCTCCTGGCCGATGCGGATCTTCGGGATCTCGCTCTCGCGGACGTTGGCGACGAGCCAGACCGTGGACAGGTCGCCGATCACGAAGACCGGGTCGCTCGAAGCCGAGAGGAACTGCCCGGTGCCCACCTTGCGCTGGACGATCGTGCCGGCGATCGGCGCCCGGATCTGGGTCTCGGAGCTGAGGCGGCCGTTCTTCTCGTAGCTGGCGATTTCGGCGTCGGACTTGCCGAGGAGCCGCAGGCGGTTCTTCACGGCGTCGAGGGCCGCCTCCGCGGTCTTCAGGTCGCTCTGGGCGGCGATCACGTCGTTCTGGGCCGACTGGTAATCCTTCAGCGCCACGGCGTGGGCCTGGAACAGCTCCTGCTGGCGCGTCGCGATGGTCTGGTCCAGCTTCAGCAGGGCCTGCTGCTTCTGGAGGTTGTTCAGGGCCGCCTGGTAATCGTTCTGCGCCTGGACCATGTCGGTGGCCTCGAGCGTCAGCAGCACGTCGCCGGCCTTCACGTCGTCGCCCGCCCGGGCCAGAACCTTGATCACCCGACCCGCATAGGGCGAGACCACCGGCACGTTGTCGTCGTCGTTGAGCGCGATGCGCCCCTCTGCGGCGCCTTCCGGGCGGAACACCTGGGTCGCCACCGGCAGGATCTCGAAGGCCGCGCGCTGCTCCTTGGTCGGGCGGAACACCCGCTCGACCGCGCCGGCCTTCTCGGCCTCGATCCCCGCATCGGGGTTGCCCGATCCGAACAGCACGGCGGCGATTCCGGAAGCGGCTTCGCGGGCGCGGTCCGAGAACGCGAGCGCCAGGCCGCCCGCAGCGACGAGCAGCACCAGCACGATCACGAGCCGCGGCGGGCCGCGCCTGCGCGCGGGCCCGGTGCGGGTCTCGTCCTGGTCAATCGGATTGCGGGCGTCCATGCGAAAGGTCTTCTGGGGCCGGGCGAAGGAACCGGGATGGCGGACGAGATACGATTCGCACAAGAAATCCGCCCGCATCAATGCGATCGGTGGCGCTTTTCTAAGGCAGCCGCCCCGAGCGGACTCGGGGGGCGTCGCGTGCCTAGAGCAAAGCTTGACTGATCCGCAATCGATTGGGAGGCCCAGGTCGCGAAACCGTGTGGCTACGCCTTCCTTCGACGGGATTTGTTACAATATGACAACGACCGCGGGCTCGCAGACCCGCCCCATCCCTCAGATCCGACCGAAGAACCCGCCATGACCGACCTGAGTTCTGTTTCCGTCCCATCCGGATCGAGCGCCGGCAAGATCCCGGTGACCGTGCTCACCGGCTATCTCGGCGCCGGCAAGACCACCCTGCTCAACCGGATCCTCACGGAGAACCATGGCAAGCGCTACGCCGTGATCGTCAACGAGTTCGGCGAGATCGGCATCGACAACGACCTCGTCGTCGGCGCGGACGAGGAAGTGTTCGAGATGAACAACGGCTGCGTCTGCTGCACGGTTCGCGGCGACCTGATCCGGATCATGGATGGCTTGGTGAAGCGCCGGGGCAAGTTCGACGCGATCATCGTCGAGACCACGGGGCTGGCCGACCCGGCTCCCGTCGCCCAGACCTTCTTCGTCGACCAGGATGTCGGCGACGCCGCCCGCCTCGACGCGGTGGTGACCGTGGCCGACGCCAAGTGGCTGTCCGACCGCCTGAAGGACGCGCCCGAGGCCAAGAACCAGATCGCCTTCGCGGACGTGATCCTGCTCAACAAGAGCGACCTCGTCTCGCCGGCCGACCTCGACCGGGTCGAGGCCGAGATCCGCGGAATCAATCCGCTAGCCACGCTCCACCGCACCCAGAACTGCGCCGTGCCCCTCGAGGCCGTGCTGGAGCGCAACGCCTTCGACCTCGACCGCATCCTGGAGGTGGAACCCGAATTCCTGGAAGCGGGTCACCACCATCATCACGATTCCGAGATCCAATCGATCTCGGCCCGGATCGAGGGCGAGGTCGATCCGGAAAAATTCATGCCGTGGATCTCGAACCTGACCCAGGTTCAGGGGCCCGACATCCTGCGCTGCAAGGGCATCGTCGCTTTCCCGAACGAGCCGAAGCGCTTCGTCTTCCAGGGTGTGCACATGATCCTCGACGGCGACGTCCAGGGGGATTGGCGCGCGGACGAGAAGCGGGTCTCCCGGGTGGTGTTCATCGGCCGCAACCTCGACCCGGTGGCGATCCGCGAGGGATTCGAAGCCTGCCGGATCTGACCGAGGGCCGCCGAGCCCGGAATCCTGCCGCCGACGGTTCGTGGTCTCGCGCCGCCGGCGGCCCCGGGTTGCCGGAGGTGCCGCCTGGCGTCCGCTAACAGCTGTATATCCACAGACTATCGGAGCGATTATCCTCGATATAGCGTATCGTCACGGATCGATACCGACTCGGGGGTTATTCGCTATGGTACGCCTGCTTCTGACCGCCACCATGCTGGCTTGTGGCGCCGGCGCGCTCGTCACGCCGGCGGCGGCTCTGTCGGTCAAGGATTGCTCGACCAAGTATCAGGCGGCCAAGCAGGCCGGGACCCTCAACGGCCAGAAGTGGAACGACTTCCGCAAGGCGGAATGCGGCGCCGAGCCGGCGGCCACGACGGCCAACACCGTGCCGAACCCCGTCGCGACGGGCGCGACGAAGACCGCGGCTCCCGCTCCCGCGCCGCAAGCCCCGGCCGCGAGGCCCACGGCCGCCCCGGCCGGGACGGCGGCCTATCCGTCTGCCGTCGATCCGAAATACGCGAGCGAGTCGGCCGGCAAGGCGCGGATGCATACCTGCCTCGACAGCTACAACGCGGCCAAAGCTTCCGGGACGCTGGGCGACGCGAAGTGGATTCAAAAGGGTGGCGGCTACTACTCGGTCTGCAACAAGCGGCTGAAGGGCTGACGACACCCTCGCCCCGCGCTGGCGGACACGAAGCCGATTCTCAACCATTGGGTGTCATGGACTGCGGCGCAGGCCTGCGTTACCGGCCCGCGGAGTCCGCGTATCCATGGCTCACATCGCAGCGCCCGCAATCCCGACCCAGTCGGGATTTGCCGCCGGAATCCCGCTCCTCGGGGTCGTCCAAGGCTTGGCCAAGGCGCTGTTTGCCGCCTTCATCTTCTTCGCCTGCTTCGCGTTCTCGGAAACCTCGCCCTACGATGCGGTGGCGATCCCGACGATCCTGCTGTGGCTCTGCCTCGGCGTGCGCCTGCACCGGGGGGCAGTGCCGCTGCTGGCGCTCCTGCTGCTCTACCTGGTGGCGATCGTCACGGCGCTGTTCCCGTACCTGAACGAGGAGTTCCCGGTCACCTGGACGATCCAGCTGATCTACCTCGTGATCACCTGCGTGTTCTTCGCGATGTTCTTCGCAGAGGACACGCACACCCGGATGGAGCTGGCGCTCAGGGCCTATACGGCGAGCTGCGTGTTCTCGGCGGCGCTCGGCATCGTCGGCTACCTGCAATGGCTCGGCGTCGAGGACCTGTTCTACAAGTACGACCGGGCCTCGGGCACCTTCCAGGACCCGAACGTGTTCGGCTCATTCCTCACGCTCGGCGCCCTCTACCTGATGCACGGGCTGCTCACCGGCAGCGCCCGGCGGCCGCTGCTGTCGCTGGCCGGCCTGCTGATCATCATGGCCGGCATCTTCCTGTCGTTCTCTAGGGGCTCCTGGGGCGGCAGCGTCGTCGCCGTCCTGCTGATGGTCGGCTCGGTCTACGCCGGCAGCGGCTCCGTCCGGCTGCGCCGCCGGATCGTGCTCCTGACGCTGGCGACCCTGGTGCTCGGCACGATCGCGGTGATCGGCCTCCTGTCGGTCGAGCACGTGCACACGATGTTCGAGACCCGGGCGGCCCTGACCCAGGACTACGACCAGGGCGAGACCGGGCGCTTCGGCAACCAGGTCCGGGGCCTCGCGATGCTGCTGGAGCGCCCGTTCGGCATGGGCCCGATGCACTGGCGGCTCGTCTTCGGGCTGGAGCCGCACAATTCCTATATCGGCTCGTTCGCCAATGGCGGCTGGCTCGGCGGCGTGGTGTTCATCGGCCTCGTTCTGGCCACGAGCGTCGTCGGTTTCCGCCTGCTGGTGCGGCCGTCGCCATTCCGGGCGCATGCCCAGATCGTCTGGCCGGCGCTGCTGATGTTCTTCCTGCAGGCGTTCCAGATCGACATCGAGAAGTGGCGCCACGTCTACATGATGCTGGGCATGGTCTGGGCGCTTGAAGCCGCGCGGCTGCGCATGCCCCGGATCGGCGACATCGGCAGCCTGCGGGATCGCAACTCGATCGCGCGCGGCGCCAAGCCCGCTTGAAACGCGGTCGCAGCCGGGTCATCGCTCCCGCGAGGATACTGGTGATCGCCGAACGGCGCATCCGCTCCCGGAGACGGTCGGTGAGAGCACACTCAGACGATGAAGCGGTGCGGCTCACGGCTCTGCACGCCCTCGGCATCGTCGGCACCGCGCCCGAGCCGCATTTCGACGCCGTGTGCCGCACGGCCCGCCGCCTGTTCGGCGTGCGCAGCGCCTTCGTCGGGTTCCTCGACGACACCCGGCAATGGCTCAAGACCCCCTGTGCCGACGTGCCGACGACGATTCCGCGGGATCAGAGTCTCTGCCAGCACACGATCCGCAGCGACGCCATGCTGATCGTGCCCGATGCCCGGGCCGATCCGCGATTTCGCGATCTCGCCCTGGTCGCGACCCCAGGCGGGATCCGGTTCTATGCCGGCATCCCCCTGAGCCTGGCGCCGGGAGTCCGGATCGGCACGTTCTGCCTGGTCGACCCGGAGCCCCGGGACGGGCTGTCTGAGGCGGACGCGGACGCGTTCCGCGATCTCGCCGAGATCGTGATCGCCCATCTGCGGCTGACCGAGGCCGATGTGCGGCGCGGCCACGAGATGGCGCAGGCCGCGATCCGCGAGGCCCTGATCCGGGAGCAGCACCGCGAGATCAACGCCCGGTCCGAGGCCCAGGCGGCGGCCAACCACCAGCTCACCATGGCCGAGCAGCTCGCCAGCGTCGGCAACTGGCGCGTGGACCTCGCCGACGGGCAGCCGATCTGGTCCAGGAGCCTCTACGAGATCGCCGGCCGCGACCCCCGGGGGCCGGCGCCGGCGCTTTCCGAGTTCTCGCAGATCTATCACCCCGACGACCGGGAGCGGCTGGAGGGGGTCGTCACGGACGCCATCGCCCGGGGGGCGAGCTTCGACTTCGAGGCGCGGCTGCTGCGGCCCGACGGCGAGGTCCGCGACGTGGTCGTGCGCGGCGTGTGCCGCGGCGAGAACCCTGTGACCGGGCTCATCGGCGTGCTCATCGACGTGACCGAGCGGCGGCGCGCCGAGGACGAGGTCCGCCGCAGCGAATTGCGCTACCGCGGCCTCGCCGAGACCCTGCCGCTCCTGATCTGGACCATGCGGGTCGGCGACGGCCGGGCGACCTACGCGAACGCGCAGTTTCACACCTATTACGGGCCGATCGGGCTGGACCGGGCCGAGCGCCTCGCCCGCAACCACACGGAGGATGCCGCCGCCATGGAAGCGGCTTGGCAGCAGGCGATCGCAACCGGGATCGGCTACGGCGGTCAGTGGCGGATCCGGCGGCACGACGGCGCCTACCGGTGGCACAAGATCTCGCTGATCCCGATCTACCTCGATCCCGCCGACGGGACGGTGGTGGAATGGCTCGGCACCGCGCTCGACGTCGACGACATCGTCACTGCCCGGCTCGCCGTCGAGGAGGCGCGCGGGCTCTTAGGGATCGCCCTCGACGCGGCCGATGCCGGCACCTGGGATTGGGACATGCGCACGGGGTTCGCCACCCTGAGCCCCGAGAGCGCGCGCATGCACGGCCTGCCGGATACCGGTCGGGCGCATGCGATGAATGCGGCCGCCTGGACGGCGCTCCTGCATCCCGAAGATGCCGGCGACGTCTGGAACGCGATCCGGCAGGCGGTGGAATCGTCCTCCGCCTACGTCGCCGAGTTCCGGGTCGGCGAGCGCTGGATCTACGCGCGCGGGCGCACGCTGTTCGGGCCCGAGGGCCAGCCGCAGCGAATGGTCGGGCTCCATCTCGACATCACCGACCGCAAGGCGGCCGAGGCGGCCCTGCGGGAGGCGACCCGGGACGCCGAGGCCGCGCGGGCGGAAGCCGAGCGGGCGAGCGCTGCCAAGAGCGAGTTCCTGGCCGCGATGAGCCACGAGATCCGTACGCCGCTCAACGGCATCCTGGGCTATGCCGACCTGCTCCTTGACGAGAGCGCCATTCGCGACGAGGACCGGCGGCGCCTCGAACTGATCCACAGCTCCGGGGCGGCTCTGCTCACCGTGGTCAACGATATCCTCGACTTCTCGAAGATCGAGGCCGGCGAGCTGACCCTCGACCCGGTCGGCTTCCCGCTGGTGCAGATCGTGGACGATACCGTCTCGATCGTCCGAGGCAGCGCGCTCCGGAGCAGCCTGCAGATCGAGGCGCAGATCGATCCGGCGCTTCCGCGGGTCGTGGTCGGCGACCCCGGCCGCCTGCGGCAAGTCCTGCTGAACCTGCTCAACAACGCCGTGAAGTTCACGCCCCTAGGCTCGGTCACCGTCACCGTGCAGCGGGAGGGCGAGGGTACGGCACCTGATGGCGGCCCCGGGGACGTGGTCCGGTTCGCCGTCACCGATACCGGCATCGGCATCGCGCCGGTGCAGCAGGAGCGCCTGTTCAAGCGCTTCAGCCAAGTCGACGGCTCGATCAGCCGCCGCTTCGGCGGCACCGGCCTCGGACTCGCGATCTCCCGGCACCTCGTCACGCTCATGGGCGGCGAGATCGGCATGGAGAGCCGGGAGGGGGAGGGCTCGACTTTCTGGTTCCGCTTGGTCCTGCCGCGCAGCACCGAGGCCATCGACGCGCTCCGCTTCGGAACGGCGGCCTCGCCCCTGCCGCCGGCCAAGGCATCCCGGCCGGTCCCGGCCGGGCCGCCGCTGCGCCTGCTCCTGGTCGAGGACGTGCCGCTCAACCAGGAACTCGCCTGCGCCGTGCTGGAATCGCAGGGCTACAGCGTCGAGGTCGCGGGGGACGGCGGCGAGGCGATCACGGCGGTCGGCCTGTCGGTCGCCGAGGGGCGCCCCTACGACCTCGTGCTGATGGACGTGCAGATGCCCGGCGTCGACGGGCTCACCGCCACGCGCCGGATCCGCGCCCTGGCGCCGCCGGCCTGCGATGTCCCGATCGTGGCGATGACCGCCAACGTCCTGCCGGACCA
>Ga0255028_100248_pt1 | contig 11214 bp, 7 predicted proteins | sample DRGLUT_MetaT_FD_178168 | JGI IMG/M metagenome (GOLD analysis project Ga0255028, IMG submission 178168) | Metatranscriptome of freshwater microbial communities from Pennsylvania, United States - DR:GLUT (Metagenome Metatranscriptome) | ecosystem: Environmental > Aquatic > Freshwater > Creek...
CCCCGATATGTCCCGATTTCGCAAGGCAATGCAAATGCTTACAGAATTAACAACGAGTTAAGAACCCGCCCCTCCGAATCCCTCCGTCTCCATCAGCTACCTGACACTGCTCCAGGATGACCGACATCGCCCGGCGCGAGGGTCGGGACGAGGATATCCGGTGACGCAGCGCCGGAAGACCGCGCGGCTGTCCGTCGTCACGCCGCGGGCCGCCGCCACTTCGACACGCAGGATGGGCTGATCTGCAGCGCAGCAGCGATCGGCCGAATGCTCTCGCCAGCTTCGTAGCGCGCCACTGCACGAGCCCGCAGGTCGTCCGCATAAGACCACGTCACCCTTCCCTCCAGGCGACGACGCACCAGAGGGTCAGATTATCCGACGCCTGAAAGTCCCAAATCCATCAAACCAAGGCACGCTCTAGCGCAGCCCGAATTTCCGCCGGACCAGGACGATGCAGACCAGGCTGACGCTGGCCGCGAACATCAGGAAGAAGCTCGGGGCGAGCGCCGTGTGGGTGATCGCGATCAGGCTCTCGATCCAGAACGGCGCGAAGCCGCCGAACAGCGTTACACCGACATTGTAGCTGATGTTCATGCCGGTGCTGCGCGTGCGCGTCGGGAAGATCTCGGCCATGAGCGCCGGAAGCGCCGCGCTGTAGCTCGCCTTGAGGGCGCCGATCAGCGCGAGCACCGGCACGATGACGAGCAGCGCCGGATAGCTGATCAGCAGCGCGAAGGCCGGAAACATCAGCATGAAGACCGCGATTACCACGGTCCGCATGATCGGCGTCCGGCCGATACTGTCCGACCAGTGCCCGATCACGGGCGCGACCGTCATCAGCATGACGGCCCCGACGAACGAGGCGACGAAGCCGATCCAGGAGGGCAGGCCGAGCTGGTTGACCGCGTAGGTCGGCGTGTAGCTGATCATGTAGTTCAGCGCGGTGGAGGTCGCTACGAGCCCGGTCGCCAGCAACACGTTCAGCCATTGCTGCACGAACAGGTCGCGCACGGGCGAATTGGTCGTCTCCTCGGCGGTTGCCTCGAACTCGGGGGTCTCTTCGATGTTGCGTCGGATGTAGAGGCCGACGGGACCGATCGACAATCCGAACGCAAAGGGCAGGCGCCACCCCCATGAGGCGATCTGGTCCGCGCTCAGGGTGGCGCTCAGGATGACCCCGGACAGGGCCGCCAGCACGCTGGCTAGGCCCTGGCTGGCGAACTGGAAGCTCGCGAAGAACCCTTTTCGCGCCGGACCGTGCTCGACCATGAAGGCGGTGGAAGCACCGAACTCGCCGCCGACGGAAAACCCTTGGATAAGCCGCGCGGCGAGCACGCCGATCGAGGCCAGGATTCCGATCGACTCGTAGGACGGCATCACCACCATCATGAAGGTGCCGACCATCATCAGGACGATCGACAGCATCAGCGCCGGCTTGCGGCCAACCCTGTCGGCGTACAGGCCGAGCACGATCGCGCCCAGCGGACGCATCAGATAGGAGATGCCGAAGCTGCCCAGCGCCAGCAGCAGCGAGGTGGTCGGGTTGCTGGTCGGGAAGAACAGCTTCGAGATCGTGACCGCGAAATACAGGTACAGGGTCAGGTCGTAGAACTCGAGGGCGTTGCCGATCGAGGACGCGATTACCGCCTTGTACATCTGCGACGCGCCGCGGGAGGGTGTTGCACGCGCGGCCTCGACCGGTGCTGACATGATGAACCTGATGCTGGTGCGGGGCGACAAAGGTTGCAGCCCGGCGCGTTCGCCAGCGCGGAGCCGTCGTCCATTCCAGTGGCGAGCGTTCTAGAAACCGCCCGCGTGACCGTCCTTGCGGGGGTCGGAGCCGCCGACGTAACCGCCCTCGATCCGGCACACGAGCTGCGCGCCGCCGAAGCCGAATGCGGAATCCGGCGGCTCGCGCACGAGCTCGTGGCCCCGCGCCTCCAGCTCGCCCAGCACCGCGGCCGGGAAGGCGGTCTCGACCGCGACCTGCAATCCGGCGACATGGCGCCAGCGAGGCGCGTCGACGGCGGTCTGTGGGTCCTGCCCCCAGAGTTGGGTCCGCACGAGAACCTGCACGTGCCCTTGCGCCTGGATGGGGCCGCCCATGAAGCCGAAGGCCATCAGCGGCGCCCCGGCCTGCATGACGAAACCCGGGATGATCGTGTTGAACGGGCGCTTGCGCGGGCCGACTTGGTTGGGATGTTCCTCGGCCAGGGTGAAGCCGTAGCCGCGATTCTGCAGGCTGATGCCGGTGTCCGGCACCACCACCCCGGAGCCGAAGCCCGAATAGTTCGACTGGATGTAGGAGACCATCATGCCGCCGGCATCGCCGGTGGCGAGGCACACGGTGCCGCCCTCATTGGGCGCCCCGTGCCCGAAGACCTGCGCGCATCGTCGGTCGATCAGGGCCGCCCGGGAGGCGAGATAGGCCGGATCGAGCAGGTGGTCGTGGGTGACCTTGGTCATGTAGCGCAGGTCGGCCGCGTAGGCGTAGACGTCCGCGAAGGCGAGCTTCATCGCCTCAATCTGCAGATGGAGCGCGTCCGAGCTGTCCGCGGGCAGGTCCGCGAGGCCGGTCGAGCGCAGGATCCCCAGCGCCATCAGGGCCGCGATGCCCTGCCCGTTCGGCGGGATCTCGTGCAGGCTCGCGCCGCCGAAATCCTGCCGGATGGTACCGCACCAATCCGTGCTGTGCTCCGCCAAGTCGCCCTCGTCGAGGGCGCCGCCATGCTGGCGGGCGAAATCCGCGATCCGGTGCGCCAGCTCGCCCCGGTAGAAGGCCTCGCCCCGCGTCTCAGCGATCAGCCGGAGCGTGCGGGCATGGCCGGGGGCCCGGAACAGCTCGCCGGCGGCTGGCGTCCGCCCGTCAGGCATGAAGGTCGCCGCGAAGCCAGGCTGGGTCTTGAGCTCCGCCGCGCCGCGCCGCCACAGCTCGGCGATGATCGGCGAGACCAGGAAGCCCTGCTCCGCGTAGCCGATGGCCGGCTCGAACAGGCGTGCGAACGGCAAACGGCCGAAGCGCCGCGACAGCTCCACCCAGGCCGAGACCGCCCCGGGCACCGTGACGGTGTCCCAGCCGCGATGCGGAAACGCGCCGTGATGGGCGAAGCGGTCCGGCGTCCAGCCGGCCGGCGAGCGCCCGGAGGCATTGAGCCCGTGCAGCTGGCCCTCGTGCCAGAGGATGCAGAAGGCGTCCGACCCGATGCCGTTGCCGGTGGGCTCGACCACGGTCAGCGCGATGGCCGCCGCCAGCGCCGCGTCGAGGGCGTTTCCGCCCTGGTGCAGCATCCTCAGTCCGGCCTGGGTCGCGAGTGGCTGCGAGGCAGCGACGAGGTTCCGGGCGAAGACCGGCGAGCGGCGAGAGGCGTAGATCGCGTCGTGTCGGTATTGCATCATCGATCTCGTGGACGGCCAGGCTCGCGGAGCCCGTCTTGGCAAGCCTTATGCCCTCTATTCCAGGCCACGTTGAGCCGGGGGTGCACTGTCTGGATGGCCGTGACCGGAATCTCCCAGCCGACCAGCCGTACTTGGCGGCGCATCCAGAACGATGCCGCCGAATACGCCCTTCGCCTCGGGGCCGGACGCGTCCGCACCTGCGTCCCGCCGGCTTATAGCTTCACGCCTTCCAGATAGCCGCGGTTCCAGGTCGGGCTGATGAGGATCTCGTTGACGCAGACGGTCGACGGGAGCCGCGCCACGAACAGGATCGTGTCTGCGAGATCCTCGGATTGCAGCATGCGCGCCTTGTCGTCCCCGGTGACCGGGACGGGACGCTTGTCGAGGATCGGCGTCGCGACCTCGCCCGGGCAGATGCAGCAGGAACGGATGCCGTGGCCGCATTCCTCCTGGTTCAGGCTCTCGGAGAGCGCGACCAGCCCGTGCTTGGCCGCGGAATAGGCCGGCCCGGTCAGCTTGGAGACGTAGCGGCCTGCCCAGGACGAGACCTGGACGATCAGGCCGCCACCCTGGGCGCGCATCGTCGGCAGGACGGCCCGGGACGCGTAGAAGGGGCCGTTGAGATCGACGCCGATCACCGCGTCGATGTCGGCGGGCGAGATCTCGCTCCAGCTCCGCTTCGGCACGTTGAGCCCGGCGGAGTTCACGAGGATGTCGCAGCGCCGGTAGGCCGCGTGGACAGTGTCGTAGGCGCGCTCCACTGCGTCGGCGCGACCCATGTCGGCCGCCGCCACCAGCGCCTCGCCACCCACGGCGCGGACCTGTTCCGCAGTCTGCTCCAGGGCGTCCGCCCGGCGTCCCGAGAGTGCGAGCCGCGCCCCGGCCCGGGCCAACGCCACCGCGGCGGCCTGTCCGATGCCGGACCCGGCTCCCGTCACCCAGGCGACCTGTCCTTCGATATCGCGCAGCATGTCGAGCTATCTCCCATGTGTCCCGCGTTTCCCGCGGCCATGGCCGGGCGCATCGGGGGCCTGTCCCTCGCCCTCCAGCCCTTGCCCCTTAGCCCTTGCCCCCTAGCCCTTGCCGATCAGGGGGCAGCCGCCGTCCGCGAGAGGGCGGAACGCCTGCTCGGCGGGAATGGTGTCGAGGAGCTTGTACAGGTCCCACTCGCCCTTGGATTCGGCCGGCGCCTTCACCTCGAACAGATACATCGGGTGCAGCTTGCGGCCATCGACCCGAACGGATCCTTTGCCGAACAGCGGGTCGTCCGTCGAGTTGGCCTTCATCCAGGCCATCGTCGTCTGTGCGTCCTTCGACTTGGTCGCCGCCACCGCCTTCAGGTAATGCAGGAGCCCGGCATAGACACCCGCCTGGTTCATCGTCGGCATGCTTCCGTTGTGGAGCCGCGCGAAGCGCTCTGAGAAGGCGCGCGTGTTAGGGTTGAGGTCCCAGTAGAACGACTCGGTGAGCACCAGCCCGCGGGCCGTCTGCAAGCCGAGCGAATGCACGTCCACGGCGTAGATGAGGAGCGCAGCGAGCGTCTGGCCGCTGTCCATGAGGCCGAACTCGTGCGCCTGCTTGACGGCGTTGATAGTGTCGCCGCCGGCATTGGCGAGCCCGACCACCTTCGCCTGCGAAGCCTGGGCCTGGAGCAGGAACGACGAGAAGTCCGTGGCCGGGAACGGAACCTTGGCGGCCCCGAGCACGCGGCCCCCGCCCTTCAGGATGACCGCGGCGGCCTCGTTCTGGAGTGAGATCCCGAAGGCGTAGTCCGCGGTGAGGAAGTACCAGGTCCCGCCCCCGCGCTTGAGCATGGCGCCGGCTGTGCCGTGTGCCAGGGCGTAGGTGTCGTAGGTCCACTGGATCGTGTTTGGCGAGCAGGCCTTGCCGGTCAGGTCCGTGGTCCCGGCACCCGAATCGATGAAGATCCTGTTCTTCTCGCGGGTGACCTGGCTCACCGCCAGGGCCACCGAGGAGGTCGGCACATCGAAGATCGCGTCGACGCCGTCGCGGTCGTACCATTGCCGGGCGATGGCCGCACCGACATCCGGCTTGTTCTGGTGGTCGGCGGAGACGAGGTCGACCCGCACCTCGGCGCCGGTCGTGGCGGAGTTCTTAGCGGAGTCCCTGGCGAAGTCCTCGATCGCGAGCCGCGCTGCGACGACGGACCCCGGGCCGCCCGTGTCGGAATAGACCCCAGACATGTCGTTGAGGACGCCGACCTTCACGCGGATCGGCTCGGCGGAGGCTGTCCCGGCCAAGGCACTGCAGGCGATCGCGACCACGAGGACGCAATTGCGGATCAGCGCCATGACAGGCCTCCCGTGGGACGGTTTCTTTTATGAGTGCTAAGGGGGCACGGGCTACAACCCAGCGTCAAGCCCGATCCCGCGGACTGCATGCGCTGTTCGGTGTTTCGTTTCGCCTACAAATGGCCGAAAGCGGCATGTCTGCGTCGGAAAAAGCTGCCCGGATAGCAGACGAGCCTCCGACCTGACCCCGCACTGAACGCATCTCACTCAATGATGGCCTGTCCTCGCCGGTGCTCGTGTCCGTTGATGAGACGTCTCAGCAGCTTGGTCAGATGGTCCTGTTCCGCCGGCGTGAGCGCCTCGACCGTCATAGCGTGCGCTAGCCGCGCTGCCGGCTCCATCGCGCCATGGAGTGCCGCGCCTTCCGCTGTCAGGCGACAGATCTGAGCGCGGCGATCCATAGGTGACGTCGAGCGGCTTACGAGACCGCGTGCCGCAAGCCGTTTGAGGGCTCCGGTCGTCGTCGTTCGGTCGAGGGCGACCACACCCGCCAGCGTCGTCTGATCGGCCTCCCCCAAGTCACTCAGGATAGAGAGTAGGCTGTACTGTAACGGAGTGACGCCGAAGGCAGCACAACGCTCAGCGAACAGGCTGACGTGGATCTGGTGCATGCGGCGCGCGAGGAAACCCGGGCGGTTAATCAGAGGCCAATGCTGCGGGCCTACTGGCGCCCCCTCTCCAGTCGCCTCATCTGCGAGGTCAACTTGCGGACACTCATCCATCACCCGTCTCCGCAAATCGGTTCCAACTTTGGCACACTCTATGCACGGCCATTTACGAAGCATGCTTCGCATTTGGCAAGAACGGGGCCTGCACGAGTTGGTCACCATCACGAGGTCGAGATGGACAATCACCGCTACGATCTGGTTCTGCGGGGCGGGCGGGTGATCTGCCCGGCCTCCGGCGTCGATGGCATCCGCGATGTGGCGGTGCAGGACGGCCGCATCGCAGCCGTAGAGGAAACCATCCTGCCATCGGCCGCAGCGGAGGTAGTCGACGTCTCAGGCAAGCTCGTCCTGCCCGGCATGATCGACACGCACGCGCATGTCTACCAGTACGTCACCGGCCGCTTCGGCCTGAACCCCGACATGGTCGGCGTGCGCTCGGGCGTCACCACGGTGGTGGATCAGGGCGGCCCCTCCTGCATGACCCTGCCGGGCTTCCGCCACTTCATCGCCGAGCGGTCGCAGACGCAGGTGCTCGCCTTCCTCTCGGCCTACCTCGTCGGTGGCCTCGAAGGGCATTTCTACCCGAACCTCTACAGCCCGGATGGCGTCGACATCGATGCAACGGTGAAGTCGGCGACCGAGAACCGCGACCTCGTACGCGGCATCAAGGGCCACGCCGAGATCGGTGGTTTCGCCCGCTGGGGCATCAAGGTCATGGAGATGGCCGCCGAGATCAGCCGCCGCTCCGATCTGCCGCTCTACGTGCATTTCGGCCAGCTCTGGGGCCTACCGGAATCGGGCGCCAACGGCGAGGATGCCGACACCATCGTCGAGCGGGTGATCCCTCTGCTGCGACCGGGCGACGTGCTGGCCCACCCCTTCACCCGGCACCCCGGCGGCTTCATCAACGAGCAGGGCGAGGTGCACCACATCATCCGCCGGGCGATGGATGCCGGGCTAAAGGTCGATGTCGGCCACGGAAGCCACTTCTCCTACCGCGTGGCCCGGGCCTCGCTGCCGGCCGGCGTGATCCCCTACACGCTCGGCGCCGACATGCACGGCTACAACACCGAGGTGCCCGAGGTGAGGAAGCCCGCAGGCACCCCGGATGAGCATCACGACGACGAGAATCATCCCTTCCTCGGCCAAGCCCGCTTCAGCCTGACCCAGGCGATGAGTTCGATGATGGCGCTGGGCATCCCGCTGGAGGACGTTGTGCCGATGGTTACCTCGCATCCGGCCGAGATGCTGCGCATGGGCGACCGGATCGGCGCGCTCAAGGTCGGATACGCGGCCGACGTCTCAGTGCTGCACGACGATCGCGGGCGCTTCCTGTTGCGCGACAACGAGGATACGCGTGTGATCGCCGACCGCTTGCTGCGGCCAGCCTTCTGCCTGCGCGCCGGCCGGCGCTTCGAGGCCGACTCGCCGATCCTGCCTCAGGCGATCGCGGCCTGAGGTGGCGCTGGTGCCCGCCTTGGTCCTCAACGACCCGACACCGCCGGATCCGCGCCGCCGCTGGGACAGCCTGGATTTCGCGGCCCGGGGGGCCTGTTACGACAACAACGCGGCCGTCCCGGACAGCGCGGCCAAGGTCGCGGCGCGCAACACCGCCTCGGCGATGTACCGGGCCGCGCATCCAACCGAACTCGACATCCCTTACGCTGCCGGGGAGCGCACGGCCTTCGATCTCTACCCCGCGGCGGACGAACAGGCCCCCTGCCTCGTCTTCATCCACGGCGGCTACTGGCAGCGCAATGCCAGAGCGGACTTCGCATGCTTCGCGGAGGGGCTGAACGCGGCAGGCTGGGCGGTAGCGATGCCAGGCTACACCCTGGCGCCCGAGGCGAGCCTGGCCGGCATCGTCACCGAGATCGGGGCTGCCCTCGACTGGCTCGCCGAGCACGGGGCGGCGCGCGGGGTCGGTGGCCCGATCGTCCTCGCCGGCTGGTCTGCGGGGGCGCATCTCGCCGCTCTCCATCTCAGGCATCCCGCCGTGGCCGCGGTCCTGGCGATCTCCGGCGTCTACGACCTCGCGCCGATCCGCGAGACATATCTGAACGACAAGCTCGGGCTGGCCGACGACGCGATCGAGACCCTGTCACCCCTGCGGCTTCCCGTGACGGCCAAGCCCATGACGCTGACCTACGGCAGCCGGGAACTCCCCGCCCTCGTCCACGACGCGCGCAACCTCCACGCGCTGCGCAGCGCCGCTCACGCGCCGGGTGCCCTGCTGCCGGTGCCCGGCGCCGACCACTTCTCGATCCTCGACGGGTTCCGCCGGCCCGACGGCATCCTGGTCCGTGCCGCACAGGAACTTCTTGGAGGCACCCGATGAACTACGAGGGTGTGGGGGCACCGCTGCCCCGCAAGGAGGACGACCGCCTGATGCGCGGGCGCGGCCAGTATGTCGGCGATCTCCGCCTGCCGGGGATGCAGGACGTAGCCTTCGTGCGCAGCCCGCTGGCCCACGCCCACATCCGTGCCGTCCATGTGCCGGAGGCCTATCGCGACCGCGTGTTCACAGCCGCCGACCTGGACGGGGTTCTGCCGATCCGCGCCGTCTCGGGGCTGCCCGGCTTCAAGGTCTCCGAGCAGCCGGTGCTCGCCACCGGCAAGGTCCGGCAGGTGGGTGAACTCGTCGCGCTCTGCGTCGCGCCGACCCGCGCCGAGGCCGAGGACATCGCCGCCGCCGTGGTGCTCGATCTGGAGGAGTTGCCGGCCGTCCACGACATGCTGGCCGCGCGCGAGCCGAGCTCCGCCCTCGTCCACGAGCATTGGGGCGACAACGTCTTCCTGGAGACCCTGGTCGACATCGGCATCGAAGGCGCCCTCGACGCGCCGATCAAGGTCAGCCGCACCATCTCGACGGGGCGCCAGTGCATGGCGCCGATCGAAGGCCGCGGCACCGTGGTGCAGCTCGATCACCGGCTCGACCAGCTCGTGGTCCACACCGCGAGCCAGATGCCGCACATCGTGCGCAACGGCCTCTCGGAATGTCTCGGGATCGAGCAGGGGCGCATCCGCATCGTCTCGCCGGATGTCGGCGGCGGGTTCGGCTATAAGGCGATCCTGCTCGCCGAGGACGTGGCCCTCGCCTGGCTCGCGCTGCGCTGCGGCCACCCGGTGCGCTGGCTGGAGGACCGGCGCGAGCACCTGACCGCCAACGCCAATTGCCGCGAGCACCATTACCGCATCACCGCCTACGCCGAGCGGGACGGGACCCTGCGCGGCATCGATTGCGAGGCTACCGTCGATTCCGGAGCCTACTCGGCCTACCCGTTCTCGGCCTGCCTGGAGGCCGCGCAGGTCGCCAGCATCTTGCCCGGTCCCTACGACTTCCCGACCTATCGCTGCCGGACGTGGTCGGTGGCGACCAACAAATGCCCGATCCTGCCCTATCGCGGGGTCGCCCGCACCGGCGTCTGCTTCGCCTTGGAACTGGTGCTCGACGCCGTCGCCCGCGCGGCGGGGGTCGCGCCCGAGACCGTGCGCGAGAAAAACCTCGTGCGGCCCGAGCAGATGCCGTTCGAGAACATCACAAAGAAGCATTTCGACAGCGGCAACTACCCGGAGGCACTCGCCCGGGCGCTCAAGGCCGTCGACGTGGAGGCAATCCGCGCCCGCCAGCGTCAGGGCGAGCCGGACGAGCGCCGGATCGGCCTTGGCCTCGCGATCTATTGTGAGCAGGCCGCGCACGGCACCTCGGTCTATTCCGGCTGGGGGATCCCGATGGTGCCCGGCCACGAGCAGGCCAGCGCCCGCCTGACCCCGGATGGCGGCCTGGAGCTGCGGATCGGCGCCCATTCCCGCGGCCAGGGCTTGGAGACGACCCTCGCCCAGGTCGCCCACGAGATTCTGGGCGTGCCGGTGGCGCGCACCCGTCTCGTCCACGGCGACACCGCGATGACCCCCTACTCCACGGGCTCCTGGGGCTCGCGCGTGATGGTGATGGCTGGCGGTGCGGTAGCGGCGGCCTGCGAGGCGCTGCGCGACCGCGCCGTGCGGATCGGCGCCCACCTGCTCCAGGCGCGTCCCGAGGCGTGCCGCTTCGAAGGCGGTCACGTCGTCGGCCCCACCGGCGACGTCCCGCTCGAGGCGATCGCCCGCACCTGGTACAGGCGCCCGCAGGACCTCGCGCCCGACACCGATCCGGGCGGGCTCGAAGTCACCGCCGGCTACAAGCCAGTGCGCGATTCCGGCACCTTCTCGTACGCGGCGCACGCGGCCGTGGTGGCGGTCGATCCCGACCTCGGGGCGGTGGAAATCCTCGACTACGTCATCGTCGAGGACGGCGGCACGCTGGTGAACCCCCTCGTGGTCGACGGCCAGATCTACGGCGGCCTCGCGCAGGGGATCGGCACGGCCCTGTTCGAGGAGATGCGCTTCGACGCTCGCGGCCAGCCGCTGGCCTCGACGTTGGCCGACTACCTCCTGCCCGGCGCCGCCGACGTGCCGATGGCGCGCATCGACCACATGGAGACGCCCTCGCCCTACACGCGCTTCGGCCAGAAGGGCATCGGCGAGGGCGGCGCCATCGCGCCGCCGGCGGCGCTCGCCAACGCTGTCAACGATGCATTGGCACCGCTGGGCGTCGAGCTGCTGCATTCGCCCATCACCCCCCGGCGGATCGTGGAGGCGGTGCTCGCCGCCGGACACCCCGCCGAGACCGCGCGGGAGGCCGCATGAAGCCCGCCGCCTTCGCCTGGGAGCGCCCCGACAGCCTGCCCGCGCTGCTGGCGCGCCTCGCCGAGGCCCCCGCCGGCGTGAAGCTGATCGCGGGCGGCCAGTCCCTCGGGCCGATGCTGAACTTGCGCCTCGTCGAGCCCGCCCTGATC
>Ga0255028_100249_pt1 | contig 11174 bp, 14 predicted proteins | sample DRGLUT_MetaT_FD_178168 | JGI IMG/M metagenome (GOLD analysis project Ga0255028, IMG submission 178168) | Metatranscriptome of freshwater microbial communities from Pennsylvania, United States - DR:GLUT (Metagenome Metatranscriptome) | ecosystem: Environmental > Aquatic > Freshwater > Creek...
AAACGTTCTTAAAGAACGATTGCAATGATCTAAACGTTCTATTGGAAAGAATTATATCGGGCCGCCATCTTAGAAACCGCCGCAGATCGCGGAAGAAGATTGACGCCATGTCGGAGCAAGTCATCATCGAAACCGCAGAGCAAGCCCGTGAGGGAGAGACCAGCGGGCGCATGCGCTGGGTCCTCCTGTGGGGACTGCTGCTGTCCATGGCCGCACTGGCGGTCGCCGGCCTCGCGATCATCGGCTGACCGACTGGATCGGCGACCCGACCCATCACTGAGCGGAGATACTGTCATGACTGTCGAAACTGGACGGCGCGGCGTGCTGCAGATCATAGGCCTCGGCCTCGCGACCAGCGCGACCGTCGGCTCGGCCTTGACTTCGGCCACGGCTCGGGCCGCGGGGACTGACAAGGCTCCCCTCATCGAGGCGGGGGCGGGCGACCTGCGCGCGCTTATGGAGCGCCTCGCCAAGGCGCCGCGGCGGCGCGACTTCAAGACCGTGCCGATGATCCTCACGAAGCCCGAGGAGTGGGACCATGAGGCGCTCACGGAGGTGATGGCCTACCGACCCAAGCCCAAGCAGGTCTGGGACAACACCGACATCGCCAGCCCCTGGCTCAACCTGATGCGCAACGCCCTGAACGCGCAGATCTGGTCGTTCCGCCATCCGGACTTCCTCGCAGTCTCGGCCACCCACGGCACCGCCCATCTCGCGCTCTACGACCAGGAGACCTGGGAAAAGTACAAGCTCGCCGACCTCGCCGGTCCGAAGTTCAAGTCGAACACGCTCATCGTCGAGGGCAAGGCGGCCTCGGCCGACCCGAAGAACTTCGAGGATCCGGCGGGCGTGTTCTCGCCCGAGGACAACGCGATCCCGGTGCTGATGCGGCGCGGCGCGGTGTTCACCTCCTGCCACAACGCGATCTGGGAGGAGGCCGGCGGCCTGATCGCCAAGGGCGTCAACCCGGACAAGCTCAGCCACGAGGCGCTCGCGGCCGAGCTGACCAACCACCTCATCCCCGGCGTGATCCTCACGCCCGGTGCCGTCGGTACGCTGCCCGAGCTGCAGCAGGCCGGCTTCCACTACGCGAAGTGAGGAGAGCCCGATGCACCATTTCCGCAACGCCCTGCTCGCCGGCTGCGCCTTCGCACTGGCCCTGTCCTCCGCCGCGCGGGCCGAGGACGCGAAGGGGCCGCCCGGCCCGTTCCCGCCCTGGCAGCACGGCGACAACAACGACGCCACGCCCCGCGGTCTGCCGTTCACCGTGCCCGAGGTCGACGTGCTCGCCGACTTCCACGGCAGCCTCGACGACCCGAAGCTCGTGCTGTTCGTGGGCGGCAACTATTTTTTCGCGATGGCGCCGCTGGTGAAGGCGTTTGAGGCGAGCCACCCGGAGTACAAGGGCCGGATCTTTTGGGAGACGATCCCGCCGGGCCTGCTCGTCAAGCAGATGGAGGCCGGCGGCACGGTCACCGTGGGCAACATGACCTTCACGGTCAAGCCCGACGCCTATTTCGCTGGGCTCAAGAAGGTCGAAGCGCTGATCCACGAGGACAAGCTCGTCGGGCCGGCAGTGCCCTACGTGACCAACACGCTGACCATCATGGTGCCCAAGGGCAACCCGGCGGGCGTGAAGGGTCTGGCTGACCTCGGCAAGCCGGGCATCCGGCTCGCGATGCCCAACCCCGAGTTCGAGGGCATCGCGCGGCAGATCAAGATGTCGCTGGCCAAGGCGGGCGGGAAGGATCTGGAGACAGCGGTCTACGACACGAAGGTCAAGGACGGCTCGACGATCCTCACGCATATCCACCATCGCCAGACGCCGCTGTTCCTGATGCAGGGCCGCGCACAGGCCGGCGTGACGTGGCAGTCCGAGGCGCTGTTCCAGCAGCAGGTCGGCAACCCCATTGGCCACGTCGACATCCCGGACGCGGACAACGCCACCGCCGTCTACGCCGGCGCCGAAGTGAAGGGAGCGGCCCATCCCGAAGCGGCCAAGGCGTGGCTCGCCTTCATCCAGTCTCCCGACGCTCTGCAGATCTTCGAGCGCTACGGCTTCAAGCCGTACCGCGGCGGTTGAGGAGGCGGCGATGGGAGGCAGGATCATGACCCTGCACCAGTTTCGCGTCTTCGTGGCGGTGGCCGAGCGGCAGCACCTGACGCAGGCCGCGGCGGCGCTGCACGCGGCACCCTCCGCCGTCAGCGCCTCGATTGCCGCGTTGGAGATCGAGTACGGGCTGTCGCTGTTCGATCGGGTCGGGCGCGGCCTGCGCCTGACGCCTCACGGCACGGTGATGCTGGAGGAAGCGCGCGGGGTGCTGGCGCGGGCCGATGCCGCCCGGGCGCGCCTCGCGAGGCTGCGGACCAAGCCGAGCACGAGGGACGTTGCGCGGTGAGGCATGCAAGGCGTCTGAGTCGGCCAGCCGTCGCATCCGCCCGCCTCTGCGATCGGAGACATTCTTTCGGATCATACGAATGGACCGAAGCGCGATGAGAGCTTACATATCCGTGTTGGTAAACAGCTCCAAGACATCGGCATTGCGTGGCACCCGGGGCGTCGAAGGCGCGAACGGCTCGACGTCGTGCACGGGCACTGCGCTGATGGTGACGCTCGCGCTCCTCGCTCCGGTGCCCGTCCTGGCTAAGGACGATCCTGCCGTCGGCGCCGCCATCGCGCTGCAGCCCGGTCCTTCCGGCCGGCCGGCCTGCGCCGCCTGCCACGGCGCTGATGGCGCCGGGCAGCCGGACGTGGGCATCCCGCGCCTGGCCGGGCTCCACGCCTCCTATATGGCCGACCAGCTCGGCCACTTCGCCACGGGGGTGCGCGCCAACGCGATCATGGCCCCCTACGCCGCATCGCTCTCGGCCGACGAGCGCCGGGCTGTCGCGGACTACTTCGCCAACCTGCCGCTCACGGCGCCGGTTGATCCGATCCCCGAGCCGGCCGCCCGGCTCAAGCGGGGGGAGACGCTGTTCCAGCGCGGGGACGCGCGCGTCGGCCTGATCGCCTGCACCCAGTGCCACGGCCCGAACGGGGTAGGCGTCGGCAACTTCACACCGCGGCTCGCCGGCCAGTCCGGCCCCTACATCGCCGAGCAGCTCCACAACTGGCACGCGGGCGACGTCCGCGACCCGCGCGGCGCCTACATGCGGGCGATCGCCGCGCGCCTGCCTCCGACCGACATCGAGGCGGTGGCCGCCTACGCGGCCGGCCTCAAGGCAAGCGAGACCATTGGCAAGACGGTGGGAGGGAAGCCGTGAAATTCATGCAAGCGACTGCGACCGCCTGTGCCATGTCGGCCCTAGCTGTGGTGGGTCTCGCCGGCACAACGGCGTGGTTCCCGCACGCGGCCGGGGCGGCCGGGGCGGCCGAGACGCCGGCACCCTTCACGCCGCCGGCCGAGGACGCGATCCCGGCCGGCAAGTTCGGCGACGAGGTCCGCCTCGGCGAGAAAATCTTCCGCGAGCCGGGAGAACACGCAGCGGCCTACGTCGGCAACGACCTGCGCTGCTCGAACTGCCATCTCGACGCCGGGCGGCTAGCAGGCTCGGCGCCGATGTGGGCGGCCTACGTGTCCTACCCGGCCTACCGCTCGAAGAACGGCCACGTAAACTCCTTCCAGGAGCGCCTGCAGGGTTGTTTCCGCTACAGCATGAACGGCAAGGTGCCCCCGCTCGGCGACCCGGTGCTCGTTGCCCTGGAGAGCTACTCCTTCTTCCTGGCAAAGGGTCTCGCGACCGGCGAGAAGCCCCAGGGCCGCGGCTTCCCGGCGCTGCCGAAGCCCGCTCTGGCGCCGGACTACGTCCGCGGCGCGCAGGTCTACGCGGAGAACTGCGCCGCCTGCCACGGCGGCGACGGCCTCGGCCAGTCGGCCGACGGCAAGGTCGTGTTCCCGGCGCTCTGGGGTCCGCGCTCGTTCAACTGGGGCGCGGGCATGGGCTCGATCAAGAACGCGGCCGAGTTCATCCACGCCAACATGCCGCTCGGCATGGGCGGGACGCTGACGCCGCAGCAATCCTGGGACGTGGCGACCTACGTCGACAGCCAGGTCCGCCCGCAGGACCCGCGCTTCACCGGCGACGTGGCCGAGACGCGCGCCAAGTTCCACGACAACCCGAACTCGATGTACGGCCGCACGGTCGACGGCGCAGTGCTCGGCGATCCGAAGCTGACGCCCCCGGCCGGCACGGTCCCGGACGCGAAGGCGGGGCCGAAGCGATGAGCGGGGACGCGGCCCCCCCGCCGCTCGCGGACGCGTCCGCCCCGACCGAACCCGTGCGGCCGGTAGGCACCTGGGCGGTGGCGGCCTTCCTGGTCGCCTCGATCGTCGTCGTCTGGTGCCTCGCGGCGCTGGTCTTCCACACTCGAAGCTGAGGACCGGCGATGAGCGAGACCGGCGCGTCGTCCGCCTTCGAGGACGCCTTCCACAAGTCCGCCGAGCGGCACGAGCGCGTCTGGGTGTTCGTTGCCGTCGCGATGCTGACCCTGCTGCTCGCCGGCACGATGTTCATCGTCGTCTACGCCTACGGCATCGTGGTGCGCACCGACGGCTTCCGCCGCGATCCGGCGGCGGTCGAGGCACCGGAGGGCAGCGTCGTGAAGACCGGCCCGAACGCCTACACCGTCACCGTGGTCGCGCGCCTGTGGCGCTGGAGCCCGAGCCCGCTCCGCATCCCCAAGGGTGCGACCGTCACCTTCCGCGTGACCAGCGCCGACGTGCTGCACGGCTTCGCCATCCAGGGCACCACCGTCAACGTCACGGCAGTGCCGGGAATCACCGGCAGCGTCACCTACACTTTCAACCGCCCCGGTACCTTCAACATCGTCTGCAACGAGTATTGCGGACTGGAGCACCAGGGCATGCTCGGGCGCATCGTCGTCGCGGGAGATCCGGCATGAGCGCCACCGCTATCCCCGGCGCGCTGCTCGCGTCCGTCGCCGCGCCCGCCGACGTTCTGGCACCGCAGCGGCGCACGATGCTGGCCTTCCTGGTCTGGGGGTTCTCGGCCCTGATGATCGGGGCGATGATCGGCCCGCTCCAGGCGCTCAACTACGGCGGCGTCAACGCCTACCCGGCCCTCGCGCCGATCCTGAAGAGCTACTACCAGGGCCTGACCATCCACGGCGTGCTCAACGCCTATATCTTCACGTTCTTCGTGACTTGCGGCCTGCTGGTCTACCTGCCGGCGCGCGAGCTCGGGCTTGCGCCGAACATGGCCCTGTGGCGCGGCTGCTTCGGAGCGATGGCGCTCGGCACGCTGATGCTGCTGGTCGCCATGTTCGACAACTCGTCGAGCGTGCTGTGGACGTTCTACCCGCCGCTGAAAGGTAGCGCCTGGTTCTACCTCGGCATGACGCTGGTCGTCCTCGGCAGCCTGATGCCTTTGCCGATCCTCCTCGACCTGCGCGCCCGCTGGAAGGCGCGCCGGCCTGGGGAGGTCACGCCGCTCGTCACCTACATGAGCCTGACGACTATGCTGATGTGGGCGCTGGCCGGGGGCGGCGCGCTGATTGAACTCATCGTCCAGCTTAACCCGTGGGCGTTGGGGCTGACCGACACGATCGACCCGATCGTCGCCCGCACGCTCTTCTGGTGGACCGGACACCCAATCGTCTACTTCTGGCTGATGCCGGCCTACGTGAGTTGGTACGGGCTGCTCTCGAAGCAGATCGGCGGCAAGCTCGTGTCCGACCCGATGGCGCGGCTAACCTTCGCGCTGCTGCTCGTGTTCTCCCTGCCGGTCGGCAGTCACCACCAGTTCACCGATCCCGGCTTCTCGCCGGTCTGGCGCGGCATCCTGACCGCGCTCACCCTGTCGGTGGCGCTGCCGAGCCTGGTCACCGCCTTCACCATCGGGCTGAGCCTCGAATACGCCGGGCGGCTGCGCGGCGGCCTGGGCTGGCTCGGCTGGTTCACCGCCCTACCGTGGCGCGACCCCAGCGTCGCCGCGCAGGTGCTTGCCATGCTCACCTTCATCTTCGGCGGCGCCGGCGGCATCGTGAACGGGAGTTGGGAGCTCAACAACATCGTCCACAACACCACCTGGGTGCCGGGCCACTTCCACATCACGGTCGGGACCGCCTCGGCGCTGACCTTCATGGGCGTGACGTTCTGGATGTTGCCGCACCTCACCGGCCGTGCGCTCCTCAGCCGGAGACTGGCGCTCGCGGCCGCGTGGCTGTGGTTTGCCGGGATGTCGATATTCGCCCTCGGCATGCACTGGGCGGGCCTCCATGGCGTGCCGCGCCGGGCCTGGATCTCCATGCTGCCGCGCTCGGTCTACGAACGGGTCTACGGTGACGCCTACTTCGCTCTATTCCTCGTGGCGATCGGCGGTTGCATCCTGTGGCTCGCCACAATCGCCTTCTACACGGTCTTCCTCGGCAGCCTCGGTACGCGCCGCCTCGACCGGCGCCCGGCGATCCCCTTCGCTCAGGCCTTCGGTGGCCGCGAGAGCTACGCCCTCGACGGCGGCGAGCCGGTCGGTATCGTCGCCAATCAGGAAGTCTCGAAGCTCGCCCGCGCCCTGGAACACCTCGGGCTCATCACAGCATTTACGGCGTTCGCCACCGCCGCGGCCTACGTGCCGATTTTTTGGCCATTCCTCCGGAACGTCACCGCCGCCCGCGGCTGGGTCGTCTGGTGAGAGGTGTCGGCATCACGCGACGGGCGGTCCTGAGCGCGCTGCCGCCTGTTGCGCTTATCACCCTGTCGCCCGTCGCGCTGCAGTGGGGACGCTCCGGCGGCGCGCTCATCGGTACGCCGGTCCCCTCCGGTCCGACGCCGCCGCTCGCCTTATCGAAGACCGATGGCCGGCCATTCGACCTCGCCGCCGAGCACGGTCGCCTGGTTCTGGTCTATTTCGGCTACACGCGCTGCCCGGACGTGTGCCCGACGACGCTGGCCGACTTGGCGTCCGCGCTCGCCCATCTTAGCTCCGAAGAGGCCACCAGGGTGCGTGTGGCCTTCGTCAGCCTCGACCCCACGGCGGATCCAGCCCCGGCATTGCAGGGCTACCTTGGCAGCTTCGGTCCCAGCCCGCCCTTCGTCGGCTTGACCGGCTCGCCCGCGGCGGTCGCGCGGGCTGCCGCCGCATGGGACGTCACGTGGCGGAAAGCGGAAGGTGGCTTCTTCGACCACAGCTCATTCGTGACGGCGGTCGATCCGGGCGGAATTCGCCGCCTCCGCTACGGATACGCGCAAACCCAGGATCCGGTCGCGCTCGCTCACGATCTCAGCGTCCTTCTGCACGATGCCTGAGCGAGCGCTTCCTTCCCTCCGCCGCGCGGCCGGTGCCACGGGCATCGCTGTGACGGTGGTAGCCAGCCTCGGTCTACGCGACCCGCTTGCCTCGATGGCGAGCTACACCGCCGCTCTGATGGCGCTCAACCAGATCGCTCCCCCCCTCCTTCTCCTCGCCCTCGACCGCCCGGGACCGCGCGCGGCGAGATTCCTCGCCGCGACGCTGGATCCGATCCTGGCGTTCACGGCCTTCTGCACCCTGAGCGTCGCGGTCAGCCTGCCCGGCATCTTCGAACCCACGCTGGCCAACGCGCTGTACGCGGCCCCGCTCGGGCTGCTCGAACTCGGGACCGGTCTCATGATGTGGGCGCAGGCGATGCCGGCGACGCGTCAGGTCCGCTCGGCCTGGCGGGTGGCGCTGCTCCTCTGGGTCGCGAGCGTCCCGATGACCGCGGTCGCCGTCGTGTGGATGCTCAGCCCCGACGTCCTCTACACGCCCTATCTCGACGTCATCTGCCGCTGGGACGTGCCACCGCTCGTCGACCAGAAGTGGTCGGGGTTCGCCATGTTCTTGGCCGGCATTCCGATGCAACTCGCTGCCGTCTGGCTGCTGCTAGGTCTGTCTAGAGCGCGCCGCGATGCCATCTGAGCAAGTCTGGGAGCTGAGCTTGACCATCTTTCGCCCACTGATCGCAATATCAATTTATACGTTCGTGAAGCGTTTGATTTTCATGCTATATAATTGCTTTGTTTGTCATAATGTCCAGCTGTGTAGGGCGGAGTAAATCTAGCCCACTTGAGCTTCGCCTAGCCCGCTGAGCCCATTGGCGAAACGATTTGCCAGGCAATCAGTTGCGCCTGTGCGCCTGTGCGCCAGTCGCGCGCCAGCGTCCGCGCCCGACGCTTCAAGGGCGGTTTGGTGGCCTGGAATGTACGCCTCCGGTGAGGCTTACAGTTACCCACATCGTCGGTCTGAGGTTTGCCTCGCCTGAACCGGCCGTGATTCTGTCCGTGACGCCGAATCACGGAGGCGTTGCGGATGAGCGGTGGTGTATTGGCCGGCGACGCCGGCTGGCAGGACGCTGAGATCGCCTGCGCGAGCTTGCCCGATCAGCGCCTGGCACGTCGCCTTCGCAGGCTCCTGGATCAGCTGTCCTGGGGCTGTCGCAAAGATTTTTGCCGCAGAAAATTCTGCTTTCAGCGGGGGGGTACCTCTATCCGCTGAGGCGATTCCGACCCCATCAAACGGCTTCACCGACCTCGACGAGGCAGGTCATCAGACGGTGAACAGGCACCGTAACGCCCTGTTCGGAGAATATTATTTCGCCCGTCGAACGTTTGCGACACGCCCCCTTTCCTCGAAGCCGAACTCAGGATGGGCGTGCAGATCGCGCCGCCAATCGATCATCGCGGCGGTCAGTTCAGCGTCCATGATTGGGGTTCCGAGATCAACGAGCCCAGCACGTGCTGGAGACGGCATTCACGCCAGGAAGGCGGGCTCATCACGGGCGAGCACCCGCTTGACGCTCTCCAGATGCAGCCGCGCGCTCTCGGCGCGTCCAGCAGCCTCCTGGGCCGCCACGTGCTGCACGATCTCCTCAGGAACGATCTTGAGGGTGCGGCCCGTGCTCATGGCGAGCACCTGCGCCTGTGCGGCGCGCTCCAGGTAGTAGAGGTCGTCCCAGGCTTCCGCGATGGTCTCGCCCAGCACCATCACGCCGTGGTTCTTCAGGAACACCACGTCGGCGTCTCTGGCGCTCTCGGCGATGCGCTGACCTTCGTACGCGTCGAGCGCCAGCCCGTTGTAATCCTCATCTACCGCGATCCGGCCGTAGAAGCGTAGGGCGGTCTGCCCGGCCCAGAGCAGCGGCTGCCCCTCCAGCATGGCCAGCGCCGTGGCGTAGGGCATGTGGGTGTGGAAGGCGGCTCGGGCGTTCGGCTTCAGCCGGTGCAACTCGGCATGGATGTGGAAGGCTGTGGCCTCGGGCAGGCCATCGCCCTCGACGACGTTGCCGTGGAAGTCGCACAGCAGCAGGCTCGACGCTGTCACCTCCGCGAAGGCGAGGCCGTAGGGGTTCACTAGGAACAGATCCGGCCGCTCCGGCAGCACCGCCGAGAAATGGTTGCAGATGCCCTCCTCCAGGCCGTTGCGGGCAGCCCAGCGTAGGCAGGCGGCCAGATCGATCCGCAGGCGTCGCAAGCCATCACCATCGACCGGCAGATTGGTTCGGGCAGATGGGGTCTGCGGAGTGGCAATCGGATGGGCCATGGTTCGACCTTTTGCGACAGCAGATGCGATCGGCCTCAGAGCGCCAAGGCGCCCTCGGTGATGAGGATGAGAAGGCGACTGTCGGCGCCGAGGCCGAGGTCTTGAGCCTCTGACGCATCACGCCGTGCGGTGAGGGCACCGGCTAGGCTTGCCGCCCCTGACGGCGTGGTGAGCGGTCCACCATGCGCCGCGAGGATGTCGGGAGCCGTGACCAACTTGCGCTCGCTCACGGTCATCACCTGCGCGTTGTGCCGCCGCAGCAGGGTAATCGCTGGCGCGCTGGCCTCGCCACAAGACAACATCTCGGCTGACGTGTTCAGGTCACCAGACACGCGCACGGGTCGGTCAGCGGCGAGCGCTGCGGCGAGGCAAGCGGCGCGCTCGGGCTCGACGGCCACGACACACCCTGGGGCCGCCATCCAACCCGCGAGCCCGGCCGCCATCGCGGCGGCGAGACCACCGACACCCGCCGGGACGAAGACATGCGTCGGTCGTGGATGCCCGGCGGCTTCTGCTTGTTCGCGGATCTCTGTCGCCATGACGCCGTACCCTGCCATCACGTCATGGACGACGAGGTCGTTCGGGTCATCGGTCGTATCCGCGACGAGGATGCCAGTACCTTGGTGAGCCTTGGCTGCGGCAGCATCAACTGCGTCGTCGTAGGTGCCCGCCACCCAGACGATCTCCGCGCCCTCGGCCTCAATCCGACGAGCGCGCGCCTGCGGCACACCCTCGTGCAGGAACACGCGGGCCGTCGCTCCGGCAAAACGCGCCGCGGCGGCGACCGCAAGGCCGTGGTTGCCATCGCTCGCGCAAACGAGTGTCGGCTGCCCTGCGGGCTGACGGGCGAGAAGGTCCGGCAGGTCGATCCCTGCCGCACGAGCCAAGGCTCTCAGACCGGCGTAGGTGCCGCCAAGTGACTTGAAGCTTCCGAGCGACCGCGGACCTTCGTCCTTCGCGAGGACCTGCGCCACGCCGAGGTGTGCGGCGAGCTTGGGCAGATCAAGGAGCGGCGTCGGTGCATAAGCGGGATCGAGGGGCCGCAGTACGGCTGCAATCTCGGCGGAACTGGTCGTCGTCATGTCCACGATGATGCACCGAGATGGATGGCGGATGGCGTCGAACTCCGGCAGTATCACGCCTGTTTCAGGCTCTGTTGCGGGAGATCACGCTGGAAAACGTCACCTTGGACGCCTTCGACCACGCCCTTCTTGCCGCGGTACAGGTAGACAACCAGACCTCGGCGCGAGCGCTCGCCGAGCGCGTCGGCTTGTCCGAGAGTGCCGTTCTAAGGCGCCTACGTCGCCTGCGGCGAAACGGGGTCATCGTCGCGGATGTTGCGATCGTACATCCCACCGTGCTGGGAACGCCCCTGACAGTTCACGTGCTCGTCTCGCTTGAACGGGAGACATCCGACCTGCTCGATGCCTTCGTTCGCCGTCTGCGCGCCCGACCCGAGGTAAGGGCGGCTTGGTACGTCACCGGAGATTCCGATTTCGTCCTTCAACTCCGCATCTCTGGCATGGAGGCATACGAGGCGTTCACCCGCGAAGTCTTCCACGACGAGCCGAACGTGCGTGGCTTCCGCACGATCATCGCGATGCGCCAGATCGTCGGGACTTAGGCCATTGCCCCCGGCGGTGCGAGCTATCGTGAGG
>Ga0255028_100250_pt1 | contig 11160 bp, 11 predicted proteins | sample DRGLUT_MetaT_FD_178168 | JGI IMG/M metagenome (GOLD analysis project Ga0255028, IMG submission 178168) | Metatranscriptome of freshwater microbial communities from Pennsylvania, United States - DR:GLUT (Metagenome Metatranscriptome) | ecosystem: Environmental > Aquatic > Freshwater > Creek...
CACTCAACCCCGCCTCGGATCATTATCGGACGGGCTCTCAGACCTGGTGCGCACTGACACGTTCGTGGCGCTTCTCTTCAATCTCGATCCCGAGCAGGCCGCTCGAGGGCTTCCTTTGTCCGCTTATATCGAAGGCTTGCACCGAGACGATCAGGAGCATGTCCACGCTTTGATCCGTCGTTGCATCGACGAAGATAGCCCATTCGTTGCCGAGTACCGGGTGTTATCAGCCGATGGTGTCATGCGATGGGTGCTCGACCGCGGTTACATCATCCGCGACTCAGCGGGGCGTCCGGTGCGCGGGCGCGGCATCATCGTTGAGATCACGCGATCCCGGACAGGCAGGCTTACTGCTCCCGCAGATGAGCCTAATCGTTTCATGCCGCCCCTAGAGCGGGCGGCGGACCATGTCATGGCGGCCTATCAAGCGATTATCGATTTACAGGATCCAGCGCTGAAGGCCTACGTCGACGCGCTCCTGCTGGCATTGGCACACAAGCTGGCCCAGCAAGAGGTTCGGGAACGGCGTCGATCCATGAACTGAACGCAAGCTGACGGAAAAGCGGGCGGCGCCTGTCGCAAACGCGTCTCTCCCAATCACGCAACCTGAACTTCGTCTTTGCGATGCCGATCTCAGACCTCCGCGGCGGGCAGAGAGTTCGGGCGTGGCTGGGTCCTCCGGTCTTCGGGGCGTTGCGGTTCAACGCCGAGCGATTCGGAACCCGCACGGCCGATTTCGTTGCCGATCTGCCAACCGGATCTGAGGATGCTGCGGCCGCCGAACCCATGTCCGCTTCGGGGACATTACTGAAAGCCGCCCAACGACCGAGATGGGCGCAAAGGCGAACGACCGGTTTTGCGCCCATCGGGGATCCGGCATGGCGTAGTCTGGCCGAGAGCGACCCGTCCGCTTTCGGCGTTGGAAGCCAAGAAGCAGACCTTTGTTACGGCTCAGTTACTAGTTACAAATGATTTGACGCAGACATCGAGCCTGGATCATTCCGGACGCCGCTTTAATACAGGTACGCAATTGCTGTAATACGGCTGCATTCTGAACGGGCAGCTCGATGATTTAGCCATGCGGCCGCCGACGGCGTCCTGGGCCGGATCACAATCTGTGAGGCCGCGGCACCGTATTCGAGCTCAGTCTTACTGCTGGTCGGCGCGTCCGTCCTGATCCCAGTCATCCTGGCCTACTCGTATTGGGTCGTCTGCGGGTAGGTCGACGCCGTGTGGTATCACTGATGGGTGCCACCTCCGCTCCTCAATACGAAGCTCCGCTATGGCGCCGCTTGGTGTGGTTCGCCTCGCTGTGGGCCGGAGCGTCCTCTCGCTTGGGTTCGTCGCCGGCGTCCTGAGGGCTTGGCTGAAAGCGGGCTTACGTAGCGTCCTTTGACTCCGGCCGCTTCCCTCACCAGAGTTGGGCGTTCCATGTTGGCAAAGTTCGAAGCCGGATGGTGAGGGGATGAGGTTCGCCCTTGCACAGGGGGCTACCATCGCGATGGCCATGCTCTCCTTCGCGACGGCGCGGTTCTTGACTCCTGCCGGCTTCGAGCATGCGGCACGGGACTGCTTCCTGGCCGCCGCTTACGCAACCGTAATCATCCTGCTCGTCGCGCGCTAACGCGGGCCTTGTACGGAGACATCGCGATGCTGCGCATCGCTGCCGGCGCCGGCGCGTTGCACCATCGGAGAGAAGCCCGCATGGCTGAACCATCCTATGCCGAGCAGTCACCCATCGGGGTGGCGATGCGAAGCCGATGCCCGCGTTGCGGACGAGGCCATTTGTTTGACGGATTCCTCAACCTTGCACCCCGCTGCGATGTGTGTGGCCTGGATTACGGGTTCGCCGACCCGGCCGATGGCCCGGCCTTCTTCGTTATGATGACGGCTGCAGTTCCTGCGACGGCATTCGGTATTTGGCTCGAACTCACCTACTCGCCGCCCCTGTGGGTACATGCCGTCACGACGTTGCCCATCGTGCTGATTGCCTGCACGGTGCCGCTTCGGTTCTTCAAGGGCTGGCTCGTCGCCGAACAGTACATCCGCAAAGCCGAGGAAGGACGCATCGCGCGGCCCGGCGCCTCCACTCGCGATCCGACCTAGCCCAGGTCGAAGAAGGTAGCCACGAGCGCGATCAGGGGCTCAAGCTGTTCACTCAAGGCAGTGGAGCGTGGCTCAAATGTAGGTCGAGGCAAGAGCCGGTGAGCCTTCGAGCGCGTGGGCAAGCACCTCGAGGCCGTGCGTGATCTGCTGCCGGGTCGCGGGTCCGCCGAGACAGAGGCGCACTGCCTCGGGCGGCGTCCCCGCCACGCAGAACGGGTCGCTGCCGACGACGCCCAGGCCCGCAGACCGCCCTTGGCTGGCGAAAGCCGAGCGCGTCCAGCCCTCCGGTAGCGTGATCCAGACGTGGAAGCCGTGCGGGTCGGCGGTGTAGGTCCCGGTCGGAAGCAACGCTGCCACGATGCGTTGGCGAGCGGCGGATTCCTCCCGGACGAACTGCACGATGGCGTCCGCTGTACCGTCCATGATCCAGCGCGTCGCCAGCGTAGTCGAGATCGGCGATGCCATGACGGTCGCTGCGCGCAGGGAGCCTGCGAGCGGAAGGGCTGTGCGGGCACTCGGGGCCACCAGGAAAGCGAGGCGAAGCCCGGCTCCCAGGCACTTCGCCAGGCCGGCCACGTAATAGGTGATCTCCGGCGCCAACTCGGCGAAGCTGGGTGGCGGCGCCGGGCAGATGCGCGCGTAGGCATCATCCTCAATGATGCTGACGGCATAGCGCCGCGCCACCGCGATGATCGCCTCCCGTCGGGCTCGGGGTAGGCTCGCCGTGGTCGGGTTCTGCAGCAGGGGATTCAGGTAGATCGCTTTCGGCGCGACCTTCGTGCAGGCGGCAGCGAACGCGTCGGGGTCGACCCCGTGCCGGTCCATCGGCAAGTCGACGAGACGCAGTCCCAGATGCGCCGCGAGCGCGCGAATGCCAGGATAAGTGATACGCTCGGCGCAGATGGTGTCCCCCCGCCGGGCTACCTGGCCCAGCACGCTGAACAGGGCACTGTGCGCGCCCGGGCAGATCAGCAGACGCTCTCGCGTCGTGTCTATCCCGCGGCCCTTCAGCCATCGCAGAGCCGCTTCCTTGTCGTCATCGGTCCCGCCGAAGCCCTGATAGCGCAGCAGGTTAGCGAGGTCACCGGACAGCTCGGCGAACGAGGCTTGCATGCGCGCTTGCAGGGCCGGCGTGTCGGGCTCGGGCGGCAGGTTCATGGTGAAGTCGACCGGCCCAACCCGCGGCGCGCTGGCGCTCCCGCCTGAACGGGCAGAGCGGGCCGGATCGAACACGAAGGTGCCCTGGCCGACCCGCCCCTCGATCAGGCCGCGCTTGTGCGCCTCGACATAGCCGCGAGACACGGTTGTGAAGTTCAGGTCGAGCGCTTCGGCGAGCGCGCGCTGGGTCGGCAGGCGCGTACCAGGCGTCAAACGCCCCGTGCGGATGTCGTCCGCCAGCGCCTCCGCGATTGCGAGGTAGTGCGGCTTACCCCAGCGCTTCAGGTCCGGTGTCCAGGTCCCGAGGGCCAGATTATCGCCGCTGGCTCGCCCCACTCGTTCAGTCGCCTTCATCCGCTCCGCACCTTCGCCACCAACATGCGATCAATGTCTGATTGTATGGCTAGCAAGCGTCGTACCGCGACGTTACCTCAGGAGCCGAGCTCACGTCATCCATACAATACGATCAATCTCTGAGCCTCAAATGTGCATTTGATGACTAGAAAATAGCCGCATTGTGCTATCTGTTCGAGCGTCGCCCCAGGGGCTGACGAGATCTTCGTCGACCTTATTGATCGCAAAATTGTATTCATCTCCCTAGCGAGGATTGATCGGTTCATTGATCGACGGCGTCTGGCACACCGCTTGCCATGGATGGCATGTGACCATCGATAGCTTCGCCTGTCGCGGTCCGGTCCTTCGAGGAGCGAAACAAATGCCTGCTGTGAACCGCGAACACCACAAGAAGGGCGACTTCCTGGTCGACTACGAGGAAAAGGTCTTCGAGGATGTGAAGGCCGAGCCGGGCCAGAAGGCGCTCGTCACCTTCCACACCGTCGCGTTCGAGGGCTCCATCGGCCTCGTCAACCTGCTCCAGGCCACCCGCCTCCAGCGCAAGGGCTTCGAGACCTCGATCCTGCTCTACGGCCCGGGCATCACGCTGGGTGTCCAGCGCGGCTTCCCGCGGCTCGGCGACGAGGCCTTCCCGGGCCACCTCAACTTCAACAACCAGCTTGAGAAGTTCATGGCTGAGGGCGGCAAGGTCTACGCCTGCCGGTTCTCCACTCAGGCCCTCTACGGCCACGGCGAGGCCGCCTTCATCGAAGGCATCCGCATGATCAACCCGCTCGACGTGCTCGACTGCATCCTTCTGCACAAGCGCGACAACGCGGTGATCATCGACACCTGGACCGTCTGACCGGCCGCGCAGTGCATCCGGCGGCCGCGCGTGATGCGGCCGCCGTTCCAGCCGGAGGATCATCCATGTCAGAGACTCGGATCGTGCGGGCCGCCGCCGTCCAGATCGCGCCGGACCTCGACCGGCCGGACGGCACCCTGGAGCGCGTGCTCAACGCCGTCGACGAGGCCGCTGCCAAGGGTGCGCGGTTCATGGTCTTTCCCGAGACCTTCGTCCCCTACTACCCCTACTTTTCCTTTGTGCTGCCGCCGGCGATGCAGGGGGCGGAACACCTGAAGCTCTACGAGCGGGCGCCGACCGTGCCCGGACCCGTGACCCAGGCAGTCGCGGCGGCCGCGCGCCGGCACGGCGTCGTGATCGTGCTGGGCGTGAACGAGCGCGACCACGGCTCGCTGTACAACGCGCAGCTGATCTTCGATGCCGACGGCTCGCTGAGGCTCAAGCGCCGCAAGATCACCCCGACCTATCATGAGCGCATGATCTGGGGTCAGGGCGACGGTGCCGGCCTTGCCGTGGTGGAGACGGCGGTGGGCCGCGTCGGCGCGCTCGCCTGCTGGGAGCACTACAACCCGCTCGCCCGCTACGCCCTCATGGCGCGCCACGAGGAGATCCACGCGGCCCAGTTCCCGGGCTCGCTCGTCGGCCAGATCTTCGCCGACCAGATGGAGGTGACGATCCGCCACCACGCCCTGGAGGCGGCCTGTTTCGTGGTCAACGCCACCGGCTGGCTCACCGACGCGCAGGTGGAGCAGGTCTGCCCGGACGAGCGCCTGCGCGGGGCCTGCCGGGGCGGCAACTGCACCGCCATCGTCTCGCCCGAGGGCAAGCACCTCGCCGAGCCGCTGGGGCCCGGCGAGGGCATCCTGATCGCCGACATGGACATGGCGCTGGTGACCAAGCGCAAGCGCATGATGGACTCGGTCGGCCATTACGCTCGGCCCGAGCTCCTCAGCCTCCTCCACGACGACCGTCCGGCCTCGTTCGTGCAGCAGCCGGCCCGTTCGCAGACCGCCTCCCGGAGCCTCGACCATGAGCAGCAGCCCGCTTCTGACGAATCAACCCTTCTACCCGCTGGCCGTGGCGGGCCTGGTCGGGATGCCGACGGAGCGCCTGATCAACGCGTTGCAGTCCTACGGGGTTAGGCTCGCCGACAGCCGCGCCGGGGCGCCGAGCCGCCGCGGCGGGGCCGGTCCGTCGGACCACAAGGCCATGACCATCGCGGGCCGGACCGTGATGGTGCCGGTCCACACCGAGACCGCCTTCGACTCGCCCTTCCTCGTGCGCCGGCCGGACGCGGACGGCGTGTCGGTGATCGAGCACGAGGGCGTCGTGATCGGCCAAGCGACCTTCCCGGGCAAGCCGCGCTTCTACGCGCTCTCGACCTTCGACGGCGTGCCCTACTCGAAGATCGCCGTGCTGCACGGGCGGGACGTGCTCGCCACCACCGTACTCCAGACCTGCATTCGCTACGCCAGCCGCACCAAGACCTGCCAGTTCTGCTCCATCGGCCAGTCCCTCGCCGCTGGGCGTACCGTAGCGCACAAGAGCCCGGAGCAGCTGGCCGAGGTCGCCCGCGCTGCCGTGCTGCTCGACGGCGTGAAGCACATGGTGATGACCACTGGCACGCCGAACGCCACCGACCGGGGCGCCGCCGTGCTGTGCGAGAGCGCCTTCGCCGTGAAGGCGGCGGTCGACCTGCCGATCCAGGCTCAGTGCGAGCCGCCAGACGATGACCGCTGGTTCGAGCGCATGAAGGCTTCCGGGATCGACGCGCTCGGCATGCATCTCGAAGCGGTCACGCCGGAGGTGCGGGCCAGGATCATGCCCGGCAAGGCGGCGGTGCCTTTGGAGCGGTACTATGAAGCCTTCGAAGCCGCCGTTCCGGTCTTCGGGCGCGGGCAGGTCTCGACCTACATCCTGGCCGGCCTGGGCGACACGCCAGAGGCCATCCTGACGATGGCCGAGCGCCTGATCGGGATGGGCGTCTACCCGTTCGTGGTGCCGTTCGTGCCGATCTCCGGCACCCCGCTGGAGAGCCACCCGGCGCCAGGCCCCGACTTCATGCACGACATCCTGCAGCCACTCGCCGACATGCTGGCCGGGGCGGACCTGCGCTCGACCGACATCAAGGCCGGCTGCGGCCGCTGTGGCGCCTGCTCGGCGCTCTCCACCTACGAGCGCGCCGGGGTAGCGGCATGATCCTCGAACCCGTCCCCCCGTACAGGCCGAGCCACTTCCACGTGAAGTTCGCAGTCGCCCCCTGGGAGCGTCGCGCCTGCGCGGCCCTGCGCCGCCAGGTTTTCTGCACGGAGCAGGGCATTTTCGCGGACGATGATCGCGACGCCATCGACGCGCACGCCATCCCGATCTGTGCCCTCTCGACGTTGGGTGCTGACGCGGACGCTGTCGTCGGCACGGTCCGCATCCATGAGGTGGCCGAGCGGCCCGGAGAGTGGTGGGGCTCACGCCTTGCCGTCGCCAAGCCCTTCCGCGGCACGGCCGCTCTAGGTGCCGGGCTGATCCAGGTCGCCGTCTCCTCGGCCCACGCAAGTGGTTGCACCCGTTTCACGGCCCACGTGCAAGAGCGGAACGTACCGCTGTTCCAGGCCCTGCACTGGGCGAGCCTCGATACGGTGGACCTGCACGGGCGGCTCCATCACCTGATGCAGGCGGACCTCGCGGCCTACCCGCCGATGCACGACCCCGAGCATGGGCTCGTCACCTTCCTTAAGGCCGCGTGATGACGGTCGGTTTCGACATCGAATCCCTGGCCTGTCAGATCCGCGAGGCGCGCGGGGTTGCCCACAAGCGCGACATCGACGCCGTGGTCGCGCGGCTCGGGGTAGGAAGCCGGCACGCGGCGGTGCCGGTCGGCGACGATTGCGCCGCCATTCCCGACGGCGGGGGCCACCTGCTGTTCGCCATCGAGGGCTTCCTCGACGGCTTCGTCGCGGCCGACCCCTACTTCGCTGGCTATTGCGGGATTATGGTCAACCTGAGCGACATCGCCGCCATGGGCGGGCGCCCGCTCGCCGTCGTCGATGCGCTGTGGAGCCAGGACGCGGCGGGGGCGGACCCGATCCTGGCCGGCCTGTCCGACGCCGCTGCGCTCTACGGCGTCCCCGTTGTGGGCGGTCATACCAATACCCGCGCCACCTCCGGCAACCTCGCGGTCGCAGTGCTCGGCCGAGCTGGACCGCACCTCCTGACGAGCTTCGACGCGGCACCGGGCGACGACCTCGTCGCGGCGATCGACCTGCGCGGCCGCTTCCGAGAGCCACACCCGTACTGGGACGCCTCTACCGGCAGTCCGGGCGAGCGCCTGCGCGACGATCTCGCGCTGCTGCCGGGGCTCGCGGAGGACGGACTGTGCCGGTCGGCCAAGGACATCAGCATGGCGGGTGTCGTCGGCACGGCGCTGATGCTGCTCGAATGCTCGGGGGTCGGCGGCGTCATCGACCTCGACGCGATCCCGCGCCCCCCCGGCGTCCCGCTCGACCGCTGGCTGACCGCCTTCCCGAGCTTCGGCTATCTCCTCAGCGTGCGTCCCGACCGCACGCCGTCTGTGCTCGCGCGCTTCGCCGAGCGCGGGATCGCTGCCGCCGGGATCGGGCGCCTTGACGCGAGCCGGGTCGCCTGGGTCCGTGGCGGCGCAGGGGACGAGGCCCTGGTCTGGGACTTCGTCGCCGGTCCGCTGATCGGCTGTGGCCAGGATAGAGCGGGGGCCGCCTCATGACGGCCCTGCGCATCGCCATCCTCACCCACTCCACGAACCCTCGGGGCGGGGTCGCGCATTGCCTCGCGCTGGCCGAGGCGCTGTGCACGCTCGGGCATGAAGCGGTGGTCCACGCACCTGACCCGTCCGGGCGCGGCTTCTTTCGCGCTGCCGCTTGCCCGACGGTATCGGTGGCCGCAAAGCCGATCGCCGGCACGACGGTCGAACTCGTGCGGGCTCGCATCGACGATTTCCTGCGCCACTTCGCGTCGCCCGCCGCCTGTGACTTCGACGTCTTTCATGCCCATTGTGGCATCGGTGGCAACGCCCTCGCGACGCTCAAGCACCGCCGCCTTATCCCGGGCTTCGTTCGCACGATCCACCATGTCGACAGCTTCTCCGACCCGTTGCTCGCGGAGTGGCAGGATCGCTCGATTCAAGAGGCTACGCGCCTGCTCAGTGTCAGCCGCGCGTGGGCTGACCGGATCGAGGACGGTTTCGGTACGAAGATCGGCGTTGTTGGCAACGGAGTGGACCTGTCAATCTACCGAGAGGCACCGACCGAGGTCGACGCGATCGTGCGGGAGCGCTGGGGCATCGGTGTCGGGCCGATCGTTCTGAGCGTTGGCGGCTTCGAGGAGCGCAAGAACACGGCCGGGATCATCGAGGCTTTCGCGCTCCTGCGTCGGCGCCACCGGCAGGCGCAACTCGTGGTCGTAGGCGGCGCATCGCTCCTCGACCACGCATCCTACGACGCCCGCTGCCGCGCCACACTAAGCGCATGCGGGCTTGCGGTCGGGCGCGGCGAGGCGGTGATCGCTACCGGTCCGGTCTCCCAGGACGAAATGCCGGCCTTCTATCGCCGAGCGGACGTTCTCGCCTTTCCTTCCTGGAAGGAGGGCTTCGGCCTCTGCGTGCTGGAGGCGATGGCCTGCGGCACCCCGGCAATCGTCTCTCGCATGCCGCCCTTCACCGAGTACCTCCAGAGCGACGACGCCCTCTTCGTCGATCCGGGCGATCCCCGTGACATCGCCGACGCCATGACGGCCGCCCTGGCACCGATGACGCGCGCAAGCCTACGCGCTGCCGGTGCTGCCCGGGCCGCCGCCCATTCCTGGCGCGCCTGCGCCGAGCGTCACCTCGCTACCTACGCGGCATGCGCCCGCGTCGAACGGGAGCCGATCCATGCCTGAGATGCACTTCCACGTCCGCTGGCCCGATGGGCGGCGTGAGGCCTGCTACTCGCCCTCCCTCGTCGTGAAGGACTTCCTCACGCCGGGCGAGAGCTATGCCCTCGACGACTTCGTCGAGAAGACGCGCACGGCCCTCACCATCGCCAGCGATCGGGTGCGGGAGAAGTACGGCTTCGCGTGCTCGTCGGCCCTGGACCAGCTCGCCCGCATCGAGGCCGCCGCGAAGCGGCAAGCTTCCGACGGCAAAGTCACCGTCGAGTCCTTCGAACCCTGAACCACGACACCCGGACACCCACGGAGCCAGAGCCATGACCTCTCCCCCCCGTCACGTCCCCGTCGCCATCGTCGGCGCGGGCCAGGCCGGCCTCTCGGTCAGCTACCACCTCAAGCAGAGCGGGATCGACCATCTTCTCTTCGAGAAGGAGACCGCAGCGCATACCTGGGCGAGCCAGCGCTGGGACACGTTCTGCCTCGTCACGCCGAACTGGCAATGCGACCTGCCGGCTCATCGCTACGATGGCCCGGATCCGGACGGGTTCATGAAGAAGGACGAGATCGTTGCCTACCTCAAGGCCTTCGTGGCCAAGGTGAACCCGCCGATCCGCGAAGGGGTCGCGGTCACCCGTGTCGAACGGCGCGACGATGGCATCTTCTCGGTCCAGACCTCGGACGGCGACTACACGGCAAACGAGGTCGTCGTGGCCTCTGGCGGCTACCACACCCCGATCATCCCGCGCATGGCCGAGAAGCTGCCGGCCGCGATCACGCAGATCCACTCGAACCAGTACCGCAACTCGGCCCAACTGCCTGAAGGCGAGGTGCTGGTGGTCGGCTCGGGTCAGTCCGGCGCGCAGATCGCCGAGGACCTGCACCTCGCCGGCCGCACGGTGCACCTGGCCGTGGGCGATGCGCCGCGCTGCGCCCGCTTCTATCGCGGACGCGACGTCGTCACGTGGCTCGCCGACATGGGCTACTACGAGATGACCGTCGACAACCATCCCCTGCGCGACGGCGTTCGCGACAACACCAACCACTACGTGACTGGCCGTGACGGGGGCCGCGACATCGACCTACGCCGCTTCGCTACCGAAGGCATGGCGCTCTACGGCGTGCTGGAAGACTACATCGACGGTGCGTTCCGCTTCTGCGACAACCTCAAGCGCTCGCTCGATCAGGCCGACCGGACCTACAACGGCATCAACGCGGCCATCGACAAGTACATCGCTGAGAATGGCGTCGAGGCGCCAGCGCAGGAGCACTACACGCCCGTCTGGGAGCCGAGCGAGCCGGTGACCAGCCTCGCGCTCGAAGGGTCCGGCATCACCAGCATCGTCTGGTGCATCGGCTTCACCCCGGACTTCCGCTGGTTGGACGCCTCCGTGTTCAACGGTGCTGGCAGCCCTAAGCACAAGCGCGGCGTCACGAAGGAGGACGGGGTTTACTTCATCGGCCTGCCCTGGCTGAACACCTGGGGCTCAGGCCGGTTCGGTGCGGTCGGCCGCGACGCCGAGTACGTCGTGCAGGCGATCCAGAAGCGCCTTGGAGTTGAGCGGTTCGCCCTAAAATTCGCGGTTTGAACAAGGCAAGCGAGGCATCGTCCATGTCTCGAAAACACATTCAACAAAGGTGGGTCGCTGAGCCTTCAATGAGTTCAGCCACCCGACCTCGCTCTCTCGCCAGGAGAAGGTCGTTGAGCTTGCACATGAGACCGTACGGGGTTGGTTCGCCTATGACGGATGTAAGCCATTACATTCTGGGCATGACACATCTTTGCCCAAACGGGCTTTCGG
>Ga0255028_100251_pt1 | contig 11139 bp, 8 predicted proteins | sample DRGLUT_MetaT_FD_178168 | JGI IMG/M metagenome (GOLD analysis project Ga0255028, IMG submission 178168) | Metatranscriptome of freshwater microbial communities from Pennsylvania, United States - DR:GLUT (Metagenome Metatranscriptome) | ecosystem: Environmental > Aquatic > Freshwater > Creek...
TCTAAGGAACCCGCCAATCCGAGCGCCTCGTTGCTCCCGCTTCGCGCAGGACAAGCCGCGGGAGGGGATGCCCGCCCCGGCGGGGGCCAAATGAGGTGCGGCTCAGGAGGCGCACCGCGCGCTACGGAGAACACCGTAGGTAATGACCGGATAGTCTGATCGCGGGCGGCATGTACTTCTCCTCATCTGGCAACAGATTTGAGGTCAGGAGAGCGCAATGCGAGCAGTCGTTTATAATGGCCCGCGCGATGTTGCGGTGCAAGACGTGCCCGACGCGCGGATCGAGCGGCCAACCGACGTCCTCGTGCGGATCACGAGCACCAACATTTGCGGCTCCGACCTCCACATGTACGAGGGCCGGACCGACTTCCCGCGCGGGGGCGTGTTCGGGCACGAGAACCTCGGCCAAGTGGCCGAAGTGGGCAAGGCCGTCGATCGGGTGAAGGTCGGGGACTGGGTCGCTATCCCCTTCAACATCGGCTGCGGCTTCTGCAAGAACTGCGAGCGCGGCTTGAGCGCGTACTGTCTGACCACGGCCGACCGAAGCGTCGTACCGAACATGGCCGGCGCCGCGTACGGCTTCGCCGACATGGGCTTGTATCGGGGCGGCCAGGCCGACCTGCTGCGCGTTCCCTATGGGGACTACAATTGCCTGACACTGCCGCCGGATGCGGAGGAACGGCAGAATGACTACGTGATGCTGGCCGACATCTTCCCAACCGGCTGGCACGCCACCGAACTCGCAGGCCTGCGTCCCGGCGAGTCCATCGTCATCTATGGGGCCGGCCCGGTCGGCCTCATGGCGGCCCTCTCGGCGATGATCAAGGGCGCCAGCAGGGTGATGGTCGTCGATCGCCATCCCGACCGCCTGCGCCTCGCGGATTCGATCGGCGCCGTACCAATCGACGACTCCAAGGGCTCCCCGGTGGACCAAGTGCTTGCGTTGACGAACGGCATAGGGGCCGATCGCGGCTGCGAGTGCGTCGGCTACCAAGCGCACGATTCGCAGGGTCACGAGCACCCCAACATGACCATGAACGACTTGGTGAAGTCGGTGAAGTTCACCGGCGGCATCGGCGTGGTCGGCGTCTTCACGCCCCAGGATCCGGCCCCGCAGGACCCCCTCTACAAGCAGGGCGAGATCGTTTTCGACCACGGCCTCTTCTGGTTCAAGGGTCAGACGATCGGCGTCGGCCAATGCAACGTGAAAGCCTATAACCGACGGTTGCGTGACCTCATCGCGGCCGGCCGCGCGAAGCCGTCCTTCATCGTCTCGCACGAGCTTCGGCTGGGCGAGGCGCCGAAGGCCTACAAGCACTTCGACGCGCGCGACGATGGCTGGACCAAGGTGATCCTCAAGCCCGCCGCCTGATTGGCCGAGCCAGGCTGCCAAGCCGGGCGGCCGGCTCGCCCGGCTTATCCGCCATCTGCCGGATGGGTGCGAACGTGAGGACGCCATGCCGATCTACGACTACGCGTGCGACGCCTGCGGGCCGTTCACGGCCATGCGGCCCATGGCGCAGTTCCTGGACCCCTGTGCCTGCCCGGAATGCGGCGCCGGGGCCACACGGACAGCCTTGAGCGCACCGGCAATCGTCGGCGGCAGCGCGGGTGGCCGCGTCGCCTTCGCGGCAACCGAGCCGAGCGCGTCCCCCTCGCGCCCGGCTTCGGCAGGCCATCCCGCCGGCTGCGGCTGCTGCGTCCGCCGCTTGCCACTCCCGGGTGCCCTGTCCGCGGGCGGACGGGTCTTCACGGCGCACGGGCCAGTCCGGCGCGGCTTTCCGTGATGGAATTCGCGTGCGGCTGCCCCCAACGCGCGCAAACCCAGCCCGACCGAGGACCAACCATGGCTTCCGACACCCTCAACGGCCTGAAGGTCGCGATCCTGATCACGGACGGTTTCGAGCAGGTCGAGATGACCGAGCCGCGCAAGGCGCTCGACGAAGCGGGGGCCGAGACGCAGATCGTGTCGCCGAAGGACGGCGCGGTGAAGGCCTGGAAATTTACCGAATGGGGCGATCAATTCCCGGTGGAAGTGCCCCTGAATACGGTTCGCCCCAACGACTACGACGCGCTGCTGCTCCCGGGCGGCGTAATCAATCCCGACACGCTGCGAACGATCCCAGCCGCCGTCGCGTTCGCGAAGAGCTTCTTCGACGACGGCAAGCCCGTCGCCTCGATCTGTCATGGCCCCTGGACCATCATCGAGGCGGGCGCCGCGCGCGGGCGACGCCTGACCTCCTGGCCGTCGCTCCGCACCGATCTCCGGAACGCGGGGGCCGAATGGGTGGATGAGCCGGTGGTCGTGGACGGGAACCTGGTCACCAGCCGCAAGCCCGATGACATACCGGCGTTCAACCGGGCGGTGATCACGCTGCTGGCAAGTGCACGCAGGGGTGTTCGGCCCGCGTGAGCCGCGACGAACACGCGCGATCGCTCCAGGGCTATCACCCTTCTCTGCGGCCAACCGGAGATCCGCGATGAGGCACACCGAGGTCTGTGTCCGGCCGTTCGGAGGCGTGCCACGCCGGGGCGTCAGCCTCGCGCTGACCGGATGTCTCATCCTCGCGGCCGTCGGAGCCGCAACGGTTGTGCGGGCCGTCCCCCGGGACACGCGCGATATCGCGCTGCCCGGGGAGGCCGCGTATCCCGAGAGCATCACGGCCACCGCGGATGGCACTCTCTACGTCAGCAATTTCGCGGGCGGCGGCGTCACCCGGATCGAGCCGGGCGCATCCTCAGGCGAGGTCTGGATCGCCCCCGGTGCGTTCGAGACGCGCTCGACCTTCGGCGTGCTCGCCGACGAGGTGTCGGGCACGCTCTGGGTCTGCTCGAACGATCTCTCGGCACTCGGCATCCAGGGACCCAGCGACGTGAAAGGCGCCGCGCTGAAGGGCTTCGACCTGAAGACCGGCGCCGGAAAGGTCAGCGCGCCGTTTCCCGTCAGCCCGGCCATCTGCAACGACATCGCGCTCGGACCGGACGGGGCGGCCTACGTGACCAACACGCTGGGGCCGCAGATCCTGCGGCTGAAGCCCAGCTCGCAGACGCTGGAGGTCTGGAAGAGCGACCCGCTTTTGGCGCCTGAGGGCAAGGGTGCCGGGCTCGACGGCATCGCCTTCGGCACCGACGGCAACCTCTACGTCGATACGTTCACCAAGGCCGAGCTGTTCCGGATCGACGTGAAGGACGGGCAGGCCGGCGCGGTGACGCCGCTGACACCCTCGCGTCCGCTGGTCCTCACGGACGGCCTGCGGCCGCTCGGCGACGGCGCCTTCCTCCTGGCCGAGGGCGGCGGCCGGCTCGACCGGATGACCGTCTCCGGAGATACGGCCAAGGTGGAGGTCCTGCGGGACGGCGTCGCCGGCGGCGTCACCGGCGCCGCCAAGGTCGGCGCCACGGCCTTCATCACGGTCGGGCAGCTCGCCGTCATCACCGATCCGGCGCGGAAGGGCACCAAGCCCGAACTCCCGTTCCGCGTGCTGGCGGTGCCGCTGACCGCGCGCTGACGGCTGCGGCCGCGCGCGGATTTCAGAGCGCACCGTTCCTGAATACCCGTCCGTATTCGCCCAGATCTTGCAACCGTGGTTTGTGGCAGCGCCTCGAGAGGACACCATGTGTGGGATCCGTTCGTCGACCCTCGTCCTGTCCGCCAGCGTCGCGACAGCCGTCCTTCTGGCCGCTTGGCCAGCCGCACGGGCCGCCGACTCGGCCTGTGACGGTGGCACAGGCGGCCTCAGCCTGCCGGCCGGCTTCTGCGCCACGATCTACGCCGATGGGATCGGCCATGCCCGCCAGATGGCCGTGGCGGCGGACGGCACGCTCTACGTCAACACGTGGAGCGGCGTGTACTACAAGAACGACACGCCCCCGCCGGGCGGCTTCCTGGTCGCGCTCAAGGATATCAATGGCGACGGCAAGGCCGACGTCACGGAGCGCTTCGGCGAGAGCCCAGCCGAGAGCGGCCGTGGCGGCACCGGGCTGGCGCTGTACCAGGGCGCGGTCTACGCCGAGAGCAACGACCGCATCATGCGCTACCCGCTGAAGACGGGCGAGGTGGCGCCCAAGGCCCCGGGTGAGGTCGTCGTCTCCGGCCTGCCGGTGACGGGGGACCACCCGATGCACCCCTTCGCCATCACCCCGAAGGGCGATCTCCTCGTCGATCTCGGCTCGGCGACGAACGCCTGCGAGGTGAGGAACCGCGTGCCCGGTTCGCCCGGCAACGCGCCCTGCACCGAGAAGGAGACGCGCGGCGGCATCTGGCGCTACGACGCGAAGGCGCGCGATCAGAAGTTCTCGCCGGCCGAGCGGTATGCGGCCGGCCTCCGCAACGGCGAGGGTATCGCGCTGGATGCGCAAGGCCGGGTCTTCTCGACCCAGCACGGGCGCGACCAGCTCCACGAGGACTGGCCGAAGCTCTACACGGCCAAGCAGGGCTACGAGCTGCCCTCGGAGGAGGTCGTCGAGCTGAAGGCGGGCGCCGATTACGGCTGGCCGGAATGCTACTTCGACCCGGCGCAGAAGACGCTGGTGCTGGCCCCCGAATATGGCGGCGACGGCGGTCGCAAGCTCGGGCTCTGCGCCGACCGGCAGGTGCCGGCAGCGTGGTTCCCGGCGCACTGGGCGCCCAACGATATGAAATTCTACGTCGGGTCCGGGGCAGGGTTTCCGAAAGCCTATCGCGACGGCGCCTTCATCGCCTTCCACGGCTCCTGGAACCGCGCGCCCGGCCCGCAGGGCGGCTACAGCGTCGTCTTCCAGCCGTTCAAGGACGGCAAGGCCGCGGGCGACTTCGTGGTCTTCGCCGACGGCTTCGCCGGGGCCGTCAAGGAGCCGGGCCGCGCGGAGTACCGGCCGTCCGGTCTGGCCGTCGGCCCGGACGGTGCGCTCTACATCTCCGACGACGTGAAGGGGCGCATCTGGCGCGTCACCTATGCGGGCGGCGACCCGAGCGCGGCTGTCGCAGCCGCGCCGAGCCCGCAAAACGCCGCGACCGCGTCCACCGACGCGGCGCCGCCGGAGGGCCTGCATCCGGATGCCGGCCGCACGGTCGCGGCGATGCCGGTGCCGAAGGGCGCGACGCGCGAGCAGGTTGCGCTCGGCGAGCGCATCTTCCACGGGGAAGTGACCGACGCCACGTGCGGCGGCTGCCACGGCTCGGACGGCAGGGGCTCGCCGGTCGGGGCCGACCTCACCGGCGGCCATTGGCTCTGGAGCGACGGCAGCCTGGCGGGCCTCGAGCACACGATCGCCAACGGCGTGCCCGAGCCGAAGGAGCACCAGAACGCGATGCCGCCCATGGGTGGCGTCGAGCTGTCCCAGGCCGACCTGAAGGCCGTCGCGGCGTATGTCTGGGCCCTGGGCCATCACGGGAAGTGACCGGCCTCACCGCCGAGGGCGCGCCCACGCCTGCCGGAAGGATTGAGATCGGAGCGTTCAGCCCCTCGACGTGAGCGCCGAGAGGCTTCGAAGCCCGTCCGGCAGGCGTGCGCCCCTCCGGTCATCGATCGTCGAGAGACGCTTTGAGGCGCTCGGCCGCCGGCCTGGATGAGGCCGGGTTCTGGCCGGTGATCAGCAGCCCGTCCCCGACCACGTACGGCTCCCAGTCGCCGGCCTTGGAGAACAGGCTGCCGTTCCGCTTGAGTTCGTCCTCGACCAGGAAGGGGACCACCGCGGTCAGGCCCACAGCCTCCTCTTCGGTGTTCGTGAAGCCGGTGACGGCCTTGCCCGCGACGAGCGGCGTGCCGTCGGGCGCCTTGGCATGCCGCAGCACGCCGGGGGCGTGGCAGACCAGGGCGACAGGCTTGCCAGCCCGGAGCGTCGTCTCGATCAGCCGGATCGAGGCCGGATCCTCGGCGAGGTCCCATAGGGGGCCATGGCCGCCGGGATAGAACACCGCGTCGAAGCCCTCGTGGGTGACGCCGTCAAGCCGGCCCGTGTTCGACAGGACGGCGTTGGCCTCATGGTCCGCCTCGAAGCGTCGGGTCAGGTCGGTCTGAAAGTCCGGCTCGCTGCTCTTGGGATCGAGCGGCGGACGCCCACCCTTCGGCGAGGCGAGGACCACCTCCGCACCGGCATCCCTGAACACGTAGTAGGGGGCGGCGAGTTCCTCGAGCCAGAAGCCGGTCTTGCGGCCGGTGTCGCCGAGCCGGTCGTGCGAGGTCAGCACCATCAGGATCTTCATGGTCATTCTCCGGGGCTGGTCTGGGTCGGTCGTTCCGGATGCTGTCACCCTCTTCCGCCGCTGATCGCGCGCGGAATCCGGTCGCCGGGGGCATCAGGGCTGCCAACCCCCATTGGCGTCGTCCTCAAGCTCCTCCCGCAGGTAGGGTGCCGTGCGGCTCGCCCGCGCCCGGGCCACCACCTCGGGACGGTCGGCCGCCACGATCGTGCCGCCCAGGCTTCCGGCGCCCGGCCCCACATCGATGACGTGATCGGCCCCCGCGACGACGCGCATGTCGTGTTCGACCATCACGACCGTGTTGCCCGCATCGACCAGGCCGTTGAGCTGGAGCATGAGGCGATCCACGTCAGTCGGGTGCAACCCGGTCGTCGGCTCGTCGAGGACGTAGAGCGTGCCCCCGCGCTGCCCCCTCTGCAACTCGGTCGCGAGCTTGATCCGCTGCGCCTCCCCGCCGGAGAGTTCGGTCGCCGGCTGGCCCAGGCGCAGGTAGCCGAGGCCGAGATCCCGCAACACGCGGAGCGGCCGCAGCACGGAGGGCTCGTCCGCGAAGGCCGCGCAGGCGCGCTCGACACTCAGCCCGAGCACGTCCGCGATGGTCAGCCCGTTCCAGGTGACCGCCAGCGTCTCCGGCGCGTAGCGGGACCCGTGGCAGGTTGGGCAGGGGGCGTAGACGCTCGGCATGAACAGGAGTTCGACGCTGACGAAACCCTCGCCCTCGCAGGCCGGGCAGCGGCCCTTCGCGACGTTGAAGGAAAAGCGGCCGGCATCGTAGCGGCGCCGGCGTGCCTCGGGGGTGGCGGCGAACAGCTTGCGGACCCCGTCGAACAGGCCGGTATAGGTCGCGAGGTTCGAGCGGGGCGTGCGCCCGATCGGCTTCTGATCGACCTGGACCAGACGCCGGACCCCGTCCAGGCCGCCGACGATGCGCCCCTCCGTCGGGCCCGGCGCATCGTCGAGGGGATCCTCCGGCTCGTCGTCGGTATCGACGGGCCGGCCGAGACGGTCGCCGACGAGCTCCAACAGGGCCTGGCTGACGAGGCTCGACTTGCCGGAGCCCGAGATGCCCGTGACGGCGGTGAGACATCCCAGCGGGAAGGAGGCCGAGACGCCGCGCAGGTTGTTGCGGACGATCCCCTCCAGGCGCAGCCATCCCGCGGGCTCACGCTGCGGACGCTGCGGCGGCTCGGCGAGCCCGAACAGGTGCAGGCGCGTGCGCGACGCCTCCACCGCGCGCAGGCCCTCCGGCGGGCCGCTGTAGAGCACGGTGCCCCCGTGCTCGCCCGCCGCTGGACCGACATCGACCAGCCAGTCGGCGCGGCGCATCGTGCCGATGTCGTGCTCGACGACGAACAGCGAATTGCCAGAGGCGAGCAGCCCAACAAGTGCTTCGTGCATGGCATCGCCGTCGGCCGGGTGCAGCCCGGCCGTGGGCTCATCGAGCACGTAGGCCACGCCGAAGAGCTGCGAGCGCAGCTGGGTGGCGAGGCGCAGGCGCTGCAACTCGCCCGACGACAGGGTCGTGGTGACCCGGTCCAGCGACAGGTAGCCGAGGCCCAGCTCCGTGAGCGTCCCGATCCGGTCGATGAGATCGGCGGCGAGCCGCTGGGCAGCGAGCCGCTTCTCGATCGAGAGGTTCGGGGTCGCGCGCACGTCCGGCGCACCCGCGTGGGCCGACGCCCCGGAGGCGACACGCCGCGCCCGATCCCGCCGGCCCGCTTCGCGGTCGAGCGTCCCGGAATCGGCGCTCGCGGCACTGTCGTCATCGGGCAGCCGGTTCTCGGCGACGGGTTGCATCACCGCGGCGAGGTCGGCGAGCGGCATGCGCGACAGGTCACCGATATCGAGGCCCGCGAAGGTGACCGAGAGCGCCTCGGGCTTCAGGCGCTTGCCGTGGCAGGCGGGGCAGTCTTCGCTGACGAGGTAGCGCGCCGCCCGTCGGCGCATAAGGGCGCTCTGCGACTTGGTGAAGGTCCCGAGCACGTGGCGGCGGGCGCTCGTGAACGTCCCCATGTAGCTCGGCTCCAAACGGCGCTGGCGGGCGCGCCGCGTCTGCTCCGGGGAGAGCCCGGCATAGACGGGCTCCTGCGGCTGGTCGTCGGTGAACAGGATCCAGTCCCGGAGCGCCCGCGGCAGGTCCTTCCAGGGCGTGTCGACATCGACCCCCCGGCTCACCAGGATGTCCCGCAGGTTCTGCCCGCCCCAGGCCTGCGGCCAGGCCGCGACGGCGCGCTCGCGGATCGTCAGCGACGGGTCGGGCACCATGGAGGCTTCCGTGGCCTGGTAGATCCGCCCGAGCCCGCCGCAGGACGGGCAGGCGCCCTGGGGCGTGTTGGGCGAAAAGTCCTCCGCGTAGAGCATCGGCTGGCCCGGCGGGTAGGTGCCGGCGCGCGAGTACATCATCCGCACGAGGCTCGACAGGGTGGTGACGCTGCCGACCGAGGAGCGGGCGCTGGGTGTGCCGCGCTGCTGCTGCAGGGCGACGGCCGGGGGAAGTCCCTCGATGGCGTCGACGTCGGGTACGCCGACTTGATCGATCATCCGCCGCGCGTAGGGGGCGACCGACTCGAAGTAGCGCCGCTGGGCTTCCGCGTAGAGCGTACCGAAGGCGAGCGAGGATTTTCCGGAGCCGGAGACCCCCGTGAACACCACGAGGGCGTCGCGCGGCAGCTCCACGTCGACGTCCCGCAGATTGTGTTCCCGGGCGCCTTTCACGGTGACGTAGCCTCGCCGTCCCGCGCCCGATCGAGCCATCCCGGCCACTTCTCTAGGCTTCGGTTGGTCCATCAAATCGCCCTCTCGGTGAGTGCTCTCCCGTATGACAGCAAACGCCGCTGCGCCGAGGGGAGATTAAGCGGCGCGGGAACTGCCCTCCGCGCGCTCGTCAGTGGATCGCTTTCCTGGACGAAACCCGATCGGGCGTGGCGTGAGCGGAGGGCATAAATCCGCACCACCCTCCAAGCCTCTTGCTCGCGCGCGTGGCAAACCCAGCAGATGGTGTCAGTCGGCCGGCGTGGTACCTGGATGCATCCTAAGGGAGATGCCGGCCGGGCCACCACTCGAAGCCTTGCCCCAAGAGCAAGCCTGATCGTTGCCGGCAGCGGAACACCCATTCCTGGGAGAACACGCAGCCAACGCGATCGTCCCGCGAGGCATGAGGAATCGGCAGAATGAGCTTGGCGGATCGCCGAAGCTTGCCGGCTCGCGCATCCGACGAGACCATCCTTAGGGAAACCCCGTATCAATCCAGGGCGCTACAGCCGACGTTTGTCTTCTACGACAGGGGTCGAGACATGGTGGGGCCGTTTGGAGCCGCTCGCTCCGCGCCTCCTACGCCGCCTGACCCTGACACGAGTCCGCCCGTCGCAGCACACTGACCAAGGGGGTGACCCATGCCCGATCGATCCGGCAACGGCAGACCAGGCGACCACAGGGAGACTTTTCGCGCCTCGGCCGGCCCGCGCGAACAGGCTAGGTCCGGCTTCGGCAGCGTCGGATGGGCGCTCGCCGGTGCAGCGGGAGTGGCCGCTCTCGCCGTCCTCGGCGCGCAACGGCTCGATCCGCCGAAACGTGGACGCACGCGAGAGACCGACGCGGCGAACGGCTGGAGCGACGAGCCAAAGGTCGAATATTCGATCACTATCGAGCGCCCTGCCGATGTACTCTATCGGGTTTGGCGGGATCCAGAGACCCTCCGGCGCTTAGTGGGGTGCCTGGCTGAGATCCGCCCGAGTGGAGAGGGACGAAGCGAGTGGCGCGCCGATGGCCCGCTCGGCCAGAGCCATGCCTGGGTCATGCAGATCACCGAAGACCGGCCCGGCGAGCTGATCCGCACAAGTTCGGATGGCGGCGGCCTCGTGACGGAGTGCGAAATCCGTTTCCGCGCAGCGTCGGGCGATCGGGGCACGGTCGCCACGCTGCGCATCCGCTTCGATCCGCCCGGGGGCATGCTCGGCGCCGTCGCGGCGCGCTTCTTCGATAGCGTCGTGCCGAAGACGCTGGTGTCGAAAGCGCTGCACGCCTTCAAGAGCCTCGTCCTGACAGGCGAGATCCCCACCACCGATCGCCAGCCAGCCGGCGGCCCGGCGCGCCCCCCGCTGAGGAGCCTGATCATGCGCGTGCTCTACTGGAACGGCGTCAACGACCTGCGCGTCGGAACCGTCAAGGACCCCGAGATCGTCAACCCGCGCGACGCCATCCTGAAGGTCCGATTGTCGACCACCTGCGGCTCGGACCTGCATTTCATCGACGGCTACATCCCGACCATGAAGGCCGGTGACGTCATTGGCCACGAGTTCATGGGCGAGGTCGTCGAGGTCGGGCCCGGGGGTAAAGCGGGTGAAGAAAGGCGACCTGGTCGTCGTCCCCTCGTTCATCGCCTGCGGTGAATGCTGGTATTGCCAAGAAAAACTCTTCTCACTCTGCGACTGCACGCACCCCAAGCCGGAACTCCAGGAGCCGCTGCTCGGCTATCCGACCGCCGGCATATACGGTTACACGCACGCCTTCGGAGGTTATGCGGGATCCCACGCCGAATATATCCGCGTGCCTCATGCCGACGTGGACTGCTTCAAGGTGCCCAGGGCGTCGCGGACGAGACGGCTTTGTTCCTCTCCGATGCGGCACCGACGGGCTACATGGGCGCCGATTTCTGCGACATCCGGCCGGGCGACACGGTTGCGGTCTGGGGCTGCGGTGGTGTGGGCCTGATGGCCCAGCAGAGCGCGCGGCTGATGGGCGCCGAGCGGGTGATCGCCATCGACCGCTTCCCCGAGCGGCTCAAGATGGCACGGGAACACGCCGGCTCCGAGACGCTCGACTACACCCAAGTGCACAGCGTTCTGGAAGCCTTGAAGGAGATGACCGGCGGGCGGGGGCCGGATGCCTGCATCGACGCGGTCGGAATGGAGGCGCACGGCACCGGACCACAATACGCTTACGACCGCGTGAAGCAGGCA
>Ga0255028_100252_pt1 | contig 11014 bp, 9 predicted proteins | sample DRGLUT_MetaT_FD_178168 | JGI IMG/M metagenome (GOLD analysis project Ga0255028, IMG submission 178168) | Metatranscriptome of freshwater microbial communities from Pennsylvania, United States - DR:GLUT (Metagenome Metatranscriptome) | ecosystem: Environmental > Aquatic > Freshwater > Creek...
GGCCGCCTCGATCTTGTTGTAGATCGGCGTGAAGTCGCCGGTGTCCGGCGAGAAGCGGACATGCTCCACCACCTTGAGACCGGATTTCGGCAGGCATTCCTGGTAGGCGGCGTCCAGCGGCCGGGTCCAGGCCGCGTCCTCGCTCATGATCGCGGCGGTCTTGGCCTTGAGCCTCTCGACCAGCACCTCCTTGGCCGAGTCGCAGACCGCCTGCGCCAGGGCGTGCGAGGTCAGGTAGCCGTGGAAGGTGTACTTGTTGCGCGCGTAATCCTTGTGGACCGCGACGCTGATCTCGTTCGAGGCCGCGCCCGGCGTGATCATCGGCGTCTTCAACCGCGCCGCCCAGGGCATCAGGGCCAGCACGACCTCCGAGATGTAGCTGGCGATGACGAGGTTGACCTTGTCCTCCGAGACCGCCCTCTGGAAGGCGCGGACCGCGTCGGAGGCGGAGGACTTGTCGTCGTAGGTGACGACCTGAATCTGACGGCCGTCGATGCCGCCCTGGGCGTTGATCTCGTCGGCGGCGAGCTGGACGGCCTGCGGGATCGAGGCTCCGGCCACCGACTGCGCCTCGGCGATGACGCCGATCCGGATCGGGTCCGCGGCTTGGGCCGGCCCTGCGAGCATCGAGCCAGCCACCAGCAAAGCGGGCAGCATGCGCCGGTTCGGAACGCGCCGGGAAACGGCGCGCGCGGGGTCGGACATCGGCGTTTCCTCTGGTCGCGCCCGCATTCTTTATTCGCAGGCTTGGGGGTGACTGTAGCCGTGGCTCGACGGATCACAAGGGCCGGCCGGCGCGCGGCGCGTGACGTTTCCGGCGAGTCGTTCGCACCGACCTGCGCTCCGGAGCGATGGGTTTCACGAAGCCCGCTCTGTCCTCCCGCGGGGCTTTTGGGCTCAGGCGCGCCGACCTAGGCTCCGAACACCCCCGCACGATCGGGCGGGCCGGATGGCCTCGAAGAAGGGCGCAGACAGGTGAGGAACGCACGCGCAGCCGTGCCCGGGGCCTTCCCGGGCCGCGGCCTCCGGCCATGCCGGACGTCACAGCCATGAGCCTGCGCTGGACCCGGCGGCCCGAGGGCTCGACCTGGGGGGATTTCGGCCCCGACGACGAGCGCGGGCGCCTCAACCTGCTGACCCCCGAGAAGGTGCTGCAGGGCGTCGCCGAGGTGCGCGAAGGTCTCACCTTCTGCCTCAGCCTGCCCCTCGACCTGCCGGGCGGCAACGTCCTGAACCCGCGCCGCCATCCGCCGCAGATCACCCCGACGCGGCGCGCCAACGGCCGGCCGAACATGAATTTCCCGGTCTGCGAGGAAGTCGACGGCGCCACCGACGTGATCTGCGACGACCGCGCGCTGATCCACCTGCAATACTCGACGCAGTGGGACTCGCTCGCCCATGTCGGCTCGCTGTTCGACGCGGACGGCTCAGGCGCGGCGCCGACCTTCTACAACGGCTTCCGCGGCGGCCGCGACATCGTCGGGCCGGAAACCGCCGCGGCGGCGGAGCAGCCGTCCCGGGCGAAACGGCTCGGGATCGAGCGGCTCGCCGAGACCGGCATGCAGGGTCGCGCCGTCATGATCGACCTGCGCGCCCATCTCGGCGACGCCAAGACCCGCGTCGGCTTCGACCAGCTCGCCCGGATCCTGGAGGCCGACGCCGTCGTGATCGAGCCCGGCGACATGGTCTGCCTGCACACGGGCTTCGCCGAGCGGCTGATCGCCATGGGTGGCGATCCGGACCCGAAGCTCGTGCACAATCTCTGCGCCGGGCTGGACGGGCGCGACCCGCGCCTGCTCGACTGGATCACCCGCTCCGGGCTGTGCGCGCTGATCGCCGACAATTACGCCGTGGAGGCCTACCCGGCCGGGCCCGGCCCCGCCTGCTGCGCGACGCTGCCGCTCCACGAGCACTGCCTGTTCAAGCTCGGGGTCAATCTCGGCGAGCTGTGGCACCTGACGCCGCTCGCCGACTGGCTGCGCGCGCACGGCCGGAACCGCTTCCTGCTGACGGCCCCGCCGCTCCGCCTGCCCGGGGCGGTCGGCTCACCGACGACGCCGATCGCGACGGTGTGAGGGGAAGACCGCATGAGCGAGATCGCAATCGTCGGCGGCGGCCTGATGGGGCACGGCATCGCCCTGGTGCTGGCGCTGCACGGGCACAGCGTGCGGATCACCGACACGTCGCCCGAAACCCGCGCCCGAGTCCCCGCGCTCATGGCATCGGCGCTCGCGACCCTGCAGGACGCGGGCGCTGCGCCCGCGGGTTGGGACGCGGACCGCCTCGGGCAGGCCGTCCGGGTCGAGGCGCATCTGGACGCGGCGGTCGCCGGCGCCGGCCTCGTCATCGAGGCGATCACCGAGAACCCGGAGGCCAAGCGCGCGTTGTTCGCCGACCTCGACCGGCTCTGCCCAGCCGAGACGATCCTCGCCAGCAACACCAGCTACCTCGACGTCTTCCCGCTGATCCCGGAGCGCCGGCAGGCGCGGGCGCTGATCCTGCACTGGTACACGCCGCCCTACATCGTCGATCTCGTCGATGTGGTGCCCGGTCCCGGCACCGATCCGCCGGTGGTCGCCGCGATGGCTGATCTCGTGCGCGGCCTGGGCCAAGTCCCGATCGTGCTCAAGCGCTTCATTCCCGGCTACATCGCCAACCGCATCCAGCAGGCGATCAGCGCCGAGGTTTTTCGGCTCCTCGACGAGGGCGTCGCCGCGCCCCGGGACATCGACGACGCGATCATCCACGGGCTCTCCCTGCGTATCCCGATCCTCGGCCACCTCGCCAAGGCCGACTTCACCGGCCTGGAGCTGACGCAGCGCGCCCTCGCCAATGGGAGCTACGCGCCGCCGGCCCCACGCACCCGCTCCGAGACCCTCGACGCCCTCTGCGCCGAAGGCCGGACCGGGGTGATGGCGGGGCGGGGCTATTTCGACTGGGGCGGCCGCCCGCCGGAAGAGCTGTTCCGCGAGCGCGACCGCAAGCTCCTGGCGTTGAAGGCGGCGATGGCCGGGATCGGCCGGATGGAGGGATCATGATCGGGGCGGATCTGTCGGGACGGCGCGTCCTCGTCACCGGGGGCTCGTCAGGGATCGGGCTCGCGACCGTCGAAATCTTCGCCCGCAACGGCGCCACCGTGGCGCTGAATCACCTGCCCGACGACGGCCGCGGCCCCACAGAGGCCGCAAGGCTCGCCGGGGCAGGGCTCTCGGTGATCCCATTGCCCGGAGACGTGTCCGCCCCCGGCGAAGCCGAGGCGATGGTGGCGGCGGGGATCGACCGGCTCGGCGGCCTCGACGTGCTCGTCAACAACGCCGGCACCTCGGGCACGACCACACCCATCGCCTTCGAGGATCTCGACGCGATGAGTGAGGATTTCTGGGCCACGATCCTGGCGACCAACCTACTCGGGCCGTTCCGTTGCGCTCGGGAAGCGGCGGCGACGCTCAAGGCGAGCCGCGGCGCCATCGTCAACACCGCCTCGGTGGCCGGTCTCGGGCGGCGGGGCTCGTCGGTCGCCTATTCGGCCAGCAAGGCCGGGCTGATCAACCTGACCCGCAGCCTCGCCCGGGCGCTGGCACCGGAGGTGCGGGTCAACGCGGTGGCGCCGGGCCTCGTCGCCACACCGTGGACCGAGCCCTGGTCGGAGGAGCGGAAGGCCTCGACCGTGGGGCGCACCATGCTCGGCCGCATGGCCCGGCCGGAGGACATCGCCGAGACGATTTTTTTCCTGAGTGCAGGCGCGGCCTACATCACGGGCGAGACGATCACGGTCGACGGCGGAGCGATGTGACGCCCGGGGAGCACATACATGTCGAGCACCACCGTCATCACCTGCGCCCTCACGGGCTCCTTCGACACGCCGCGGAAGAACCCGGCCGTGCCGGTGAGCCCGAAGGCCATCGCGGAGTCGGCCCTCGAGGCCGCCGCCGCCGGGGCCGCCGTGGTCCATATCCACGTCCGCGACCCCGAGACCGCCGCGCCGAGCATGGAGCTCGCCCATTACCGCGAGGTGGTTGAGCGGATCCGCGCGAAGAACGACGCCGTGATCCTCAACCTGACCACGGGGGCCGGGGGCCGGTTCGTGCCGGGCGATCCCGATCCGGCCGTCGCCGGCCCGGGCACCACCTTCGTGAGCCCGGAGATGCGCACCCGGCACGTGGCGGCGCTCCGGCCGGAGATCTGCACCCTCGACGTCGCCACGATGAATTTCGGCGAGCACCTGTTCCTCAACACCCCCGGCCACCTGCGGGCCATGGCGGGTCACATCCGCGACGCGGGCGTGAAGCCCGAGATCGAGGTGTTCGATCTCGGCCAGATCGAGCTGGCCCGGCACCTGATCGCCGAGGGACATCTGGCGCGCCCGCCGCTGTTCCAGATCTGCCTCGGCATTCCCTGGGGCGCCCCGGCGACACCCGAGGCGCTGGTGGCGATGCGGGCGCGGCTGCCGGAGGACGCGATCTGGTCGGCCTTCGGCATCGGCCGGGAGGAGTTCCCGATCCTCGCGGTGGCGGCCGGCATGGGCGGCAACGTCCGGGTCGGCCTGGAGGACAACCTGTACCTGTCCCGGGGCAAGCTTGCGCCGAGCAACGCCGCCCTGGTGGAGAAGGCCGTGAGCCTGCTGGCCCTTCTCGACAGGGAGCCGGCCACGCCCGATCAGGCGCGGGCGATGTTTGGGTTGGCGCCGCGGGGCGGTTGAGAGTCCGATCGCCGCCGCTCACCCGTCATCACGCGCGCAGCGAAGTGGCCCATGGCAGCGCGCGACCGCGGCGGGCGCGGCGCTGCTGAATCGGTTCGCTGCGCTCGCGACGACGGGGCGGCGCCTCGAAGAGGCGGATGCCCGTCCGCGATCACCGAGGCGTCGTCGCGGGCGGGGAAGGCGGCCCCTGACGGAACGCCGGCATCCTCACGCGCACCCGTTTCGGCCGCGCCTCTCCACGGATACGCTGCATCCCGACGACCGCGAGCGGCGATCAACGCCGCCGGGTGCGACACGACAGGGAGAGAGACATGACGCTCCGCCACCGCGCCGCGGCGCTGCTCGGGAGCTTGTGCGCGCTCGGTGCCGGCGCGGCGCTCGCGGCCGATCTCGTGCCCGTGAAGATCGGCGTGCTGAACGACCGCTCCGGCGTCTACTTCGACTCCACCGGGGAGGGCTCGGTGGTGGCGGCCCGCATGGCGGTCGAGGATTTCAAGCCGGAGACGCACGGGCTGAAGGTCGAGGTCGTCGCCGCCGACCACCAGAACAAGCCCGATGTCGGCGCCTCGATCACCCGGCAATGGTACGACCGCGACGGCGTCGACGCAGTGTTCGACGTGCCGACCTCCTCGGTGGCGCTCGCCATCGCGCAGATCACCAAGGAGAAGAACAAGGCCTTCATCAACTCGGGCGGCGGCACCGCCGACCTCACCGGCCCGGCCTGCACGCCCAACACCGTGCACTGGACCTACGACACCGCGGCGCTCGCCAACGGCACCGGCAAGGCGATGCTCAAGCGCGGCGGCAAGACCTGGTACTTCATCACCGCCGACTACGCCTTCGGCCTCGCCCTGGAGCGCGACACCAAGGCGGTGGTGGAGAAGAACGGCGGCAAGGTCGTCGGCGGCGTGCGCACGCCCTTCCCGAACCCGGACTTTTCCTCGTTCCTGCTCCAGGCCCAGGCCTCGGGCGCGCAGGTGATCGGGCTCGCCGATGCCGGGCTCGACGCCGCCAACGCCATCAAGCAGGCGCACGAATTCGGCATCCGCCAGGGCGGCCAGACCCTCGCGGCCCTGCTGATCGCCATCACCGACATCCACTCGCTGGGCCTGAACGTGGCGCAGGGCCTCGAATTCACCGCCTCGTTCTACTGGGACCTCAACGACGGCACCCGGGCCTTCGCGGAGCGGTTCGAGAAGCGCATGCCCGGCAAGAAGCCGACCTCGTACCAAGCGGGCGTCTACGCCAGCACGCTGCACTACCTGAAGGCGGTGGCGGCCCTGCACTCGGCCAAGGACGGCGCCGCCGTGGTCGCCAAGATGAAGGAGCTGCCGACCGACGACCCGCTGTTCGGCCAGGGCACGATCCGGCCGGACGGGCGCAAGATCCACCCGATGTACCTGTTCGAGGCCAAGGCGCCGTCGGAGTCGAAGGGCGAGTGGGACCTCTACAAGGTGCTGGAGACGATCCCGGCCGAGCAGGCGTTCCGGCCGATGAGCGAGGGCGGCTGCCCGATGCTGGCGCAGCAGACGGCGAAGTAGGCGCCGTCAGGCTTGTCATCCCGGGTCCGCGCAGCGCCGCCCGGGATGCCGACGCGCCGACGGGGCAAGGATCGGCATCACCTGCGGATCTGGAGTCCGGGCTCGCCTGCGGCGCCCCGGAATGACGGTGCAGGACGCGGCACGTCGGGGAGCGCGCTTCGCTCACGCCCCTCCGATCCGGTCCAGGGCCGCCATCGCGGCGTCCGGGAGCGCGAGCTCGGCCGCCGCGAGGTTCTCGCGCAGGTGGCCGAGGGACGACGTCCCCGGGATCAGCAGGATGTTGGGCGACCGGCGCAGCAGCCACGCGAGCGCCACCTGCATCGGCGTGGCGCCGAGCCCGGCCGCCACCTCCGACAGGGTGCCCGACTGGAGCGGGCTGAACCCGCCCAGCGGGAAGAACGGCACGTAGGCGATTCCGGCCGCCGCCAGATCGTCGATGAACGCGTCGTCGTCCCGATGCGCGAGGTTGTACTGGTTCTGCACGCAGACGATGTCGGTGATCCGCCGTCCCTCGGCGACCTGGCGCGGCGTGGCGTTGCTCAGGCCGATCCGGCGAATCAGCCCCTGGCGCTGGAGATCCGCCAGGACCGTCAGCGGCGCCTCGATCGGCCCTTCCGCGGGGCCGTGGACGTCGAACATCAGGCGCAGGTTGACCACGTCGAGGGCGTCGACGCCGAGGTTGCGCAGGTTGTCGTGGACCGCCTGAATGAGTTCTTCGGCCGAGAAGGCCGGGTTCCACGAGGCGTCGGTCCCGCGTCTGGCGCCGACCTTCGTGACGATCACGAGGCCGTCCGGGTAGGGGTGCAGCGCCTCGCGGATGATCTGGTTGGTGACGTGCGGCCCGTAGAAGTCGCTGGTGTCGATATGGTCGACGCCGGCCGCCACGGCCGCGCGCAGCACCGCGACCGCGGCGGCGCGATCCTTGGGCGGCCCGAAGACGCCCGGCCCGGCGAGCTGCATGGCCCCGTAGCCGAGCCGCTTCACTTTCCGGTCGCCGAGGGGGAAGGTTCCGGCCGGCGCGATGTCGGCGGTGATGTCGGTCATGACGAATCTCCTGTTGGTGTCCCGGATGTAGACGCCGGCTTTTGCGCCGATAAGCCGTGACAATCGGCACGGGCTGTGCCGATTCTCGAACGATGACCCAGAATCTCACGGACCTCGCCGCCTTCGTGACCGTGGCGCGGGCCGGCGGCTTTCGCGACGGCGCCCGCGCCGGGGGCGGGAGCGCGTCGAGCCTCAGCGAGGCCGTGCGCCGGCTGGAGGCGGGCCTGGGGGTGCGCCTGCTGAACCGCACCACCCGCAGCGTCGCGCCGACCGAGGCCGGGACCCGCCTGCTGGAGCGGCTCGGCCCGGCGCTCGCCGAGGTGGACTCCGCCCTCGACGTGGTGAACGGCTTTCGCGATCGGCCGGCTGGGACGCTGCGGCTGAACGTGCCGCTGAGCGCGGCCCGGCTGGTTCTGCCGGCGCTCGTGCCCCCCTTCCTGGCGGCCTATCCGGAGATCCGCCTGGAGGTGATCGTCGAGGACGGGTTCGTGGACGTGCTGGCGGCCGGCTGCGACGCCGGCATCCGCTACGACGAGCGGCTGGAGCAGGACATGATCGCGGTGCCGATCGGCCCGCGGCGGCAGCGTTTCGCCACCGCGGCGGCGCCGGCCTATCTCGACCGGCGCGGCCGGCCGGACCATCCGCGCGACCTCCTCGGCCATGCCTGCCTGCTCGGCCGGTTCCCCAGCGGCGCCCTGACGGCGCCCTGGGAGTTCGAGCGCGACGGCGACATCGTCCGGGTGGATCCGTCCGGGCCGCTCATCGTGCGGGTCGGCGCCAGCGACCTCGCGGTGGTGGCCGCGGTCGCGGGAACCGGGATCATCCACCTGTTCGAGGACTGGCTTCGGCCGCAGCTCGACAGCGGCGCCCTGGAGCCGGTTCTGGAACCCTGGTGGCAGGTCTTCTCCGGCCCGTTCCTCTACTATCCCGGCCGGCGGCATCTGCCGGCGCCCCTGCGCGCCTTCGTGGACTTCGTCAGTGGCCGGCCGGCGGCGCCGGCTCCGGCAGTTCGAACACCGTGAGCTGCCCGCCCGGCGCCGTGTATTGCGACAGCGCCGCATAGCCGCCGACCGCTCCCGAACCGTCGGCCGGGTCGGTCAGCCCGGCCGCCAGACCGATCCCGGCCCAGCCGCCGATTCCGGAGAGCACCGCCACGTACTGCTTCCCGTCATGCAGGTAGGTGGTGACGTTGCCGACGATGCCCGACGGCGTCTTGAACCGGTAGAGTTCGTGCCCGTCCCGGGCATCGACCGCCTTCAGGTAGCCTTCCAGCGTGCCGTAGAAGACCACGTTGCCCGCCGTGGCGAGCGCCCCCGACCAGACCGAGAACGGCTCCGGGATGGTCCAGGCGATCCGGCCCCTGGCCCCGTCCCAGGCGATGAACGCCCCGGTCCGGTCGGTGCCTTCGGGCGGGTGCAGGGTGAGCGTCGCGCCGACATAGGGCTGGCCGGGCGTGTAGGTGACCCGGAACGCCTCGTAATCCATGCACATGTGGTTGGTCGGCACGTAGAACAGGCGCGTCCGGGGCGAGTAGGCGGCCGGCTGCTGGTTCTTGGCGCCGAGCGCCCCGGGGCAGATATTCTTGGTGGTCTCGTCCTCCTCGGCCTCGCCGGGGGCGTAGCGCCTGTCGACGACCGGCCGGCCGTAATCGGGGGCGGCGGGGTTCATCTCCACGCGGCTCGCCCAGTTGACCGTGGGGTCGAACTTCTCAGCCACCAGCAGCGCGCCCGTGGCCCGGTCCAGCGTGTAGCCGAAGCCGTTGCGGTCGAAATGGGTCAGCACCTTGCGGGGCCGGTCGCCGATCATCTGCTCGGTGAGGATTATCTCGTTGACGCCGTCATAGTCCCACTGGTCGTGGGGGGTCATCTGGTAGACCCAGCGGGCGAGGCCCGTATCGGCGTCGCGGGCGATGATCGCCTGTGCCCAGCGGTTGTCGCCCGGGCGCTGGGCCGGGTTCCAGGTCGCGGGATTGCCGGTGCCGTAATAGACGAGGTTCAGCTCCGGGTCGTAGGAGAACCAGCCCCAGCTGCAGGCGCCGCCGGTCCGCCACTGGTCGCCCTCCCAGCTCTTCAGCGAGGAATCCGTGCCGATCGGGCGACCCAGCGCGGTGGTCTTCTCCGGATCGACCAGCATGTCGGCATCCGGCCCGGTGGCGTAGGCGCGCCAGAGCCGCTTGCCCGTCGCCTGATCGTACGCGGTGACGTGGCAGCGCGCCCCGTACTCGCCCCCCGCGAGCCCGACGATCAGCTTGCCGTGCACCGGCAGAACCGTGGCGGTGTTGGTCTCGCCCCGGCCCGGGTCGCCGTTCTTCACCGACCACAGCACCCGGCCGGTCTCCGGATCGAGGGCGACCACGGTGGTGTCGGCCTGCTGCAGGAACAGCCGCCCGTCCGCGTAGGCGAGGCCGCGTGAGACCGTGTCGCAGCACATGACGGCGATCACGTTCGGGTCCTGCCGCGGCGCGTAGCGCCACAGGATCTTCCCGCCCTGGTCGAGGTCGAGGGCGTAGACCACGTTGGGGAACGGCGTGTGCACGACCATCACGTGCCCGACCACGATCGGCGCGCCCTCGTGGCCGCGCAGCACGCCGGTGGAGAAGGTCCAGGCGACCTTGAGGCGGCCGACATTGCCGGCGTCGATCCGATCGAGGTCGGAATACCGGGTGTTGGCATAGTCGAGGGTCTGGAGGACCGGTGCGTCGGCGGCGGCGACCGCACCGGTGAGGCAGGCGAGCGGCAGGGCCGCGAGGTGGGAAGCGCGCATCCTGGACATCCTCTCGCCGCGCGACGGCCGACGCGCGGGATCCCCGCGCGGGCCGCCTCACATCCGCTGCTGGACGATCTCCTCGGCCTCGGGATCCGGCTCGTGGCCGGCCTCGCGGAGCATCGGCACCACCTCGGCCGCCTCGCGGGCGACGAGGTAGCTGAGATCGAGCCCCTCGCGGATGAAGCCGTGGCCGCGCATGTGCTCGAACAGGGCGAGCAGCGGCGACCAGAACGCGGCGATCGAGACCAGCACCACGGGCTTGCGGTGCCGCCCGAGCTGCGCCCAGGTCAGCTGCTCGACGAGTTCCTCCAGGGTGCCGATCCCGCCCGGCAGGGTCACGAAGGCGTCGGAGCGCTCGAACATCAGGCGCTTGCGGGTGTGCATGTCGGGCACCACCACGGTCTCCTGGATGTCCGCCAGCATGTGCTCGCGCGCCTGGAGGAAGTCCGGGATGATGCCGGTGACGTGGCCGCCGGCGGCGAGCGCCGCCCGCGCGACCGTGCCCATCAGGCCGACATCGCCGCCGCCATAGACGAGGCGCATCCCGGCCTCGGCCAGCGCGGTCCCGAGCAGCTCCGCGGCCTCGCGGAAGGCGGGGTCGCGGCCGAAGCCGGAGCCACAATAGACACAGACTGTCCTCACCGGGGCCATCCGGCGCCCTCCTGCGTGTCCGTTGCGTGCCGTCCAGAAAGAGCCCCGCGCCCGGCGCGTCCCGCGCCAAACTGCTGACATCGCGTGGGATTCACCCGCCTGGGCGGCGGGACGGCTTGGTGTCGGGAGCATGTACGGTATTATGGCCCACGCCGTCGACGGTTTTCGCGCGGCCCAGTGCCCGCAGCCGGGCGGCAACAGGATCAGGGGAGGCCTTCGTGGCGATGTCGGGACAGGTGCGGCGCAGTCTCGCCCTGGCGCTCGCCGGCCTGTTCGGTGGCCTCGGGCTCGTGGCGGCCCTGTTCGGCGGCGA
>Ga0255028_100253_pt1 | contig 10831 bp, 8 predicted proteins | sample DRGLUT_MetaT_FD_178168 | JGI IMG/M metagenome (GOLD analysis project Ga0255028, IMG submission 178168) | Metatranscriptome of freshwater microbial communities from Pennsylvania, United States - DR:GLUT (Metagenome Metatranscriptome) | ecosystem: Environmental > Aquatic > Freshwater > Creek...
CATGCGGACCTGCATGATCGCGCCCTGCATCTCCTGGGCGAGCCGGTCGATGACCGCGTATTGCTCCTTGATCTCGCGGGACATCTCGCGCGAGCCGTAGGTCTCCTCCGCGCGCTTGGCGAGAAACGGCAGGGCGTTCTTGGAGACGACGAGTTCGCCGATCAGGTTCATCAGCAGGTCGATCTTCGCCTGATCGACCTTCAGGGATTTCGGGGCGATGCGCCCCTCGGGCTCCTTCGCGCCCGCCGCCGGCGCGGCCTCCTCGAAGGCCTGGGGCAGCGCGTCCGGGAGCGCGGGCGCGGTCTCCGGGCGCTGGAGCGGGGCACCGTCCATCACGGCGGACAGGGCGCTCAGAACCGGCGCGACCGACTGCGCCTCCCGGGCCGCCTCGAACGCCGCCTGGATCGCGGCGCGGTCGGCGGCGCGGCCGAGGCTGAGGAGCACGTTCCCCACCACGGTGCCGACCGAGGCGAGACGGTCCGCATCGTAGCCGGTGCGCTCCAGAGCCCGGTGCTGGCTCGCCAGGACGGTGCGGGCGAGGTCCTGCCGGGGATCGGTGGCCTGTGGTGCCGGCTGAGGCGCCGGAGCCGGGGCGGCGGTGAGCGCGGAGGCGGCCGGGACCGGATCGAGCCGGCCCGAGCCGGCGGCCGCTACGAGGGCCGCCACGAGCGCCGGATCGGGCTCCCCGGCCGACAGGGCCGCGTCCAGCCAGTCCAGCGCCTGCCGGCGCCAGAGCGTCGCCCCGGCGACGCTGCGCAGGGCGGAGACGGCCTGGCGCAGCTCGTCGTGGCGCCCGGCGGCGAGGAACCCCGAGGCCGCCTCGCGAAAGTCGTCCCAGATCGGCCCGTCGCTGGCCTCGCCCGCGATCCGCACGAGGTCCCGGGGCCGCACGGGGGCGATGGTGACCTGGTCCAGCTCGTAGCGCATCGCCTGCTCGATCTCGGGCCGGGGCGCCGCGCTCAGCAAGGCGAAGTGCAGGTTGCACTGGTAGGGGTCGAACGCCTCCAGCGGTCCCCAGGGCTCGGCCGCCGCGATGTCGAGGGCGAGCGCGCCGGGCACCTGCCGGATCGCCTGGAGGGGATCGGTGCCGCTGAAGAAGCAGCCCGGCTCCGGGGCATAGCGGACCAGGTGAACGGCCTCGCCGCCGCAGGCGCGGCGGAACGTGTCGAGGCAGGCGGCGGCGGGCAGGCGGGCGAGGAGCGCCGGCGGCAGCGTCGCGACGTCCGCGAGAGGTGCCGGATCGGCCCCTTGCTGCGGGCCGTCCGCCGGGGCGCGGTCGGGCCCATCGTCCTGCGCGCCCAGCCGCTCGCGCAGGAGCGTGGCCATCCGGTGCGCGACCCCGTCGGCATCCGCAGGCAGCGCGCCGCGCCGCTCCAACGCGTCGATCCACTGGCCGACCTGATCGAGACTGTCGAGCAGCATGTCGACCAGGGCGGAATCGATCTGGAGCGCGTCGGACCGGACCTCCCCGAGGAGATCCTCGGCGGCGTGGACCAGCCGGGTCAGGGCGAGCGCGTCGAACAGGCCGGACGAGCCCTTGATGGTGTGGACCGCCCGGAACACCGCATTGATCGCGGTCTCGTCCGTCGGATTCCGCTCCAGCTTCAGCAACCCGCTGGCCGAGACCTGCAGCAGCTCGCGCGCCTCCGGGATGAACCGGGCCAGCAGGGGGTTGGTCATGCCTGTGCACCCGTCAGCAGGCGCGCCGTCTCGACCAGGAGCACGGGATCGGCCGGTTTGACGATGTAGAAATTGGCGCCCGCCTCGTAGGCCCGGGTCGCGTCCGCGTCCTGCGCCTCGGTGCTGATCGTGACCACGGGGGTCGCCTGGAGCGACGGCTCGCGGCGGATGCGGGACACCAGCTCGTAGCCGTCCATCTTGGGCATGTTGATGTCGACGATCATCAGGTCGAAGCCGCCGAGCAGGGCCTTCTCCAGGCCCTCGACCCCGTTGGCGGCCTCCTCGACGACGAACCCGGCCCGGCCGAGCACGTCCTGATAGAACATCCGCATCGTGATGCCGTCCTCGACGACAAGGATTCGCTTTCCGGACATGCCCGTCTCAATCCTGTTCGACCGGTCTTTGATAGACGATCGTGTCGCCGAACTTGCGCGGCAGGAACATCGACGACATGCGGCTCATGCTCTCGGAATGGCCCAGGCAGATGAACCCACCGGGGGTCAGGCATTCGTAGAGCGCTTCGACCGCGGAGCGTCGGGACGTATCGTCGAAATAGATCAACAGATTGCGGCAGAAGATCACGTCCATCGCGCGGTAGCGATGCATGTGGATCGGATCGGACAGGTTGGCGATCGAGAACTCGATGGAGCCGCGCAGCTCCTCGTGGATCTCGAACTGATCGTCGCCGAGCCGGCGGAAATACTTCTTGCGCAGTTCCGGCGACAGCCGCTGCAAAGAACGGTTGCCGTAGATCCCCTTGCGGGCATCGGCCAGCACCCGGGAATCGATGTCCGACCCGGTGATCTCGATCGCGAACTCGTCCGCCCGCGACCAGTATTCGAGGATCTGGATCGCGATCGAGTACGGCTCCTCCCCGGTCGAGCACGGCATCGACCAGATCCGCAAGGTGCCGCCGGGCCGGCGCGTCCGGGTGATCTCGGGCAGGATGCCGCGCACCAGGGCGTCGAACTGGTAATCCTCGCGGAAGAAGTAGGTCTCGTTGACCGTCATCAGGTTGACGAGATGCTGCAGCTCCTCGCCCGAGGGCTGGAAACGCAGCAGGGTGAAATACGCCTTGAAGCTGTCGCTGCCGGTCTTGGCGATCCGCTCCAGGAGGCGCTTCTCGACGAAATATTCCTTGCGGCCGCTGAACGAGATGCCGGTGCGACGGTAGAAATACTCGTAGAACTTCTCGTACTCGTCCTCGGTGATCTGGATCGCCGGGGCGGTCTGCGCGAAGGCATGGTTGGGCTGCATCACGACCCTCCGATCCGGCGGATCGCCGCGGCGGCCGCGAAGCGGATGAACGGCACCTCGGGGAAGCGCGCGGCCAGGGCCTGGAGCGGCGCGATGGCGCTCTCGTTGCCGATCTCGGCGAGGCCGTCGACCGCCGCCGCGCAGACATTGACGTGGGGATCACGCGCCACGACCTCGGCCAGCCAGTCCGGCGCCTTCGGGTGCGGCAGCAGGCTCAGCATGTTGACCGTCAGGATCCGGACGTCGCTGTCGGGATCGGCCAGCAGGTCGGCGACATGCGGCTCGACCTCGGCGGGCATCTCCTGCAGCACCTCGATCGCGGCGTTGCGCAGGGCGCTGTCCTCGCTGCGCAGCAGGGGCAGCAGGCCCTCCACCACCGCGGGGGATTTGATGCGGATCAGCGTCGTCAGGATCACGGCCCGGACGCTGGCCGCCGGCTCGCTTCCGAGATGCGCGCACAGGCGCGGCCCGGCCTCCGGGAAAGCGCCGAGTTCCCGCGCGGCCCGGCGCCGCTCGCCCGCCTCCGGGGAGGCGAGGGCGAGGGTGAGCGCGGCGAGATCCGCGTGCGGCACGTCCTCGGCGCCCTTCGGCGCGTGGTTCGGCTTCTTAAGAGCCACGGCGGCGTTCCCCGGCTCGAGCCCCGGCTTCGGGGGCACGGAGCCACCCGATCAGCTGCTCTGCGATCGTGTCGCTCGGCAGGACCACGCTGGCCCCGCCGCGCTTGATGAGTTCCTGTGGCATCCCGAAGACGATGCTGGTCTCCTCGTCCTGCGCGATGGTCAGGCCGCCGCCGGCGTGCAGCCGGGCCATGGCCTCGGCGCCGTCGTCGCCCATCCCGGTGAGCTGCACGGCGATCAGCCGGTTGGCCGGGAGCAGGGCGAGCGCGCTCTCGACCATGCGGGCGACGCTGGGATGCCAGATATGCGCGTCGCTCTGCGGCAGCGGCGTCGCGGAATAGCCGGTGCCGCGGCGGGTGACGACGAGGTCGGCATCCCCCTTGGCGATGTAGACCGTGCCCGGCTCGATCGGCATCTGCCGGGCGACCTCCACCACCGAGACGGCGCAGAGGTCGTTCAGGCGCCGGGCGAAGACCCCGGTGAAGCTGCTCGGCATGTGCTGGGCGACCAGGACCGGCCAGGGGAAATCCGCCGGCAGGCGCGGCAGGATCTCCTCCAGCACCCCGGGGCCGCCCGTGGACACGCCGACCAGCACCAGCCCGGGGCGCCCCCCGCTCGCGAAGGCGACCCGGGGCGGCGGCTCCGGCGCCGGGCGCCGGCGCTGGGCGGCCAGGCGCCCGCGCAGCCCGGTGCTGCGGCGGACCCGGGTGACCGCGGCGCTGCGGACCTTCGTCAGCAGCTCGCGGTGGATCCGGTCGATCGACAGGGAGATCGTGCCGCCGGGCTTCTGGACGAAGTCGACCGCCCCGAGGCTCAGGGCCTGCAGGGTCGTCTCGGCGCCTTCCTCGGTCAGCGACGAGACCATCACCACCGGCCGCGGATCCTCGGCCATGATCCGCGACAGGCAGGTGATCCCGTCCATCTCCGGCATGTTGACGTCGAGGGTGATCACGTGCGGATCGAAGCTCTGGAGCGCCTCCAGAACCTCGACGCCGTTGCGGGCCGTCTGAACCGTGAAGCCGCCCGCCGCCTCGAGGAGCTGCGTGAGGTGCCTGCGCATCAACGCGGAATCATCGGCCACGAGGGCGCGGATCATGCTGGGTCTTTCCGGGGTGACATGTCGGGACGAGGGGTGGTGGACCCTCGCTCAGTGGGCCGTGAGCTGGACGGCGGCGGCTTCCTGCGTGTCCAGCAGCTGCATCGTGTCGAGCAGAAGGACCATGCGCTTCTGGCTCTCCAGGTTGGCGACCCGGCGGATCAGGCGCTGCTGTGCGTCCGAGAGGTTGGGCGCCGCACCGATCGCCTTGGCCGAAATCCGCATCACCTCCGACACCGAATCGACGATGAAGCCGGTTCGGACGCCGCGGACGGTGAAGACCATGATCCGCTGGCGGTCGTTGCGCTCCGCCTCGGCGAGGTTGAAGCGGCGACGCTGGTCGACCACCGGCAGGACGACCCCGCGCAGGTTGATCACCCCCTCCACGAAGGACGGCGCCTTCGGGATCCGGGTCAGCTCGTCCGGCACCCGGACGATCTCCTGCACCGCCTCGATCGGCACGCCGTATTCCTCGCCCATCAGGCGGAACACCACGAACTGCTCCTCGTCGGCGACGTCCTGGCGCTCGTCCCCGTCCTGTCGTCCGTCGGTACGCATGCCCTCGTTCCCCGTTGTGGCCAGCTTGCGCAGCTCGGTGGTGTCGAACATCTTCTCGACCGACAGGACGGAGACCAGCCGACGCCCCTCCTGCAGCCGGCAGATCGCCTGGATCTCGTCCATGCCGCCGTCCTGCGACAGCAGGGCGGGCATCGCCTCGACCAGGCTGCGGCTGACCCGCAGCACCTCCTTGACGCTGTCCATCACGACGCCGACCGAGACGGTCCCGCCCGCGCCGAGCGACACCACCACGACCTTGTTGGTCTCGGTGAATTCCTTGGCCTGGAGGCCGAACATCTCGCGCAGGGACACGAGCGGCAGCAGGCGGTTGCGCAGGGTGATCACCCCGAGCACGTGGGCGGGCGCGTTCGGGACGTGGGTGAGGTGCTCGGGCAGCTGGACGATCTCCTGCACCCGCTCGATCGGGAAGGCGTATTCCTGCCCCGCCACCTCGAAGCTCACGAGCTGGTCCTCGTCGGCCTCGACCTCGGCCCGGGCGGACGAGGCCGCGTCGGCGGCCTGCACCTGGCCGGCGGCCCGGCGGGCCTTCGTGGAGAACTGGCTGAACTCGCGGCTGACGAGCTGGGCCGCGTCGAGGATCATCACCATCGACCGGCCGTCATCGCCCTTGATCATCCCGGTCAGGAGGGCGGTGTCGACGCTGCCCTCGATCGCCGAGGTCGGCTCGATCCGGTCGGGATCGACGGTCACGACGTTGGCCATCCGGTCGACCACGAGGCCGATCGGATTGCCCTGGTCGAGCACCACCACCCGGGTGGAATCGTCGTTCAGCACCGGCGGGAAGGCGAACACGTCCCGCAGGTTCAGGACCGGCAGGACCGTGCCCCGGAGGTTGGCCAGCCCCAGCAGCGAGGCGGGGCTGAACGGCACCCGCACCACCTCGGGGATCCGGATGATCTCCTGCACGTCGGCCAGCGCGACGGCGAACATCTCCGTCTCGACGTGGAAGATCACGAACTGACGGGCCTCGCTGCGTCCGTCCTCCGGGTCGGGCCGTGCGGCGGCGGCCAGATCGGGCGCGAACCCGGAATCCAGCGCCTGCACCGCCTGAGCTGCTGCGTTTGCCATGGTCGGTCTTTCGCTCTCCGGACGGTTCGGCTCAGGCGGCCTGGAGCTCGTCGGCGAGCGAGGCGATCTCCTCGATCGCGGCGGCGAGCTGCTCGGCGCCCTTGCCCTGCTCGGCAGCGGCGATGCCGGCCTCGGCGGAGGTCCGCGCCGCCTGCTGGGCCGCGGCGGCGACCTGCTCGATCGCGGTCTGGACCTCCCGGACCATGCGGGTGATGCCGTCGGCGCCGGTCAGGACCTCCTGGTTGCCCGTCAGCACCTCGGCCATGTCCTTGACCACCGCGTCGAGGTTGCGCGAGATCGCGCCGCTCTTCTCGACCTCGGTGGCGGCGCTCTCGGCGATCTCCTGAAGATCGCCGCGCACGAACACGATCGTGTCCTGGATGGTCTTGACCGTGTCCTTGATCCGCTCGGCGTTCTCGGCGGAATCCCGGGCGAGGTTGCGGATATCCGTCGAGACCACGGCGAAGCCCTTGCCGAACTCGCCGGCGCGCGCCGCCTCCACCGAGCCGTTGACCGCGAGCATGTTGGTCTGGATCGAGACCGTGGTGATGGCGTCCACGATCTTGTCGATGCGCCGGCTGACCTGCTCCAGGGACGCGATCTGGTCGCGGCTGACGCGGCCGGCCTCGACGGATTGCTCGAGGCCCTCGATCATCCCATCGACCAGGCCCTTGTTCTCGATCAGCAGCCCCGAGATCGCCTGCGCCTTCTCCACGGCGGTGCCGGCCAGCGTCTGGGTCACCTGGGCGCGCCGCTCGATCTGCGCGATCGCGGCCGAGGATTGCTGGGTCGCGGCCGATTGCTGCTGCGCCCCCTTGGTGATCTGGTCGAGGGCGATCGTGACCTGCGCGGCGGCCCGGTTGATCTCCTCGACGGCGCTGGAGAGCTCCTCCGCCGCGGAGGCGACCTCCTCGGCGCTCTTGCCGATATTGGTGCTGTTCTTCAGCTCCTCGGCGAGGCCGGACAGCTCCTGGGCGGCGTCCTCGCTCTGCGACAGGGCGGTGGTCTGCTGCTCGACCATCTTGCCGGTCTCCTGACAGGCCGCGCTCTGCTCCTCGGCCGCGGCCGCGATGATCTCCGCGCCCTTCTGCGCCTCCGTGGCGGCGGTGGCCGATTCGTCGGCGGCCCGGGCGAGCTCGCCGCAGCCCGCGATGATCTCGGCCATGTCGGCGCGCACCCGGTCGAGCTGGGTGGTCACCGAACGGCCCTTCTCGACCTCGGCGCGGGCCGAGACCGCGGACTGGCTGATCCCGTCGGCCGCGACCTTCACGTCGGCCTGGATCTGCGCCACGAGCGCCTGGATGTCCCGGGCGGATTTTTCGCTGGTCTCGGCCAGGGTGCGGACCTCGTCGGCGACCACCGCGAAGCCCTTGCCGTGCTGGCCGGCCCGGGCCGCCTCGATGGCGGCGTTGAGGGCGAGCAGGTTGGTCTGGTCGGCGATCCGGGCGACCGCCTTGACGATCTCGCCGATCGCGCTCGCCTGCCGATCGAGCTCCTCGACCAGCTTCACCGAGGCCTCCTGGCGCTCGGAGGCCTTGGCGATGGCCGCGACCGTTGCGCCGATCTGCGCGGCGGTCTCGCCGATCAGCCCGGACAGGGCCTCGGTCTTGCGCAGGGAGAGGCCGGCATTCTCCTTGGCGGACTGGATCAGGGCCGCGCCCTGGTTCACCGCCTTCATGGTCTCCTGCGCGGCGCCCGCGGCCTCCTCGGCGCCGACGCCGATCTGCTCGGAGGCCTTGCGCAGCTCCTCGGCCGCGGCCGCCGCCTCGGCGATCCCGCTCGACAGCTGCGCGGTGGCCGAGGCGATCCGCTCGGCGGCCTTCTGCTGCCGCGCGAACGTCCGGGCCTTGCGCTTCTCCGCCTCGGCTACGAGGTGCGATCGACCCGTGGAGGCCGCGACGCTCTCTCTCGGGGCGACCGGAGCCGGCATGGAGCGGATGGCGGATTTTTTCGCGAGAGCCATGTGTCGACGCCTTATGTCGGGGTCAGAGTGCCGGGTTCAGAGAATTTCCCGCCCCTGAAGAGGGGCCGGAATATTGATATTCGATCGGTATCTTTTAGTCGTGTATTTTCTAGACCTATATTCAGTAATTCTATACAGATATATTTAAAATATGCCAGTCCGTTTCGTCTTCACAATATAAGATGACAGGCATAACCTAACGCAGATATAATCTTTATCGAAAAGTTGCAGATGCACAAGATTTTTCTCTGATTGAAATCTGATCAGGCAATCGGAAAATTTTCTCCGAACGATTGCTTCTGATCAAAATCAGCTCATTTTCCATCATTGCTTAGATAAGAGCGACGATGACCTGAGATTGCCCCAGAATGTCAAGCCAACTTCACGTCGAATCTGGGGGAGCGGCGTGGACACGTTCCGGACGTCCCGGCATGATGCCGACTGGATCACGCGCTATCGCCGTCGCCGAGCAGGTCGAACCAGGCGGCGCTGCCCGGTGCCATGCCGGCGCGACAGTGATGGCCTGCTTCGCTTGAGCTAGTGGTGGGGGCCGCGGCTGCGCTACAGATCAGGGGATGCAATACTATACGGAGTGGCTCATAACAGATTGGATTTCGATTTCTGCGGATCTTGATCCGATCGATGTATGGTGAGCCTGAGCTTATACAGATGAATCACGATCCTATTGCTGCGTTCCATAATGATAATGCCGCAGAAAGAATTCCCTTATCGTCCGGCCAGATGTTGAAGCTCGTGGAGGAGCGGGGCGGGCTCGGCTTCTGGTCGCTGGAGATCGCGACCTGCAGGCTCTGGGGCTCCCCGGGCTTCTACCGGATGACCGGACTTCCGCCCGCGGACGAGCTGCGCGGCCTGTTCCGCCGGCTGATCCACCCCGACGACGAGGCCGCCCAGTCCGACCTGTGGGACCTGCTCCGGAGCGGCCACGCGGTCGATCGGGAATTCCGGATCATCCGGCCCGACCAGACGGTCCGGTGGGTCGCCCTGAAGACCGAGGTGGTGCTCGGATCCGACGCCCGGCTGGCCCGGATCGACGGCATCCTGCTCGACACCACGGCGACGCACGAGGCCCGGCAGATCGCGGCGTGGATGCAGGCCCGCCAGACCGGCGTCCTGCGCGCGGTCGCCGCCGCGACCTGGTCGGCGCTTCCGGCCGGGGAGATCGAGATGGCGGCCGGCTGGGGGCACCTGACCGGGCAGAGTGCCGCGGAGATGGCCGGGACGGGCTGGCTCGACGCGGTTCATCCCGACGATCGCCAGGCCGTGACGGCCGCTTGGCGGTCCGCCCGGACCACCGGCGCGCCCTACCGCGCGGAGTATCGGGTCCGCGGCGCTGACGGCCGGTACCGACGGTTCAGCGGCCGGGGAGCGCCGCAGATCAATCCCGAAGGGGCCGTGCGCGAATGGTTCGGCCTCGTGCTCGCCGTCCCGGACGACGCGCGCGACACGGTGCCCGATGCGGTGATCGGGCCGCTGATCCGTGGCGCCCGGGCGGTGATCGGCTGGTCGATTCACGACCTCGTGGCGGCCTCGGGCGTCTCGGGCTCCAGCGTCCGGCGGATGGAGGAGTTCGGCGAGAGCCCGCGTCCGCGGATCCGGCAGGCGGTGCGGCGGACGTTCGAGGGGACCGGGATCCGGTTCTCCGCGATCAGCGCCGACCGGGTCGCCATCGAGATCGACCTCCAGCGATTCCCGCGGCCTTAGCGCATCATCCCGCGGGAGGGTTGCCGTGTTTCGGGATGACGCAAAACCGCGGCCCGGGACGGCTCGCCGCGGCTGGCGGGGCCGGAGCGGCGAGGGGCGTTCGTTAACGTCGACGCTGCATCCTTATCCGCACTGAAACCGTTGCGCGTGTCCGTAAATCCGGCCGCCGAGGCGCCTGCCATGACCATTCTCAGCGTCCTCTGCCTCGTCACCGGCGCGACCCTGGCGGGCATCGCCCCGCGGCGATCGGTGCAGCAGGCGGCCCTGGAGAGCGCGGGCGGCAGCCTGATCGTGCTCGGACTCGTCATCATCGGTGCGGGCCTGCCCCTGTTCGGCTGAGGCCGCCGCGGATCCGGGAGGCCTGACGCCGGCTCGATCCCGGAAAACCGCGTCTATTTTCGTGGCCCGCAGCGGCGGATCGACCGATTGCCGGCCAAGCGTCGCGCGCCGTGTTGCAGTTTTTCGCCGCGCCCGCGACGATGTATCGCCGCGAAGATCAATCAGACTAGACCGGATCTGCGCAAGATTATCCGGGCCGCAAGGGCTCTGGTATTTGCCGCTGGGCGCCCCTATGGTTCGATCTCTGCCATGTGTCTTTGTAGTTTGAAGATTTACAAAGAACGAACGTGAGGCGTTCCGAGCATGTCCGGTCTGGACGGGGATGAGAATCCGGGAGCGCGCGGCGAGGGCCGCGGGGATCCGAGCCTGCCGCTCCGGGCGTTGGCCTCGGAGCGGGACGAGGAGATCGTGTCGGCAAACCTCCTGCGGGGGCGCCGCGAGGTCGTCATCCGGCATGCCGGCCAGCGCTACCGGCTCCGCATCACCGCCAGCGACAAGCTGATCCTGACC
>Ga0255028_100254_pt1 | contig 10811 bp, 11 predicted proteins | sample DRGLUT_MetaT_FD_178168 | JGI IMG/M metagenome (GOLD analysis project Ga0255028, IMG submission 178168) | Metatranscriptome of freshwater microbial communities from Pennsylvania, United States - DR:GLUT (Metagenome Metatranscriptome) | ecosystem: Environmental > Aquatic > Freshwater > Creek...
CAAAGACGTGCCTTCACGGCGAGCGACAATCGACGTTGACAAATTTTGGTCGTGAGCGAAAATTGCAAGGTCAGTTTTTAGAGCGCGTCGTCGACGCAAGCCGGCAACATCGTGAGTGCAAATAAGTGATCAAAATACTGCACAGAACATCATTGGATTGCGCCGTGAAAATTATGGAGGAAGGTTTTTACCCTCGTCAAAATGGCTTAGCGATTGAGAGAGGAGCAAACTTCCACCCGGTCGATGCCGTAACCGAGGCAAATGAGACATGTTCTGGATGCGATTTAATATTCAATTGGACGGGACCTGTATCGGACAATCCCAGCCAAAATTTAGATCGGAATGTTCTTTATAAATATGATACTTGGAGATTATTTATCCGAGATTGCACCAATGAAAACCTCATTCTTGACAATTTTAAGATAGAAGAGGATGAATATAAAAGATATGATGCGACATTTCTTGAGAAAATCAAACACGGTTTTTCTAGAAAGAAAGCTTGTGATGCGTTTTTCTCTCAATATCTCGGCCGATCTATCGCGGTGAATTCAGCCGAACAATAAAGCAATTCACATCTGTACCTAACAAGATTTACCCAGCACGGTGAGCCTTCTCCAGTGCACTGTGTGCAGGAGCAATCCTACTGGTTCGCATAAGGGTACGCTACAGAACCAGCTGGCCCGTGATGGCCCGCAGCCGTCTGCGACCCAATGTGCGTCCTGGTGCACGAACTGCACGTTGTCGAACCCAGCTGCTGCCAGAACCCGGTCGAGCGTGGCTCGCCATCCAGGCGTACCTGGCACGACGCATCACGCGGCAGCGAAAGCCACAGCAGGAGTGAGAATGAGCGTTCATTGACATGATAATGAACGTTCACTATAAGCGTTGCCGTTCAGGAGGCGGCAATGGCCATCCCTATTTCCGTCCCGCAGTCCCGCCGGGATACCAACGCCCATCACGGCTCTCGGCGCGCCATTCGAGGGCGAAGCCCGGCGATGGCGAACTTCCGCACGGTCAGCACCCCCTCGAACATCCTGCTCGCCGGGACGGTGGTCTTCGTGTGGTTGGCACTCGTCACTTGGACGGGAGCCGGGCCAGATAGTTGGCAGGCACGGCTGTGCGCGGACCTGACCCAGCAGCCAATGTCCTGTGGGGCGATCCCGCTTCCCAAGGACCAGAGCCGGGTCGCCGTCACATCGGTCGCGGTGAGGAGGATGCCGTGAGTGCACGCGCCGACAACATCGTCGATGTCAGGAGCGGTCAGGCCGCCCGACGCGAGCACATCCTGGATGCAGCAGAAGCCTGCTTCGTCCGAAACGGCTTCCACCGCACGACCATGGCCGACCTCGCCCGCGAGGCGGCAATGAGCCAGGGTAATTTCTATCGGTACTTCGAGTCCAAGGAAGCCTTGGTCCGTGGTCTCGCCGAGCGCGAAGCCGCTCGCGGCGCCGTACTCGTCGCGGAGATGGAGCGGGCCGAAGACCGGCGCGGGGCACTTCTCGGCATCCTCACACACTACTTCGCTTCGGTCACGCGCGAGGCCGCGGTGCTGCGCGTCGACATCTGGTCCGAGGCGACCCGCAATCCAGCGATCGCCGCCATGACCGAGCGGTCTGAGGCCGATGCCCGCGCTTGGTTCACCGAGACATTCGCCGCCTTGGCCACTTCTCCCGACTGCGATCCGGAGGCGCTCTTCGACACGATCGCGCCGTTGCTGAAGGGCGTGATCGTCACGCGCGCACTCCTGCCCGACCACAATCTGTCCGCGTCCATCTCGCAACTGCGCGCCCTGATCGACACCGGCTTGGCCGGGCGTCTCCCCACTTCCTTCGTCTCCGAACGGACCGTCGAGCGATGAACAGCTCCCGCATGCTTCGTGGATCGGCGGCCCTGGCCTTCAGCCTCGGTCTACCTGCGCTGCCTGCCCTCGCCGCGAGCCCGCCTCCGGTGCCGAGCAAGGCCGCTTTCGTGCCGGCTGTCAGCGTGGTCGAAGCCTCTCGGCGTGAGATCGTAGAGAGCGTGGTCGTCACCGGCACGCTGGTGCCCCGCGACGAGATCCTGGTTACGCCGGAGATCGATGGATACCGCGTGACCGAGGTGCTGGTCGAGGAAGGCGCGCGGGTCGAACGCGGGCAGGTCCTCGCCCGCCTGTCGCACGATCTGATCGATCGGCAGATCGCACAGCAGAATGCCTTGGTCGACAAGGCGTCCGCCGCCGTGCCGCAGGCCGAGAGCAACATCGAGCAGGCCGAGGCCGCAGCGGTCGAGGCGCGCCTCGGTCTCGAACGGGCACAATTGCTGATGAAGACCGGCAACACCACCGCGGTGGTGATGGAAGGGCGCACTTCCACCTTGCGTCAGGCGGAGGGTCGGCTGTCCTTCGCGCGCAACGGCATCCAGATAGCCAAGGCCGAGCTCGCTCAGGCCAAGGCCGTCCGCGACGAACTCGAATTGCGGCTCGCACGCACGGAGATCAGGGCGCCCGAGGCCGGCGTCGTCAACCGCCGGGCCGCTCGCGTCGGTATCACCGCCTCGGCCTCGGCCGAGCCGTTGTTCCGCCTGATCGCCCGCGGTGAGATCGAGCTTGAAGGCGAGGTGATCGAGACCAAGCTGCCGCTCCTGCGCGAGGGTAGTCCGGCCTGGATCGAGATCGGGGGCGGCGAGCGCATCCAGGGTCGCGTGCGCGCGGTGTACCCGGAGGTCGACAAGGCCAGCCGCCTCGGCAAGGTTCGCATCCGACTGGATGCCGACCCGCGCCTGCGCATCGGCACGTTCGCCCGTGGCGCGGTCGAGATCGCCCGCACCCGTGACGTCACCGTCCCCCAAGCCTCCGTCCTCTACGGTGGACCGAAGCGCAGCAGCGTCCTCGTCGTCACGGGTGACAGGGTGGAGGCCCGCGCCGTCAGGACCGGGCTCTCCGACGATGCTGACATCGAGATTAGCAGCGGTCTCGCGGACGGGGAACAGGTCGTGGCGCGCGCCGGCAGCTTCCTGCGCGACGGTGATCGAGTTCGGGCCGTCCCGGAGACCAGGACGATGCCAGCGGTCACAGCGGCATCGCCATCACCGAGCGATGCGGCGGAAGCCGGCCTTCCCTGAACGGCGCACCGCCGCTTCCCTTTCTCCACTCCTCCCTCTCCTCGTCACCGAACGGGTCGCCCTGATGCGCCTGAACATCTCCGCATGGGCGATCCGCAATCCGATCGCGCCGCTCGTTCTGTTCTTGGTGCTGATCGTGCTCGGCCTCGTGAGTTTTCGAGGGCTCGCAGTCACGAAGATGCCCAACGTCGATGTGCCGATCGTCGCGGTGACGATCACGCAATCCGGGGCCGCCCCCTCCGAACTGCAGACCCAGGTGACGAAGTGGGTCGAGGACTCGATCGCGGGCGTGCGCGGGGTCAAGCACATCGCCTCGGCGATCACCGAAGGTTCCTCGGTCACCACCGTCGAGTTCCGTCTGGAGGTGAACACCGACCGCGCCGTCAACGACGTCAAGGACGCGGTGTCCAAGGTCCGTATCAACCTGCCGCGGACTATCGACGAGCCAGTGATCAGCCGCGTCGAGGTCACCGGCCTGCCGATCCTCACCTATGGGGTAACCGCGCCAGCGATGACGCCGGCCGACCTGTCGTGGTTCGTCGAGGACAAGGTCGCACGCGCGCTCCAGGGCGTGAAGGGTGTCGGCGGGGTCGAGCGCGTCGGTGGCGTTGCCCGTGAGATGCGCATCACCCTCCAGCCCGACCGCCTGCTCGCGTTGGGCATCACCGCGGCCGACGTGAACCGTCAGCTGCGCCTCACCTCGGCCGACATGGCCGGCGGCCGCGGCGAGGTCGGCGGACGCGAACAGTCGATCCGCACGCTCGCCGCCTCCCACACCGTGCGCGACCTGAAGGCGACCTCGATCATCCTGCCCGGTGGCCGCAAGGTCCGGCTCGACGATCTCGCCACCGTGGAGGACGCGATCGAGGAGCCGCGCACCTTTGCGCGGTTCGACGGCGCTCCGGTCGTCGCCTTCGCGGTCTCGCGCGGTAATGGCGCCAGCGACGCCGAGGTCGCGGCGGCCGTCGAGAAACGCATCGCCGAGTTCAAGGCAGCCTATCCAGACATCCGGTTCGAACTGATCGACTCCTCGGTCTCCGCGACCGTCGGTAGCTACGACTCGGCGATGGATACCCTGATCGAGGGAGCCGGGCTCGCCATTCTGGTGGTATTCCTGTTCCTGCGCGACTGGCGCGCCACGCTGATCGCCGCGGTGGCGTTGCCGCTGTCGGTGTTCCCGACCTTCTGGGCGATGGATGCGCTGGGCTTCACCCTGAATGGCATCAGCCTGCTGGCGATCACCCTGGTGACCGGGATCCTCGTCGACGACGCCATCGTCGAGATCGAGAACGTCGTCCGGCATATGCGGCTCGATAAATCGCCCTACCGCGCGGCGATCGAGGGCGCCGACGAGATCGGGCTCGCCGTGATCGCCATCACCGCGACCCTGATCGCGGTGTTCGCCCCGGTCTCGTTCATGGGCGGCATCGCCGGGCGGTACTTCATCCAGTTCGGGCTGACCATCGCGGTCTCGGTGTTCATGTCGCTGCTGGTCGCGCGTCTGATCACGCCGATGCTCGCCGCGTACTTCCTGCGCGACCACGGTCACGCGGACGAACGTGACGGTCCGGTGATGCGCACGTATGGCCGGCTCGTCGGCTGGTCGGTGCGCCATCGCGTGATCACGCTCCTCGTCGGGCTCGGGTTGTTCGCCGCCTCGCTCGCCTCGACCGCGCTGCTGCCCTCGGGGTTCGTGCCCAAGCAGGACAGCGCCCGGACGCTGTTCATGGTCGAGTTGGCACCGGGCGCGAGGCTCGACGATACGATCGCGGTGTCCGACAGGGTCACCGCTCGCATCCGAGCGCTGCCCGAGGTGGTTTCGGTCTACACCGACGGCGGCCGCCAGGCCGGCGGCAAGAAGGAGACCCGGCTCGCGACCCTGACGATCAATCTGACGCCGAAGAACCGGCGGACGAAGACGCAGGCTACGGTCGAGACCGAGATCGCGGCGCTGATCGCGGCGGAGCCGGACATTCGATCCTGGACGCTGCGCGACAACGGTCAGCGCGACCTCGCCCTCGTGGTCGGCGGCCCGGACGCGGACGTGGTCTCGGACGTCGCCGCCCGGCTGCAGCGCGACATGGCCACGATCCCGCACCTCGTCTCTGTGATGTCGACGGCGCCGCTCAATCGCACGGAGGTCCGCATCCGCCCCAAGGAGGGCGTGGCGGCTGATCTCGGCGTCTCAACCGACGCCATCGCCGAGACGGTGCGGGTCGGCACGATCGGCGACATCGGGCTGAACCTCGCCAAGTTCAATGCCGCCGACCGCCAGATCCCGATCCGCGTGCAGCTGCCCGACAGTGCCCGCGGCGCGGTCTCTCGTCTGGAGAACTTGAAGGTCCCGGCAAAGGACGGCACCGCGGTGCCGCTGGCGGCAGTGGCCGACATCGAGATGGACCAGGGCCCCGGCGCCATCGATCGCTACGATCGCGTGGTTCGGGTCGCCGTGGAGGCCAACCTGCAGGGCTCGGACGCGCTCGGCTCCCTGATCGCTCAGGCTCTGGACACGCCGACCGCTAAAAGCCTGCCCCCGGGGGTGACCATCCGTCAGACGGGCGACGCCGAGATCATGGGCGAGGTGTTCTCCGGCTTCCTCATGGCGATGGGAGCTGGGATCATGATGGTCTACGCCGTGCTCGTGCTGCTGTTCGGCTCGTTCCTGCAGCCGCTGACCATCCTGTTCTCGCTGCCGCTCTCCATCGGCGGCGCGATCCTCGGCCTCCTGATCCTGGATATGCCGATCTCGATGCCGGTGGTGATCGGCATCCTGATGCTGATGGGCCTCGTGACCAAGAACGCGATCATGCTGGTCGATTTCGCCGTCGAGGAGATGCGCGCCGGCGTCGACCGGGTGACGGCCATCGTCGACGCCGGGCGCAAGCGGGCGCGGCCGATCGTGATGACCACGATCGCGATGGCCGCCGGGATGGTGCCCTCGGCGATGGCTCTTGGCGTCGGCGGCGAGTTCCGGGCGCCGATGGCGGTGGCCGTGATCAGCGGCCTGATCGTCTCGACCCTGCTCTCGCTCGTGTTCGTGCCGGCGGTGTTTCTACTGATGGATAGCCTCGGGCGGATCTTGCGACGGGTGTTCGGCCGTTTCGTCGGCGCCCGCGACGAGGGCACCGACGCGCCCGTGCCCCATTCCTCGGCGGAGCCGTCTCCTGCCGCAGCTCCCCCAACCATCCCGACCCTGTTCGAGAACGCTTAGAATGACCCAAATGCCCGTCCACCTCGCCGCAGCCGTCGCGATCGGTCTATCCGCCTACGCCTATGCTCAACCAGCTCGCGCAGCCGAACCCGTCGGCACCTGGCTGACTGAGGATGGTCGGGCGCGCGTGCGCACCGAGCGATGCCCATCCGACCAAAGCAGACTGTGTGGCTATGTCGTATGGCTGCAGAAGCCCCTGGACGACGACGGCAAGCCGCGGGTCGACCGGTACAATCCAGACGCGCGCAAGCAGGGCCGCCCCAGCCTCGGTCACCAGATCCTGCTCGGTCTGAAGCCGAACGCCGACGGTCGGTTCGAGGGCAAGATCTACAATGGCGATAACGGCAAGCTGTACGATGTCACCGTGTGGAGCGACACTAGCAATGAGCTCTCGCTGAAGGGCTGCATGCTGGCAGTGTTCTGCGGCTCGCAAACCTGGGCGCGGGTCTCCGATCTGCTACCCAGCCAGTTGCAGGCCTCGACAGGAGCCCCCAACGGTCCGCGGCCGGATCAGGAATGGGCGGCGAAGGGGCCGGCTCCCGCCACCCTCGGCAAGACGCGCCCTCCTGAGAGCCAGGCTTCGCCCCCCCGGTAAGATCGAACCCGACAGCTAAACCGTCTGCCGACGCGACATTCGACGGCGAAGGTCCGATACGGTCTGTTAAGATAACGAACGATCATTATCGCGCGGGGATAGAGGCTGGCGGTTCAGCCGGATCGTGTGTGGGTCGGCAGAGGCAGCAGAGTTGGAATGGAAGTTCAGTCCCTCAAACCCCCGCCTCGCGCGGCGCACGTGCGGTGGCTGACGGTCGCCGGCGTCTTGGGTCTCGCAGCCTGCGATACGATCCCCCTGCAACAAACGGGGACGCTGCAATCCTATGCTGGCCTCGAACGCTCGGATGGTCTGGTTACGAAGGCGCTGGTCCACGCCGAGTCCGCCGAGCTCAGAGCGGCACACACCGTCCGCGTCCTGCCGACCACCTTCTCGACCGCGCTCCTGAGCGATCAAGCTGCGCTCACCGGTCGGCAAAAGGCGCTCGTGGCGAGTGCCGTCAATCGCTCCTTATGCATCGGCCTGAGCGAACGCTTCACCATGGTCGATCAATCTCAACCCGCCGACCTGACCGTGCGGGCCGTCATCACAGGACTGGGCAAGACGGACGAAATCGCCGCCGGAGTCTCCAAAGGCGTGTCGATCGTGCCGACCTTGCTGCAGGTGCCCGTGCCCACGCCGCGCATCCCCGTCGGCCTCGGCAGCTTATCCGCGGAGGTCGAAGCCCAGGACGCCGACGGGGGACAGGCGGCGGCGATGGTCTGGGCACGCAAGGCGCAGGTCATGGGTTCGTCCACCACCGTCTCGAAGATTGGTGACGCCTACGATCTCGCGGATGAGCTCGGCCAGGACTTCAGTCGCCTGCTGGTCGACGGAAAGAGTCCCTTCGGGCGACTTCCCGCGCTGCCATCGTCGGAGCGTCTAGGCGCAGCGCTCGGCCTCGATCCGGAGCAGTCGGTCTGCCGAACATTCGGGTCCGGCCCCGGCTTACGGGGGACGATTGGCTCGGTCGTGGGGCTCCCACCGGAGTGGACCGATGACGGACCTCCACCGGCTCGCTGACCCGAGAGAAGATCTGATTTCTGTTCCCCGACGACGATCCCGTTTACCGAAAGGTAACCCGCCTTGCCTCAGTTTGACCATGATAATGATCAATCACTATCGTCAAAGGATCCGATGCTGATCGCTGGCTACGACAGGTCGCCAAGGATGAACCGACGGGGTCTAGCGGCTTCGATCGCCTACCTCCGTGGGATCTATGCGACGTCAGATATCGTGTTCCTCGGAACCCTTTTGCTGGTTTGGCTGGGCCTGATCGCGTGGTCGGCTGCCAAGCTCGATGGTTGAACGATCCGGCGTCGACCTCGCCCGCCGGGTTTGTCACGCCAACGCGTCAAGCTTTCCCTTAGCCCTGGAGTTCAGAGTTTTGAACGCGACCCGCGGCAACATCATCGACGTAACCGGCCCCCTCTCGGAGCGGCAGGAGCACATCCTGGACGCGGCCGAGGCCTGTTTCGTCCGTAACGGTTTCGATCGCACGACCATGCAGGACATCGCCCGCGAGGCTCGGATGTCCTCGCCCAACATCTACCGGTACTTCGCGTCCAAGGAGGCCCTCGTCCTCGGCTTGGCCGAGCGCGACGGCAAGCGCAGCGCCTTCATCGCCGAACCGTTGGAGAAGTCTGGGGCTGGTGCCGACGACTTGATGGAGATGTTCGCGCGTTTCTTCGATCATCTCCGGCGCGAGCGCGCGATCCTGACCCTCGACCTATGGCTGGAGGCCACCCGCAACCCGAGCCTCGCCGCCATCGAGGCGCGCAGCAATGCCGAAGCCCACGCGTGGCTGGTGGGAACGTTCACGACGCTCGCAACCTCGCCGGCTTGCGATCCCGTTTTGCTCATCGACGCGATCACACCCTTGCTCAAAGGCATGATCGTCTCCCGAGCGCTGCAGCCGGGTTTCGACCCGCGTCCAGGTTTGGCGCAGCTCCACGGCCTCATCGAGGCCGGATTAGCGGGTCGCTTGCCGGATCACACAATTCAGAAAAAGGATCGCTGATGTCCACCGTGTTCGCACGCCTGGGTACGATCGCGCTCGTCGGCCTAGCGGCCCTGTGCGAGGCTCGGCCGAGCCCGGCCGCCACGCCGTTCCCGACGGGAACGTGGTTGACCGAGGATGGCCGCGCGCGGGTGCGGACCGAGCGCTGCAGCCCCGGAGGAGATCAACTCTGCGGATACGTCGTTTGGTTGCAAAATCCGCTTGATGACGACGGCCACCCTCGCACCGACCGCTTTAATGCGGACTCGGGCAAGCGGGACCGCACCATCCTCGGTCATCAGATGCTCCTCGGATTGTATGCGACCCCGCAGGGACACTACGAGGGCAAGGTCTACAGCGGCGACAACGGCAAATCCTACGATGTCGCCGTTTGGAGCGACGCGCCGTCGACGCTGACGGTCGAGGGCTGCATGCTCGTATTCTGCGGGAAGCAGACGTGGACGCGGGTTACGGACGTAGTGCCGGGGCAGCTCCAAGGCGCGACCGACGCAGCCGGCGGCCCGCGCCGCGACCCGGAATGGGCAACTAAGCCAACGGCTACGGGATCCATCCAGCCGCGCAAAGCTCAGCCCGTCGAACAGTAGTGGTTTCAAGAGATGCGCGCGTCCGATCGGACGCGCCCAGTAATCGCGTGGCCTTGCACCCGGCCCGCGATAAGCCGGCCGGCCTGCGACGCAACCGAGTCAGGTCGGCCGGCACCCTGGAGTGGATCATGAGCATGTTCACCCGTTCAGCCCTCGCTGCCCTGTGCTTGGGTTCCATGCTGGCCGCCCCCACCGCTCAAGCCGGGCCCTGGGGCCGCGATGGCTACGGTCCCCGCGGGGCCTACGGCTATCGTGGGGGATACTGGCAAGGCGGCCACCGTCACGGTCACAACGTCGCCGGCGCGGTGGCGGCAGGCGCCGCACTCGGGATCGTCGGTGGGGCGATCATCGCCTCCCAGGCCCGGCGGGATCGCGAAGCCGCGGCGGCCGCCTACTACGGCGGTCAGAACCCGTATTATGGCTATTGAATCAGACCAACCCATCATCGTGGTCCAGGGCCGCAGCCCCGGCAGGACCCTCACGAAATCGCAGGCCTGATTGAAGGCCGGCGATAAACCGGTCGGCCCGTGATTGCACCCTCACACGGGTCGGCCGGTCGTTCCACGATCTCCGCAGGTGTTGCTATGACGATGATCCGTATCGCCTCTGCGGCGCTGGCGGCGGCGGTACTAGCCGCGACAACCTACGCGTCGCCCGCCACGGCCCAGTATTACCGAGGCGACGGCTACGACCGGCCCCCGCCCCCTTACGAGGATCGCCCGCGCCGTGAACGCCGCTTCGGCCGCATCTGCGTAACCGGCCGCGGTTCCTGCATGAGCGAAGAGCCTGCGCCGTTCGACGCACCTTGCGCCTGCACGGTGCCTGGGTTCGGGGTCAAGCGCGGTCAGATCGGTGGGTGAGATGGCTGATCTACCCAATGCAATGGCATCCTATCGTGCCCAGCGTGTGGCACTGATATCAGGAGCGCAAAATGAGCTCATCGCCACGATATCGACTGCGATAGACAAAGCTTGCATTAAAATTAGTGATGATGGGGATATTGAACATAAAGATTATTTTAGAAAATATATCTTTACTGAAATGTTTGACTGTATTTGCAGTTCGCCAGAAGAAGAAAACAATAGAGGAGATATTGCCAAAGCAATGGAAATCATAGAAATACTGTATTGTAAGATCGCTAAATGGAATTTAAATAATAAAGACACATATGACAAATCATAGAATATAATCATTTCTAACTGGAAAGATTGCTGCATATGATGTATAGAAAAAAGGTAAGTCCTGTGAATGAAACAACCAGGTATTTTATTTCAGATCAAACAAGCTCGATTGCGGCTGCTTACG
>Ga0255028_100255_pt1 | contig 10806 bp, 6 predicted proteins | sample DRGLUT_MetaT_FD_178168 | JGI IMG/M metagenome (GOLD analysis project Ga0255028, IMG submission 178168) | Metatranscriptome of freshwater microbial communities from Pennsylvania, United States - DR:GLUT (Metagenome Metatranscriptome) | ecosystem: Environmental > Aquatic > Freshwater > Creek...
GGCAGGTCGAGGCCGAGGCCCGCGAGCCGCGCGCCGTACTCGGCCGCCACCGCCTGCCGGGCCCGGGTCCAGCCTTCCAGGTAGGGGAGCTTGGTGCCGAGGACCGCGCCCTGGACCCCATCCATGCGCAGGTTGAAGCCGTGCCGGACGTGGTTGTACTTGCCCTGCTGGCCCCAGTCCCGCAGGCACCGCGCCGCCTCGGCGACGTCGTCCCGGTCGGTGACGATGGCACCGCCCTCGCCGTAGGCGCCGAGATTCTTGCCGGGGTAGAAGCTGAAGCAGCCGATATCCCCGATCGTGCCGGCCTTCCGGCCGCCGCGCTCGGCCAGATGCGCCTGGGCGGCGTCCTCCACCAGGGCGAGGCCATGGCGCCGGGCGATGGCGCCGAGCGCGTCGAGATCCGCCATCCGCCCGTGCAGGTGCACCGGCAGGATCGCCTTGGTGCGGGGCGTGATCGCCGCCTCGACCAGGGCCGGATCCATGGTCCAGTTCACCGGGTCGATGTCGACGAGCACGGGCGTCGCGCCGGCGTAGAGCACCGCCGCGACGGTGGCCACGAAGGTCGCCGAGACCGTGATCACCTCGTCGCCCGGGCCGATATCGAGCGCCAGCAGCGCCAGATGGAGCGCCGCGGTGCCGCTGCTGACGGCCACCGCGTGCTTGGCGCCGCAGGCCTCGGCGAAAGCCGCCTCGAAGGCCGTGACCGCCGGTCCAAGGACGAAGTCGCCGCTGCGCAGGACGTTGAGGACCGCGGTCTCGACGTCGCCGCCGATGGCTGCGTACTGCGCCTTGAGGTCGAGAAACGGGATCACGAGGCCCTCGCAAGTGGCATGAGGTCGATCGGATGGCCGTTCTGGCGCAGGGAGCGCATCGCGGCCTCGAGCATCTCGACCACGCGCAAGCCGCTGTGGCCGTCGGTCTTCGGCGCCTTGCCGGTGGCGATGCAGTCGACGAAGTGCTCGATCTCGACGACCAGCGCCTCGCGGAAGGAGAGGTGCGGCGACCACATGTCCCCGGTCCGGTACGACACCATCAGCTCGGTGATGTCCCCGGAGCCGTCGCCGACGGTGACGCCGCGATCATAGACCTTGACCTTCTCGATCGGGTCCAAGTCGTTGTACACGATCATCTTCTTGCTGCCGCCGATCAGCGTCTGCCGGACCTTCACGGGCGCCAGCCAGTTGACGTTGATCTGCGCGACGACGCCGCGCGGGTAGAAGATCGTCATGTGGGCCATGTTCTCGGGGCGGCCGCTGAAATGGCCGGTGCCGCTCGCCGAGATCGCCACCGGGGCGAGGTCCAGCACGTGATCGAGGATCGCGAGATCATGGACTGCGAGATCCCAGATCACGTTCACGTCGCGCTGGAACAGGCCGAGATTCACCCGGGTCGAGTCGTAGTAAAAGACCTCGCCGAGCGCGCCGCCCTGGATCAGTTCGTTGATCTTCTCGACCGCCCCTGTGTAGACGAAGGTATGATCGACCATCAGGGTCAGGTTGCGCTTGGCCGCCTCCGCGATCAGCAGCCGGGCCTCGGTGGCCGAGGACGTGATCGGCTTCTCGATGAAGACGTGCTTGCCGGCCCGGAGCGCGTTGATGGCGATCTCGAAATGCGAGCTCACCGGGGTCGCGACCATGACGGCGTCGATCTTCGGATCGGCGATGAGGTCGCGCCAATCCTGGTGAAGCTCCGCGGCGGGGTAGCGCTTGCCCGCCCGGGCCAGCGCCGCGGGCGACTGGTCGGCGATGGCCGCGAGCCGGCACTGCTCGGTCTCCGACGTGCAGCGGGCCAGATTGGGCCCCCAATAGCCGTAGCCGACGATTCCGATGGCGATCATGTGCGTGGTTCCCCTCAAGCGATCTGCAGAGGCTTGGCCGCGGACGGCCGGCGGGATCGCGCGCGCTTCTGGCGCGTATCGCCGATGACCCGGGCGGGGCATCCGGCCACGATGGCGTAGGGCGGGACGTCGCGGGTCACGACCGCGCCGGCGCCGACCAGGGCGCCTTCCCCGATGGTGAGGCCGGCCACGATGGTGGCGTTGGAGCCGATCGAGGCGCGGTCGCCGACGAAGGTCTCGACGAGCTCCCAGTCGCCGTCGCGCTTCAGGCTGCCGTCTTCGTTCGTCGCCTCGGGGTAGCGCTCGTTGGTGAAGACCACGCCGTGCCCGACGAAGACTTCCGCGCCGATCGACACGCCTTCGCAGATGAAGGTGTGCGAGGAGATCTTGCAGCGGGGGCCGATGGTGCTGTTGCGCTGGATCTCGACGAACGGGCCGATGCGCGATCCGGTCTTTATTTCACACCCGTAAATATTGACGAGATCCGGGTAAAATATACCCACATCTTGCTCAATATCCGCATCTGTAATCGGCATCCCCGCAGTTCCTTCCGCCGAACTTCTGTGCGGCAAAACTGCGCGGAGCCGTAGACGAACGGTACCCAGGCTTTCGATACCAGGACTCCCCCGAAAGGCGAACCGCCCTCGCCCGGGACGCTCCGACCCCCGGGGGGCTACCTCGAAAGGCGCATCAAGGGGCGCCGGAGCGCGTCGCCGGCCTCCTTTTGGACGAGTCCCGGCGAGCTGGGCCGCCGCGCATCATGCGGGATGACCTGCGCCCGAGCATGAAGGGACGACGCGTTGAAGACCTGGTCCCGTCCGGCACGTTCCGATTTCTTCGCGGGTAAAACCGACCGGAACGGCGCTTCGCTGCGAAGAGCCTTCGCGGGGAGCGCGGCGATGCTGTTTGCCTTCGCAAATCCGGCTTTCGCCGAATACCGGATCTCGCCGGGCGACACCCTCGAGGTGACGGCGCTCAGCATTCCTGGATTCAAGCAGGAGGCGATGGTCGGGGTCGACGGTACCGTCATGGTGCCGCTGCTCGGCGACGTGCCGGCCGCCGGGCAGACCGTGTCGGAGCTGCGCAAGACCCTGCAGAAGGCGCTGCCGGCCAAGGCGGTGCGGCAGCGCAGCGCCGAGGGCAAGGAATCGATCGCCGTGATCGAGCCCGACGAGATCGGGGTGCGGATCGCTAAATATCAGCCGGTCTACCTGAGCGGCGACGTGACCAAGCAGGGCGAGCACCCGTTCCACCCGGGCATGACCGTCCGGCAGGCGGTGGCTTTGGCCGGCGGCTACAACCTCCTGCGGTTCCGGATGGAGAACCCGGTGGTCGAGAGCGCCAACCTGCGCGCCGAGTACGATGCGGTCTGGGCGAGCATCGCCCGGGAGAGCGCCAATGTCTGGCGGCTCAAGGCGGTCGTCGCGGCGGCCCGCGCCGATAAGGGGGTGCCGGCCGGCACGGAGGCGCCCCCGAACGTGCCGCCATCCCGGGCCACGGTCGCGCAGAAGCTCGCCGAGCAGCAGCTGCGCGTGCAGATGGCCGACATCGGCAAGGAGAAGGATCATCTGCAGCGCGCCCTCGTCCGCGCCCAGGGCCAGCTGGTCAGCCTGACCGAGCAGCAGGCCAAGGAGAAGGAAGGCGTCACCGCCGATGCCGACGAGTACGACGCGGTGCGCGCCTTGTTCCAGCGCGGCGCCGTGGTCACGACGCGCCTGACCGACGCCCGCCGGGCGGTGCTGCTGTCCTCGACCCGGGCGCTCCAGACCACCGTCCAGGTGGCGCAGCTGGAGCGGGACAAGGGCGAGCTGACCCGAAAGCTCGAACGGGTCGACGACCAGCAGGCGCTCGACGCCATGGAGAAGCTGCAGGTCTCGGAAGACAACCTGACCGCGCTCCGCTCGCGCCTGAACAGCATCAACGACAAGCTGGTCTATACCGGCGCCCTGCGGACCCAGCTCCTGTCCGGCAACCGCGTGCGGGCGTCGATCGCCGTCTTCCGATCCAACAAGTCCGCCCCGAGCACGATCGACGCGGCCGAGGATGCCGAGCTTCAGCCGGGCGACGTCGTGGAGGTCGTGCTCAAGCCGGACCCCGCCCTGCGGGGGATCGGCGACGGCACCGGCCAGAACTGACGTCGCCAGAATCGTGCTTCCGCCGCGTGAGGGAAGAGCCATGAACAGACACTCGACCAGCGCGTCCTTCCTGCGGGCCGATCCCGTCGACCCGGCGCGATCGTGGCGGGACGGGCCGCGGTCGCCCGATCCCGACGATCAGGTCGCGATCCTGACGATCATGCGGCGGAACTGGCGGTCGATCCTGGCGCTCGGCGGAGTCGGGCTGATCACGGCGATCATCTACGTCGCCACCGCCCCGTCGATCTACACCGCCAAGGCGCGGGTCTACATCGAGAGCCGCCCGAGCCCGGTGACGGCCCGCGACACCCCGGGGGGCGCGTCCCCCCTGGAGATCGCCGAGGTCGAGAGCCAGGTCGAGTATATCCGCTCCGAGAAGATCGCCCTGGCTGCCGTGCGCCGGCTCGACCTGCCGCCGGCGCAGGAGCTGTCGGTGCCGCCGCATCCGCTGGTCGCGAAGGTCCGCGAGACCATCGGCGCGGTCAAGCTGTTCGTCGGCAAACTCATCGGCCTTTCCCCGGCCCCGAAGACGGCCAGCCCGGAGAGCCCGGAGGAGCGCCAGGCCGGCACCGTCCGGGAGAACCTGGAAGCCTCCCGCATCGGCGCGGCCTACGTCATCGAGGTCGGCTACAGCCTCGACAATCCCACGGCCGCCGCCGCCGTCGCGAACGCGGTGGCGGACGCCTACGTCGCCACGCAGCTGGAGAACCGGTCGCAGATCTGGAAGGTCGCCGGCGACTGGATCCTGCCGCGCCTGAAGGAACTCCAGCAGCGCGCCAGCGAAGCCTCCCGGGAGGCCCAGACCTACAAGGCCGAGCACGCGATCATCGATCTCGGCAAGCGCGGCCTGGTGGGCGAGCAGCAGCTCGAGGAGCTCAACACCGCGGTCGCCTCCGCCCGGTCCAAGACCGTGGACGCCCGCGCCACCCGCGACCAGATCCGCATGCTGCTCGCCTCCGACATCGCCGATCCCGGCATCACCGAGGCCTTCAAGGACACGGTGATCATCCAGCTGCGCAAGCAGTATGTCGATCTGGTACAGCGCGCCGACGACCTGAAGCGCCGCCTCGGCCCGGACCACGACGCGGTGGTGGCGATCCGGAAGGACGTGCAGGCGGCCCACCAGTCCCTGCGCGCCGAGCTGGAGCGCCTCGCCGCCTCGCTGGACCGCGATTACGAGGTCGCCAAGGCGCGCGAGACCAGCATGTCGGCCGCCTTCGACGAGTTGATCTCGAAGACGCTGGTGACCAGCAATGCCCGCGTGAAGGCCAAGGAACTCGACCGGGCGGCCGAGACCTACGACCAGATCTACACGAACCTGCTCAGCCGCTACATCGACGCGGTCAACCAGCAATCCTACCCGCAGCCCTCCGCGCACGTGATCACCCCGGCGAGCGTTCCGGAGCGCCCGAGCGCGCCGCGCAGCGGCCTGATCGTGATGCTCGGGATGCTGGTCGGGACCGGGCTCGGGGTCAGCGGCGCCTTCGCGCGGCACTGGTTCGACCGGACCCTGCGGGCGCCCGGGCAGCTCACCGGCCAGGGCCTGTCCTGCCTGGCCGCGCTGCCCGAGCTGCGCCGCGAGCCGGGCTACCGGGCCGCCCTGGCGCTGGCGCAGGGCCATGCCGACGAGACCCTGCGGCCGGCGAGTGTCGAGGCGTTCAAGGCGAGCGTCGTGCGGTTCATGCCGCGATCGATGTTCGTCGAGCGCCTGCACAGCCTGAAGACGCATCTGCTCGGCAACGACCGCCGCGGCCCGGTCTTCGCCATCGGGGTGACCTCGGTCGGGGCCGGCACCGGCAAGACCACCTTCGCGAGCAACTTCGCTCAGCTCCTGGGGCGGTCGCGCTCGGCCTCGGCCAGCCGGATCCTGCTGATCGACGCCGACGTGCGGCAGGCGACCCTGTCGCAGCTCAGCCAGGCCGCCGACCAGCCCGGGCTGCTCGACGTGCTCGCCGGCCGCTGCGGCACCGCGGAGGCGGTCCGGCACCCGCTCGGGGATGTCCGCCTGCTCACCTGCGGCAGCCTCCTCCCGGGCGACCCGCATTTCAGCGACCTGATGACCCCGGAGGGCATCGCCGGCCTGGTCCGGGACGAGCGCACCCATCTCGACCGCATCGTGGTGGACCTGCCCCCGGCGGACGAGCTCCCGACGCTCCGGCCGCTCCTCGACATGCTGGACGGGGTGATCCTCGTGGCCGAGGCGGGCAAGACCAACATCGACGACGTGGTCGCTTCCGTCCAGGATCTCGAAGCCGCCGGCTGCACCGTGCTGGGCGTCGTGCTCAACAAGACCAACACCGCACCGGCGGTCCGGCGCGGCACGATCGTGAACGCCCTGGTCCAGAGGGCCACCGCCGCAGCCGCCCCGGCCGGCCGCGCCTGGCGGCGCCGGCCCGCCGCCGACGTCACGGATTCGGGAGCCTCCGCGTGACGGTGTTTCGCCAGGCGGAGCGCGCGCCGGTTCAATCGATCCCGGATCCCACCCATCCCCCTCATCCTGAGGTGCTGCGCAGCAGCCTCGAAGGAGGGCTCCAGAAGCCGCCGCAGGCCCCCTCGCTCGTGCGGGCTACGACGTTCATCTCGGCGCCGTTCGAGGGGCAACCGACCGACAGCCTCGCATCTCTCACGATCAGGGGGTTTGGTGGGATGGCTGCTGCCGGGTGCCACACCCCATGACCCAGACCCAGCCCGAAACCGCCGTGCTCGGCCGGGTCGCCTTCTTCGGCCATGACCGGATCGAGCCGACGATCCGGAAGCGGGTCGGCGCTATCCGGGACTCCGGCTGGTCGGTGGTCGAATACATGTTCGTGCGGGCGCGGATCGGCCTTGCCGAACCCGCCATCGCCGGCGACCTTGTCCCCCTCGGGCAGACCGTGGACCGGCATTACGGACGGCGGCTGCCGCTGCTCGCGCTCGGGATCGTCCGGGCGCTCAGGCGGTGGCGCGACCTGCGCACCGCGGACGTGGTCTATGTCCGCAACCTCGACATGGCGCTGGTGGCCTGGGCTTCGGCCCGGCTGGCGGGCAGCCGCGCGCCGCTGGTCTACGAGGTGCTCGACATCCAGCGGCTGATGGTGCGCCCGGACAAGGTCGGGCGGATCGCCCGCGCGGTCGAGCGCTGGATCCTGGGCCGCAGCGCGCTCCTGGTCGTCAGCGCGCCGGACTTCGTGACCCGCTATTTCGCGCCGGTCCAGGGTTTTTCGGGCCCGTGGCATCTCCTCGAGAACAAGGTCATGGCCCACCGCCTCGCCGAGGTGGCGCACCGGCTGGACCGCGGCCGCGTCGCGGGACCGCCCTGGGTGATCGGCTGGTTCGGCACGCTGCGCTGCCGCCGGAGCCTGACCATCCTCGCGGCGGTGGCGCGGGCGCTCGGCAATTCGGTGCGGATCGTGATCGCCGGACGGCTCTCGGAGGAGGATATCGACCCGCAGGATTTCGCCGCGACCCTGGGCCGGCATCCGAACATGACGTTCCGCGGCCCCTACGCCAATCCCGGTGAGCTGCCCGACATCTATGGCGGCGTCCACTTCAGCTGGGCGGTCGATTACCTGGATGACGGCCTGAATTCGGATTGGCTGCTGCCGAACCGGCTCTACGAGGGCGGGCTGTGCGGGGCGCTGACCCTGGCGCGGGCCGGAACCGCCACCGGCCGCTACGCCGAGGCCGAGGGAGTCGGCTGGGCATTCCCGGAGCCGCTGGAGGAGGCGGTCATCGCGTTCCTGCGCACGCTCGACGGCGCGACCTATGCCGAGATGCAGAGCGGCCTCCTCGCCTGCGCGATCTCGAAATTCGTCGACGACCACGGCATGCGGGACCTGCTGGCGCGGGTGGCGTGATCGGCCGGCTGGAACCATGCCCGATCGCGTTGGGATCGGGCATGGTTCCAGGTCCTTGATCGATGCGCTCGCTGCCGCCGAACCGGTATCCGCTTCGGCGGCGAGCGCTCCAGCGGCCTTACCCGTCATCGCGAGCGCAAGCGAAGCACCCTCGGGTCGCTCGCGATGACGATGGCGCGGGGGCGGCCGAGCGGCCGCGAGCCTGAAGCCCCGTGGATCCGCCGGGCGGCGAATCACCCTCCCTCGACACGCCCGGCGCGAGCGTCCCGGTCTCCTGATTCGCCGGCGATTCGCCCCACCGGGGCCGCCGCGACGCGCGACAGTGTCGACTCGCGTACAAAATCGGTCCCTATAGGCCACACGATCGGCGAAAATTGATTTTCAGACGGCAAATCGTATAAGCCCGGCGCGCGCCTCAGACGCGGACTTGAACTGGCAAAATAGAGCGGCCGATATGGATTTTCATGACTGAATTCGGCTCTCGAAACGGTCGCTCGCGCCGCTGAAAACACCGGGGCGACGGGTTTGATATTACCGCTCGCCAAAACCTCGATCCGACGGCCGAGATACCGGCGCAATGCCCCGATGAACAATCACACACGCAAGAAGACCTCGCGAATGCCCGGCAAGATCTAGCAGCGACGCTTCGTGTCACCGCGCGCCCCGCTACGTACGTAGTTCGTGACTGAATTAACCTGCGTAGAAATTTAATCAAATAGGGACGAATTGGGTATTTACAGCCGATTTTACGAAAGTTAGCATTATATCCACGGTCATCGAGAGCCACCCAATAAGGCGCCGGGTCGACCGTAATCCGCCAGTGTCACGCCGATGGCGCGTTCATTGGGCCCCCAAGTCTCCGTCCGACAATGGGCTTCCTGCGAAAGGAGGTAACTTCTTATGGCCAGTCTTGGTACTCGAGACGAGCGCGTCATCGTTGAGCGGGACACTCTTCAGAGCCGTCACGGCGTCTCGGGGGTGCAGGGCGGTGACGGTCCGGCCGTCATCGAGCGGCGGGACCCGACCCTGGCCCGCACGAACCGCATCGTGATCATCGATCGGCGACAGCTCGTCGGTCGCTGCCTGGCGGCGTCCCTCCGGGAAGCCGACAAGGATACGGTGTTCGAGGTCTTCCCGGACATCGAGTCCTGGAAGCGCCAGACCCCGTTCGCGGCCGCCAACGTGGTCGTGCTGTGCCGGCCGGACGGCAACCTCTCGGAGACCGAGTGGGCCGAGATCACCCGGGAGTTGGCGCTGCTGCAGGGTGAGGTCGATGCCCCGCCGGTTGCGGTCATCTCCGACGGGGAGAACCTCGACCAGATCGTGCGGACCATCAAGCTCGGGGTCAAAGGCTACATCCCGACCACGACCTCCGTGGACATCGCGCTGCAGGCGCTCCAGCTCGTCCAGGCGGGCGGCGTCTATATCCCGGCGGAATGCCTGTTCCCGCTGCTCGCCAGCATCAAGGTCGAGGAGCCGGTCGAGGCCAGCGAGGACGAGATCTTCTCCCCCCGCCAGCTCTGCGTCGCACGGGCGCTGCGCAAGGGCACGCCCAACAAGATCATCGCCTACGAACTGAACATGTGCGAGAGCACGGTGAAGGTTCACGTCCGCAACATCATGAAGAAGTTGAAGGCGAAGAACCGCACCGAGGTCGCGTACCTGACCAACAAGTACTTTCTGCGCGAGGATTCGAGCCTCGCCAGCGTGAAGGCCCCGGCGGCCTGATCGCCGCCTGACACAGTCCGGACGACACAGAGCCGTGCCCGATCGCGCCGCGATCCGGCACGGCTCTTTGTTTGGGCGGACCGCGCCGATCCGGAGACCGTGGCCGCCCGCTCACCCGACGGACAGGAGCGACCGGTCCTGCGACGGCGCGGGCGCGGCCTGGGGCTCGGCCGGCTCCGCGGGGCGGCCGACGCTGCTGTAGGCGAAGCCGTGCAGCCGGGCCTCCTCGGGCCGGTAGACGTTGCGCAGATCCACCAGGATCGGAATCCGCATCGTCGCGCGCAGCCGCGCCAGGTCGAGGGCCCGGAACGCGTTCCACTCGGTGACGATCACCAGGGCGTCCGCGCCCTCCGCGCAGGCATAGGGATCCTGCGCGAACGCGACCCCGGGCAGGAGCGGCCCGGCCTGCTCCATCCCCTCCGGGTCGTAGGCGCGGACCTGCGCGCCGGCATCCTGCAGGCCGGTGACGATCGCGAGCGATGGCGCGTCGCGCATGTCGTCGGTGTTCGGCTTGAAGGTCAGGCCGAGCACCGCGATCGTCTTGCCGCGCACCCCGCCGCAGGCCCGGATCACCTTGCGGGCCATGCCGCGCTTCCTCTGGTCGTTGACCGCCACCACGGTCTCGACCAGCCGCAGCGGCGTGCCGGCATCCTGGGCGGTCTTGACCAGGGCCAGGGTGTCCTTGGGGAAGCACGAGCCGCCGTAGCCCGGCCCAGCGTGCAGGAACTTGCCGCCGATCCGGTTGTCGAGCCCCATGCCGCGGGCGACCTGCTGGACGTCGGCGCCGACCTGCTCGCAGAGATCCGCGATCTCGTTGATGAAGGTGATCTTGGCGGCCAGGAACGCGTTGGCGGCGTACTTGGTCAGCTCGGCGGTGCGCCGCGACGTGACCAGGATCGGCGCCTGGTTGAGGTAGAGCGGCCGGTAGACCTCGCGCATCACCGCCTCCGCGCGGGGATCCTCGGTGCCGACCACGATGCGGTCCGGGCGCTTGAAGTCCGAGATCGCCGCGCCCTCGCGCAAGAATTCCGGGTTCGACACCACGGCGAAATCGGCATCCGGCCGGAGCTCGCGGATGATGCGCTCGACCTCGTCGCCGGTGCCCACCGGGACGGTCGACTTGGTCACCACCACGGTGAAGCGGGTCAGCGCCCGGGCGATGCCGCGGGCCGCCTGATAGACGTAGGACAGGTCGGCGAAGCCGTCGCCCCGGCGGGACGGGGTGCCCACCGCGATGAACACCGCGTCGGCCTCCGCGACCGCCCGCCCC
>Ga0255028_100256_pt1 | contig 10798 bp, 22 predicted proteins | sample DRGLUT_MetaT_FD_178168 | JGI IMG/M metagenome (GOLD analysis project Ga0255028, IMG submission 178168) | Metatranscriptome of freshwater microbial communities from Pennsylvania, United States - DR:GLUT (Metagenome Metatranscriptome) | ecosystem: Environmental > Aquatic > Freshwater > Creek...
CGCTCGGTACTAGGCATTTGGCTCCTCCGGAACGACGCCGGATCATCCGCCCCGGAATAAGAACAGATCAAGAACAAAATTACTGCCACCTGTGGACGAATGTGGATAGCCATGTTCGCGTTCTGGGGTTGAGGGCATACGGCAATTTCAAATCGCTACATGGCGTGTTGACCGCTATCGCTACGTCTTGTAGCGTTCTCCGGCGTTGATCGCGATGGAGTCGCTCGTGGCCGCCAGCCCCCGCACCAACTTCCCGACAGACGTCCGCCAGGCGTCGCTGGCGCGCGCCAAAGACCTGCCCCCCACCGATCGGCCCCTGTCCGTCCGCGAAAGCCTGCACGGCCTGCTGGCCGTCTTCCGCCTGATGGATCGGCAGCTCGACATTGACCTCGATGCCACCGCGATCCGCTTCAACGTCGCCGGCCGCGCCGACGTGCTCGTGTCGCTCACCCTGGCCGATCTAATCCGCCGGGCCGACGCCGCCGTCGCCGCAGCGGACATGGCCGCGCACAATGCGGACGTTCCGGGGCAGCACAGCCCGCTCCCATGGGGGCTTGCGGCCGAGCCCGACGAGAACACCTGTCTCGTCGCCTACGATGCGACCGGGGAGGCGGCGCTCCTGGCGGGTCACGGCCTACCGGACACGGAGGCGCTGGCGACCATCGTCTACGCGATGAGGGCCGCCAACGCCTTCCCATTACTGCTTGAGACCGTCCGGACCGCCACCCACGCCCTGCGGTCCTACCAGTACGGCAACAGCGCTCCGGACTTCGCCCGCGAGATCGCCGACGCCTGCGAGGCGGTCGTCGCGCAGATGGAGGGCCGCTGACATGCGCGTCTCTCCGGAGGTCCTGGCGGTCCTCGATCGCGCCACCTGCGAAGGCCGCGCCCTGTCGCTCCTCGCGCTCGGACAGCTCGACCGCAAGCTCTACGCCGACACCGACAAGGTGCTGCGGGCCGCTGGAGGGAAGTGGAGCCGGCCGGCTCGCGCTCACCTGTTCGACGGCGACGCGGCCGAAGCTGTCGAGCCGATCCTGCTCACGGGCGAGGTTATCAGCGTCCGACAGGAGCTGCAGCAGTTCTACACGCCGCCCGCACTGGCCCGGCGCGTGATCGAGGAGGCGCGGATCGCGCCCGGGATGATGGTGCTGGAGCCCAGCGCTGGCCTCGGTGCCCTGGCGGCCGAAGCGCTGCTCGCCGGCGGTGCCGTGGACTGCGTCGAGCTCGATCCGCGCAATGTCCGGATCCTGTGCTCCACGCCCTACGCGAGCGTCGTCGAGCGCGACTTCCTCCGGCAGGGGGCGTCCCGATCGTGGGACCGCGTGGTAATGAACCCGCCGTTCACGCGCGGCCAGGACATCCGCCACGTCAACCACGCCCGGAACTTCCTCAAGCCCGGCGGTCGGCTGGTCGCCGTCATGAGCGCCGGCTTCACCTTCCGCAACCGCGGGATCGATCTGGAATTCCGGGATGATCTCACCCGGATCGGCGCGACCGTCGAGCGCCTGCCCGCAGGCAGCTTCCGGTCGGCCGGGACCGACGTGAACGCCTGCCTGGTCACGATCGACATGCCGGAGGGCCGCTGACATGGCCGCCCGTGCCCGCCGCAAGCCCACGCAAGAGCCGACGACTGTCGCTCCCCCGCCGCCCGCCTTCGGTACCTTCACGTGCCTGGAGATCGGCCACGGCCAGTGCCGTTTCCCATGCTCGACCCTCAAGGGCCAGCATCTCCTCTGCGGTCGCCCCATAGCCCCGCGTGCGAGCGGCCGGCCCAGCAGCTGGTGCGCCGAGCACCTGACCGTCGTCTTCGAGGCTTGGCGTCCCGGCGGCCAAGTCCTCCGCCGCGCGGGGAGGACCTGACATGGCTCATCGCCCCCTCACCGAGGCCGAGAAGGATGCGATCACGACGCTGGCCGAGAAGGGCTACGGCGCCAAGCGCATCAGCACCCTCATCCAGCGCCACGAGAGCGCGGTGCAGTGGTTCCTCTACCGCACCGGCCTGCGCGCACCCGGCTACGGCAACTCGCAGCCTCACGTCCGCAGCAACGGCCGCGCGGTGAAGCCCTTCGGCCCCGCCGAAGATGCCGCACTCGTCGAGATGCGCATCGAGGGGCTGGGCATCGCCGAGATCGCCCGCCGCGTCACCAAGGCGTTCGGCCATCCGCGCAGCCCGGACACGGTCCGCAATCGGCTCACCATGCTCGCCGCCCGAGAGGAGGCCGCCTGACATGCCCCACGCCAAGGAGCATCCGCTCGCCGGCCGCCGCGTCGTCCCCGACGCGGTGACGGGCGAAGAGATCAAGATCGTCGAGTGGATCGACCGTCTGCCGGGCGGCTCTGCCCTCTTGCACCCGAGCCATCCGAAGGCCCGAGGCTTCCTGGACCGCCTCTCCGTCCTCGACCTGCACGCGTCGGGCGCGGTCCTGGCCCGCACCTCTGCCGGCCTCACGCTCGTCCACCACCTCGAGCTGCCGTCCTACGACTCTGAGCCTGTGGGGGTGATCTCGTGAGCGCCACCCTCGAACAGCTTCGTGACGCACGGGAGCTCTTGGCCGACCCGACCCGGTGGACGCAGGGCTCCTACGCTCGCGACGCTCGCGGCTACAGAGCGCTGCCCGAGGCGCGGGAAGCAGCCTGCTGGTGCGCGTTAGGAGCGCTGCTGCGTCCCGCGCTGGAATGGGATGTGACGCTTGTTTGGGGCCACCTCCTGCTCAGGCGCGCCGCCAAAGAGATCTTCGACCGGACGCCAGACTGGGTGAACGACGTACTCGGCCACGCCGATGTCCTGCGCATGTACGACCGCGCCATCGAGCTCGCGGAGGCGCAGTCGTGAGCCGCCACCTGCTCCTCGACCGGCCCGACCGGCAGATCGTGCTCGGCTACGACCACATGCTGCGGTCGTTCTTCGGCCAGGTGTTCCGGCCGAACGATCGCCGCCGTGAGGGTATGGCGGTCGACGGCTGGCCCACGAAGTCTGGTCTCGGCACACGGCGGCCGGTCGACGGCCATCCGGAGGCCGCGCGCGACCTGGGCGAGCTTGAGGCCTGGGCCCACCGGCAGCTGATCGCCGACGGCTCGTTCGGGCCGGAGACCCGCGCCCACGCCCAGCGCCTCCGCGAGATCCTGCTCTTCGAGTGGGACGACGGTGATGACGCAGCCGAGATCCCGCTGCCTGCCTGCCTGAAAGGATCACGTGCATGACCCGCCGCATTGATCTTCTACCCGATCCGCGCGAGCGCGTGGCCCTCGAAGCGCTCTGGCGTGCGCAGGGCTGGCCGCAGTCTCAGATCGACGGGCTCGGCGACCGGCTCTCCGACGACGAAGCCTTCGACGGCGGCCTGTACGAGGTCCGCGCGGTGCTGGCCGCGCTCGACGCTTTACCGGCGCAGCCCAGGAAGTCGGGCCAGCTCAACGCCGCCGACGCCCAGGCCCTGCGCCTCGATCTCGGCGCCGAGGCGATCGCCATCCTGGCTTGGATGCCCGGAGAGACCCCGGTCGACATCGCGATCGCCGCCACCGCCAACCGCACGTCCGCTTGGCGCTGCAGCGCCGATCAGGCCGCTGGCCTCACCGAGCTGATCGCGGCCGCCTTCCCGTCCGCATCCCCGTCCCCCGCCCCGACCCCGGAGACCCAGTCGTGATCCAGCGTACCCTCATCCCCACCACCGTCCCAATGGCGCGCCGCCTCGCCCGCCTCGATCCCGTCACCCGCATCAGCCCGGCGCTCGCGGCCGCGGCGCTGAAGGCCGAGTTCCTGGCCGAGGACGTCGAGGCGCACCTGTCCGAGGCGATGGCGCTCGTGCCCGCCTACGTGGCCCTGGCGGCCTCTGATCGGCCCTGGGCCCGGGTGCTCGGCCACGCCCGCGACGTGGTGGCGATCGCCGTGCTCGCTGCCTTCGGCGCCTATGCCTGGGCGATCCTCTCATGAGCGCGCCCGCTGTCCTGGTCGGAGTGCTGAGCTACGCGTGGCCAGGGGTGCCCGGCACACCGATGCTGGCGCAGGTCGAGCTACCACGCACAGACTACGATCCGCTCCTGCGCACAGTCGGCTTCCCGCGCACGACGCTGGGCCCGTGCGTCGCCCTCGTGCCCTGCGCGCGCCCGGTCCACCCTCGGACGGACATCGACGTCCTGGCGGAGGGCTTGGCCCGCAAGCTGGCAGACCTGCTCGATGCGAATACGCCGCGCATGACGCCGCTTTTCGTGGAGCAGCTGCAGCGGCTGTCCGAGGCTGCGCTTCGGTTCGCCGACCACGGCGTACTCGGCGCCGACACGGTCGGGGAGGACGCCTGAGATGGCGTACGACCTCATCAAGCAAACCCACCCGCACGCGCCGACCGCGATCGGGGCCCGCGTGGTCGAGCGCCTGTCTGGCCGCCTCGGCAACGTCGCTCATCCGCGCCCCGGGCTGAAGGGCATCGCCGTGCGCTTCGACGATCGCTTCGGCGTCGCCGACTGCCCGCCGGACCGCCTGGACTACGCCGCCCCGCCTCCCTCTCCTCCGCCGCTGTGGTGCGCACGATGACGACGCTCACCCCCTACCGCGACTCCATCCTGCAGGGCCTCGAGGTCGCCGAGCAGCAGCTACAGGCGCTGTCGGTCACGGCCGCCGGCCACCATGAGCGCGAGATGTCGATGGGCGTCTTGCGGGCTGCCCTCGTCCCGCTGGCTGATATGCTCGACCGTGAGATGCCCTACGCGAAGGCGCAGGAGGCACTGGAGGGCGCGATCGCCAACCTGGTGATCAGCCACTGTCTCAACTTCGAGCACGGCGACAACCGGCATGCCGGCGCCGCCGCTGTCCGGCTGCTAGCGAATGTCCGGGATCTCGCCCAGAGGCGCCTCCGGGCAAACCAGCCTGCGATCCACGTCTACTCGCCGGTCCCGCACCCGACCACGACGGGGCGGGCGTGATGGCCGCCTCCACCCGCTCCGCCACGCTGCTCGCCGAGATTGCCGCGACCCTCAACGTCCCGGTCGAGCACTTCACCGCGCCCCGCCGCGAGCCGACCGACGCCGAGCAGAGCCCGAGCGTGCATGTCGCTGCGCTGCTCCTTGATCCCGAGGGCGCCCGCGTCGCCGCCGCCTTCTACCGCATGAAGCGCAGCCACCGCGTCGCCCTGGCGAACACCGCGGAGGCGATCGTCGACCTTCCCCGTTCGTCCGCCGCCCATCCAGTCGAGGAGGCGCGCTGATGCTCCGCCAGGGCGCCCCCGCACGCGACTTCGCCGACGTCGAGGCCATGCGCGCGCACTACCGCGCCGTGCGTATGCGCCTGTGGTCGCCGTGCGCAGTCCAACCGAGCCCCGGCCTCATCCGCACCCGCATGGCCGAAGAGGCCCGGGCCGAGCGCCAGCAGCGCGAAGCAGCCGAGCGCGCGACGGCGATGCAGGAGGATCAGATGCAGGTGCGGGCGCTCGCCGCCCAGGTGCTCACGCCCGAGCACTTGGCCCGCGAACCGCGGCACATCATCACCCGGGTCGCGGAAGCCTTCGGCTACACCTACGCCGACATCGTCGGACCCCGCCAGCTCGTGCCGCTCGTGCGCGCCCGCTGGGCGGCGATCGCCGCGGTCCACGCCGCGCGCCCGGATCTGTCGATCAGTCGCCTGGGACGCACCTTCGGCGGGCGCGACCACACCACGATCCGCCACGCGCTCGCGAAGGTGGCGGCTGACGGCGTCCCGCAACCGCCCCCTCGGGGTGAGCCCGCATGACCGGCCGCACCACCGCCCTCGGCGTCGCCATGGCGCTCCTCGTCCTGTCGATCGTCGTCGCGATCATCCTGATCCCGGTGCTTGACGAGCGCCTGAGGCGGCATGCGGCGCGGAAAGCCACGGCCGAAGCCGCCGCTAACGACAACGCCCGGGCAGACGCCCGCGAAGCTGGGAGGCGCATCGGATGAGCCTGCGCATCGACGATCGGGTCAACGACGAGGTCCTGGCGCTCTTGGCCGAAGAGGCCGGGCAGACACCACCAGCCACGGCCGCCACGCATCCCACCGCGCAGCCGATCCCAAGCCGGCCCGCTCCGCTTCCGCCGCGCCTCAACGATGTCGTCATCGGCGAGGCCGACGTGGGTGGCGCCGTCGGCGTCGACCTGCAGAAGCTCCTCGAGGGGCGGCTCCTGGTCCAGGGCATGTCCGGCGCCGGCAAATCCTGGACGCTGCGGCGCCTGGTCGAGCAGACCGCCGAGCGGGTGCAGCAGGTCATCATCGACGTCGAAGGCGAATTCGCCGGCGTCCCGGCCGCGTTCGGCCACCTTCGGATCGAGGCGCATCGCTTCGACGCCTCGGCGATGATCCGGCTGGCGCGCCGCCTGCGAGAGCATCGCCTCTCCGTTGTCGTAGACCTCTCAGATCTGCCGCGCGAAGCGCAGATGGCGATGGCCACCGGTTTGATCTTCGGGCTCGTGGAGGTCGCGCCAGAGCACTGGCACACGACGCTTGTCGTCATCGACGAGGCACACCTGCTCGCCCCGCACGGCGGCCACTCCGATGTGCCGCCATCCGTGCGCAACGCGTCGATCGGCGCGATCGCCGACCTGATGAGCCGCGGCCGCAAGCGCGGGCTCGCCGGCGTGCTCGCGACCCAGCAGATCCGGCGGCTGGCGAAGTCAGTCGTATCCGAGGCGCAGAACTTCCTGATCGGCCTGAGCACGCTCGACCTCGACATCCGCCGGGCCGCGGAGACGATCGGATGGGATTTCCGGCGTGCTTCGGACCGACTGCCGCTGCTGAAGTCCGGAGATTTCGTGGCCGTCGGCGCTGCCTTCTCACGGGCGCCGTGTGTCCTGCGCGTCGGCCCCGTCCGCACCTATCATCGTGGCGCCTCGCCGCGCCTCACCGGCCCCGCCCGCCTCGACGCGGAAACCGCCGCGCGCCTCCTCGACGTCGACGCGCTGGAGGAGGCAAGCGCCGTCGATGCAGAGATCCGCGGGGCCAGCTCGCCCGGCTTCCGGGCGGTCCGCGGCTTCATCCGCGATCCTGGCTTCGCGGCCGCGGGCCGGGTCTGGGGCGCCCTACTGCCACTGGCTCCGGAGGGCGCCCGCGTCGCCGAGCTCTCCGCGTTCCTCGATATCCCGGAACAACAACTCGCCGGCGGCCTCGCGCTACTCGATGCCCAGGGCGTGCTGGAGTTCACCGGCGAGGGCGCCGATCGAGCTGTCCGTGTCGAGCGCAATCTGGCGAAGGATCTCGCGCGATGAGCGGCCTGACGCCCGTCAGCTTCAAGAAAGGCCGGGCTCACGAGCCGCGCCTCTCTGCACCATACGTCGCAGGCAAGCGCCACGAGCGATACTGGACCGACGAGGAGATTGCGGTCCTGCGCGAGCGCTACCCGACCGTGGGCGCGCAGGGATGCGTGCCGTTTCTCCCTCGCCGCTCGATCCCCAAGATCCGCCAGCAGGCGAACGGGCTCGGGCTGAAGGCGCCGGTCGTTCGGGCACCACAGCAGCGGCACGTCTACGGCCCGGAGATGGATGAGCGCATCCGGACTGCATGGCCTCTCCTGAAGGGCCGCGGTGCCGTTTCCGGCCTCGCCGATGAGCTCGGCGTGCCGCGGCACTGGCTGACGACGCGCATGAGGCATCTCGGGCTGACCCAGCCTCACAAGAAGGAGCCGAACTGGACGGCTGCGGAAGTCGCGCTGATGCGGCGCGTGCCGCTGCACAATCCGGACCGGTGCGCGGACATCTTCCGTGAACATGGGTTCGTCCGATCGGCGACCTCGATCATGGTCAAGGCGAAGCGCCTGGAGATCTCCCGGCGCACGCACGAAACGCTCTCGGCCGGTGGCGCAGCGCGTATCCTCGGCGTGGACGCCAAACACGTCACGGCTTTGTGCATCGCGGGCGACCTGCGCGCTGGCCGGCGCGGCTCGAAGCGGCTCGCACAACAGGGCGGGGACGCCTGGGCAATCGAGCCGTCGGAGCTTCGCCGCTACATCCTCGACCACGTCGAGCGCGTCGACATCCGAAAGGTCGAGAAGGTCGCGTTCGTGGCGCTGATCGCCGGAGCGGATGCGATCGATCCGGATGCCGAACCGATCATCGCGACGGATGAGGCCCTGCGGGCGGCGAACTGCGCCCTGACCGAGCGAGTGGCTCAGTTGCAGGCGGAGAACGCTCGTCTGCGCGCCCTCGCCGAGCGAGCCGCCCCCACGCCGGCCCGCAAGCGCGCCTCCTGGCGGGATTGCAGTGTGCGCGGCCGGCGGAGGTTCGCATGACCGAACGACCCCAATCCGACGCCCTCGCCGCCGCGCTCCCCCGCGAGATGGTCCGCGTCACCAAGATCGCCGGTCAGTACCGCCAGGTCGAGATGGGCTTCATCGCCGCCGACCTGATGGAGGCTGCCGTCGAGCGCGGCCAGAAGGCGATCGAGTCCGGTGAACTCGCCCAGATGATCCGGGCCTACCACGACCTGAAGGGGTTCGAGCTCTGATGGTCGCCTACAGCTTCAAGAAACGGTTCGGGGCGGCCATCCTCGCCGGCACCAAGGCCCAGACGATCCGGGCCGAGCGCGCCGGCCGCTCCCGTCACGCACGTCCGAGCGAGCTCGTGCAGCTCTACACCGGCATGCGCACCCGCCAATGCCACCGCCTGGGTGAGGCGCCCTGCCTGTCCGTCGAGCCGATCCGGATCGAGCTGCCGCGCGCGCGGCGCGTGCCCGAGGTCCTGGTCTTCGACGCCGAGGGCGCGCTCGCGCGGCAGTACCTCACGGGGCGTGCCCTCCACAACTTCGCCCGGGCCGACGGCTTCGCCGACTTCGACGAACTGCACGCCTTCTGGCGCGCGGAGCATCCCGGCGTCGATACGTTCCACGGCGTGCTGATCCGCTGGCAGCCGCTCGTGGCGGCCGACCCTCTCACCCTCGCGGAGGTCGCATGAACGCGTACGACAACATCGTCAGGGTCGCCGCCAAGGCTTTCGACGCGCACGTCATGAAGGATGCGCCGGCGCAGTCCTGGTTTCTGGGCAAGCCGGGGACGAGCGCCTACGCTTTCAGCGTTACGTGGTCGCCGGGCATCCTGTGCGTGAGCGGGGATGTCGGGCGCGGCATCTTCGAGCATTGGCGCGCGCTCGCGACCCTGGCTGGCGCGGTCGACCTCGTGTGGGACGCTGATTTTGACTACCTCTGCGAGAAGAGCGGCTTTGCCAAAGAGTTCGACCGGGATGCCACCGCCGAACATCTGATCGAGAGCGCCTATCAGAACTGGCGCTACGGCAGCCGTCCGCTGTTCTTCGATCAGGTCTGCGACACTTACGGTGGCGACGTCGACGCCCCCCGGGACCGCAAGGAGGCCGTGCGCGCCTTCCGCCGCGACTGCGACCTGACGGCCGAGCGCGTCTACCATCTCACGGGCGACTGCGAAGATCCGCTCTATCGGTATCCGGCAGCGGCGCGCTGGGCGTTCGAGGCCGTGAAGCTCTGGGCCGCGAAGATGCGGGCGGCGGCGCCTGCGACGGGTGAGGCGGCATGACCCGCCGCGCCCCCAAACTCCCTCCCCCGACCATGCAGGAGCGCGCCGACGCGGCGATCGCCGCCCGCGGCCTAGCGGCCGCCATCACCGATCCGTCCACCCGGGGCGAGCGCAGCGTCGCGTTCCTCGACTTCAGCAATCCGCGCCGCGGCGAGTGCCACGTCACCTGGGCGAACCTCCCCGGCTTCCTCCAGGTCAATGACCGGTACTCTCACGCCTGTCTGCCCGGCTGGGAATACACGAAAGCCGAAGTCGAGGCGGAGATGATCCCGGACCTGCGGGCGCTGGCCGAGCACGGCGTGCGGCCGTGTCTGCCGACGGACGGCAAGCCTGCCACCCCAGACCTGTTCGGGGTGATGTCATGAGCGCGTCCGGCAAGCACCACCGGTCCACCACGACCGAAATCATCTATGCGCTCTGGCTGACCTTCGACCAGGCCGGCAACGTGTGCCTCAACCGCGAGTCGCCGCGGCTCTCGCCCGACGAGCGCGCCATGCGCGTCGAGGTTCGGCTGCAGAAGGCGCTCTGGAACATCCCGCAGCTGTCGGCCGAGATCACAGTCCCGGACCCGGGACAGCCCGGCGCCATCGCCGCCCGCATCGACCAGTTCGCCGAGCAGCTGAAGACGGCCGTCGGCTGCGACGTCGTGCTGACGGTGAAGCCGACCGAGGAGCCGCGCTGATGGCCGACCTGCTCACGCCTCCGGCGGCACAGGCCAAGGCCAAGCCCATCACGGCGGCCGACGTCCGCGTCGCGCTCCGACGTCGTTTCTGTGCTCCGGAATGGGCGCTGCTGTTCGAAGTCGGCGATGCCACCGGCGCCCGCCACACCCGCTTCGCCGATGCGGTCGCCATGAGCCTCTGGCCCAGCCGCGGCCTCGAACTCCACGGCATGGAGATCAAGGTCAACCGGTACGACTGGCGCAACGAGCGCAAGCGCCCGGAGAAGGCGGAGACGATTGCCGCCTACTGCGACCGGTGGTGGCTCGTGACGGGCCCGGGCGTCGTCGAGAGTTCAGACGAGATCCCGCCGGCTTGGGGCTGGATCGACTTCGACGGTGAACGACTGACCACCGTCCGGGAGGCATCCCGTACAGACGCCAAGATCTGCGACCGTCGCTTCCTCGCCGCCCTTCTGCGTCGAGCCTCCAAGACGGACGACGCAGCCATCGAGGCCGCGATCACCCGCCGGATGCGTGAGAAGGAAGAGGCCTTTGAGCAGCGGGTTGAGCAAGCCGTCAAACATCGGATCGGTGACCGCGATCGGGTCATCCGCGACGTCGAACTGTTTGAGGCCGCGGCCGGCTTCAAGATCAGCGAG
>Ga0255028_100257_pt1 | contig 10749 bp, 14 predicted proteins | sample DRGLUT_MetaT_FD_178168 | JGI IMG/M metagenome (GOLD analysis project Ga0255028, IMG submission 178168) | Metatranscriptome of freshwater microbial communities from Pennsylvania, United States - DR:GLUT (Metagenome Metatranscriptome) | ecosystem: Environmental > Aquatic > Freshwater > Creek...
CTCTGTCATGACTCAGTCCGGCGTCACGCTTGTTGACCGTAACAGCGCGGCCAGCCTAAGCTTCGACGGACGCGGGACGCTGAACGCAAATTCATCCTCTTCGGCTGATCCCCGCTCGGTAGGCACTATCACAGCCACAACACCAAGCGGCGCCAAGATCGACTTAGGAACGTCTGGGGTCCTTAGGTCGGGAAGTCTCGCCGCAGAATTCGATTTGCGCGACAATGTGCTGCCGCAGGCGCAACGCCAGCTCGATGATCTGGCTGCCGGGCTTGCCAGCGCGCTCACCGATAAGACGGTAACCGGCACGGTGGCTAATGGAGCGGCCACGATCGACCTTGATGGCATTCAAGCTGGCAACAGCATCACCATACCGGTTACCGCCGTCGATGGGTCGGTGCGCAACGTTACACTGGTCGCTTCGAAAGCTGCGACCGCGGCCATTGATCCAACCCAGACCAACGACGCTAGCGGGCTCGCGCAGACCTTCGACATCTCCGGCGGTTCTTCGACTTACGCAAGCGCGATCCAGACGGCATTGTCGGCGCTCAACACGCGCGCGACTGCCGCAGGGTACAAGAATGTGCCCACCCTAACCGCTAACGGCACCAGCTCGACAGTTACAATCACCGGAAGTGGCGGTTTTAGCGTCGCAGCGTCAAGCGTTAACATCACCCTACCCACTTCGGCGAATGATCTCTCCTCTGGTTATCCACAACTCGCCCTGTTCACCGATGGCTCCAGCAACGCACTCTATACGGGCTCGCAAGATAGTGGCTCGCAGCTCACCGGTTTTGCGCAGCGCATCACAATTAACACCGCGCTCAAGGCAAACACGTCTGCACTGACAGCGTCGAGCGCGACCAACTCAACTGCGTCGGGATCCCGTGCCCAGTCGATCTATACGGCGCTTACGTCTGCCCAGCAGACTTTCTCTTCATCGAGCGGGATTGGGGGCGTTTCGGCTCCTTACAGCTCAACCGTGGTTGGCTTCGCGCAGGACATTATCTCGGCACAAGGATCGGCTGCCACCACGGCATCATCGCTGGACGATACTCAGCAAACCGCTCTTTCAACAGCCCAGAGCAGGTTCTCATCGGGGGCAGGTGTCAGCATCGACGAGGAGATGTCAAACCTAGTCGCGTTGCAGACTGCCTATGGCGCTAACGCTCGCGTGCTGACTGCCGCACGCGACATGCTGACCCAACTGCTGCAGATCTGACCATGACGACGATCACTCCCTTCGCGGCCGGCTCTTACGTCTCCAACCGGAACACCTCGCAGCTCCTCACGCTGAAGAACCAGCTGAACGACCTGTCGAACCAGCTCTCAAGCGGCCAGGTCGCGCAGACCTATGGCGGCCTTGGCACCGGACGCTCCACGGCCCTGGCCGCCCAGTCGACTCTCAGCGCGCTGACCGGTTACGCTTCAGGCATTACCGCCGCCCAGACTCGAACCAATTTGGCTGTCACGAGCCTGACTCAGGTTGCGAGCCTCGGTACCAGTACCAAAACAACTTTGGCGAACGGGCTTCAGAGCACAACATTAGATTCCAACACGACAAAAAGCACCGCTCAGAACAATTTGGAAGCGGCGCTTGATGCGTTGAACCAGTCTTCTGCGGGCAACTATCTGTTTGGAGGCCGTGATACCACGACACAGCCAGTACTCGACGCAGACACAATCCTAAATGGAACAACAGATAGCGATGGGAACACGCTCGCGGGGCTTAAGACCTTGGTGTCTGAGCAAGTCACAGCCGATCTCGGCGCAGACAAAAACGGCCGCCTGACGCAGACACCGCCCAGCGGTACAGGGGCAAGTGCAACTCAGGTCAGCGTCACTGAAGATGCAAGCGCTCGGACAACTCCTTCGTTCGGTTTTGCCCTCGCCGGCGCGCCGACAACGACGACAGGATCTGGGCTCACGGCGACCTACACAGCAGCTGGATCAGGTAAGCCTGCCTCCTTCACGGTCGACGTTGCCACGCAGCCCACCGCCGGCGACAGCATGACGTTCACCCTGAACCTGCCCGACGGCACATCGACGACGCTTACTCTCACCGCTGCGGCGACCGCGGACTCCACTTCAACGACGAGCTTTGCCATAGGCAGCGACGCCAGTGCGACCGCAACGAACTTATCGACCACGCTCAACAATGCGCTCAAAGCGGCAGCCGGCAGTACTCTGACTGCCAGCGCTACCGCCCGCGCTGCAACGAACTTCTTTTCCGCGTCCAGTGCCACCGTCGCAGCCGGTACGGCTCCCCTGCGCGTCAACACTGATGACAACGGTGAACCGAGCTACACACCAGGCAAGACGACCGACACGGTAATCTGGTATCAGGGCGAGGATGGAAACACGGATCCGCGGAGCACCCAGTCCGTGCAGGTTAGCGCGACGAGCACCGTCCAGACTGGAGTGCGAGCGAACGAGTCTTCGATCGCCAATGTGCTCGCGGGTCTTGCTACCGTCGCGCTCGGCATGCCGAGTTCGTCAGACACGAATGCGACTGCAATTTACAATGCCGTCAGCAGCCGCGCGCAGACACTCCTGTCCTCCGCCGACACGAGCCCGAGTGTGCAGGATACGGTAACGGAACTCAGCCTTGCGTCATCGCGTCTGACGGACGCCGCCACGACGAACACAGCAACCCAGAACACGCTCCAGAACACACTGGACGGTATAGAGCAAGCTCCGACGGAAGAAGTTGCTACTAAACTTCTCGATCTACAGAACCGGCTTCAGGCAAGCTATCAAATCACGGCTTCGCTTTCTAAACTGTCCTTAGTCAACTATATCAGTTGAAAATCTTCAAGCCGCTTCATGCCAATCTTAATTGTGCATTGCAATCTCAACCGATCTGATGTCAAGTCTTATAAATCTCGGCAGAGTGTGTTCACGAAAGAAATCGAGAGGGGCCGGCGGCCGGAGCAAATTAGCTGCAATGGATCGATATTTTTTGTACAAACACCTGAGGGAGCTCTGGATTTTGCGAATAGGCTCATCGCAAAATCTGGCATGAATGGCGAGAAGGATCGGCTGGTTGTGATCGACGTGAGCCAGGGCAAGGCTTACATCTGGGGCTGCTTTGACGTTGACATCAAAGCCAAATTTCCTTTTCTCATAGTGGAATGCGGTCCCTGACACTTGTTGGGAAGGATACGCTGCGCGCGTCGCTCGCGTGCAGGAGGGGATGGATCCGGCCGGCGTGCCCTATGGCGTGCCCCGGCTCGACAAAGCTACGCTCGGCCTCCGCCCGGCGCAGCTTGTCATCCTCGCCGGGCGTCCAGGAATGGTCAAAACCTGCGTGGCGCTGCACGTCGCCCTCGCAGCAGCGCGCAACGCTGGCGCGGTCGGCTTTTTCTCCCTTGAGATGGATGGCGACGAACTGGCCGAGCGCGTACTCGCCTTGCTAGCCTATCCGCGCAAGCAGCGGATCGCGATGGCATGTGAGCTGGCGGCAGCTACGGCGCTTGATACCGCCGGCGGTATCACGATGCCTGCAGAAGGCGCTCCACCTCGCGCTCCTGAACCGCTGGCTTGAGGTTCATCCGGACGCGCATGGCCTTGCCCGGCTTAAACTGGACGTTCCGCTTGGCCGCGACGGTGACGCTCTGGCCCGTCCGCGGGTTGCGGCCGATGCGAGCGCAAAGTTCCTTCGTCGCGAACGTGCCGAAGTCACGCAGCTCGACGCGGTCGCCGTCTACCAGTGCCCCGGCGATCCGGTCGATGATGGCGTCGACCACTGCCTCGACGTCCTTCGCGTAGAGGTGCGGGTTCTGCTTCGCGACGTGGGCGATAAGTTCGAATCGGATCATGGGCGATCGATGCCGTGGCGTTCACTGGACTGCAAACGGGGCCACGGCATTCCTAATGACAGGCCACGTAGCGTATCGGCCTGACCGCTGGTTAGATCGGACACTCCCTCGCCCCGTGAGCAGATCGGGGCGGGATCGAGCGGATCGATAGGTGTACCGCTGCTAGTACCGGAGCCATGGGGCTCTCGGCCGCAAAGCTAGTCCCGGTCCCAGGTATCGCAAGCGCAAGACGATCAGGCGGTCGTCACGCGCTGTGAGATGACGGATCCACCTACAAAAGCAGACTAATCCGACTTTCAATCATAACAGTGTTTTAACAGCAGCGTGGGTAATTTGCACACGGACCCGCGGCCGGGCGCCTCCGGCAGTTTCGTACCCTAAGTGCATCCGTGAGTACCATCTCATCCACGACAACCTCGCAGCTCTACGCCCAGCGTCCCCCACCTCCGCCACCCCAAGGTTCGGGCCAAAACCAAATGGCCTCGACGATCAGCAGCGAGCTGTCGTCCGGCGCGCTCAGCAGCACTGATGCAACGGCCCTGACGAGTGCGCTCAGCTCGATCCAGTCGAGCCTCTCGTCGGACAGCACGTCGTCAACGTCCAGCAGCTCCAGCCCCGACAGTACCACTTCAACGAGTTCCAAGCTCGATCCGTCGTCCATGAAGAGCCGGATCGACAGCTTGATCGCGGATCAGGTCAGCAGCGGCACTCTCACGAGCGATCAGGCCTCGGAGCTGACGAACCTCTTCGCCAGTGGCGGTCAGAGCACAACAGCCTCGACGTCTGCGAGTGGTGTCTCGGGAACCGATGGTCCGCCTCCTGGACCGCCGCCTGGCCCACCCCCGAGTGCCTCTGCATCTGATAGCTCATCGACGAGCACGTCGTCGGATAGCAGCACATCATCGACGAGTTCGTCCGCCAGCGACCTTCTCTCGACGTTCATCCAGCAACTTCAGGCATCCCAGTCGACCAGCGCGAGCTACGGCGCAAGCGGTAGTGGCTACAGCAGCAATAATGCCTCAGCTCTCTTGTTCGATTTCCAAAGCTGACCGCGGCGAGCCGCCGTTCGGTCAGCCTATGGGCTACTGCTCAGTAGCGCCGCGGCGGCGGTGGCGGGGGCGGCCCATCGTCGTCGTCATCCGGCGGGGGCGGCCCGCGGTGATGATGCGGCGGCGGCCGGTCATCATCGAACTCCTCGCCCGGTGGTGGGGGTCGGAAGCGATGAGGAGGTGGAGGCGGCCGATCGAAGTCCTCCCCGGGTGGGGGCGGGCGTCGATCATCGTAGGGCTGGGCCACAGCTGCTGCGGTGGCAAGGACGAGCAACGTGATGCCCGCGAGGAATGCACGCATATGATCTCCGTAAAGCACGCCCTCATGGACCACGCAGGCACATGAACGCTCGGTGAGTCCCTCAGTTACAGCCGAGATACCGAAAGCTGTTCTCAGGAGTAGGGCCCCCCGAACAGGTCTCCGAGCGCCTTCCGCCGGAACAGCGTGCGCTTACGTCGGCGCTGATGCTCAGGCCGGTCATGGATCATGTGGCAGCGCTGGCAGAAGGCCGCGAGGTTGACGTCTGCGTTGTTGGCGGTGTCGTGATCCCGGTGAGCCGCTGCCAGCACGACGTAGGTCCGGCGAGCGCGCCCGAGGATATCTACGCCCGACCGGACCCGGATCCGGCGTCCCCATCCATCGCGCCACCGTCCGGCGTCTGCGTCCCACCAGCGGCCGTCGCCGAGGTGGTACACCACGCGTCCGTGCGGCCGTCCGCAACTCTCGCAGCGACCCTGCGCCCGGCCGAAGCGGATCGCCATCGACAGCTCGCGCCAGTCGATCGGGTAGAAGAAGCGGTGCTCGGGCCGGATCGGCATGACGGCGCAGTGAGACCGGCGCGGTGAAGAAAGCGTAGCAGTAGTGCGATAGGTCGGCTCGAACAGGGCTCATCGCATGTTGATGGTGCACGGCCTCAACCTCTGCCTTGCCTGAGGGCGCCTGACTCGGCAGCTTACAACAGCCTACCGACGCACAAGCTTAGCAGTTGGGTGCGCGCATGGTGGCGATGGCCGCGAGAAAGGTCGGACGGATTGCGCGGATGTGGCCAGGATGGGCCCGGCCGGCGCCATCGTTGCCGCAGACAGTGGGCTTCGACACTCGCGCCGATCCATTGCCGCCTCGTCTTCTCACGGCTGCCGAACTGATCGCTATGGCTCGCGCGGCGCGGCGGACATCCTCTTCCACGCCCCATCGTGTCGCCCCCACGCTGGCGACGGACGCCTACCCGTGGCACCTTTCCTCCATGGAGAATTCCGATAAGGCCACCTGCGAGGTGCGGATCGATGGCGGGTGGCAGCTCATGCCCTTGGCCGAGGCGCACGCCCAGCACCGAAGCGCTGAGAAGCGCTGTCCGGCCTGCCGCGGCCGCGTCCGCACGCAGGGGACCTACTCGGGACAAGGGTCGGTCGCTCTGTCCCACCAGCGCACTCACGATGGCTGCCCGAGGATCCCCAAACAGTACACCGGCACGCTGAAGCCTCACCCGCAGGCCGTGGAATAGGGCGCGGGTCGGTGGTGGCGCCTGATAGGGTCTGCGGCCCCCCGCCATGGCCGGTCTCCCCTGCCCCGGCATGCTGTCATTTGCTGACATGCACCGCGGATCTCGCTCTGAGCCGCCAACCAGGTACCTGTTGGGAAATGTTGAGTTGGGCTGCCGGTCGCGCTCTACGCGGCCTGCTACCGCGACGCGGCCCGCTTCCGCTCACGCCGACGCGCCACCGCGGCGACCGCCTCCGCTCCGTTCCGCTCCATCCATTCGTCCACCGCCTGACGCAGTAGCTCTTGGATCTGCAGGCCTTCGTCCAGAGCGGCCTGCTTGATCTCCTCGTGCTGCAACGGCTCGACGTAAAACCCCAGGAAGCGCTTACCCTCACGGGATGTCCTGGCCGCCGGGGTAGCCTCCGTTGCAGGCTCGGGAACTGGCGAGGGGGCGGGGGCAGGCTTCGGTGGAGGCGCTGGCCGGTCCGGCTCTCTGCCGAGGGAGGCGGCCACCTCAGCCGCGCGAGACAGCAGGTTGGGCTTAACCATCACACACCCTCGTTCGCATTCTTGCGTGCGCGTGTCTTAGCACGCAGGCCAGCTTGCTTGGCAATCACCTTCCACACAGCCCGAACATCGCTCGCCGCCTTTCCGTCCGGCTCGTGCTCTGAGGCCGCCAGCCCGAGATCCGCCGCGCGAGGAAACGCCTTCAAGTCGTGGATGACCTCGCGCAAGATCGGCATGCCGATGCCGTTGAGTTCGCGCCGGATGCGGGCGGCCTCGCGGTCACTGCGATTGCCGACACGGTTGAGCACCACGCTTGTTGGCTTGTTGGCCTGTGTGGCAGCGCGCACCGTCCGCGTCACGGCCTTGAGATCGAACAGGGCGACGCCAGTCGGGATCACGACGGCATCCGCGACGGCGAGCGCCGCCTCGACCTCGTCGGTCGCGTTCGGCGGGGTGTCGATCAGCATCACATCAAGGCCCAGACTCCGTCCCGCCTCCACGATGCCCGGCACGGCCCGGGGCTTGGCGTCCGAGACGAACGGCTGTTCCGCCTCCCGCCGGTCGGACCACTCGGACAAACTCGACTGCGGATCCAGGTCGATAATCCCGACGCGATGGCCGTTCTCAATGGCTGCAGCTGCTAGGTTGACCGTCAGCGTGCTTTTTCCGACCCCGCCTTTCCAGGCAAGGAGCGCCAGAACCTTCATCGGCGTTTCTCCACACAAGCCATCAGGTATGGTCGCTTGGTTGCGCGCTAATACACGCATGCACATCCTAGTACGTCAACCAATTGGTGTGCACACTCGTGTGCTTGTGTGGTTGAAAACAGGGAACGCCGGCTAAGCCTTCACGTTTCCCTAGCGGTTGGGTTTCGGATACGATGCCGAAAACGTCGGTGCAACTTCCAGGGTTACGGGTGTTTTTCTACTCAGGAGAGCACAATCCGAGACATGTCCACGTGACCAACGGGCAGAGTACAGTCGTTTTCGAATTCGATGAGCCAACTGGGCCGCTGCGCCTGCGCACGAACCATGGATTTCCGCGGCATGAAGTGAACCGGATCGGTCGGCTCCTCAGCCCGCACGTCACGACACTGTGGGAAGATTGGAACGAGCATTTCGGCTTCGAGGATGAGGAGGACGGCGATGCCTGAATGGCAGGACATCACCGACGACGAGTTTGAAGCGGCCAATCTCGCGGGTCAGGACGCCCGCGCTCGGGGCTACGCCGTATCCGCCAGGTATTACGCGACCGGTCGCCGTCTGTCCGTACACCTCTCCACCGGAGCGGCGCTCATCGTGCCTGTCGATCTCATCGAGGGGCTGGCGGGGGCGACAGATGATGAGCTGCGCGACCTGCTGCTCAACCCTGGCGGTCTCGGGCTCCACTTCCCTCAACTCGACGCTGATGTCTCTGTCTCTGGCCTACTCGACGGTGTGTTCGGTTCGCGTGGATGGATGGCACAGTCACTCGGCCGCGCCGGAGGAGCCATGCGAACGGATCGGAAGGCTGCAGCTGCACGAGAGAACGGGCGGCGTGGTGGTCGTCCGCGGAAGACGCCTGTAGCTCCGCGCGCCGTTCGTTACGTGCAGCAGCACATGAGCGGTGACGGAGCGATCGCCATCACGGTCCAGGAGGACGGCAACGCTTACGAGCCCATCACGGCAGCCCGCGCCCTGGAAGGCCTCCTGAGTGGCGAGTTCCGGGTGTTGCCGTCTGATCATCCCACGGCCGCGCTCTTTCGCCCATCGCCAGACATTGCGGCAGCAAGTCTGCCCAAACCAGAGAAGCCAACTGAGGACACTGAGCTCTATGATCGCATCCGCGACTTGGTTGATGAGGTTGAAAAGGAGCGTAACGCCCGGATGCATACTCGCTCACTAGAAGAAAGCGACGTGGACACGGAAGCTGCGAGGGGCAAAGCGGCCGCAAGCCCTCGGAGACGATCAATCCACACCGGAAAAGGAAAGACCTGAGCCCATGTCCGTTGACTGCCACACAGGTTGGCAGGTGTGGTCGTGGACTAAAGTGGATCCCCGGACCTAGGGATCAAGGATTGCCCACCGCGAATGCTATGCGCTGCGGCCGTCTGAGCCTCAGTACAAAGCGCCAGAACGGCTCGCTATGATGAGCCGGCCTTACAAATCAGGGTCGGTTTCGGCCAACCATTGTTCCAGCTCGAAGGTCACCGGCTTCCGGATTGGCAGCCCGAGCCCGTGCCAGATCCCGCGCTCAAGTTCGTCATAGGTTGCCTGCCAGTCCGCGATGCTGCCGAGCGAGTAGGGGCCCATGCGGATTGAGCCCTCGGTGACCGGAACCTCGTCTGCGAAGGCGTGCCCGATCGGCATGGCATTGGCGGTGCCGTCCACGCTGAACTCGCACTCAATGGCGAGTTCGACCTCCGGCCTCTTGGCAATTCGGCGCAGCCGCTCGCCGAGGGCAATCACCTGCATGGCGACTGGTGGGAAGAGTTGGGGCGGGAAGACGCGCTCGACCCCACGGTACTCGTCGAGCAACACGAAGCCGTAGGCGTCGACGATGCCCTGATCGCCGATGAACCACCGCCCGAACTGCTTGCCAGCAAAGTCGAAGTTCTCCGCGCCTCCCAGCCTGGGGCGCCATCCGTTGGCGAACCCGCCCGCGCCGAACGCGGTGTGATCAGCCGGCCGGGGCCGCAAGAGCACATGCTGACGGCTCAAGTCGTCCGCGCGCAGCCGCAGGTTTTCCGTGGCCACGAGCGTACATCTGAACCACACTGCATCGCCGCTCGGGAAGTACGGCTCCCGATATATTATGATCGACCGCGGACCTCGATCCCTTAGCTTGTAGAGTTCGAGCCGCCGGCTCTCGAGTATCGCCGTAACTCGCTCCCCCCGGCTGCGTGTCTCGAATAGGGTTGCCTGGAGATCGCGCATAGTCATGGGCTCCGACCGCGAGCCGCGGCGCATGTAGGCGTTGGGCGGCCGGCCGTGTCCGTGAGGGGCTCGGGTCGAGGCGGCGGTTCGGATCACCATGACCCCGCAGCCTGTGTCGCCGGGTTCCTCGATCCCCCGGACCTCTAGAACGGTGAGCGGCGGATCAATGATGGTATCGAGGACCTGCTGCATCCGCTCTGCACACTCCACAACGTGCGGGATCAGGTAGGGATCTGGGCCGCGGGCGCGCTTTGGGTGATCCTCCGTCTCATCCACCCCGACGACGACGGCGCCGCCGTACGCATTGGCCAGCGCCACGATCTCCTTGGCCAAGCCGTCGCGAGCTGGGCCTCCGAGCTTTTTGCTACCGGTCATCCAAGGATCAACCTGGCCGGCGTTTGCCTGTAGGCCGCGCTTGAGTTCGAGGCGCGGGCCTTCCTCCGCTTCCTCGCGGATCAACGCCTCAATGTCCGCGAACGTAAGGTCGGCGATCGGCGCCTCAAGGATCCTGCGCAGCGTCACTCACCACCCCCTAGCTATGTCGCGCGCGGCAAGCTGCTGACACGGATCTACGCGCTCCACACATTGGCTCAAGAGGTCCATTCTGCGCCAAAGTTGAGATCAAGACTACGCCCAGCGGGAATCCGATCAGGTCCCACCATAACCATGGGCGGTGAGTGATGGCGGACGTCGAGCTATAGGTAGCTCTTGGCCTGCGGAAGGGCGTGATCGGACGCGAGGGCGCTGCTAAAATACGGCTCAGGGCAAGCCGATCAAGCGCCATATCAGTCGACCGGGGCCATCATGAGCCGAGCATTGGAAATCTTTGACCGCGTTCTTGCTGGCGGGACTGATCTAATTCAACGCATGATCGAAATTGGCGAAGCCGAGGAGCTGTTCCTCGACTATAAACGTTCGGCAGATGATGGCAAAGCCAGGTCTTTACACAACAACGATAGAGCTAATTTGGCTAAAGC
>Ga0255028_100258_pt1 | contig 10737 bp, 12 predicted proteins | sample DRGLUT_MetaT_FD_178168 | JGI IMG/M metagenome (GOLD analysis project Ga0255028, IMG submission 178168) | Metatranscriptome of freshwater microbial communities from Pennsylvania, United States - DR:GLUT (Metagenome Metatranscriptome) | ecosystem: Environmental > Aquatic > Freshwater > Creek...
AAAAAACAACACCTTGAACGGGAGTGAGATCACCGTCGGGGGCATCATCATCATGCCCATCGCCATGACCAGCACCGCCACCACCATGTCGATGACGAGGAACGGGAGCGCGATCAGGAAGCCGATCTCGAATCCGCGGCGCAGCTCGGAGATCATGAAGGCCGGGATCAGCACCCGGAGATCGGTCCGGCTGCCGGCCTGGGCCTTCGGGTAGGCGGCCACCGCGATCTCCGCGAAGGTGTCGAGATCCTTCGGGCGGACATGGGTCAGCATGAAGTCCCGGAACGGATCGGTCACCTTGGCGAAGGCCTCCTCTTCCGAGATCCGGTTCTCGGTGAGCGGGCGGATGCCGTCCTGCCAGGCGCGGTCGAAGGTCGGGCCCATCACGTAGAAGGTCATGAACAGCGACAGGCTGATCAGCACCATGTTGGCCGGCGCGCCCTGCAGGCCGAGCCCGGACCGCAGGAACGAGAGCGCCACGACGAATCGCGTGAAGCTGGTCATCATGACCAGCAGGCCCGGCGCGACCGAGAGGACGGTCAGGAGGGCGATGAGCTGGATCATCCGCCCGCTCATCGAGCCGTTCCCGGGCGGCAGGACCTGATCGAGGCTGAACGATTGGGCGCTCGCGGCCGTGGCGACGAGAATCAACGAGCCCGCCAGAAAGACGCGGCGCAGCATGGCGTGACCGATCCTGATGTTCATCGGACGCGCATCCGCGATACGGCCGGAAAGGGATGTTTTACTGGACGACGAGCGTCTCGATGAAGAAGTCGCGGACCTGGCTCTTGGATCGCTGCTGGACCCGCTCGGCCAGATCCTCGCGCAGATGGACGAGGCCGCTCGGCCCTTCGATCTGCGCGAGCGACAAAGTGTGCAGATAGCCGAGGAGGTCCTGGCGGATCTCGGCCGCGACGGCTTGAGGATTGGAGAATGTCCCGGTCTTGACGACGATCGAGGCTTCGAGCCGGATCCAGACATCGCTGGGGCTGGCGAGGTTGGTCACCACCGTGCCGATACTCGTCAGGCTGAAGCTCGCATCGTAGGCGACGACCTTCTGGACCTGCTCCTCCTCGAGTTTATTTCTCTCGTTCACGGCCTTCTCGACGGTGGAGATCATGAACAGGCCGCCCGCGCCCCCGACGCCGACCGCCAGGACCGTGAGTATGGCGAGCAGGAGCAGCCAGCGGAGCTTGGAGCGCGGTGACGCGGCATCTGACGCCATGATTCGGGTTTCCGCTGTCGGGTCAGAACGGCGCGACCAGGTCGTAGACCTGCTGGACCGCGCCGGGCTGCTGCACCTCCATCAGGCGCCCCCGGCCGCCATAGGAGACCCGCGCCTCAGCGATCTTGTCGTAGTCGATGGTGTTCTTGCGCGAGATGTCCCGCGGCCGGACGATGCCGGCGATGTTCAGCACGCGGATCTCGTAATTGACCCGCACCTCCTGGGAACCGCTGATCATCATGTTGCCGTTGGGGAACACGTTGGTCACGATGGCGGCGACGGAGAGGCGGAGCTGCTCCTTGCGGTCGATCGAGCCCTGCCCCTTGGTCGAGGAATTGCCGTTGACCTCGTAGTTGTTCTTCGATTGCGTGCCGAGGCCGAACAGGTCGAGCTCGACGTCGAGGCTCATCTTGGACCGCGAATCGCGGGACCGGTCGGTGGCGTTGTCGAACTGGGCCTTGTCGTTCATCTCGATCAGCACGGTCAGCACGTCGCCGACATTCTTGGCGCGCGGATCCTGGAACAGGTCGGCGCTCTGCTGCGCCCAGGTCGAATGGTATCCCGCCCGCTGGGTCGCGGTGAACAGCGGCGGCACCGCGTCGTGATTCGCATTGATCCCGAGCCCGACCGGGCTCATGGCCGGAGCGCGGCCGATCTCCTGGACGGGGGTCGAGCAGGCCCCGAGGGTCACAAGCGCCGCGATGGCAGCCAGCCGCTTCATCCTGATTTCTCACTGTTCTGCGGTTGGCGGTTTCCCTCGTCCGAGCGAGGCTCGGGCGGGGGGCTCGGGGGCGGCTCGGACCGGGGCGGCACCGCTTTCTTCGGGGTGTTGGTGATGACGTTGGCCAGCCGCGCCGCCCGGCCGGGCTCCATCTCGTTCATGATCGCGCTGGCGGCGCGCGGATCGAGCCGCGTCAGAATGGCTGCGGCCGCCTCGCTGTCCATGGCGGTCAGCTGCTGCGAGGCCGCCTCGGGCTTCATCTTGGCGTAGATCGCCGTGACGCTCTCGTCCGCCTTGGCGAGGAACATCTGCCGGCGCTTCAGCCATTCCTCGTACTCGGCGCGCTTCGCCTCGAGCTGACCGATTCGCCCCTCGATATCCTTGGCGAGCGCCGTGAGCGTCTCCTTCTGCCAAGTGAACCGGGCATCGGCGGCGGCGTTGGCGATGCTGCTGCAATATTGCTGGGCTTGCGCTTGCGGGGCGCGGGTCTCCTCGCCCTTGGCCGGCTCGCCCGGCTTCTGCTGGGCAGCGGCCTGGGCGGCGGGCAGGATCGCGGCCGCCACCAGGACGCGAGCGCCCCAGCCGTGCAGGCTGCGCCGCCCGGTGCGCCGCTCGCGGATCGGGGCGATCATTGAACCACCAGCTCCGCCTGCAAGGCGCCCGCCGTCTTCACCGCTTGCAGGATCGAGATCACGTCGGTCGGCTTCATGCCGACATTGTTCAGGCCGCGGACCAGGCTCTGCAGGTCGGGCCCCGAGACGACGGCCAGGCGGGCGGTCTGCTCGGCGGCGTTGATGTCGGTCCGGGGGACGATCGCGGTCTGCCCGTCGGAGAACGGGGCCGGCTGCGACACCTGCGGGGTCTCGGTGATGCGAACCGTGAGATCGCCGTGGGTGACCGCCACGGTGGAGATCTGCACGTTCCGGCCGATGACCACGGTGCCGGTGCGCTGGTCGATCACCACCCGCGCCGGCGTATCCGGCTGGACCGCCAATTCGCCGATCTCGGCCATGAACCGCGTCCGCCCGACATGCCCGGGCCGCGTCAGCACGACGGTGCGATAGTCGCGCGGGCTCGCGGCGCGGCGCCCGTAGCGCTGCACCGTGTAGGCGTTGATCGCGTCGCAGATCAGGATGGCGGTGCGGTAATCCGGGTTCTTCAGTTCGAGCGACATGCCGGGCAGATCCCGGAACGTGCCGGCCACCGCCCGCTCGACCAGGGCGCCGTTGGGGATCCGGGCGGCCGTCGCGACGCCCGAGACCAGCGATTCGGCCTGGCCGGTGGCGCTGAAGCCGGAGACGGCGAGCGCGCCCTGCGCCACCGCGTAGACCTGCCCGTCACCCCCCGCCAGCGGCGTCATCAGCAGGGTGCCGCCGCGCAGGGAGGTCGCGTCGCCGAGCGAGTTCACGCTGACGTCGATGCGCGAGCCCGGCTCGACATAGGCCGGCAGGTTGGCCGTCACCATCACGGCCGCGACGTTGCGGGTCCGCATCCGCTGGTCGCGCACGTTGATGCCGAGCCGGTCCAGCATCGATTGCAGGGATTGCTCCGTGAACTGCGAATTGCGGAGGGTGTCGCCGGTGCTCTGCAGGCCGGTGACGAGGCCGTAGCCGACGACCTGGTTCTCGCGGACGCCCTGGAGCGACGCGATGTCCTTGATCCGCGTCGCCGCGGTCGCGGGCGCCGACCAGAGGCCGAGCCCGATCAGGAACAGGGGAAGCAGGCGACGCATCACGGCTGCCCGCCGGTGCGTACCCGGCCGTCGGGCTGGACGACGCCCTGGATCAGGCGGCCGGTCGCGGTGTTCCGCACCGTCACCGGCTCGTTCACGGCGGCGTTCGCCAGCGCCGTGCCCAGGGTCGAGATGACCATGCCGCGCTCCTCGAACACGATCACGGTCGGCGCCCCGCGGGTCACGAGCTTGACCTCCTCGAGGGCGCCGGACGGGATCACCTCCCCGGGCAGGAGGGTCCGCCGCGCAACCTTGCCGACGGCGCGCGCCGCCGTCTCGACCGCCGGCACCCGCGGCTTGAAGTTCTCCGGATAGGTCTGGTCCCGGAGCATCGTCGGCTTGATGACGTCGCCCGCGTAGATCGTCGCCACCGGCACCGGGAACGTCTGGTCTGCGGCGGCGGCCGGAACGGCGACGAGGCCGAGCGCGCAGGCCGCGCGCAGCCCCCGAGCCGTGCGCGCGACGCCCCGTCTCACGAAGAGATGTCCCCGGGTCATGATGTCAGCGCAGGCCCTTCGAGACGGTGCCGGCCATCTCGTCGGCGGCCTGGATCACCTTCGAGTTCATCTCGAACGCCCGCTGGGCGGAGATCAGGTTGGTGATCTCCCGGACCGGATCGACGTTGGAATTCTCGAGATAGCCCTGCTGGATCTTGCCGAAGCCCGGATCGCCGGCGACGCCGGTCACGGGCAGGCCGGAGGCCGGTGTCTCCCGATACAGGCCGTTGCCCAGCGGCTCGAGCCCGGCATCGTTGGCGAAGTTGGCGAGCGCCAGCTGGCCGACCGTCTGCGGCAGCGGCTGGGCATCGAGCTTGACCATCACTTGGCCGGTCTCGTTGATCACCACGTCGACGGCGTTCTGCGGGATGATGATCGCCGGATCGACGCTGTAGCCCTCCGCGGTGACGAGGCGGCCGTCGGCGTTCTTGTTGAACGAGCCGGCGCGGGTGTAGTTGATCTCGCCGTTGGGCATCGTGACCTGGAACCAGCCGCGCCCGTTGATCGCGAGATCGAGGGGGTTGGTCGTGTTGGCCAGCGGGCCCTGCCGGTGCAGGTTCCGGATCGCGGAATTGCGGACGCCGAGGCCGAGCATCGCGCCCTCGGGGATCGCCGACTCGCCGGCCTGGATCGGGACGCCCGCCGGCCGCTCGGCCTGATAGATCAGGTCCTTGAATTCGGCCCGGGCGCCCTTGAACGCCGTCGTGTTCAGGTTCGAGATGTTGTTGGCGATGACTTCGACGTTCAGCTGCTGGGCATTCATGCCCGTGGCCGCGATGGCAAGCGCTCTCATGATGATGTCCTTCCGCCCGGGATGACGATGACTGTGGTCAGGCGACGTTCGCGTGCCACCGACGGGAGAGGGCGACCTCTCCCGCGCTGTTTGCGATGTCAGATCGCCATGCGGACGATTTCCTGGTAGGCGGCGACCACCTTGTCCCGGATGGCGACCGCGGTCTGGAGGCTCTGCTCGGCCGACATCACCGCCTCGACCACGGACTGCGTCGACGCCTTGCCCTGAATGCCCGAGATCGCCGCCGCCTCGCCGGCCTTCACGGAGTCCCGGGCGTGACCCGCCAGCTGTGCCAGCAGATCGCCGAAGCTGGAGGCCGTTCCTGCGGGCGCGGCGGCGCCGGGCGTCGCCAGGTCGAGCTGTGGGACGCCGAAGACCGAATTCTTGTCGGACAGACTCGAGAGCGCGGAGAGAGACTGGATCATCACGGCCTCAGAAGATCGATGATGCTCGAGACCATCGAGCGGGTCTGCTTGATCATCTGGAGATTGGCCTCGTAGGAGCGATTAGCCTCCCGCATGTCGGCCATCTCGATCAGCATGTTCACGTTCGGGAGCTTGACCGTCCCGTTCGCGTCCGCCGCCGGGTTCCCGGGATCGTACTCGACCCGGAACGGCGCCTTGTCCTGACCGATCTGGCGCACCGCGACCGCCGTGGTGCCGGAGGCCCGGTCCATGGCGGTGCGGAACGTGATGGTCTTGCGGGCGTAGGGGTCCGAGCCCGCTGTCGTGCCCGTGGATTGCGCGTTGGCGATGTTCTCCGCCACCACGCGCATGCGCTCGGACTGCGCCCCCATGCCCGAGGCCGCGATGCGTGAGGATGCGACGAGCGGATCGATCATGGTCAGGCCTTCACGCTCATGGCCAGCATGCGGTTGAAGGCTTTGACGATGCCGGTGTTCAGCGCCTGATCGCGGCTGATCTCGCCCGACTTCATCATCTGCTCTTCGAGATTCACCGAATTGCCGGAATGGACGACGTCCCAGCCGTCGGACTGGGTCGGACGGGCCGGGCGTGCCGTGGGACCGTCGATCTCGAAATGGCCGGCGTGAGTCGCCGCCATCGCGAGCGTCGTCTTGTCCAGCATATCGCCGAACGGGGTCAGATCCCGCGCGCGATAGCCCGGTGTATTGGCATTCGCGATGTTTCCGGAAATGACGGCTTGGCGTGTCGAAAGATGCTGCAGCTGCCGCGAGGCGAGATTGAGCAGAAAGATCGGGTTCATAACCTGTCGGCTTTCTGATCTGTCGGGCGTGGATCGATATCGTCCCGGAATGACCTGGAACAACGTCTTTCCAAGCGCGCTCTGAATCGGATCGGCTATTGAACGCCACGATGTTCTGGAATGCGGTTTGCCCGATCAGTCTTGTCCGAAGCTTGCGGCGAGCTGTCCGCCGGCGACGCCACGGTCTTGCCGAACCCGTGGGACGCTCGATATGACTGACCTGCGAGCAGGCGCGGCCTCCCGACGACAGACGCGCAGACCGCCGGATCCCGGGCCTCGCGGCCGGATCGGATCCATCGCGATACGGTTCCATCGTCCCGCGGTGCGGTCTTCCCTTGGAGGACGGACCGCGAATCGCCACGGCCGGTCGTCGGGCCGATAGAGGTCTCCGTCGGGGCGACCCGCCGCGTTCTGCCGGCTCCGCGGCTCGGCGATCAGCTCACGAAGGCGTATCCGAGATAGCGCCGCACCTCGATCGGATCGAAGCTCAGCTTCTCCCGGAGCTTCTTGCGAAGCTTGCTGATGTGGCCCTCGACGACACTCTCGTCCACATCGCTCGTGAAAGCGCCGTAGACCGCGTTGAAGACCTGCTCCTTGGTCATCCGCCGTCCCCGGTTGCGGACCAGGAATTCGAGGATCTGCCGCTCCCGTCGCGGCAGGACGATTTTCTCCCCGTCGATGTCGGGATCTCGGCCGTCGAAATACACCTTCAGCCGCGCGGTCCGGTCCACCGCCGCCTCCTTGATCGCCCCGCGATGGGAACGGCGCCAGACCGCCTCGGTCCGGGCCATGATCTCGCGGACGTGGACCGGCTTGCGGACGACGTCGTCGATGCCGGCCGTGAACAGGTTCAGGGTCTCGGTCAGGCAGCGGGTCTCGATCATGGCGATGATCGGCGCCCGGGACCGCTTCTGGATGAGTTCCGGGAGATCGGGGCGTTGCTCGCAATCACCGAGGAGGAAGCCCTGCACGGCGTCCACGTCCGGCTCCCGAGCGGTCTGGAGCCAGCCCTTGAAATCAGAGTCCAATAATCCGACGGAGGAAATACCCTCTCTGGCGAAGCTCGCGACGTATCCATCGGTCACCATCGGTCTTTCATCGACAATGACGTACATTATCTCGGAACTCCACAGACAATCATTCCGAAGAATGATGGAGATATGGCTTGAAGCAAACAATCATATGCTTCATGAATCTAGATGACGTCAACAAAACACGGCGTCAATGGCGGGATTCGATTTTCTTTCTGGTGTGTTTCTGATGCAATTGGAGAAATTCAATTCAGTTTGTGTTTTATGATTCGATTTAAGAATATTTATTTCGGTTTATGTGTAAGATTTGTTGGGACTGCTCGATGCAGACCGGCATTTGGTCTTGATGTATGCTTCGTCACGCGTGGTGCTCTAAATGACGCGAGTGCCTTACAGCCTATGAGCGAGCGATCTGTCTTCTTGCCGGTATCAGTTCGGCCGAGCGTGAATTCAGCATCGGCGACCGGCGCGGATCATGTCATCGGCAACAGGAATCGCTGGTCGCGCCTCGGCCTCACATTCGGGCCCCTGCCCGCGGGGCAGTGGTATGAGTTTCGTGCATGCATGGTGTGCGCGGCCGCCGAGGCCGCGACGGGTGCCGAGGACTTCGCGGCGCTCGGTCTGGAATTCTTCGCTCAGGACCAGTCCGGGATCGATTTCGCCCAGGTTCCGGGACTCGCGCGAACCGCGATCGACGCGCATGGGGCCTGGCTCGCCGGGCCGACCTGGGACGGCGGCGCGGACAGGCGGGCCGTCACCATCCGCCGCTGTTTTCATCTCCCGGCCCCGGCATCTCAGGTGGCCGTCGTCATCCGGAGCTGGCGCAACACCCACGCCTTCCGAATCGGCGACCCCGCGATCCGTCCCGCCTCGCCGGACGACCCCGTCTCCGCAGAGGAGCGCGTCGGCCGGATGGGGAGCCGGCTCACCCGCGACGGCCGAATCGCCCTCGGCCCGCAGCCGCGCTGGTACCGGCACGGGCTGGTGCCGGGACGCGGGTTGACCTTCAAGGGGCAAGTCATCGCGCAAGGGCAGACGGAGGGCGCCCTGGCGCGGGTGGTGTTCTGCGACGCCCTCGGGAACCCGCTTCCGACCCCCTACCCCGAGACCCTGGCGACCCTGGCGATCCCCGCCTTCATCGACATCCCGGTGCATCGCGAGGCCTATCGCTTCACCCTGAAGGTGGTGCCACCCCCGCGGGCTGCGACGCTCGAGATCGGTTTCGCGACCTGGGAGGCCGACGCTTCGCTCGCCCTGACCTGCGCACCCGACATGCTCCTGGACGACGACCTGCGCCTGGAGAACCTGGTGGACGATGCGGATCCGGGGGCCGAAGCCTTTCTGCCGGTTCTGATCGACCGCATCGGCGGCGCGTCGGCGACGGAGGGCGCCTCCGCGGCCTCGATCCGCTCCTACCTCGACCCCGCCCGGCTCGCGCAGGCGCCCGCGCCCCTGCGGAGCTTCACGGCGCTGAGGGACGGCCCGGACGCGTGCAATTGGGCGGGAGACGTCCTTCGCCTGAGCCGTCGGCCGGCCTGGACGCTGTCGGAGATTGTGGACTGGGCCGCCGATCCGTTCCAGTCGCCTGCGTGGCGCCTGTCCTTCCAATCCCTGACCTGGGCCGGTGCCGCGGCCGCAAGCCCCGAGCACGTGGTCCGGGAGCGCGCGATCGCTGTCGCCGTCTCCTGGTCCCGGGCGAATCCCTGGGGGCAGCCGGCGGATACGCTGAGCCTGCATCCGGCCTGCATGGCGATGCGCCTTGAGGCCCTGCTGAGCCTGCTAAGCGCCGCCGCGCGGGACACCGCCGACGCGGATGCGCGCGCCGTCGAGATCCTCGGCGGCGAGGTCGTGCGGCACGCCTTCGCGCTCGCCGAGATCCTCGCCCAGCACACGGTGGCGGGTTCGTTGCTGGAGGTGAAGGTGGCGACCGCCCTCCTGATGGTCTGCCTCGCGCTTCCGGCCCTGCCGATGGCGCGGCACTGGGCTTGCCTCGCGGCGATCGCGCTGCGGAGCGGCTTCGAGGCGCTAATCGACGCGAGCGGCGTGATCGCGGAGCCGTCGTACCATCGCAGCCTCGAGATCCTGACCCTGGCCTCGATCCTCCTGCCCGTCCTGCACGCGCGGCCGGATCTGGCATCGCTGGCAGGCTCCCTCGACCTGCGCCTCGCGAAAGCCTGGACCGGCCTCGTCGCGCTGTTCGAGCCGGACGATACCCTGCCCCCGTTCGGGGACACGCCCGGTCACGATGACCGTGCTGGCTGGATCGAGCGCGTGGCGGCATCCTACCGGCGTCCCTGGATGGCCGGACCGCCGGCCGACCGGGCGGAGCGCCGGGGCGGCCCCCTATCCGTCGAACCCGCGCGATCCGGGACCATCGTCTATCGCCGGTGGTCGGATGGGCCGGACTGGGCGTCCTTCACGGCGGATTTCTCCGAACAGGTCCACCCGCAGGATCACCGGGACTGCACCGCCTTCACCTTCGGCACCGGCGGCCTGCGCTGGATCACGGAGGTCGGCGGATCGCATACCGAGGCGCCCGGCCGGCATCCGGCGGCGGCCCGGGCGCACAACGTGGTCATCCCGGACGGGCGGGAGCCGACCGCGGGTACGGGGGTATCCCGCGCGCCCTTCACCGTGGGCGCCGCGTCCGTGCATCTGATCGACACGAGCGTGCACGGTCCGGATTACCGGCACGTCCGGGCGTTCGCGATCCTGGACGACCTGTCGGGGCTGGCCGTCTTCGATCGCTTCGCCACCGGCGGCGGCCCGCTGTCCCTGGAGGGCTTCCTGCACCTCGATCCCGCAGTCGCGGTCGCCCTCGACGCGTCCGGACGCGTGTTCGGGCTCCGGGGCGACCGGCGGCTGCGCATCGTGCCGCACCTGATCGCCGGTCAACGCGGCCGGATCGCGGTCGGGCGGTCCTGGGCCGGGCCGCAGGCGGCGGTTCAGGGCGTCGTCCCGGCGCCGAGTCAGCAGCCCCCGGCGGGCCCCGTCCTGAGTTACGGCATGACGGGAGGCCGATGCGTCGCAGGCGGTCTCCTGATCGCCGCGTCGGCCGAAAGCTCGAGGCGGCTCGTGCGGATCGTCGAGGACGAGGCCTTCCGGCGCGCTCTCACGGATTGAGGCCAAACGGGTGCGTTCGCGCGCGTCGGGGGAATCGCGCCGTCTGTCCGCCGTCGGCTGCCGGGTTCGTGCCGGGTCCGAAGATAGGCGTCGGCTTTCCGGCGGCGGTGTTGCCCTACGTCCGGATGTCCTTCTTGGTCACAAAATTGAAATTCTCGATCATCACGTCCTTGACGACTTCCGATCCGAGCCGCTCGTTGACTTTGACCTTGATTTCTTCAAGGCGCTTATTGATGTCGTATTTCTTCAGATTGCGGAAATCGAGGTCGCCGTCGCCGTAGATCTGGCGAAACGACTCGTCCATGACGAACGGCGCGGGCGTGACCCCGAGCCCCTTGATCAGGTGGGAATCCGCCGTGAACACGACGGTGGCCATGATGTTACATCATGG
>Ga0255028_100259_pt1 | contig 10726 bp, 8 predicted proteins | sample DRGLUT_MetaT_FD_178168 | JGI IMG/M metagenome (GOLD analysis project Ga0255028, IMG submission 178168) | Metatranscriptome of freshwater microbial communities from Pennsylvania, United States - DR:GLUT (Metagenome Metatranscriptome) | ecosystem: Environmental > Aquatic > Freshwater > Creek...
CGAGGAGTTCCACAAGCTCAAGTACACGACCGAGGCCGTGAAGGCCGCGGTGGAGCTGTCGGCCCGCTACATCAACGACCGCAAGCTGCCCGACAAGGCGATCGACGTGATCGACGAGACCGGCGCCTCGCAGATGCTGGTGCCGGAGGCGCGCCGCAAGCGCACCATCGGCATCAAGGAGATCGAGGCGACCATCGCCACGATGGCCCGGATCCCGCCGAAGACCGTCTCGAAGGACGACGCGGTGGTGCTTCAGCACCTGACCGAGAACCTGAAGCGCGTGGTCTACGGCCAGCCGAACGCGATCGAGGCCCTGACCTCGGCGATCAAGCTGGCGCGCGCCGGCCTGCGCGACCCGGACAAGCCGATCGGCTCGTACCTGTTCGCCGGCCCGACCGGCGTCGGCAAGACCGAGGCCGCCAAGCAGCTCGCCTCGTCGCTCGGCGTCGAGATGCTGCGCTTCGACATGTCGGAATACATGGAGCGCCACACGGTCAGCCGGCTGATCGGCGCGCCGCCCGGCTACGTGGGCTTCGATCAGGGCGGCCTGCTGACCGACGGGATCGACCAGCACCCGCATTGCGTGCTGCTGCTCGACGAGATCGAGAAGGCGCATCCGGACCTGTTCAACATCCTGCTGCAGGTCATGGACCACGGCAAGCTGACCGACCACAACGGCAAGCAGGTCGATTTCCGAAACGTCATCATCATCATGACGACCAACGCGGGCGCCTCGGACCTGGCGAAGTCGGCCTACGGCTTCACCCAGTCGAAGCGCACGGGCGATGACGTGGAGGCGATCAACAAGCTGTTCGCGCCGGAATTCCGCAACCGTCTCGACGCGATCATCTCGTTCGGCCACCTGCCGAAGGAGGTGGTGGCCAAGGTGGTCGACAAGTTCGTGCTTCAGCTTGAGGCGCAGCTCGCCGACCGCAACGTGACGATCGAGCTGTCGGACGAGGCCCGCGAGTGGCTGGTCGAGCACGGCTACGACGACGCGATGGGTGCCCGTCCGATGGCCCGGCTGATCCAGTCGACCATCAAGACGCCGCTCGCCGACGAGGTGCTGTTCGGCAAGCTGAAGGATGGCGGCGCCGTCCGCGTGGTGGTGCGGAAGCCCGAGGACGACGAGGCCAAGGCCGGCGCCAAGGACAGCCTGGGCTTCGAGTTCCCGGCCGGTCCGGTGACGCCGAAGCCCGAGAAGGACGTGACCAACGTCGCCAAGCGCCACAAGCGCACGAAGCCCCGCACCGCGGCCCGGAAGAAGACGCCGAAGGACAACAAGGGTGGCGGCGGTTCTGGCGGCGTCCGGACCGTGCCGAAGGTGCCACTCGTACGCGCCTAATGGTCCGCTCGGCGGTCGGCGGCCTTCCGGACTAGGAGCCGCCGGTCTATGACCGCCGCGACGCGAATGCGCCGCGGCGAGGAGGCGGCCGATGACTGACAACCTGCACGAGGGCCCCCTCACCTCCGTCTCGCAGCCGGCGCCCCCGAAGAAGCTGACCCGGCGCGAGGAACGCCGCCTTCGCCGCCAGCGGCGTCGGCGGGGCGAGGAGGTGCTCGCCTGGATGCTCGTGCCGCTGATTTGCTTCGGCATCTACTGGGGCATCAACGCGGGCTTCGACTTCTTCGGGACGTCGCCGGGTCAGGTCTGGGACCAACTGATGCAGGTCAAGACGATGATGGAGAAGCGCTCGGGCACGCAGGGCGCACGCGGGTAGCGCGTTCTCCTTTGTCCGGCTGGTTCAGGACGTTTCCGAGCAGAGGCGCCATGAACCCGGGCCAGTCGACACCCACCCGACGCGCGATCATCGCCTCCGCCCTGCTGGCCGCGCCGGCCCTGCGCGCGTCCGCGCGGGGCGGGCCCGTGGTGATCGTCGGCGCCGGTTCGGCGGGTCTTGCGGCCGCGGCCGCGTTGCGGGCGGCAGGCCAGAGCTTCACCCTCGTCGAGGCGCGGGATCGGATCGGCGGCCGCGCCTTCACCGACAGGGCGCTCGGCGCAGACTGCCCCTTCGACGCCGGAGCCGAGTATATCCATTGGGCCGAGCACAACCCGTGGGCGCCCATCGCCCGCGCGGCCGAGGTCCGGTTCGCCCGGGAGGACGGTTGGGCGCGCACCCTCACGATCGACGGGCGCCCCGCGACCGATGCGGAGAAGGCGGCCCGGCGCGCCGGCTTTTCCGGACTCGACGCACTTCTGGAGCCGAAGGGAGGCGATCCGTCCCTGGCCGAGGCCGCCCGGGCCGGTGGCCCGAACGCCGAGCTGGCAGCCGCGGGCTTGAGCCGGCTCTCCCTCGGTGAGGATCCCGAGCGGGTCTCGGCGGTCGATTACGACCGGCTCTGGTCCGGCACCGACCTGTGGGTCGACGGCTACGGCGACCTGGTGGCGCGCCATTTCTCGGATCTGCCGGTCAGCCTCGGCTGCCCCGTCCGCGCGATCGACTGGTCCGGCCGGGAGGTCAGGGTCGAGACGGCCCAAGGCACCCTGTCGGCGGCCGCCGTGATCGTCACGGTGCCTGTGGGCGTGCTGCAATCCGGTGCGCTCCGGCTCAGGCCTGGGCTCCCCGACGGCCCGCTGGCCGCGCTCCAGGGGCTGCGGATGGGCGCCTACACCAAGGTCGGGCTGCGTCTCGACCCCGCCAGGATCGATCCGACGGCGTTCGGCGATGCGGTCTCGATCGCGACCGGCGGTCCGACGCTGTATTTCGAGATGGGCCCGTTCGGCCGGCCTCTGGCGGTGGCCAATCTCGGCGGCGACCTCGCCCGCGACCTGTGCCGCGCCGGCGAGACCGCAGCGGTGGCGCTGGCCACCGAACGCCTCGGCGTCGTTCTGGGCGAGAAGGCCAAGGGTGCCGTGCTGGCGGGGCGGCTCGCCGGCTGGTGGACGGATCCGCACGCCTGCGGATCGTACGCGATCGTCGCGCCCGGGCACGCCGAGGCTCGCGACCGTCTGCGGGAGCCGGTGGGTGGGCGGCTGTTCTTCGCCGGAGAGGCCCTGGCCGGCGGCGGAGCCATGACCGTCGGCGGTGCGACTCTCGACGGCGAGCGCGCCGCCCGCGATGTGCTGAAGGCGCTGGGCGCCTGATCTCAGCCTTCGTCTGCCAATGAGCCGGGGCGTCGCCGCACGGCCCGCTTCAGCCCAGCACCGCTTGGCTCTGAACGGGCGCTACCGTCGCGGCGGCCGGCGCGCGGCGTCGGATCGCCGCGACGGCCAAGGGTTCCGCGCGGCCTCTCAGGGAGTGGGCGCCCAGATCCTCTGCAACAAGATCGGCCGGCAGCGGCCCGAGCCGGCGGAGAAGATCGGCCGATACCAGCACGTGGACGCCGAGCGTCTTGGACAGCGTTTCCAGCCGCGCGGTGGTGTTCACCACATCGCCGAAATACGCGATCTTGTGCCGCTCCAGACCGATCTCGGCGGTGACCACCGGGCCGCAATGGAGGGCCGCGCGGAACTCCGGCACCTGCCCGAAACGGCTCCGCCACGCCTCCGATTCGGCGGCGAGGCGCGCGGCGAAATCGAAGACGCAGCGGAGGCACGCGGCGTCGCGGGTGCCCCGCTCCATCGTCCAGGTCACCAGCGCGAGGTCGCCGATGTAATCGTCGATGGAGCCGCGCGTCTGGGAGACCGGCAGCGCCAGCGCGTTGAACACCTGCCCGAGATAGGCCTGGGCCTCGCGGTCACCGTAGCGGTCCGCGAAGCGCGTCGAGCCGCTCACGTCGAGGAACAGGAAGATCCGTTCCTCGCTGATCGGGCGATGGTACCGGCCGATCAGCAGGTTGGCGAACACGCCCGGCCCGATCAGGTCGCGGACCCGGAACACGAACACCACGAGCACCGAGATGCAGAGCGCGTAGAGCAGGCCCGTGTCGGTCATCAGCATCGCGTTGCGCTCGCTGTACATGAACCGGAACAGGCGGTTCAGCACGGTACTGGCGACGGCGTTGCCGACGACGATCGTCGCGACATAGAGCGCCACCGTGGCGAGCAGGAACAGCGGCGTTGCGAGACTCCGGACGCGCTCGCGCAGCGCCGGGGCCAGGAGCCGCCGTTCGTAGAGCATGATCGGCGTGCCGATGATCGCGCCGCGGATCGCCGCGCCGGTCAGCGGTCCGACCTCGAAGATCAGCCCGTAGACCAGGCCGGCCAGAGCACCGAGGGCCGGCGCCACCACGTAGAACCAGGGCGGTCTGAAACGCACCGGCGCCTCCTGCGTGGTTCCGGTCGCCAGCGGACCCTCAATCCAGCCGGAGCGCGTGGACCGAGAACAGTCCCTCCGGATCGGTCCAGACCTTGAGCCAAGTCCAGCCGGCCCGCTCGGCCAGGGCCCGGAAGGTCGCGACCGTGTATTTGTAGCTGCTCTCGGTGTGGATCGTCTCGCCTTCCGCGAACGCGAAGGTGTCGGAACCGACACGCACGGTTTGCGCGTCCCGGGAAACGAGATGCATTTCGATCCGTGATGCCGATGCGTTGAACACGGCGCGATGGGCGAAGGCGTCGAGGTCGAAGCGGCCGGCCAGCTCCCGGTTGATCCGGCTCAGGAGATTGAGGTTGAAGGCGGCCGTGACGCCGGCGGCATCGTCATAGGCACGCTCCAGCGTCGCAATGTCCTTCACGAGATCGACGCCCACGATCATGTGGGCGCCCTGCCCCAGGATCCGCCCGAACCGGCGCAGCAGGCCCTCGGCCTCTGCGGGCTCGAAGTTGCCGATGGTCGAGCCTGGGAAGAAGCCTGCCCGCGGCAGGCCGTCGAGGCTCTGGGGCAGGTCGAAGTCGCGGGTGAAGTCGGCAACCACCGGCTCGACCCGGAGCTGCGGCAGGTCCGCCTTGAGGGCCTCGGCCTGGGATTGCAGGAACGCACCGGAGACGTCGACCGGCACGTAGGCGGCCAGCGTCTCGAGATGCTCGAGGAGACGGCGAAGCTTCACGGTCGAGCCGCTGCCGAACTCCACCAGGGCGGCGTGCGTCGGCAACAACGTCGCAATCTCCGGCCCGCTCCGGTCGAGAATGCCGATCTCCGTGCGGGTTGGGTAATATTCCGGAAGCCGCGTAATCGCCTCGAACAGGTCCGAGCCCGCAGCGTCGTAGAAGTATTTTGGCGACAACGCCTTCTGGGGTTGGGACAGGCCCGCCCGGACGTCGTCGAGGAAGGCCAGCGCGGCCGTTTCCGGCGCGGCTGTGTCGAGGGCGACCGGTGCCGCGTCGGGGAAGGTGGGCTTGATGGTCAAGGGTGCCTCCGGGGCGCGTCAGGCGGCGTCCGCGAGGCGCAGGCCGGTGAATTGCCAGCGCTGGTGCGGATAGAAGAAGTTGCGGTAGGGCAGACGGGCATGGCCGTCGGGCGTGGCGACGGACGAGCCGCGCAGCACGAACTGGTTGGCCATGAACTTGCCGTTGTACTCGCCGAGCGCCCCCGGCAGCGGCCGGTAGCCCGGATAAGGGAGGTAGGCGCTGCGGGTCCATTGCCAGACGAGGCCGAACGCGTCCGGCAGCAGGCCGTCCCGGGCCGCGACCTCCCACTCGAACTCGGTCGGCAGGAACCGGCCCGCCCAGCGGGCATAGGCGTCGGCCTCATAGTAGCTGATGTGGGTGACGGGCGCGTCGAGCGCCACCGGGCGCAGGCCGCCGAGGGTCATGGTGGCCCAGCCGTCCCCGTTCCGGCGCCAGTAGCCCGGGGCCTCCCACCCCTCGGCCGGACCGGCATACCAGCCATCCGAGAGCCACAGCTCGGGCTTGGCGTAGCCGCCATCCTCCATGAAGGCGAGCCACTGGCGATTCGTCACGAGCGCCCGGTCGATCCGGCCGGCCACGATCAGCGTCTCGTGGCGGGGCGATTCGTTGTCGAACGAGAACCCCTCCCCCTCATGCCCGATCCAGGCGATGCTCCGGTCGAGATGCGCTTGGCCGGGCTGTGCCGCAGCATCGGTGAACCGCCAGGCCGGATCGTAGGCGGGGCTCAGCGGGTTCTGCGCGAAGGCGTGCAGGATGTCGGTGAGCAGGAGCTCCTGGTGCTGCTGCTCATGGAAGAGGCCGATCTCCAGGATCGGCAGCACCGCCTCCAGAGCGCGCTCGGAGGCCCGCCCGAGCAGGCTCTCCACGGCCCGATCGACATGCGCCCGGTAGGCGCTCACCTCGGCCATGGTCGGGCGCGTGATCAGGCCCCGCTCGATGCGCGGCTGACGCGGGCCGGCAGCCACGTAGTACGAGTTGAACAGGTAGTGCAGCCGTTCATCGAAGATCGCGTAACCCGGCAGGTGCTCGCGGAGCAGGAATTGCTCGAAGAACCACGTGACATGCGCGCGATGCCACTTGGTCGGGCTGGCATCCGCCATCGACTGGACCTGCTGGTCCTCCGCGGAAAGCGGCTTGGCGCGGCGCTCGGTCTCGCGCCGCACGTGGCGGAACGCGGCGATCCAGCTGGCCCGGTCGATCGGGCGGGCGGTGATGAACGGCGGCGGGAAGGCTGGTGCCCCCTGCTCGCGCGTCTCCTCCGGGCGCAGTGCGGCCGTGGCTGCCATGACGATTGTCCCCCGTTCCGGGCACGACGCGGAACCATTTCCTCGATTCCGAGCCAGCGCGCAGAAGATATGTCCCAGCCGTGGTCAGACAACCTCTGCAGGCCGGGAAGCCCGGCGGGCGTGGTCCCGCACGTCTTCGCTCCCCGGAGGCCGAAGTTAACGGGAACAGTTGGGGATCGCGGGTCTTTCTCTCGCCGCAGTGAGGGCCCTTTAACCCTCGCCGCCGAGATTTTAGGACGCTCGTCGAGGAGTCCAGGGTTCTCATGCGGATCGATCTGATGGCTGGAGCCAGCCTGTCCGCCGCCGCGCTGCACGTCGCCTCCGAGCCGACCATCCTGGTCTTCGATTCCGGCCTCGGTGGATTGACCGTCCTCGACGCGGTGCGCCGCGCCCGGCCGGATGCCCGTTACGTCTATGTCGGCGACGACGCGGCCTTCCCATACGGCCGGCTCGGCGAGCCGGCCCTCGTCGCCCGCGTCCTCGCGGTGATGGAGCGCCTCGTCGCGATCCACCGGCCAGACCTCGTGGTCATTGCCTGCAACACCGCCTCGACGCTGGTCCTTCCGGCCCTGCGCCAACGCTTCACGACGCCCTTCGTGGGTGTGGTTCCGCCGATCAAGCCGGCCGCCGAGGCGACGCGCTCGCGTCTGGTCTCCCTGCTTGCGACGCCCGGAACGGTAATTCGCTCCTACACCCGCGACCTGATCGCAACCTATGCCGGATCCTGCACGGTCACCCTCGTCGGCTCGCAGAACCTTGCGGGTTACGCGGAGGCGGAACTCGCCGGTGCTCCGGTGGACGATGCCGCACTCGCGGCCGAGATCGCGCCCTGCTTCAAGATTGAGCCGGACGGGCGGCAAACGGACGTGGTCTGTCTCGCCTGCACGCACTACCCCCTGCTGCTGCCGCGCCTCGAGGCGCTCGCGCCCTGGCCGGTCACGTGGATCGATCCAGCTCCCGCCATCGCGCGGCGCGTCGTGCAACTGATCGGGCCTCTGCCCCGCGCCGCGGACCGGTACGGGGCTGCGATCGGCGCCTTCACGGCTGGCACCTGTCTGAATGCCTCTCTGCGCGCGGCACTGGCGGCGCGTGGGATCGGCGAGGTGGGGATCGAGGCGATTCCCCTGCCGATGCAATAGGCGGCAAACCTGAGCCATCGCGCTGACGAGTGCGTGAGGACTGTATTGAGCGCTTGCCAAGTCGGCAGGTGCAGTTTCTGATTGTGGCGATTCGAGAGGCTGTGCTGATTTCGGGAGAGGCCGATGTCGCTGAGAGCTTCGGTGCTTGCGGCTGTCTTGATCCTTGGGGCGGGGCCGACCGCACCGGCTCTGGCCTGCGGCGACGGCGAAGCCCCGACCTCCTGCGACGATCCGAGCCCGAACGGTTTTGCGTCCTGGATGCTCGGCCGCGTGGATCGGGCCTTGCGGTCGGACAGGGTTCGGGCGCTTCAGGATTTCTCCGGCGGGGCCCGCGGGTTTCGCACCGCAGACACGTACGTGTTCTGCATCGGTCCGGACGGCATCATGAGTGCCCATCCCAACCCGATCCTGAGAGGTCACGACGTGCGGGACCTGCACGACAGGACGGGAAACTATTTCATTCGGACGATGATGGAGGCGGCCAAGCCCGGGCAGATCTCGGTGATCCGTTACCTGTTCCCCAAGCCCGGCAGCACCGTGGAGGAGCCGAAGACCACCTACTACACCAAGGCGGGTGACCAGACCTGCGCGGTCGGCGTTTACGACGCCGATATCGCTGCCCCCGCCGTCGCGACCGCTGACGGGCGCGTCGCCCAGCTTCGGCAACGCCTCGACGGCCAGATCCCGAATAGTGCCCGCGCGGATTGGACCGCCTTCCTCGAGGCGCTGAACGCGCAGGGCGATGAACGGGCGACGGTGATCGCCAAGGTGCGGCACGACCTGAACGCCGCGGCGACCGCCCTGGATCAGGCCGGGCCGCGGTCGACGGGCGGCCGTTAGGACCAGCCTGACACTGTCCGCGAACCCGGCCGTGCCGGGCCGGTCACGCCCAGGCGTTTGAGCTCAGTCAGCGTGCGGCGATCGCCACCCGGGCCGGGCTCGGGGACGCATCGGCTTCGGTCGGGACGATCAGGTGAACGAACAGCATCCCGGCCGCGACGATCAGCGCGAGGGCCACGATGCGCCACACTTCGAGGATTGGCTCCTGGGACTGCGTGTTCGTCTCGGTCGGCATGTTTCCGCATCCTGCCTGTTCGAACCCGGATGGGACACCCGGAGAATGAACGCTTGGTAAAGCCGTCCCTGTGATGCGTCCCGCGCGTCTTGCCGCCCAGGCCCGGTGACGGCGGCCAGAGCGGGGGCGAGGAACCACCGTGAGGATCGTGGCCGCCGAGGCCAAAATGACGGCGCGTACGATCCGCATCCGGGGCATCGGGGGCTGGTCCGTTGTGGAGCGGGCAGATGGAACATCTCTCCTCGCCCTCGCGGTGCGGCGCCGCACAGACGGAGCGAGCCGCCTCTCGGGCGCCCGCGTTGCCGGCGGCGACAAAAAAAGCCCGGCACGAGGCCGGGCTCAAGGTCCCATTTTGCACGGAGGTAGTCCATGACGCTGAGGCAAGCTGCCCCGGCACCATGTTCCGATCGCCAGTGGTGATCAGAAGTCGCGCTGGACTCGGAAGCGCACCTGCGAAACCGAGTCCTTCGAGGCTGTCGCGACAGCGAAGGTGCCAGCGTTGATGGCCGCGATGTTCGAATAGGCTGTGGGGCTCTTGTCGAGGTCGATCGCCCGGCCGCTCTTCAGGCCGATCTGCGTGTAGAAGGCTTCGACGCCGATATCGAGATCCTTGACCGGCGACCAGATCACGCTGCCGCCCGCCACGAACTGGTAGGTGTCGCGCAAGGCTTGGCTCAGCTGGAAGAACCGCGTGCCCGGCGTGCCGACGGCGTTTGAGCCGAACGGGTTGCTGCCGGCCAGCCCGCTCACGAGGCCGTAGAGCTGGCCCTGCTGGTAGCGGGCGGCCGCCGAGAAATCCTGCTCGCCGTAGGAGCCGAAGAAGGCCGAGCGCCATTCCGGCGTCCAATAGTGCAGGTAAGACGCCGTGACCGTAAAGCTCTGCGATGTCTGCAGCTGGCCCGTATACGGGTTGACCGTGGCATCCGAGAAGTACTGGGCGAATTTCTGGCCTTGGATGGTCGTGGTGCTCTGCGTGTAGCAGCCGGTATACGCGCAGTAGCCGGTGTACATCTGCGCGCCGTCGCCGTAGGCGCCCTGCAGGTAGAGGGCATCGCCCGGGGCGATGAACGGGGTGTTGATTTTCAGGCCGCCCTGGACCGCCCAGCCGAACACGCTGTTGGTGTGTGCCGGGGCCACGATGGAGCCCGTGCCGGTGGTCGCCGCGGTGGAGATGTTGCCGACGTTCAGCTCGTGGGCCGCGGCCGACAGCTGGGCCGAGCCCCAGGCCTGGTCGAGGCGCGCGACGCCGACGAAGTCGGGCATACGCTCGCGCTCGATCGTATCGATGGCGCTGAAACGTGTCGGGACGCCACCGGTATAGCCGACGAAGACCTGCGTCGGCTGGGTGGTCACGCCGAAGTTCTGCACGCTGCCGGTATTGAGGGTAGCCGAGACGTTCTGCGGCGAGAAGATCGGGGTGCGGCGGAAGACCGGATCTTCGATCGAGATCGTGGCCGACAGGCCGTTGCCGATCGTCGCCGTGTAGGCGAGCAGGTTCGTGGAAAACACGTCCGAGCCGAGGGTCGCGGCGGCGATCTCGAAATCGTGGGCGTAGAAGTCGAAGAACGAGGAGGCGCGACCGGCGGTCAGGCCGGCGAACTGAATGAACGCCTTGTCGACGTTCACGAATTGCTGGTCACGGCCGAACTGATCGGTGCCAATGCCCGGGAAGGCCTGGCCGATACGCTGCTGGGTGCCGGAAGTGCCGACACCGGAATAGCCGGTGCGGGCGCCCGCATCGAGGCGGACGAAGGCGCGGAGCGTGCCGTAGGCGGTCTGGGTGCGGGCATCGAGGTTGATGCGCATCCGGCCCTGGTATCCCGACGTATCGCCGCCGTTGGTGCCGGATTGGCGCGAGTAGCTGGTCTGGTAGCCGCCCTCGAACCGGGCGCGGCCCGAGATGCGCAGGCAGGTGTCGGTGCCGGGGATGTAGAAGAAGCCGGCGCCGTAGGCGGTGCAGACCCGGACGTACTCGATCGGAACCGCCTTCTTGACCGGC
>Ga0255028_100260_pt1 | contig 10704 bp, 16 predicted proteins | sample DRGLUT_MetaT_FD_178168 | JGI IMG/M metagenome (GOLD analysis project Ga0255028, IMG submission 178168) | Metatranscriptome of freshwater microbial communities from Pennsylvania, United States - DR:GLUT (Metagenome Metatranscriptome) | ecosystem: Environmental > Aquatic > Freshwater > Creek...
ATCTTAACTCTAGCTCTGAACGCCTACAGAGTTCGTTGCTGTCGCCGCTGCCTGTGGTAGACTTCCATTCAGGTCGAGACGGGTGTCGCGCGGTCATCGCGGAACCACGGCGACGCGTGGAGCGCGCCGTTGCACGACTATTCCCCGGTCATCAACACGAGCGACGGGCCGAGGGTGCGGTCTCCAACGCCATTCTCGGGCTGGGCGCTCGAACTCACCGTCAGCCTGGATCGTGAGAGCCCTGGCCTGCTCGCGGCGTCGTTCCGGTATGGGCCGGAGCGACGGCAAGCTACGTTCCTGGTGCTCGCGCTCGCCGAAATCCTCGGCTTGGACGCGGTCGCCGAGCACCTCCGGTCCGCAATTGGGATGTCGGAGTTCACGAATTCGTGCTCCGCCACCGTCCTTGCCGAAGCCGTTCGTCGCCTTCGTCGTCCCCGAGATCTGATCCGGGCTATCCTCGCCGGGCCGCCTGTCGGCCTGCTCGGCGCTCTGGCACGCCTCGGCGATGATCCGATCGGCGAGCCACGAACCTACTACGAACTCGCTCGCCTGTTTCTCTCGCGCGATCCTGCCGACCGGCGGCGCGTGAAGGTTCTCGGTCAGATCGGCGGAAATCTGCTCGGCGCCCAGGTCGATATCGTCAGCGCCCTGGATCCGGTGCTTCTTCATCCCGCGCTCGTGGGTTGCCTCACCGAATTACGTCAGGTTCGAGAGCTTCAATCAGCGATGACGTACATCCGGGAGAGATGCTCCGGGGCGACCAACGATGCGATCCGGGCAAGTCTTAAACGGCTCAAGCCGGGCGGGCATCGGGCCGATCTGGTAAAGTTCTGGGCTGCGCGTTTCGATCAGCCTCCTGTCGAACTCGACCTTCGCGGCGACCCGACGCTGATCGCCCTGGACAGCGCCGCGGCGCTCGCCGACGCGGGGAGGCGCTACAAGAATTGCTTGGCCGCAAGGATCAACGAAGCCTTTCTCGGGGCGTTCGCTTACGTGGAGTTCAGATCCGATCGCTGCGGTGAGCCGGGCTTGATCGCCGAACTTCGGCACACCGACCAGGGCTTCGTCCTGGAGGGCCTCTATGCGGCCGACAACCGGCGGGTTCACCCCGAGCGGGCGCGGCTCGCGCGCAAGAAGCTCGCGGCCTGCGGAGTCGCCATCTTGGCGCAGACTCCAGGAGAACGTGAGCCGGTCATCGCCGCGGCGCGGCTGCTCAACGAGCACGCCCTCATTGAGCCGGACAACTACGTGGGCTGGGGCAACGAGATGTTTGAAGTCGCAGAGGGTCTCCAGCAGATCCTGGATGAGGCAGCATAACGTGGTGGCTGCTGGCCCAGCCAACGCGACCCTCACCCGGTTCGAAGTCCACCTTCTGTCGCTGCCGGGCTGGCAGCCGCGCCTCTGGCTCGCGATCACGATCTCGGTCGCGTTGGCGACCTTGCCCCTGGTGATCGCCGGTCCGGTGCTCTGGATCGTATCGATGCAATACGTGATGCTGGCGGAGTCTCTAGGCCGGGTACTTGGTGAACATCGCCGAGCGCAGCGGCAGGCAAACACCGCGCTTAAGAGGAGCACTGCTCTTCTCGCCGAGCGCGACGCCCAGATCGCGGCGCTTGAGGCCGATCTAACGCAGGCTCGCTCGAACTCCGGTGCTCGCCGAGAGACCGACGAGGCGCGCGCCTTTCGGCAGGTCGGTCTTCATCCGCGTGCCCCGGATTTCCTGATCACCGCAGCAAGGCGAGCCTTCCGCGCAGCGCTCCACCCTGATCGGCACCCAAGGCACCGCTCAGAGGCGCACAGCCGCTTCCTGAAGGCCGATGCGGTGTTCGAGCGGATCGCGGAGCTTCGGCGATGACGCTGCTGACGGTCATCATGATGGCCTGTCCATCGCGGCGTGAAACGCGGCAGATCGATTGTCGTCCATCAGGAGCGGAGAAATGGGCTCCGGCATCCCACCACTAATCCCGCCGGTCTCATTTTGATCTCTCCTACACACCCGCAAAGCGCCGCCGCTCCATCCTCTCTCTGATCTCGTTGAGCAGGGCCCGGCCCGAACCCGTGAGAAGCCAGTGACCCTCGTCCTGCCGAACCAATTCGCGATCAGCCAAACAGTGCAACGTTCTGAATTCCATGCGGCTTGAGGGTGCGTGACCGCCCGCGGCTTCGCACCGTAACAGCATCATCCGTTGCTGGATGCTCAGTAGCTCTTGTCCCATGGCATGGCCTCCTACCTCAAACAGGCAGGCTCTTCGATGCTCCGAGGGGTCAAATGGACTGGGCAGGCAATGCTCAAGCACCGGATTAGACGTACTAACCGCTCCCGCGACGCTGCTGGAGGGAGGGCCGGACATGATCAGCCTTACCGGATCGCGATGACGAGTCCATCTTCGGGTGCTTCGTAGCCGTCTGGCTGACGATCAAGCATGTCCGGGCTCATGTGCGTCAGGAGCACGCGTCGTGGCGCGATCTCTGACAGGTGCTGCCGCAAGGTCGCCCAATCGAGGTGATAGCGGACGGATCGTTCTGCGGTGTAGCCCTCCGCGATCAGAAGATCGGCACCGTGGGCAGCATCAATGAGAGCGTGCACCCACTCCGTGTCACCCGTGTAGCAGAGCGTCCGGCCCGCACAGGTGACCCGCAGGGCGAATGACGGCGCGCCCGAGGGATGCCGAACAGGGAAGGGGGTCACCTCGACGCCGTTCACGACGAGCGCGACCTCTGGCTGAAGCTCGACCAGTTCAAGGGCGAAGCGTCTCTCGACGTTGCTCGATCCCGGAAACATCGCCTCCATCAGCGCGGGCAGCCGCTGGCGCAGACCGGGCGGACCAACGATGGTCAGGGGCGCCGTTCGGCGGCTGACGAGTTGCGCGTCGAGGATGAGGAACGGCAAGCCGCCGAAGTGGTCGCCGTGGAGATGCGTCAGGAAGACCGTCTCGACCGCGTTGGGATCGACGCCGAAACGGCGCATCGCGATCAGGGCTGTGCTGCCGCAGTCGATGAGGAAGCGCGTTCCAGCCGTCGTGACGTAGAAGCAGGTCTGGAGTCGCCCTCCGGAGCCGAACGCATCACCGCAGCCGAGAACCTTGATCTCCATGGTCTCGCTCATCCCCAGCGCTGGCCCAGTGGGACCTCCGAGAGCGGCTCAAACATCGCGCCTTCATCAATTAAGATGTCGGAGTCGAGGTTTATACGGGTTTGAGCGCCCGCTGCATGAGAACGGTATCGACCCACCGTTCGTGCTTGAACCCGACGTTCCGGAGCGTACCGACCATCTCGAAGCCCAAGCGACGATGCAGAACGATCGAACCTGCGTTGGCGCTGTCGCCGATTGCCGCCACCATCTGACGCCAGGGGCCCTGTTCACATCGGGTGATCAGCGCAGTCAATAGCGCTGATCCGACGCCGGATCGGTGCTGGGCGTGCGCCACGTACACCGAGTTCTCGATCGTGTGGCGATAGGCCGGGCGAGGCCGATAGGCGGTCGCGTAGGCGTAGCCGACGATCTCATGGCCCCAAGCAGCTACGAGGTAGGGCAGGCCCGCGGTCTGAACGGCCCCGAGGCGCCTCTCCATCTCGTCAGGTGTGGGCGGCACCTCCTCGAAAGTCGCCAGCCCGTGCAAGACGTAGGGCGTGTAGATGCGCAACACGTCACCCATGTCGGCAGCGCGCGCATCCCGTACCATAATCGAGGTGTGTTCCAGGTCAGTCATCCGCAGGTCGCGCGCTCACACCAGCAGCATCTCACCGGGCTTGAGGCCGAGCCGCTTGGCGAGGTCGCGCGACAGGGCGCCGACGACCTCAACCTCCATGGCATCCGTCGCCATCGCGCGGACCTGGGTCAAGGCCGTCTCAGCCGTCGCGGCCAAGACGGCGTAGACGCGCACAGTCTCACGCTTCTGGTGCACGGCGATCAGGTACGCTGTGCGCTTGCCCTTCTTCCTGGACGAACCTGTGTCAGCCCCAACCAGTGTCAGCTTCGGCATCAATCGTCGTCATCGTCGGGCTTCTCCTTGGTGATGGCGCCGGTCCTGGGATCGACGTGGAACTCCATCTTCACGCCGTTCTTCAGACCCTCGCCTTCCCAGTGCCCATCGTCGGCCTTCACCTTCGATACCGAGGTGTCACCCGCCTCCTGGAGCTTCTGCCTGACCTGTTCGACGGACATCCAGTCCGGGCCGGGCACGTCCCGCTTCGCCAACGCGGGTCCGGCGCAGCCAAGCACCAGAGCCAGCACGAGGGGTATGAGCGCCGTCGATTTCATTAGCCGCCTCCATTTCCGTTTGTGTCGGACAACGGGCGGCCTGTGGAGCGGTTGCGCGGCGAACGCTGGGGATGACGGCTAAAGCTGGCCTTGGACGTTCTCGACGCTGACGACGCCAGGGCGGCTTCTTAGCGCACGGGCGATCTCCGCAACCGCCTCGCGCGAGAGGCGCGCGAACGAGATCAGGATCTCATCTTGGTCCGGGTCAGCCGCTCGCTGGACAACGAACTGGCGGATGCGCGACGCACGATCTCCGGCGATCTCGCGCACCGTGTCGAAGGTAACCTGTCCCGCATCGGCCAGGACGCGCAGGGGCTGAACCTGGAGCCGGTCGTGGTAGCGCTCCTGGAGCGGCTTCAGCCCGGCCAGGATCGCCAGCAGGATGAGCGTGGTGGCGATCCCGGCAACGTAGAGACCACTGCCGATCGCAAGGCCGATCGCCGCCACCGCCCAGAGGCTTGCCGCTGTAGTGAGGCCCTTCACGACCTCTCCGCGCAGCAGGATCGTGCCCGCGCCGAGAAAGCCGATGCCGGAGACGACCTGGGCGGCGATCCGCGAGGGATCGAGCACTACGTTCTTGGTGCCGAGCACGTCGCTGAAGCCGAAAGCTGAGACGATGATGATCAGGCAGGCACCGACACCCACGAGCATGTGAGTGCGCAGTCCCGCCGCCCAGAGCAGGCGCTCGCGCTCGACGCCGATCAGTCCGCTCAGGACGGCGGCCAGTATGAGGCGGGCGATGATCTCAAGGTTGCTCAACATGTACCGGCACCCCAAGCCGTCTAAAAGCTCGCCTATCCAGCGGCGCTCCACAACAGGCTCGTGCCGGAGGCCAGCAGCAGCGCGTCCATGATGTGTCGGAATGTCTCCGGGGCAAGGCGCAGCACGAAGGGCTTGGCGATGAATGCGCCCAGCATCAGCGACGCGCCGACGACGAGCCCTCGCAGCAAGTCCATGACCGGCAGCGCTCCCGAGCCCTGGAACGTCAGCGTCTTGGTCGCATAGATCGCCAGAGAGGCAGCAGCCTCGGTGCCGATGAAGGCGCCCTTGGTCAGGCCATAGCCGATGAACACGGGCACCGACGCGGGCCCTGTGGACGCGACAATGCCGGTCAAGAAGCCGATCGCGGCTCCGGCAACCGCAAGATGAACCAATCGCAGCTTGATGAAGTGCGCCGCCAGCCAGTGTCGTGTGGGGATCATCGCCAACAGGAACGCGCCAATTGCTGCATCGACCGCACGAGGCGGCAGAACGAGCATGGTACGCGCGCCCAGGACGGCGGCTGGGACGCCGGTCGCCGCGTAGGCGGCGCAGGCACGCCAATCGACCTCGCGCCACCAAGCCAGGATGCGCGAGAGGTTGGCCATGATGGCGGCGACCGCCATGATCGGGATCGCTTCCTTAGGCCCATAGACGTAGGCCAGCACCGGCACGAGGATGATCGAGGAGCCGGTGCCGATGATGCCGCTGACGACGCCCGCGATGAGGCCGATGGCGAGGATGACGATCAAGCTCATCGTTCTAAAACGGCCCGTGAATGCGCTTGTCGCTGATCAGTACGCCAGACAAGCCGCGCCCATAGCGATGGCGGCGCAGGATGCGAGGCGGCGCTTGGTGAGCGTCTCCTTCAGGAACACGCGCCCGATGAGAGCGGCGTAGACCACGCTGGTCTCACGCAGCGCCGAGACCACTCCCATCGCGTCGTACTGCATGGCCCAGATAACGATGCCGTAGGCCAGGAGCGAGACAAGGCCGCCTGTAAGTGCCATCACGGTCTGCACCACAGTGTAGGCCGGGGGCCTGCCGCGCATCATGTAAAAGATCGGAGGCATGGTGAGGCTCCAGAGCAGGAACATGCTGTTCGTGTAGGCCGCGCTGCTCCCAGCCAGCCGGACGCCGATGCCATCCACGACGGTGTACGCCCCGATCAGGACGCCCGTGGTGAGGGCAGCGGGTAGGAAGTCGGATCGAAGCCCCTTGCCCTGGAACGCCAGCGAGATGATCCCGGCGGACACCAGCACGATACCAAGGGCGGAGACGATGTTGATGGCCTCGTGGGCGAAGATCATCGCGCCCAGGGCGACCAAAACGGGCGAGGACCCGCGTGAGATTGGGGATGTCTGACCGAGATCGCCGACGCGGTAGGTCCGCACTAGAGACAGGTTGTAGCCGGTGTGGATGACCGCGGAGGCGATCACGTAGGGCCAGCTTGCCGCGTTCGGCCACGGTATGAACACCGCTGCGACCGCCGTGACGCAGGTGACCGCGATCATCATCAGCGTCATCGACCAAAGCCGGTCGTCGCCGCCGCGGAGCACCGCGTTCCAACTGGCATGCAGAACCGCGGCGCACATCACGCAAGCGAGGACGAACGGGCTTATGGAACTCCTGGGAGGTTTCGCTCACAGGATGGCCTTCGTCTACTTGGCTGACAAACGACTTATGCTGATGCTCGTGTGCGAAATTGGACGGTACATCGCAGCCTGCTCTGCATAGCCCGATTGCGACGGCTTGGTTCGTGGTTATCGCGTTGTGCATGGCCGCCGAGATCGGCTCGGCGGCCATGCATCAGGCCACAGGATGAAACAAGCTGCGGGCGTAGTGGCTTCGATCCGGAGGCTCAGAAGCGGCCTGCGATTGTCAGGCGCACGGCCGTAGGCTCTACCGGATGGAAGACACGGTCGATCAGCCCCTCGGCGGGTTCGCCCGGCAGGCGCGAGACATACGCGTAGGTGATCTGGTCGGACTTGCTGTTGGTCAGGTTAAGCACGCCCAGCGAGACGCTCACCCCGTTGGCGAAGTTGTAGCCGATCCGACCGTGAAGCAATGCGGTCGCACGGAGGGCGCGGGGGCTGCGTTGTCTAGGACACGCTGCCGTTTGAGTTCGCGGACTTTACCGCTGCAACCGCTCTTCTCGGTTAGGTCGAGCGCGGGGATGGTGATGAGGCGTCTGATCGGCCGCCGGATCGCTTTCTGCTCCTGGCGGGCTGCGCCGCCCCGCGACAGACGGACATCGTCACCTGGATCTCCATCAACGTGTCGTTCCCATAGTATGGGCCAAAGCTGATGCTGCGCTTAGTCAGGGTCGCTCCGGCTTTTGAGTTCTGGTCGGAGCGCACCTTGGAGGGCTGCTCTCACGATCTCGGCCAAGGTGTCGGCGTCGATCTCGATGGCCACGCGTTCGGCTCGGCCGAACCCCATGAGGCCCGTGATGTAGACGGTGTTCTCCTTCGTGCGCTCGACGGCTTCGATCCGGATGTGGCGCATCTCGCCGCGCTCTCCAACCCGGATCTTCACAAGTGCCTCCCGCGTCCTGTCGGCCGCCGAGGGCCGCGGGCCGCGGGCCGTGGTAGCTGGAAAGAACCGAAGTGCATCATCTAGTGGGCGCGAGGTAAGAGAGCCGTGGCTAACCGCTCGGCCTGAGGGTGCTACGCCAACGGCAAATTTTCGACCACTACCCTACAGCGGGTGAGGCGAGCACCAGAGCGGCGATGAGGATCCCGAAGGCGAGCACGGTGGGCATAGCGGCATCTCTGGTCTCCTGAACCGCTCAACGGCGACGGCGGTTTCCCGAGAATAGGACGCTTATGCCATGCCCCAGATGTTCGACTGGATCTTCTTCGCCATCATGCTCCCGTTCCCGGCATTCCTGGTCTGGGACTGATACGGCCACCGCGACACGTCCAAACACGTGCAGCAACTCTGACTCATCTCGCTGCGTGCCGACATGAAAAACCCCGCCGGGCGAAGGCCGGGCGGGGCGATCTATTCGCGGCGCAACAATAAGATGAGGCTCAGGCAGCGATCTTCGCCACAGCGGCGTAATTCTCGTTGCTGGCCAGGAGCCCACCAGCCGTCACAGGGGCACTGCTCTTCGCGCTCAGACGGTCGGCCACGAAAGGCACCAGCGTGACGTTGGCGGCAACGGCAACGACAAGTGCGGCGAGAGCCAGGGCGATCATGGTGGGCAATCCGTGTTGGCGTTTGCGGTGCAACATACATGGCAGCGCACACGCCACTCTGGTATACCAAGTGCCATATGCCAGATCTGCGATATATGCATGGCCCTCGTCATACCGAGCAGGAGGTCAGCGCTGAGTGCATTATGATGCCTCGAATATTCTCGGCGTGTGTTATGTTGCAGCTATGTCGAAGCGCATCTCACACCCGTTTTCCATCTCCATCCGGACACGTCCTTGGATGCGAGGGCACTTTCACTGGGCCATTCGGCGAGGCGGGTATGTTATCCGGGAAGGCTCAGGCACATACCCCACCTTCGAGGAAGCCCGTCTTGAGGGGAAGAACGCGCTTGACGGGTTGATCGAGGGATGGGCGCGCCAAGCGGCGTAGATACTCGTCCTCTGGCCGCAATGTCGGAGTTGGGTAAGGGCGCAACTCGATTGGCATCCACACAACATCAACCTCAAGCCCCTCGGTAGCGGCGTGGATGACGCGCTCCCCCAAGAAGCAGTACGGGCAGACGAAGTCGATCCACACGCGAATGGTCGCTCGGGAGGCTGTCTTTGCGGCGGTGCTGGCGTCCGGGCTCATAGCCTTCGATCCACATCCTCGCGAGACGGAAAACGTTGTCCCCGGAACAAGATGGAACCCCGCTTCTCGGATCTTTTAGGCCGCAAGCTCGGGCGGCTTGATGCTGGCAATCGGAACGAGGATGGCATGATTAAAATTAGCCAACTCTTCGGCGGCCTGGATGCGCCGCGTCACAGCCCCAAAATGAGTGGCGCATGTTCCAGAGCCGCGATGCCAGCGACGTTCATCGTGAGCCTTCCGCTACGGCGAGTGGGCTGCGCTCAACAGGCTCGACAAACGCTGACCGGAGCACGATCGCGGCAGCCTGGAACGAGAGGATGACGCCGATCAGGTCGAGGGCATAGCCCGGCCAGCGCAGGCTCGTGGCGTGCCCGGTCAGGTCGCAGGCGCTCGTGAGGACGGCGGCCAGCAGGTCGTTGCGGGCATTCAGCCACGACGCCGTCACGAGCGGATCAGCGGCGCGCTGGAACCGGAACAGCACTGCGGCTGCGAGCCCAGGAGCGGCGAGCGCGAAGGCGTCAGACAGCAGCGTCTCGGCCGCGGTTGTCTCTTCGGAATGGCCGAGGTTAGACCATAGGTCGGCGACGGTATCGATGCCTGAACCTGCCAGAAGGGCTCCGACAAGGAGCGTGGAAATCCTCTCGGCCCACGTCCCGCGCCCGAAGCGAAGGGCAGCGATCACATAAAGGGCGATGTCCCAGCCGAAGCCGCGCGCGTCCTTCAGCATGTCCGGAGCGCCGAGAGCTTGGGCGCAGGCGGCTTGGACGAGCGCGATCACGAACACACCGGCAGCGATGAACCAGATCCGGCGCGTGTAGGACTCGATCGGCAGCATCTCGGTCCTCCGCTTATGAGAGCCTCTGCATTGGCGCGACAATCGGGCGATGGTGGGACCCCTTAGTTGCCCGATCATGTCCGCAAGTTCGTATTTGCGAGACACGGACCGCCGACGCCTTAAGACCCAGAGGCAGACGCGAGCGCACGCCCAGGGCCGATACAAAGGCCGGGTCGAGGACGTGGCACGCAACGCTGGGATCGCGAAGATACTGAAGGCTGGGATCTCCTGGTCCTCGATCACCGCCGCAACGGGGGCGCCCCAAGCGACGGGCGCCAAGCGGCAGCGAATGACCAAACAGGATCTTGATGCGGTGGCCTGACCATTCCAGTGGAAGGTCGGAGTCGTATGAGAAGGAGACCAAAGCGACATGTCCGCTCGTGCTGAAAGAGACGCTTTGATCGGGGTCGGACTCGCGTTCACCGCAGGGTTCGTGGATGCTGCTACCTTCATCGCGTTGACCGGCCTCTTCACCGCGCATGTGACGGGCAACTTCGTGTTGATCGGCGCCGAGTTGGTCTCAACGTCGAGCGGCGTCCTCGCCAAGCTGCTCGCCTTGCCGGTGTTCGTTCTTGCCGTCGCACTGACGCGCCTGATTGCCCTCGGCCTGGAGCGAGGCGGCTCGGCCCCCTTACAGCCGTTACTTGCGATCGAGGCGGCGGTTCTGAGTGCCTTCGCGTTGGCGGGCGTCGTCCTGGCGCCACTCGGCTCACCGGACGGCGCCAAGGCGATCAGCGTTGGAATGCTGGGCGTCGCGGCGATGGGCATTCAGAACGGGATCGGCCGTGTAGTGATCGGGCATCTGGCCGCAACGACCGTGATGACGGTGAACGTCTCACAGGCCGTGATCGATCTGACCGACCGCTTCTGCGGAGTGGGGGATCAAACGCAGATCGGCGCTCGATTGCGGCGGACGCTTCCGGCCGTGCTGGCTTTTGCGATAGGCGCCCTAGCCGGAGCGTTCGCAGTCGCCGCGATGTCCTTCTGGTGCATGCTCGTGCCAGCCTTCATCCTGATCGGACTGATGATCATCTCCGGTCGAACTCTTAGATCGTGA
>Ga0255028_100261_pt1 | contig 10691 bp, 6 predicted proteins | sample DRGLUT_MetaT_FD_178168 | JGI IMG/M metagenome (GOLD analysis project Ga0255028, IMG submission 178168) | Metatranscriptome of freshwater microbial communities from Pennsylvania, United States - DR:GLUT (Metagenome Metatranscriptome) | ecosystem: Environmental > Aquatic > Freshwater > Creek...
CCATTCGAGCACCGAGAGCCACCACGGGTTGTCGGAGCCGCCGACGCCCATGTGGTTCGGGACGATGTCCAGCAGCAGCTTCAGCCCGTGCCCGTGCAGGGTCTCGGAGAGCCTGATGAAGTCGGCCTCGCCGCCGAGCTCCGGGTTGATCGCGCCGTGATCGACGATGTCGTAGCCGTGGGTCGAGCCGGGCCGCGCCTTCTGGAGCGGCGAGGCGTAGACGTGGCTGATCCCGAGCTTCTTCAGATACGGGACGATCCGTTCTGCATCCGCGAAGGTGAAGTCCTTATGGAATTGCAGCCGGTAGGTCGATTGCGGCGGGGGGGCCGCCAGCCGGGCGGAACCCGAGCGCGGGCCCCGCGCCTCGGCCGACAGGGAAGCCGCCAGCTTGGCCAGCGGGCCGCCCGGCGCAGCGATGGCGACGAGGTCCCGGTCGAGCTTGCGCCGCCAGTTCGGGTAGCCCTCGGTGGAGCCCGGAACGTTGGCCTGGGCGAGCTCGGAGACCACGTCCTCGTACTGCACGGCGGTCAGCATCGAGGGCGCGCGGGCGAGGTAGCGGGCGGCGGCCTCGAACGGGGCGGCCTCGGGGGGCTCGGCCGACGGCAGCAGCTGCTCGGCGGCGAGCGCCTCGGTGAGGCGGCGGCGCTCGACCACCCGCTCGTTGCGCTCGGCCTCGGCGCGATCCTGATCGTACAGGCCCAGCGACTGGCGGGTGTCGGTGTCGACCCCGCGCCACCAGCCGACGAAGGTCGGCAGGTCGTGGGTGGTGATCGCGGTGAGCGCGTCGCGCGGATAGGCGGAGGGGGCCTTGAACCGGCCGTCGCCTTCCCGCTCGAAGGCCAGGATCCGGTAGCTGAGCACGCCGGCCCGCATCAGGGCGTCGGAAAACCCCTCGGGGGCGGTGCCGAGATCCTCGGCGATGACCAGGCACTTGTTGCGGTGGCTCTCCAGCCGCAGCACCGCCAGCATCGGCTCGAACGGCATCGCCACGTAGGCGCCGGCATGGGCGCCGGCCCCCAGCGGGATCAGGAACAACCGGGCGAGCTGGAAGGCGTGGTCGATCCGGATCGCGCCGGCATGGCGCATGTTGGCCTGGACCAGGGCGCGGAAGGCGGCGAGGCCGTCGCGCTCCATCGCCAGCGGGTCGAAGGCCGGCAGGCCCCAGTTCTGGCCCTTGGGGGCGAGCAGGTCCGGGGGCGCGCCGATCGAGACCCGGTCGGCGAAGCGCTCGGGATGCGACCAGATCTCGGAGCCGCCCCGGTCGGCGCCCACCGCGAGGTCGCGGTAGAGCCCGACCCGCATGCCCGCCGTGAGCGCGGCCGCGGAGGCCGCGGCGAGCTGGCGGTCGGCGAGGTGTTGCAGCCAGGCGTGGTAGGCGACCGCCTCGGCGTTCCCGGCCGCGAAGGCCACGACCGCCTCGGTGCCGGCGCGGCGGTATTCCTCCGGCCAGTCGCCGAGCCAATGGGCGCCCTGCTGCCGGAAATGCTCGGACAGGGCCTCGAACATGGCGTGGGCGGCCAGATCCGGGCCGCCCTCCTGGCGGAAGCGCTCGAAGTCCGCGTCGGTGCCGGCCCGGGCCGGGGAATCCAGCCAGAGGGCGCGCAGCACCGGGTCGAGCACGTCGGCCACGCCCTGGTGATCGACGAGGGCCGCCTCGCGGAGCGCCGTGATCGCGTCGGCGCGCTCGGCGAGCAGCGCCTCGGCCCGGGAGCCGGCCAGCCCCGGCAGGCTGCGGGGCGCGATGAACAGGGTCTCGAGGAACAGCCGTGAGGACGGCGAGTAGGGCGAGATCTTGGTCCGGTCGGAGCCGAACAGGGCGTGGACCGGGCTGAGGCCCAGGAACGCCGCCCCGCGCAGGGCCGCCTCGCGGGCGGCCTCCCCGGCATCCGCGTAGGTGCCGATGCCGATATTGCCGGCCGAGCGCAGGCCGTAGAGCTGCGCGGCCAGGCCCCAGTCGGAGGCGCCCTCCTCCGTGTAGGGCCGCGGCCGCCAGCAGCGCTGGGGCGCGGCGATCACCCAGGATTCGGCCCGGATCCGGCCGGCCTGCACGGTGAGGCGATGGTAGCCCGGGGTCAGCGGCGGCAGCTCGAAGCCCGCACCTTGGCCGGGCTCGGCCCCCTGCAGGTTGGCCCGGCCCTCGCGCGCCGCGCCGCGCTCGTCCACGAGACGCCAGACCAGGGTGTGCGGGGCGCCGTCCTGGACGCGCACCGGCACCCGGGCGGTGCGCCGGGCCTCCACCGGCAGCAGCGGCGGGACGAGGCCGCAGCGCAGGGCCTCGACCTGGGCGAGGCTCTCGGCCACGCCCGCCTCGTCCGCGACCGCGAAGCCGAGCGCCGCCAGCAGGCCGCGCCGGACCTCCAGGGAGGTCTCGACCGGCTGGCCGAAGGCGTCGGTGTAGCCGGCGGCGACGCCGACGAGGTCGGCGAGTCTTTCCAGGGGGCTCACGAGCGGGGCTCCGTCAGGAACAGGCCGGTCCAGGACGGCAGGTCCCGTCCGGTCCGATCGGGGGCGTTGGTCCAGACCACCCGGGCGCCGCCCGGATCCACCGCGAAGGCCGCGTCCCCGAGATTGGCGACGAACCGCAGGGTGCCGGCGCCGAACCGCCAGGTGCAATCGACCACATCGGCCCGCGGCAGGGTCGCGGCGGCGCCGTGGTAGCCGGACTTGGCCAGCGGCACCACGACGTCCCGGCGCAGGCCGAGGAGCCGCGTGGTCTCGGCCAGCACCTCCCGGTGCGGCGAGCGCTCCCGCTCAGCCCAGTCGAGTTTCGAGGCCTCGAACGTCTCGCGCTCCGTGGGATCCGGGATCTTCGAGGTGTCGTCTGCAAAGGCGGCAAAGCTCTTGAATTCCCGGCGACGGCCGTCGCGCACGGCCGCGTTCAGGTCCCCGTCCGGCGCGAAGTCGACGAAGAACAGGAACGGCGTCGAGGCCGACCATTCCTCGCCCATCCAGAGCATCGGGATCTGCGGCGCCAGCAGGAAACCGGCCCGGGCGAGGTCGAGCTTTTTCGGGTCCGCCAGATGGCTCAGCCGCTCGCCGAGCGCCCGGTTGCCGACCTGATCGTGGTTCTGCAGGAAGGTCACGAAGGCCGTAGGCGGCAGGTGCCCCGAGGGCTCGCCGCGCGGATGGTTGTCGAGGGTGGCGAACGGCTCGCCCTGATACGCAAAACCCTCCGCCAGGCAGCGGGCCAGGCGCGCGACGGGTTTGTCGGCAAAGCTTTGATAATAGCCGGCTTCCTCGCCGGTGAGCAGCACGTGCCAGCAATGGTGCAGGTCGTCGGCCCATTGCGCGTCGTGCATCTTCGGCCGGCCGGCGGCGTCGCGCTCCAGCCAGCGGGCCTGGTTGGCCTCGTTCTCCAGCATCAGGTGGATCTGCCGGTCCGGAAAGGTCTTTCGGACCGTCTCGCCGAGCTCGGCCAAAAAATGGCGCGGCGAATCGTCGAGGATGGCGTGGACGGCGTCGAAGCGCAGGCCGTCGAAATGGTATTCCTCCAGCCAGTACAGCGTGTTCTGGATGAAGAACTGCCGCACGGTGGCGCCGCTCTCCTTGCCGTCGAAATTGATGCCCGCGCCCCACGGCGTCTGGTGGCGCTCGGTGAAGAAGGTCTTGGCGTAGGCGTGCAGGTAATTCCCGGCCGGCCCGAAATGGTTGTAGACCGCGTCGAGATAGACCATCAGCCCGAGCCCGTGGGCGGCGTCGATCAGGCGCTTGAGGTCGTCCGGCTGGCCATAGGCGCCGTCGGGGGCGAAGGGCAGCACCCCGTCATAGCCCCAGTTGCGCGACCCCTTGAAGTCGGCGAGCGGCAGCAGCTCGATCGCGGTGACGCCGAGCGCCTTGAGGTCGGGCAGGCGCGCCTGCAGACCGGCATAGGTGCCCTCGGGCGTGGCGGTGCCGACATGGCACTCGTAGATCACCGCCTCCTCGAACGGGCGCCCGGTCCAGGCCTCGTCCGACCACGCGAAGGCGCGCGGATCGACCACGGCGCTGAGGCCCGCGACATCGTCCGGCTGAAACCGCGAGGCGGGGTCCGGCACCACGAGGTCGCCGTCGATGCGGAAGCCGTAGCGGGCGCCCGGCTTCACCCCGGGCAGGGCGGTGCGGCGCCAGCCGCCGCCGGATTCGGGCAGGGGATGGTCGACGCCGTCGACGACGAGCTCGACGCGACTGGCGGTCGGCGCCCAGAGGGCGAAGCGCACGCCGCCCTCGACCATCTCGGCCCCGAAATCCATGCTGTGGGCGCGCCGCATCGGGCCACAATCCTCGTCGTTGGCCGTGCGCCCCGGAGGACAAGCGCGGCAGGGTCCATTGTCGTGGGAGAAGGCCCCGGGTTCGATCCGGTTCCCGCAGCGCAGCCATGGCGGCGTGATGAGACGTCAAGCGTGCGAAAAATGGCGCGGGGGCGGGGCGATCGGCGGGCGGAGCCCGTTGGAACCGCTCGTCCCTGCCTCGACCTCAAGACGAGGGGAGCGGTTGGGATATCCGTCGGGGTTGCGCGCCCTCCCCGTCATCGCGAGCGCAGCGAAGCAACCCAGGGATCCGCCACGTTCGGGAAGCGCGTGCTGCCCTGGGTTGCTTCGCTGTGCTCGCAATGACGGTCTGTTTCCGATGCGAACCGGCTCAACCCGCCGGCACCCACCCGCCCCGCACTTCGGCGCCCGCCGCGGTGAGCACCAGGACCGAGCGGCCCGGCAGCGGCACCGCGTCGTCCGGCCCGTAGGACGGGGCGCCCGGCGGGACCGTGCCGGTGGCCGCGCCGGTATCGAAGACCGGCTGCCAGGGGCCGCCGATCACCGGGGCGAGGCGGAAGTCGCGGGCGCCCTCCGCTGCATTGAACAGGAGCAGCAGGCGGTCGCCGGCTCCGTCATTGCCGATCTGCATGCCGAACACCTGCAGGCCGTCATCGGCCCAATGGCGGTTCTCCATCTCGGTGCCCTCGGGGGCGAGCCAGTGCACGTCCCGCAAGGGCGCGTCCGGGCCGACCGGGGCGCCGGTGAAGAAGCTGCGCCGCCGCAGGGCCGGCTGGGCCCGGCGCAGGGCCAGGAGGTTCGCCACGAAATCGGTGAGCCGGGGATCCGGGTCGCTGGTCCAGTCCATCCAGCTGATCGGGTTGTCCTGGGCGTAGGCGTTGTTGTTGCCGCCCTGGCTGCGCGAGCGCTCGTCGCCCATCAGCAGCATCGGCACGCCCTGGGCCAGCATCACGGTGGCCAGCATGTTGCGCTTCTGGCGGGCGCGCACGGCCAGGATCGCCGGATCGTCGGTGTCGCCCTCGACGCCGTAGTGGCAGCTGACATTGTGGTTGTGGCCGTCGCGATTGTCCTCGCCGTTGGCCTCGTTGTGCTTCCGCTCGTAGGCCACCGTGTCGGCCAGGGTGTAGCCGTCGTGGCTGGCGATGAAGTTGACGCTGGCCAGCGGCGAGCGCCGGGACGGGGCGAAGACCTCGCGCGAGCCGGTCAGCCCCTGGGTCAGCTTCGCCAGGGTGCCGGAATCGCCCTTCCAGAAGCCGCGCGCGGCGTCGCGGAACTTGTCGTTCCACTCGCTCCAGCCGCGCGGGTAGCCGCCGAGCTGGTAGCCGCCCTCCCCGATGTCCCAGGGCTCGGCCACCATCTTGACCCGGGCCAGCACCGGATCCTGCGCCACCGCCTGGAAGAAGGCCGCCTGCGGGGTGAACGCGAGGGGCGCGCGCCCGAGGCTCGAGGCGAGGTCGAACCGGAACCCTGCGATGCCGTAGGCGGTGACCCAGTGGCGCAGGGAATCCAGCACCAGCTGCATCACCCGCGGGTGGCTCACGTCGAAGGTGTTGCCGCAGCCGGTGCAATCGACGGTGCGGCGCCGGTCGGCGGGGTCGAGCTTGTAATAGCTGGCATTGTCGATGCCGCGGAACGACAGGGTCGGGCCGCTGTGGTCGCCCTCGGCGGTGTGGTTGTAGACCACGTCGAGCCAGGTCTCGATCCCGGCGGCGTTCAGCTCGCGGATCGCCGCCTTGAGCCCGCCCAGGCCGCCCTCGCCGAGATAGCGCGGGTCCGGGGCGAAGTAATTGAGGGGCTGATAGCCCCAGAAATTAACGAGCCCCTTCTCGACCAGAAACCGGTCGTCGGCAAAAGCCTGGATCGGCAGCAGCTCCAGGGCGGTGACCCCGAGCTTGACCAGGTGCGCGATGATCGCCGGGTGGGCGAGCGCCGCGTAGGTGCCGCGTTCGGCCTCCGGGATGTCCGGATGGGTCCGGGTCAGCGCCTTGACGTGGGCCTCGTAGATGACCGTCTCGGTGAGCGGGCGGCGCAGGGGGGCCAGCGCGAGATCGGGCACCTCGGGGGCGGTGACCACGCCCTTGGGCATGTAGACCGCGCTGTCGCGCCGGTCGATCCGGTCTTCCCGGCGGTTGTCGCCGGCCCGGCGATGGCCGTAGAGCGCGTCGTGCCAGCGGATCCGGCCGCGGATCTCGCGGGCATAGGGGTCGAGCACCAGCTTCGAGGCATTGAACCGGTGGCCGTTGCCCGGGTCCCAGGGGCCGTGCACCCGGTAGCCGTAGAGCTGGCCCGGCAGCACCCCGCGCAAGTAGCCGTGCCAGACGTCGTCGGTGCGGCAGGGCAGCCGGACCGTGCGGGTCTCGTGCCGCTCGCCCGGCTCGAACAGGCAGATATCGACCGCGGTGGCGTGCTCGGAGAACAGGGCGAAGTTCACCCCGCGCCCGTCGAAATGCGCGCCGAGCGGCGCCGGCACCCCGTCATCGACGGCGATCATGGGCGGGGTCCGGTTTTTTGAGGGCTGGCCGATGCGCGTGCCGGCACCGGAGGGCGAGGTCGACCATCGGGGCCTGCGGCAAGTCATGGAGAAGGCTGCGCTTTTCCCCACCACCGCAAAGCCCGCGAGCGATGCCGATCTGCACGGGGAATGCGGTCACGTCGAAACCCGCATGAGGCGCGGGTCCCCTCTCCCGTGCGGGAGAGGTTTGCTCTCGCAGGGAGCCGGGAGAAGTCTGCGACTTTTCCGGAGAACCCTGGTCCCTCACCCCAACCCTCTCCCGCACGGGAGAGGGGGCGCGGCGCAGCCTGCAAGGGCGATGGCGCATCAAGGCAGCATCGACATTGTCGGCATCAGAGCAAAAGAACCGCCTACTCGGCGGCTGCGGCCGTCGTCGGCGCCTCGCGCTCCATCGTGCGGAAATTCTCCAGCTCCGCCAGGAAGTTACGCGCCCACCAATCGACGTCCTCGCGGGTCATGCGCTCGACCATCGGCTTCCAGCGGGCGAGCCGCTCGGCCTTGGGCATGTACAGGGCGGAGCGGATCGCCTCGGCGACCTCGAAGCGGTCGTAGGGGTTGACCAGCAGCGCCTCGGGCATCTGCCGGGCCGAGCCGGCGAATTTCGACAGGACCAGCACGCCGGGATCGTCCTCGCTCTGCGCGACCACGTATTCCTTGGCGACGAGGTTCATGCCGTCGCGCATCGGCGTGACCAGGCCGACCCGGGCCGCCCGGTACAGGCCGGCCAGCACCGGCCGCGGATAGGCCTTGGTGATGTACTGGATCGGCGTCCAGGCCGGGTCGCCGAGCGCGCCGTTGATCTCGCCGACCTTCTCGTTCACGTCCCGGGCGAGCTGCTCGTATTCCGGCACCTCGCTGCGGGATTTCGGGGTGATCTGGATGTAGGTGACGTTGCCGCGCTGGTCCGGGTTCGAGGCGAAGAAGCTCTCCACCGCCTCCATCCGCTCGGACACGCCCTTGGAGTAGTCGAGCCGGTCGACGCCGATCAGCAGCTTGCGGGTGCGCAGGCCCGCCATGGTCTCGCGGACCACCTTGTTGGCATTGGCCTTCTCGGCGGCCTCCTTGAAGCCGGCGACGTCGATGCCGATCGGGAAGGCGCGGATCCGGGTGCGGCGCCCGTCGACCATCAGCGAGCCGCCGCCGAGCGGGATCGCCCGCTGGGTGTCGACCAGGTTGCGCTGGAGGTTCTGGACGTCCGCCTCGGTCTGCAGGCCGATCAGATCGTAATCGACGATGGCGCGCAGCAATTCGGTGCTCGCCGGCAGCGAGTTGAACACGTCGGCGGCGGGCCAGGGGATGTGGTGGAAATAGCCGATCGGGTTGTCGAGCCCGAGGCCGCGCAGCTCCGCGGCCAGCGGCAGCAGGTGGTAATCGTGCACCCAGATGATGTCGTCGGGCTCGACCAGCTTGGCGAGCGCCCGGGCGAAGGTCCGGTTGACGCGGCAATAGCCGGCGTAATCGGAGCGCGAGAAGGCGCCCAGCCCCAGCCGGTAATGCATGATCGGCCACAGGGCCCGATTCGCAAAGCCGGCGTAATATTCCAGGTGGTCCTGGGGCGAGAGGTCGACCACGGCGTACTGGACCCGGCCGCGGTCGATCAGGGTCGGCTCCTCGGAGGGCTCCTCCGTGATGTTGCCGCTCCAGCCGAACCACAACCCCTCGTAGGCGGTGAACGCCTCCTTCACGGCGACCGCGAGGCCACCCGCCGCGACCGCCTTGCCGCTATCCTCCGGGATGGCGACGCGGTTCGATACGATCACAAGGCGTGCCACGCGGGTCGGCTCCGGATCATGGGCGCGGGTCGAGTCGAGGATCTCGCCGCACCTGCATCGGGACTTCATCTTATAGCAGAACGCGCGGAGTCCCTGCGCGATCCTTTGTCGGGGCAACCCAAGCGTGAAGCCGGGCGCGGGTCAAGTCGAGCACGCCGCCGCGCCGGACAGGATCGCCGCCCTGTTCCGCCGGCCCGGCCAGCCTTCGCGGGCTCCGCGCGTGGAAGCCCGCGCCGTGCTGAATGGCCGCCGAAGCGTTGCCGTTGTGCAAGCGCGGCCGTTCTGCCAGACCGCGCCTGAACGCCGGCTGAGCGATGGCCGCGGCCCCGCCGGTTCCCGTCTGTCGGAACGGACCGGAACCGGTGACAGCCGAGCCGGTTACTCAGCCATCGCGGGGGCCGCGGTCGCCGCGAGCGGCGCCATCCCTGCGCCGCGAGGAGTGTTTTCGAGATGGCCGGCAACGAGTTCCCGCAGGATCCGCAGAAGGATCCGCTGCACGATGGCCCCGGCGAGCGCCCCCAGTGGCGCGCCCTCCAGGGCGACGTCGAGGGTCTGGCCGACGAGGCCGCCGAGCGCGGCCGCGGACTGATCGACGCGGCGCGTCTCCAGGCCCAGGACTACGTCGAGCGGCGCAAGAGCGACGCGGCGCAGTCGGTCAACGATCTGGCGCAGACGATCCGCAATTCCGGCCGCGACCTCGGCGACAAGCCGCATGTGCGCGCCTTCTTCGACAGCGCCGCCGACGGGCTGGAGCAGCTCGGCTCCTCGATCGAGCGCCGCAGCCTCGGCGACTTCTACGGCGAGGCCGAGGCCTTCGCCCGGCGCGCGCCGGTGGCGGTGGCGGTCGGCACCTTCGTGGCCGGCCTGATCGCCGCCCGGTTCATCAAGTCGTCGAGCCTGCCGCCGGACGCGCCCGACGGCGACGCCCGCGACAGCTTCCGGGCCTGACCATGGCCCAGGGACCTGATCCGCGCCAAGCCGGCCCGTCCGCCGGCGCTTCCAGCATCCAGAGCCTGATCGGCGACGCCCTGCGGGAGACCAACGAGCTCGCCCGCAAGGAGATCGCGCTGTTCCGCGCCGAGATGGCGGGCAATGTCCGCCAGCTCATCATCGGCTTGGCCTGCATGGTCGGCTCGGCGGTGTTCGCCGTGGTCGCCCTGCTGGTCCTGATCGGCGCCTTCGTGAAGTGGCTCGCCATGATCGTGGGTTCCGAGTGGCTCTCGGCCCTGATCGTCGGCGGCGTGCTGCTGGCCATCGCCGTCGGCATGGCCCTGTGGGCGCGCAGCGTCCTGTCCCTTTCCACCCTGGCGCCGACGCGCACGACGCGCCAAGTGCGCCAGGATGCCCAGGCCCTGTCGGAGCGCGTATCCGGATGAGTTCGATGACCGACCTCGAAAAGGAAATCGAGGCGAGCCGAGCGCGGCTCGACGACACGATCGACCAGATCCAGGGGAAGCTCTCGGTCCCGAACATCGTGGACGAGATGCTGGGCAACGCCCGGCGCACCCCCGCGCTGAGCGGCGTCTATGACGGTGCCCTGGAGGCGGTGCGCCGCAATCCCGTGCCGGTCCTGCTGATCGCCGCCGGGGTGGGGCTGCTGTTCAACCGGATGGCCCGGGATGCCGAGCGCCGCCGCACCCAGGTCTCGGCCGAGCGCGTGGCCACGCTCAACACTGGCACGGCCCGCGGTTACGACCCCGACCTGCCGACGGCGCGCCCGCTTCGCGATCCTTTCGAGAAGACCGACATCTGACGCCCGAGACGTGACGATTCGAGCCCGGCCCGATGGCCGGGATGGGCGACGCCCCCGCGCGGCGCCGAGACGGACATCCGAGGACCCCGCCATGACCGACAAGCCGACCCCGTCCAGCCTCCCCGAACAGCTCGCCGCCCAGGCCGGCATGCCGACCGGCTCCGGCGATACCGGCCTGCGGCCTGATCCGGCCGGACACGGCGATCCGCGCCCGGCCCCCGGCGAGGCGGCCGGCGACTTCACCCTTCGCCCCGACCCGCGCGGCCTGCATGATCCGCTTCCCCCCGGCGCCGCGACGCGCCCGATCGATGCCGCCGCCTCCGTGAAGGGCGGTGCACAGGCTGTGGGCGATCGCGCCAGCGACCTCGCCGGGCAGGCGCGCCAGACCGTGTCGGAGTTGGCCGACG
>Ga0255028_100262_pt1 | contig 10688 bp, 9 predicted proteins | sample DRGLUT_MetaT_FD_178168 | JGI IMG/M metagenome (GOLD analysis project Ga0255028, IMG submission 178168) | Metatranscriptome of freshwater microbial communities from Pennsylvania, United States - DR:GLUT (Metagenome Metatranscriptome) | ecosystem: Environmental > Aquatic > Freshwater > Creek...
CAGGACACAGGGGTCCGTCTCTGGAAGATTGCGTCGACGAGCTGAACGGCTAAGGCGTTTTGGCAGGAGGCCGTCCGCTTTTGCGGCAGTCCCGCTCCAAAGCGGCTATTCCGCTTCCGGCCAAATCCGGTTGCCAACGGCGCCGTCACGAACGTCTCAGTCGGGTGGATTTGCGACGGTCCGCTTTCGGGCGCAGACCCGAAGATAGCGGACGCCCTGCAATTGGTTGAAATTGGCTGGAACCGGAATGACCATTTTGCAGAACGCCGGTCAGAAACGTGCATCTCCTCCTACCGCCCCGTGCTGACATCTAATCGCTTCGTATGTAGCGAACCCTTCGTGCCTCGTTGTACTGTCGTTCGTCGAAAGCATACTTGCTTGTTCTGTCGTCATAAACTGTCGCGTATCTACGAATCAGAGTTCCTGGCGCAGGCCTCTACACTTGTGATTTAGAATTACGATGGTAACTACATGTATACGACGATCATGAAATGATATAAGGAGGATTCACGTCATGTTGTCCCAGTCGAAAATCAGCTAGGCGCTTGAGCGCCTTTGACTTGGACGAGGTAAGGTGCTCGCTTAACGTGTAGCAGGCCTTGTCGTGATCCCCCGACCGGACGGCATTGAGAGCTTGGAGATGCTCGTCCATGAACGGTTCGATGCCCGGTCGGCCGGGCAGGGCATTCTGGATGTGCTTGCCAACGACGAGAACGCAGCGGGTCCGGCGCAAGGCCTCCGCCATCTCCTTGTTTGGGCTATGTGCAAGGCAGGCGACATGCAAGTCGTTCTCGAGGATGTCGAGCTCGGCAATGTCGAGGTCCGGCATCGCACGAACCGCTTCAGCGAGGCGGGCCTCCATCGCGGCAAGGGCTGTCGCGGGGATGCGACCGACTGCAGCTCGGAGTAAAGGCGGTTCGAGGATGAGGCGCAAGTCGTAGAGGTGCTCGATCCGCTGGGCGTCGAGGGGGATGATCTGCCACTGGCCGTTCCCCTCCTTGGTCACAAGCCCGACGCCTTGGGCACGCAGGAGGAGGTTGCGGGCGACGGTGCGGCCGACGCCGAGGTGCCGGGCGAGGGCCAACTCGTTGACGCGGAACCGGCCGAGGAGAGAGGCGAGGATCACGTCGCGCTCCAGCTCGTAATAGAACGGCTCCCACCCATCCTCCGGGGTGCGTGTCTCATCGAGGCTGATCAGGTCCGGCGTTACGGGAAGCCGCCGGTCCGGGGGCGCCCCGCCGACGGCGACACCTCGCCCGTCGAAGCGGTGGACGAGGCCCTCCTCCTCCAGGGCGGCGAAGGCCTGCCGGACCGGGGAACGGCTCGCCCTAAACATCGTGGCGATCGCGCTCTCGGCCAGCACGCAGCCCGGCACCAGCCGGCCGGCCTGGATCGCGCCACGCAGGGCTTCACCGATTAGCGCGTAGGCCGGGCGGCGCGCGGCCAAGGTGCGCTCCGGCGTCGCGACCCGCTCCGGCTCGGCGGCCGGAGGCCGGGACGGGCGCGGGCTCCCCCCGGCGCTCACGTCACGGCGCCGAGCGGCCAGGGCACGAACTCGTTGTCGCCGTAGTCGTACCCCTCGCTCAGCGACCGCTCGCCCGAGGCCACCGCGATGATCGCCTCGAAGATCCGCTCGCCCGCCGCCTCGATGGAGTCGCGGCCGGTGACGATGCCCCCGCAATCGATGTCCATGTCCTCCTCCATGTGGGCGTACATCTCGGAGTTGGTGGCGATCTTGATGCAGGGCGCGGGCTTGAAGCCGGAGACGGAGCCCCGGCCGGTGGTGAAGCAGATCACGTTGCAGCCGCCCGCCACCTGCCCCGTCACCGCGACGGGATCGTAGCCGGGGGTGTCCATGAAGACGAATCCGGTGCGGTCGATAGGCTCGGCGTACTCGTAGACCGCCGTGAGCGGCATGGTCCCGCCCTTGGCCACCGCGCCGAGGGATTTTTCCAGGATGGTGGTGAGCCCGCCGGCCTTGTTGCCGTGGGAGGGGTTGTTGTTCAGCTCCGCCCCGTGCCGCTCGGTGTAATCGCGCCACCAGTCGATCCGGGCGACGAGCTTCTCCGCCACCGCCCGGTCCACCGCCCGGCGGGTTAGGAGGTGCTCGGCGCCGTAGATCTCCGGCGTCTCGGACAGCACCGCCGTGCCGCCGTGGCGCACCAGCAGGTCGGCGGCATGGCCGAGCGCGGGGTTAGCCGAGATGCCCGAGTAGCCGTCCGACCCGCCGCACTGGAGGGCGAGCTTGATGCCCGACAGGGGTACGGTCTCGCGCTCCACCGCGTTCACCGCGTCGAGCATCCCGCGGATCGCCTCGGCGGCGGCCTCCACGGTCTTGCGGGTGCCGCCCATCCCCTGGATCGTCATGGTGCGCAGGAACGGCCCCTCCGCGAGGCGGGACTCATCCATCAGCTTGCCGATGTGGTTCGTCTCGCAGCCGAGCCCGATGATCAGGATGCCGCCGAAATTCGGGTTCCGGGCGTAGCCTGAGAGGGTGCGCGCCAGGAAGCGGTAGCCCTCGGTCCCGGTGTTGATGGCGCAGCCGCCGCCATGGGTGAGCGCCACGACGCCGTCGACGTTCGGATGGTCCTTGAGGCCGGTGCGGTTCATCAGGTCGGCGGCGGCCTTGGCGACGGTGGCCGAGCAGTTCACCGAGGTGAGGATGCCGATGTAGTTGCGGGTGCCGATGTCGCCGTTCGGGCGGCGGTAGCCCTGGAAGGTGCGCCGCTCGGCCACCGGCAGCAGCGGCGTCGGTCGCGCGTCGGCGCAGAACTCGTGGGCCACGGCGCCGTCCCGCATCTCCATGTTGTGCAGGTGGACGTGCTCGCCCGGGGCGATGTCCCGCCGGGCGTAGCCGATGAGCTGGCCGTACTTCGTCACCGGCGCCCCCGCCGGGATCGGCGCCAGCGCCACCTTGTGGCCGCTCGGCACGCCCTCGCACAGCGCCCGCACCCCGTGGCCCGCCTCGTCCCCCGGCGCGAGGCGCGAGCGGGCGACGGCGACGTTGTCGGCGGGGTTCAGGCGGATGGCGGGCGCGGCGCCGTCGAGGGCGACCGGATCGAGGGCGATCGTCATGGGATCCTCCGGGTCCGCAGCGGCACCCCGGTGGAGGCGCGGCGGCTGATTGGCTATTGCGTGCAATGTACAATCATGGTAGCCGTCTTCAAGTCAAGAGCGTCGAAAGGCGCCGATCGTCCGAGGAAGCACAATCGTCCCGCCGCCAGGCGGTCGGCGAACGCCATCTATCGGCACACACTCAAGATGTCACCACGGCGATGCGCAGCATCGTTTGGGGGGGAGACGATGCGTTGTTGTTGCCAGCCCGCCGGTCGTGCGCATGTCGTATGATTTCGACTTCGCGTTCCTGAACGAATACGGGCCCGATCTGTGGCGTGGCGTCTGGCTGACGCTCGGCATGACCGCGGCCTCGATCCTGCCCGGCTTCGTGCTGGGCACCCTCTGCGCGGTCGGGCGCCTGTACGGCCCGCGCTGGCTTTCCCGGATCACGGTGATCTACGTGGAGGCGATCCGAAACACGCCGCTGGTGATCCAGGTTTTCTGGCTGTTCTTCGGCCTCGCGGTGCTGCAGGTGCGGATTGGCGCCTTCCCGGCGGCGGTGATCGCCCTCGTCATCAATGTCGGCGCCTACACCGCCGAGATCATGCGCGCCGGCTTCGAGACGATCCCGAAGGGGCAGGTCGAGGCGGCCTCCTGTCTCGCGCTCACCCGGACCCAGGTGATCTGGGGCATCCAGTTCCCGCAGGCGGTGGAGCGGGTCTACCCGGCGCTGGTCAGCCAGTTCGTGCTGATGATGCTCGCCACCTCGATCATGTCGCAGATCTCGGCGGAGGAGCTGACCGGCGCCGCCTACCAGATCCAGGCCTTCACCTTCCGCGGCTTCGAGGTCTACCTCGTCATCGCCGGGATCTACGTAGTGATGGCGGCCGGCCTGCGCCTCGTGCTCTTGGGCTGTGCCACCCTGGCCTTCCCGCGGCGGCGCCGCCTCGGCACCCCCCTGTGAGGCCAGCATGAGCATCCTCGGCCTCCCGCTCGGCCTGACGCCGGACCAGTTCCTCTTCATCCTCCGGGGGGCCGGCTGGACCCTCGTCCTGTCGCTCTTCGGCTTCGTCGGCGGCACCTCGCTCGGCCTGCCGCTGGCGCTCGCCCGGGCGGCGCGGAAGGGAGGCCTTGGCTCCTGGCTCCTGCGGCAGGGCGCGGGCGCCTATGTCGCCCTCGTCCAGGGCATCCCCCTGCCGGTGATCATGTTCGTCGTCTATTTCGGCGTCAGCATCGGCGGGTTCGAGGTGCCGGCCCTCGTGGCGGCGGGGATCGCCATGACCCTGTGGTCGGCGGCCTATCTCGGCGAGATCTGGCGGGGCTGCATCCAGGCGGTGCCCCGCACGCAGTGGGAGGCGGCCGAGTGCCTCGCCCTCACGCCGGCCCAGCGCTTCGTCCACGTCATCCTGCCCCAGGCGATGCGGGTCGCGGTGCCGCCGACCGTCGGCTTCCTGGTGCAGATCGTCAAGAACACGTCCTATTCGGTCGTGATCGGCTTCTTCGACCTGACCTATTCGGCGAAGGTCATCAACAACGCCACGTACAAGCCATTTCAGGTCTTCACCATCGCGGCGCTGATCTACTTCTTGATTTGCTATCCGATGTCGGTGGCGAGCCGCCGCTTCGAGGCGCGGATGCGCCGGGCCTGACGGGAGACGAGGGATGCGAGCGGAGACAGACGGCATGACGATCGCCGACCCGCGCCCGGCCACGCCGGCCGCACCGCCGGAGCGGGAGACGATGGTCTGCTTCGAGGACGTGCGGAAGGCCTTCGGCACCGTCGAGGTGCTGCGCGGCATCACCGTCGACGTGCACCGGGGCGACGTGACCGTGCTCGTCGGGCGCTCGGGCTCGGGCAAGAGCACGGCGCTGCGCTGCATCAACGGGCTGGAAGCCATCAACGGCGGGCGGCTCACGGTCTGCGGCCGCCGGCTGCACGAGCCCGGCACCGACCTGCGGGACCTGCGCCAGGACGTCGGCATCGTCTTCCAGAGCTACAACCTGTTTCCGCACCTCACCGTGGCGCAGAACGTGATGCTCGCCCCGCGCAAGGTGAAGCGCCTCGGGCTGAGCGAGGCGAGGGAGCTCGCCCGCGAGGTGCTGCACAAGGTCGGGCTCGCCGACAAGGCCGAGGCCTACCCGGAGCAACTCTCGGGGGGCCAGCAGCAGCGGGTCGCCATCGCCCGCTCGCTGGCCATGCAGCCGCGCCTGATCCTGTTCGACGAGGTGACCTCGGCCCTCGATCCCGAGCTGACCGGCGAGGTGCTGCGGGTGATCGAGGGGCTGGCGAAGGCCGGCATGACCATGGTCCTCGTCACCCACGAGATGGGCTTCGCCCGCTCCGTCGCCGACCAGTTGGTGTTCATGCACAAGGGCACCGTCTGGGAGAAGGGCTCGCGGGACATCCTGCGCGACCCCGCCACGCCCGAGCTGCGCCAGTTCGTCGGCAACGGCCTCTGAACTCAACCCCCACGAGAGCCGCCCCGAGGCGGCCGGACAACCCCACCCCCCCGGAGGAGACCCCCATGATCAAGACCCACGCCACCCGCCGCCTCGCGCTCGCGATAGGCCTCGCCGCCCTCATGCCCGCCGCCGCGCAGGCGGCCGACACCCTCGACACGATCAAGCAGCGCAGCAAGATCCTCGTCGCAATCGATGTCAGCCACCCGCCCTACGGGATGCTCGACGGCAAGGCGCAGGAGACCGGTTCCGACGTCGACACCGCCAAGCTGCTCGCAAAGGACCTCGGTGTCGCCCTGGAGATCGTCCCGGTCTCTGGCGCGAACCGGGTGCCGTTCCTCCTTTCGGGCAAGGCCGACATCGTGATCGCCTCCTTCTCGATCACCGAGGAGCGCAAGCGCGTCGTAGAGTACTCGAAGCCCTACGGCGTCATCCCCGTCGTGATCGCCGCCCCCGAGGGCGAGGTCATCGCCAAGCCCGAGGATCTGGCCGGCAAGACGGTGGCAGTCGCCCGCGGTACCACCGCCGACATCGAGCTCACGAAGGCACTGAAGCCGATCTCCGGCGCCACCATCGTGCGCTACGAGGACGAGGCGACCACCAACACGGCGGTGGCCACCGGCCAGCAATCGATCCTCGCGGCGGCGCTATCCACCGCCAACAGCGTGCGCGATGCCAACCCGGCCAAGAAGCTCGCGGTCAAAATCACCATGAACGCCTACCCGATGGCCGTCGGCCTGCGGAAGAAGGATACGGAGCTGAAGGCCTGGGTCGACGGCTGGGTAGATACCAACCTGAAGAATAGGAAGCTGAATGATATCTACCAGAAATACTTCGGCCAATCGCTTCCGCTTGAGATGACGAACTGACTTAGACTGAAATCATGGCCCCGAATGGCACGACGCCCTTCGGGCTAACTTAGACAGGATACTGTTGCGAGGACGCTTCGCATGACGGTCCCCTACCACGGCGTGTTTCCGGTGGCCCCAACGGTGTTCGACGCCTCCGGCGCTCTCGACCTCGACGGCCAGCGCCGGGCGATCGATTTCATGATCGATGCCGGCAGCCACGGCATCTGCATCCTGGCGAACTTCTCTGAGCAGTTCGTGCTCGCCGATGACGAGCGCGAGCGCGTGATGCACGCCGTGTTGGAGCATGTGGCTGGCCGCGTGCCGGTGATCGTCACCACCACGCACTTCGCCACGCAGGTCTGCGCCGAGCGCTCGCGGCGGGCGCAGGACGCCGGGGCCGCCATGGTGATGGTTATGCCGCCCTATCACGGCGCCACGATCCGCGTGCCCGAGCTTGGCATCTACGACTTCTTCCGCGCGGTCTCCGATGCGATCTCCATCCCGATCATGATCCAGGACGCGCCGGTTGCGGGCACGCCGCTCTCGGCCGCGTTCCTCGCGCGCATGGCCCGGGAGATCGCCAACATCGCCTACTTCAAGATCGAGACCGCCCAGGCGGCCGCGAAGCTGCGCGAGCTGATCGCGCTCGGAGGCGACGCCATCATCGGCCCCTGGGACGGCGAGGAGGCGATCACCCTGCTGGCCGACCTCGATGCCGGCGCCACCGGGGCGATGACCGGCGGCGCCTATCCGGACGGGATCCGCCAGATCACCGACGCCTACGCGGTCGGTCGCCGGGAGGAAGCGCTGGACGCCTACGCGCGCTGGCTGCCGCTGATCAACTACGAGAACCGGCAATGCGGGCTGCTTGCCTGCAAGGCGCTGATGCAGGAGGGCGGGGTGATCGCCCACGAGACCGCGCGCCTGCCGATCCAGCCCCTCCACCCCGCCACCCGTGCCGGCCTGATCGAGCTCGCCCGGCGGAACGACGCGCTGGTGCTGCGCTGGGGGCGGTGACTCTATTCGCATGGCGAGTCGCCGATCAGGTCTCACAGCGATCCTCCGCAACGTTCCGCGTGCCGACCTTTTGCAATTGGTTCGGCATCACCGTTGTTACGGTGAACGTCCACTACGGAGCCATGTCCGGCGCTTCCTGGATGACTAGATCGGGTGCATCGCCGCTATCGTAGCAGCGGAACATACGTCCGCTTTCGGGATCCACACAGCAGCGTGGAGATGACTGCATCGGGTCGAGAAGGGACCGTCTGCTTTCCCCGCCGGCCTCCTCAGAAGCAGTCATTCCGCTTTCGGCCAAACTCGGCTGCCAGGTTCGTTCTTGGGGTAGCTGAGCAGGGTGGTTTTGCGTCGGTCCGCTTTCATACATCTTTGCAACGAAGCGGACGTTGTCGCTGCGCCCGGTCGCTACCTTTCTCAGACGTTCGGTAAGCTGGCGTAGGCCCGCATCCACTCATTGCAGGAGGCCGTCAAACCGCAACTTACCTGCCCCCGATCAATTGATAAGTGTGAAAGCGAACGTGCAGATTATATTCTAGACCTCCAACACATCAGCGAAAGATGGTTTCCCGCGCAGGCACCACTACTCCGACGAGCGTCATGTACCGCATTGGCTGCTGAAGCGCTCCCGCCCTCGGGACCACGAGGGACCGCTACTCCTCATGGACAACGATGCCGACACCCGCGAACGAAGGTCGACCCGCCTCACTCGAGACAGCTGGCGCATCGTCACGGTCGAGAACGACAAGGTCGGGCTCGCGGCCATCGCGTCTGAGCAGCTCTGCCTCATCCTTCTCGACCTGATGAGACCGGAGATGAACGGCTTCGCCTTACTGAACGTTCTCCGGGCCACGCCGGAATAGGGTTGGATACCGGTCATGGTGCTGACCGCCGAAGCCGTGGATGGCGAGGACCGCCATCGCTTACCCGGGCGGGCTGATTGGAACCTTCAATAGGGCCAGATCGGCTTTGACGACTCGCCCACGCTGCTGCGTTTGGTGGTCTTGCCGACACCGGTTTGATTTTCCGAAGGCCATCGCGCTGACGGCTCGCGGAGTCTTGCTCCACCGGACTGTAAGATTACCCAGAGGCCGCTGCCGTTTGGTGCTACGGACCCCGTGCCCCCACCGGATATCCCATGGCCCATACCGGATACAACCCGCTCCTCGTCACGCTTTCAATCGTCATCGCGGTGTTCGCGTCCTACGCTGCCCTCGACCTCGGTGCCCGCGTTCGGCGTCCGGATGCCGGTGCGCGGTGGGCCTGGGGCGCCGGCGCAGCAGTGGCGATGGGCGGCGGCATCTGGTCGATGCATTTCGTCGGCATGCTTGCCTTCGAGATGGGCATGACTGCGGCCTACGACCTGGGTCTGACGCTCCTGTCACTGCTGATCGCGGTAGGTGTCACGGCCGGCGCCTTTGCCTGGGTCGCACGCCGAGGAACGGGTGCGGGCTCGTTGCTGGTCGCGGGTCCGCTCATGGGCCTTGGCGTGGCAGCGATGCACTACACCGGCATGGCGGCGATGCGCGTGCCTGGCAACCTGGCCTACAACCCTACCGTCGTGACGGTATCGGTCGCCATCGCGGTAACAGCTGCGACTGCCGCCCTCTGGCTGACCTTCCGCCGTAATCGGCCCTGGCAGAAGCTGGCCGCCGCCTGCGTGATGGGGCTTGCGGTCGCCGGGATGCACTACACCGGGATGGCCGCGGCGACCTTCACCGCGCAGGAGGCCGGCGCCCATGCGGCCCACGTAGCCACCCTGGCGGCCGGCCAACGCGACCTCGCCCTGGCGGTCGCCGGAGTCACCTTCCTTATCCTGTTCCTGGCGATGATCGCCTCCTCGCTCGACCAACGTCGGGTACAGCGACGCCTGCACGTCAGCGAGGCGCGCTTCCGATCCGCTGTTAGGGCCGTCAACGGCGTGATGTGGACCACCGACGCCGCCGGGCATTTCGTCGAGGAGCAGGCAGGGTGGGCGGAGATCACCGGGCACACTCCGGAGCAGTACATGGGTGCGGGCTGGGCGAAGGCGATCCATCCCGAGGATCTTCCGGCGACAGTCGCGACGTGGACCGAAGCGTTGCGTGCTGAGGCCCCGTACACGGTCGAGCATCGCGTCCGTACCGCCGAGGCGGGCTGGCGCCGGTACGTGGCGAGGGCAGTGCCGGTGCGCGATGCCGACGGCGCGATCCGGGAGTGGGTGGGCGTTCACGAGGACATCACCGAGCGTCACGCGTTCGAGCTCGCACTCAAGGAGGCGAGGGACGCCGCCGAGGAGCACAGCCGGGCCAAGAGCCGGTTCCTGGCTAACATGAGCCATGAGCTCCGGACGCCACTCTCGGCCGTCATCGGCTACTCCGAAATGCTTGAGGAGGAGGCGGAGGAACTCGGTCAGGAGAGCCTTCTCAAGGACCTCGGCAAGATCAAGTCGAACGCCCAGCACCTCCTAGGCCTGATCAACGACGTGCTCGACCTGTCGAAGGTCGAGGCCGAGAAGATGGAGCTCTATCCCGAGGACATCGACGTCTCTGCCTTCGTCACGGACGCGGCGGCCACGGTCGAAGCCCTGATCGGGAAGAAGGGAAACGTCCTTATGCTCGACGTAGCCGATGGCGTGGGCCAGGCTCGAACGGACGCGGTGAAGCTGCGCCAGTGCCTGTTCAACCTACTCTCGAACGCCGCCAAGTTCACCGAGGGCGGCACCATCACCCTTGAGGCCGGGCGGGAGGCGGGCGCCCGCGGCGACTGGCTCAAGTTCACGGTACGGGATACCGGCATCGGCATGAACTCCGAGCAGGTCGGGCGCCTGTTCGAGCGCTTCACGCAAGCCGATGAGAGCACCACGCGCAACTACGGCGGGACCGGCCTCGGGCTGGCTCTCAGCCGCGCCTTCGCTTAGTTGCTAGGCGGCGACATCTCCGTCACGAGCGTCGAAGGCGAGGGAACAAACTTCACCCTGCGCGTGCCGGCGGCGGCACCGGACCGGACGGTCGATATCACGCCGGACGCGGTACCGGAGAACGGCGAACGCATGGATGACCTAGTACTCGTCATAGACGACGAGGCGTCCCAGCGCGAGCTCATGACCCGGTTCCTCGAACGCCAGCGCTTCTCCGTGCGCACGGCGGGGGACGGGCGCACCGGCCTCACCCTAGCCCGGTCGCTCAAGCCTCGCGCCATCCTCCTCGACGTGATGATGCCCGAGATGGACGGCTGGTCGGTCCTCGCTGCCCTCAAGTCGGATCCCGAAACCGCCGGTATCCCGGTGGTCATGGTGAGCTTCGTCGCCGACGCGACGCTCAGTGC
>Ga0255028_100263_pt1 | contig 10666 bp, 14 predicted proteins | sample DRGLUT_MetaT_FD_178168 | JGI IMG/M metagenome (GOLD analysis project Ga0255028, IMG submission 178168) | Metatranscriptome of freshwater microbial communities from Pennsylvania, United States - DR:GLUT (Metagenome Metatranscriptome) | ecosystem: Environmental > Aquatic > Freshwater > Creek...
CGCGGACGGCCGCCGGATCGGCGGCAAGCTGACGCTGGCCAAGCCCGGCCGCCTGCGCTTCGACTACGACCAGCCCTCGCCGCTCGAAGTGGTGGCCGACGGCACCTCCGTGGCGGTGCGCGACCGCAAGCTCGCCACCCAGGATCTCTACTTCATCGCCCAGACGCCGCTGAAATTCCTGCTCCGCGAGAAGATCGACCTCGCCCGCGACCTCACCGTCACCGACGTGGCCAACGATCCGGGCGGCGTGCGCATCAGCCTGGAGGACCGGGCGACGTTGGGCGGCACCTCGAAGATCCAGCTGTTCTTCGATGCCGAGATGAAGACCCTGTCGCAGTGGCGGATCACCGACCCGCAGGGCTACGTCACCACGGTGCAGCTCTCGAACCTGCAGAGGCCCAAGACCGTCGACGGCAGCCTGTTCTTCATCAATTACGGCCGCGCCGAGGACAAGGCGATGCAGCAGCAGATCCAGCAATCGCAGCAGCCGAACTGATCGATCGGCGGGAGGATTGGGGCTGACGCCGAAAACGCCACCCTGTCATTCCGGGGCGCCGCAGGCGAGCCCGGAATCCAGCGCCGCCGACGGCGCGAGACATGGCGACACCCGCATTTCTCGATCCCGGGCTCCGATGCGCGGTCCCGGGATGACGGGGCGGTTGATGTCGCTGCCGTAACGCCTGATCGAACACCCAACCCGAGACCCGCCCGTGCGCCTGTCCGTCACCACCTGGAACATCAACTCGGTGCGGCTGCGCATCGACCTGGTCCTGCGCTTCCTGGCCGAGCACAAGCCGGACGTGCTCTGCCTCCAGGAGACCAAGTGCCCGGACGACGCGTTCCCGCTCAAGGCCCTGCGCGGCTCGGGCTACGAGCACGTCATGTTCGCCGGCCAGAAGGGCTATAACGGCGTCGCGATCCTGTCGCGCTTCCCCCTGCACACCCGCGGCGTGATGGGGTTTTGCGAGAAGCAGGACGCCCGGCACATCTCGGCGGTGCTCGGGCCGGAGGCGGGGGGCGCCGCCGGGATCGTGCTGCACGATTTCTACGTCCCGGCCGGCGGCGACGTGCCCGACCGCGAGCTCAACCCGAAATTCGCGCACAAGCTCGACTTCCTGGCCGAGTTGCGCACCTGGGGCGGCAAGCGCGTCGCCGGCCCGGCGATCCTGGTGGGCGATCTCAACGTCGCGCCGCTGGAGCACGACGTCTGGTCGCACAAGCAGCTCCTCGACGTGGTGAGCCACACCCCCGTCGAGACGGAGGCCCTGGAAACCCTGCGCGGCGAGGCCGGCTGGATCGACGCGGCGCGCCACCTCGTCCCTGAGCCGGAGAAGATCTACACGTGGTGGAGCTACCGTTCCCCCGATTGGTCCGCGGCCAACAAGGGCCGGCGCCTGGACCATGCCTGGGTCTCGCCCGATCTCGCCGGCACGGTCCGCTCGGTCGAGGTCCTGCGCGACGCCCGCGGCTGGGAGCGGCCCTCCGACCATGCCCCCGTGACGCTGACGCTCGCGCTGTGATTCGGTCGCACGGAACCGCGATCTCCACGGCGCATTGCTGGTTCACGAACCTGCGATGCGAGCCCGCCCGATGCGCAAGATCCTGATCGCCCTTCTGTTGCCGAAGGTCGTCTCCTTCCTGCGCCGACGCTACGGCGTCCCGCACGCCGCCCGCGACCGGGCGTTCTAAGCCGCGCATCTGTGACAGCCGGGCGCAGCGTGAGGTTCGGCCCGCGGCCCTAAATCCCTGTGATCAGCCGCACAGGAAGCCGCCTCCATGACCGACGATCCCCGCGAGGCCGGCCCCCGGCCGCCGTTTCCCGGCGACCAGCAGCAGGAGCGGCCAGGCCTCACCTCGAAGATGACGCCGCGGCCCGATCACGGCGAAGACAGCTACGTCGGCAAGGGCCTGCTCACCGGCCAGGCGGCGCTGATCACCGGCGGCGATTCCGGCATCGGCCGGGCGGTTGCGATCGCCTATGCCCGCGAGGGCGCCGATATCGCGATCTCCTATCTCGAGGTCGAGCAGTCGGATGCCGAGGACACCAAGGCCTGGGTGGAAAAAGCCGGCCGCCGCTGCCTGCTCCTGCCCGGCGACATCCGCGACGAGGCGCAGTGCCGGACGCTCGTGGACCGCACCATGGCCGCGTTCGGGCGGCTCGACATCCTGGTCAACAACGCCGCCGCCCAGGTGGTGAACGAGGGCCTCGACGACCTCAAACCCGCCGATATCGAGGGCTCGTTCCGGGCCAATGTCTTCGCGATGTACTACCTCACCCAGGCCGCCGTGCCGCACATGAAGCCGGGTGCGGCGATCGTGAACTCGACCAGCGTCCAGGCCAAGGTCGCCGACCCGACCATGCTGATCTACGCCGCCACCAAAGGCGCCATCGCCAGCCTGACCATCGGCCTGTCGAACCTCCTCGCCCCCAAGGGCATCCGGGTGAACTGCGTCGCGCCCGGCCCGGTCTGGACCCCGATCCAGCCGATCGTGAAGAGCCCCGAGCAGATCGCGGAGCTCGGCGCCCAGACCCCGCTGGGCCGCGCCGGCCAGCCCGCGGAACTCGCCCCGGCCTACGTGCTGCTCGCGTCGCGCGAGGGCAGTTTCATGTCGGGCGCCCTGGTGCCGGTGACCGGCGGCATGCCGATGCTGTGAGGCCCCCGCCTCACTCCACGTAGACCCCCGCGCCGACCAGCGCGGGGACGCCCTCGACGGTGGTCGCGCAGACGTAGCTCCACTTCACCTCCGGGGTGCTGCGCCGGGGCCGCGGGAACATGTAATCGACCCAGCCGGAGCCGGACTCCCGCACCACGCTGACGAACTCCTTGTGGAACGGCTTGCCGGCCGCGTCGTGCTCCTCGAGCAGGTCCCGGCCCTCGCGGTTCGGCTGGGCGGCGTTGAACAGCACGATCCCCTGCAGGTCGCCGACGAACAGGTAGACGTCGCCGTAGCGCCAGCGGCTGCCCTTGCGCCGGAACGCCGCGAAGGCGGCCCGGCCCTCGCTCTCGATCAGGTCTGCGGCCTCGTTCACCAGGGTCTCGATCTCGGCCGCCTGATGGACCGGGACGCGCGCGTCCCGCCCGTCCACCCGCCGCGTCGGCAGGACCAGGATCAGGACCAGGATCGGAAGGCTCACGAGCAGCAGTCGCTTGGGCATGGTCGCGCCCCTGATGTCCATCCCTGTCCGGCCGAAGGCCACCATCATGCGTCACGCTCAGGAGCCCGAGCGGAGCATCAACTGGCGCGGCGTCTGAAGAAACCGGTCTCGATCGCCATTTTGGGGACGGGCCACCAGCGAAACCGGGACTGGCTGGCTAGGATCGCCGCAGGCCGCGCAGCATATTCGACCGCCTCCGCGGGATGGTGGTTCTCGATCATGCGCTTCAGCCGCTTCATCGCGGCGAGATACATGCAGGCCCGCAAGCGCCGGGCCTCGCTCGACTGTATCGCATCGAGTTCCGCCAGCAGCGTCTCCGCCTGTCGGATGTGCTGTTCGGCCTCGGTGATGTAATCGGTGATCGCACAGAGATCTGACATCTTCCGGCTCCCGGATATGATGGAGATATCGACGCTGGTAGAGTCCAGCATAAGCATCAACGGACCTCAGCCGCGCGGTTCCCGTCGTGAAGCATCTGGTTCTCTGAGAACAAAGACCTGTTCAGGCCCGGGTTTATTCCCGGTGTCAGCAGTTTCGTGACCGCGCGACAGGGCCGACGATCAATGTTCGGACGCGACGGATCTTGCGAGAGCCGGCGCTCCACGCCAGACCGGACGGAAATACGACGCGATCGGCAATAGATCCATCTCGGATGCTGAGGTCAACTAAATTCATCAGTTTTCGAAACGCTCGGCGCACGGGCAGGCCTTCCGGCGGGGCCCGGCCTGGCTGGAGGATGTGAGCGACCCCGGGGCCGGTCAGCGCCCGGTCTTCCTTGCGGTCAGGCTGAACCGACGGCTGCACCAGCGTGCTGGTCCTCAACCCGGGCAAGGATCTCGCGGTCTCTGCGACCGTCAGCAAGCCGTGCATCCCCATCGAGCGGATTGGCGTCACGCTGTCTCGGCATCTCGCGTAAGGGCGGGAGCCGCGGTGCCGGTCACGGACGGCCCGCCGATACCGTAAGCGCTGCAGATCGTGCCCAGCCGATCGCCTCCGTCATTGCGAGCGTCGCGAAGCAACCCAGGGCAGCCCGCGATCTCCGGGTGTGGCGTGTCCCTGGGTTGCTTCGCGACGCTCGCAATGACAACAGGAACTGCATCAATCGCGTCGCGTACTTGGCTGACGGCGGCAACATCAAGCAGGCTGAGCGCTACTTCGGCCGCTTCCGTCGGATCGTGAGCGGCCCGCATCATCTCGTGACCGCCCGCTACCTGCACTCCCTCTTGCCGTTAGCGCCTTACCAGCGCCAATCACCGTTTGGCGTCCAGGGAGGCTTCGGCTCCCTTTGGTAGAGCTGCCATCGAACGTCGAAGCCTCCATTAGCTTCACACGTCGTATCGCGTTTCCAGAGCACGCCGCTGCGCCTCTCTTCACGAACTTGACCCATCGTGCCTTCGTCCGCGGAGGAAGGCAGCTCCAAAAAGCTGTTGGGGTTCGCTAGAGCGGCGCGGTCAACAATAAGATCGCGATCCGTCTGCCCACGGATGGCGCACGGGACACTCGCGTAAGTATGCCGTTCTGTATCAAGGATCAGCTTGTCATTATCGGGCGGGTAAGTGGTAAGCTTGCTCGAGAGCAGGCCGTAAATTCCGAAACAAATCACAAATCCGACAATCGAGGCTAAAACTGAGCCGAGCTTGCGCCGCACGACATCATTTCTCCTTGATAATTGATTGCTTGTGGCGATTGCGCCCGAAGACCGCGAAGATTGATTTAAGGGATTGGTCCATCGCAGGTCTTCGTCTTGGTCTTCATATAAAAACCCGCCGCACGAGGCGGCGGGTCTGAAAAATCCCTAAAAAACCCTAGAACGGGATATCGTCGTCCAGGTCGTACCCGCCGCGGGCACCGCCGCCGCCGCTGGACGAAGCCGGGGCCGGGCGACCGCCACCGCCCTGGGCGCGGCCGCCGCCGAAATCACCGCCGCGGTCACCACCCCGGCCAGAGCCCGAGTCGCCGCCGCGGCTGATCTGGCCGCCGCCCTCGTCCTCGCCGGCGAAGTCGCCGCCGCCACCGCCGCGGCCGTCGAGGATCGTCATCTCGCCGCGGAAGCGCTGCAGCACCACCTCGGTGGTGTACTTCTCGACGCCGGAATTGTCGGTCCACTTCCGGGTCTGGAGCTGGCCCTCGATATAGACCTTCGAGCCCTTGCGCAGGTACTGCTCGGCCACCCGGGCGAGGTTGTCGTTGTAGATCACGACCGAGTGCCACTCGGTCTTCTCCTTGCGCTCACCGGAGGCCTTGTCCTTCCAGGACTCCGAGGTCGCCAGCCGCAGGTTGCAGACCGGATCGCCCGAGCCGAGGCGGCGCATCTCCGGGTCGCGCCCGAGATTGCCCACCAGAATCACCTTGTTGACGCTGCCCGCCATCGCTCTCTCCTCACCGTACGGATCTCACTGGGCTCATCACCCGGCGGCCGGCGACTCATGCGCCCGGGCCGTCGGAGCGGCAACCTGCGGTGCGGGCTTGTGCCCGTTATCCGCAATTCGCCAATCCTGTTTGTTCTACCTATGTTCCAGCGAGTCGGCAAGCGGCGCTCACGGGATATGCACAACCAGCTTGCCGAAATTCCGGCCCTTCAGCAGGCCGATGAACGCATCGGGCGCGTTCTCCAGGCCCTCGACCACGTCCTCCCGGTAGCGGACCTTGCCCTCCCGGATCCACGCCCCGACCTCCTGCCGGAAGGTCTCGGCCTGGTCGGCGAAATCCCAGACGATGAAGCCCTGGATGTGCAGGCGGTTGGTCAGCACCGACCGCATCAGGCCGGGCAGCCGGTCCGGGCCGGGGGGCGTCTCGGTGGCGTTGTACGCCGAGACCAGGCCGCAGACCGGGATCCGGGCGAACGGGTTCAACAGCGGCATCACGGCGGAAAAGACCGCGCCGCCGACATTCTCGAAATACACGTCGATGCCCTTGGGGCAGGCGGCGGCCAGCGCCCCCGGCAGGTCGGATCCGCGATGGTCGACCGCCGCGTCGAAGCCGAGTTCCTCCGTCAGGTAGCGGCACTTGTCCGGGCCGCCCGCGATCCCGACCGCCCGGGCTCCCTTGAGCTTGGCGATCTGCCCGACCAGCGAGCCCACCGGCCCGGCGGCGGCGGCCACCACGACGGTCTCGCCGGGCTTGGGCCGGCCGATGTTGAGCAGCCCGGTATAGGCGGTCATGCCCGGCATCCCGAGCACCCCGACCGCGGTCGAGGGCGGGGCCGCGTCCGGATCGACCCGGCGGGTGCCCTGTCCGTCGGTGACGCAGTACGTCTGCCAGCCCGCGAAGGCTGTTCGCAAGTCTCCGACTGGAATATCGGAATTCTTCGAAGCGATCACCTCGCCGACCACCTCGGCGGTGATCGGCTCGCCGATCTGCACCGGGGTCGCGTAGGATTTCGCATCGCTCATCCGGCCGCGCATATACGGGTCGAGCGACAACCAGCGGGTGCGGAGCAGGATCTGGCCCGGGCCGATCTCCGGCACCGGCACCTCCTCCAGGCGGAAGTTTTCCGGCTTCGGCTCCCCGTGCGGGCGCGAAGCCAGGACGATGCGGCGGTTCACGGTGGTCATGAATGTCTCCCGGGTGCTCAGCCTGCGACCCCGATCTGGGGCGTCCCCCGCCGGCAGCCAATGGGTCGCCCCGCGCGTTGATCGGGATCGGCTCAAGGAGGCGGCATCATGCGTGCGACTCTGATCGGCTTAGGCTTGGCCGCCCTGACGGCAGGCGCCGCGACGGCCGGACCGCTCGATGCCTATCGCTGGCGCTCCCGGGTCCTGGTGCTGTCGGCCCCCGATGCGGCCGACGCCGACCTGCGGGCGCAGCGGGTCGCCCTGGCCTCGCTGCGGAGCGGCGCGGCGGAGCGCGACCTCGTGGTGCTGGAGGCGATCGGGGACGGCGCCGAGGCCCGGCGCTTGCGTGCGCAACTGTCTCTGCCGGCAGGCGAATTTCGCGCCGTCCTGGTCGGCAAGGATGGCGGCGCCAAGCTCGAAGCCGCGGCGCCGATCCCGCCCCAGACGCTGTTCGCCACGATCGACGCGATGCCGATGCGGCGGAGCGAGATCCAGGAGCGCCGCTAGGGCCGGAGGGTCCGGTTTCCGGGGATGGCGGAGCCCGCGGACACCAACGGTTAAGCCTACCGGCCTATCACCGAACGGTGTCGGCGGCCGTGTTTCGGCCGTCCGTCGAGGCCCGCCAGGACGCGCGAACGAGACGCTCGCATCGATGACCCGAGAACAAGTCGCCACCGCCATCCGCCGCGTCGTCAGCCTCCAGGTCGAGGATATCGAGCGCGCGGTCCGCGACGGCCACAAGACCATCGCGCTGAACGAGCTGGCGGATCTGAACCGCCAGCTCAAGGCCTTCGCGGCTGCCCTCAAGAAGGCCCCGGCCCGGATCTGATCCGGGTCGCCCTACCAGCGGGGCCCGCCCCAGGGGCGGGGCGGACCGTCCTCGGGCGGCGGCGGGGGAGGCGGGGGCGGCCCGCGCTCGAAGGCCGGCTCGTCGCAGACCCGCACCCGCCGCACCACCGGCGCCCCGTCCGGATCGAACCGGCGCCGGACGAACTCCCGGCACGCCTCGGGCGGCGCCGCGGTGAAGCGAGGCCTGCGGAATTCCAGCTCGGGGGGCGGAGGCGGCGGCCGCCGCTCGCGGTCGTAGCCGTCCACCGGGCCGCCATACCCATGTGGCGGCGGCGGGCCATCGAAATCGGCCGCCAGCGCTGGTGCGGCGGTGAACAGCAGGGCGCAGAATCCGGCTCGCCCGATGAGATCACGGAGGGGCACTGGTCGGCCTCGGCAGGGACGGGCGGCGGGGATCGCGGCCTCGATGCCGGAGACTGCGCCGCGCCGGCTGAACCCCTGCCGCGTCCCCGGTTGCCCGCCGTTCAGCCGGCTGTCCGATTACCGCTCTGCCACAGCGGGCTTCAGTTCTGCATCGCGTTGATCTCGCACTGGGCGTATTCCCCGCTCGCCTTCACGTAGGCGTTGAGCTTCTGCACATAGGCCTCGGCGATCGGCCGGAACGCCTGCGCTTGCAGGTTGTAGGCCTTGACCGCGTCGTTGAAACTGTAGGCCTCCCAGCCGGGGCAGCCGCCCTTGGCGTCGAGGCAAGCCGGCTTCTCGGGCAGGGCCGGCTTGACCGGCCGCGCCGAGGCCGGCGGCGGTTCGGGCGGCTTGCACGCCGCGGCCACCGGGGCGGCGGTCTTGTCAGGCGCCGTCTTGGCGGGAGCCGCCAGGGCCAGGGTCGGTGCGAGCATGCCCGCGATGAGGAGTAGCCTTCCGCGCATAGCCCGTGTCACTCCGCTGCGGCCCAGAGCCGCCGGTGGCGGGTTCTGCGGCATCAGGCGGACGGCGACAAGGGTTCCGACATTGTGGTCTTGGCGGCCGTCCTGCGCGGCGCGCCGGCTGCCGGCCGCGGTGTCCTGTGGGGCGCACGGAAACTCCGCGCGAGCGCGATGGCGGGCATCAGCAGCCCGGTCCCCAGGACCCACCAGGCCGGGCGGATCGGGCCGGAGAAATCTAGGTTGGCCGCAAGCACGAGGCTCGCCGGGACGCCGCTGGCGAGCCCGTACCAGGCCGCCTCGAGCCCCGCGGTGGCGAGGCCGGCCAGGATCGCGAGCAGCAGGAGCGACCACGGCCGCTCCGGCAGCTTGAAGCGCCGCATCGCCCGCCAGCCCATCAGCAGCAGGAACAGCCCGGCGGAGAAGACTGGGTCGCTGACGTCGATCTTCGATTGCAGGAAGTAGTGGACGAGCGCCAGCACCGCGATCGTGTAGACCAGCCGGTGCAGCCGGTGCCAGTTCGGCCCGAGGTTGCGGATCGCGGCATCCGTGGAGGTCAGCCCCAGGGCGATCAGCCCGATCAGCGCCACGAAGCCGATGGTCAAGTAGAGCCGCAGGGCGATCTCGCTGACGACCTTGGTCAGGACGAGGTTCTGATCGACCGCGTAGAGGGTGAGATGCGCCACCGCGTAGGCCATCACGGTGATGCCGAGCATCCGCCGGACCACCAGCACCTTTCCCCAGTCGGCGATGCGGCGCAGGGGCGAGATCGCGAGCGAGAACAGCAGGAAGCGCACCGCCCATTCGCCGGTGGCGTGGATCAGCGCGGTGATCGGCTTGGCGCCGAGCGCATCGAGCCGGTAGGCACCCGCCAGGTACAGGGCCGGCGCGATGCAGGCCAGGAACACCGCGAGCTTCAGCCACGAGAGGCGCCCGGCTCTGTCGAGCCAGGGGAGGGGGATGCCGAGGGGAACGGCCAGGCGGTCAATCATTGTCGTCGGACTTGGCCTTCTGACATCGGAAGCGGTGTGCCCGCGGCCGAGGATATCGGGGGCGAAACGGGCACGTGTGTGGATCGCTCCCGGCGCGGGTCGGTTCGCCGCGGCGTCCTGCGGGTTACATCCGGACGGTTGACCTGGCCGCTCCGGTGCCGAGATAGCGGGCGGACGGACACCGGATGGATCCCATGCAGTACCGCAATCTCGGCCGCTCCGGCCTCAAGGTCTCGCCGATCTGCCTCGGCACGATGATGTTCGGCGGGCCCACCGACGAGGCCACCGCCGGCCGCATCGTCGGGAGCGCCCGCGAGGCGGGCATCAACTTCATCGACACGGCCAACGTCTACACCGAGGGCCGCTCGGAGGAGATCACCGGCCGGGCGATCAAGAGCGACCGCGCCGCCTGGATCCTCGCCACCAAGGTCGCCAACCCGACGGGCCAAGGCGTCAACGACCGCGGCCTCTCGCGCGTCCACGTGATGAAGGCCGCCGAGGACAGCCTGCGGCGGCTCGGCACCGAGTTCATCGACATCTACTACCTCCACAAGGAGGACCATGACACGCCGCTCACCGAGACCGTGCGGGCGATGGCCGACTTGGTGCGGGCGGGCAAGATCCGCCATTTCGGCGTCTCGAACCACCGGTCCTGGCGGGTCGCCGAGATCTGCCGGCTCTGTGACGAGGCCGGCATCGACCGGCCGGTGGTGAGCCAGCCCTATTACAACGCCTTCAACCGCATGCCCGAGACCGAGCACCTGCCGGCCTGCGCCCATTACGGGCTCGGCGTCGTCCCGTACTCGCCGCTCGCCCGCGGCGTCCTGACCGGCAAGTACGACCCGGACGCCCCGCCGCCGGCCGAATCCCGCGCCGGCCGCCAGGACACCCGGATGATGCAGACCGAGTGGCGCCCGGAATCCCTGCGCATCGCCCGGACCCTGAAGGCGCATGCCGAGAGCCGTGGCATCACGGCCGGGCAGTTCGCCACCGCCTGGGTGCTGAACAACCGCCTCGTCACCGGCGTCATCGCCGGGCCGCGCACCGAGGTGCAGTGGCAGGAATATCTCGGCGCCCTCGACTATGCCTTCACCCCCGAGGACGAGGCGTTGGTCGACGGCTTCGTGGCGGCCGGGCACCCGACCACGCCGGGCTACAACGATCCGGCCTATCCGCTGGAAGGGCGGATCCCGCGGGGCGTTTGATTTCGGCCGGCCACGGCACCCGGCGGGCGCTCGCCCGGACGGACTGTGA
>Ga0255028_100264_pt1 | contig 10619 bp, 8 predicted proteins | sample DRGLUT_MetaT_FD_178168 | JGI IMG/M metagenome (GOLD analysis project Ga0255028, IMG submission 178168) | Metatranscriptome of freshwater microbial communities from Pennsylvania, United States - DR:GLUT (Metagenome Metatranscriptome) | ecosystem: Environmental > Aquatic > Freshwater > Creek...
CTGCTGCGCCACCACGACGGTGTAGGCGGATTGATCCGCCACCGGCTTGTCGGCGTCGATGACGAGGCGTCCGGCCGGCAGGTAGATCGTGCCCAGCATCGTGCGGGCGTTGTTGCTGATGATCCGGTAGATCCGCATCGGCTTCGTCTGGCCGAGCGGCGGCGGCGTCGGCGGCAGCAGCAGCCCGGTGAGATCGTCAACGAGGCCCAGGGCCGGATCAATCGGGCTGGAGACGGTCGTCTGCTCGGCCATCAGCAAGCCCGCCATATCGCCGGTGGTCGGCGCCGTGAGGCTGACGGTCGTCTTCTTGTCGAAGAGCAGACCCGCCTTGTCGCCTACGAAATAGAGGCCGACATCCGTGCCGGTGAGCGTGGCATTGTCCTTCACGATCAGAGGTCCGTCCTTGAACACGTAGATGCCGGGCCTCATCGTCACCACGGCCTTCTTCTTGATCTGGAGGCCGAAGCAGTAAGTCCCGGGATCGAGCGTGACGTCCTTGTCGATCGTCTGCATCTGGGTGAGCGGCAGCAGGTTGAACGGGAAGGGCAGGCTCGCGCAGGCGCCGACCGGCGGGTTGGCGCGGCCCAGCAGCGGATCCGCGATCACCGGGCATCCGGTCTGCGGCGGCGGCGCGAAGTTCGCGCGAACCCCGAGATAGCCGCCGGCCGAGCAGATCGTGTCGGCCTTCGCCATCGAGTTGTCGCCGCCGACCATGCCGGCCGGATTGGTCGAGTTGGCGTAGAGCGAGCAGCCGTTGGCGGTGACCTGCGCGTTCTTCTGCAGATTGAAGGTGCCCGGTGCCGAGGGGTCGAGGGTGAGCATGCACAACCGCATCTTGCCGACGACGCTGGCCTTGGCCCGCACCGAGAGGGGCTGTGACCGGATGCCGATGAAGGGGCCGAAGGCGAGCTTCACCGTGTCTTGGATCTGCGCCGACACGCTGGTCTTGTCGCTCGCCACCACCACGGTCACCGTGAACGGCTGGTCGGGCGCCGACGGCGCGTTGGTGCGGATGGCCTGCTCGGTCACGCCCTGCACGGCGGCGATGCTGGACGCGGCAAGCTTCATGGTGTTGCCACCGGACAGCACACCCACGTCGGCGGCGTTCTGCAGCTGGACGCGGCGCGACGCGACGCGCGCGTAGTCGATGCCGCCGCCGACAAGGCCGAGCAGGACAACCGCACTCAGGCCGAAGGTCACCGCCACGCTGCCGGACCGATCCGGCAGGGCGCGCAGCACATCCCGGAGCATGCGCCACAGGTCGGGAATGATGGCATCCTCCAAGACAGGCCGTCGGTCCGCATTAGCAGCCGGCCTGTTAAAGAATTCGTCTTGCTGCGACCCAGCGCTCACCGGCGAGACCGGGCCCGCCGTCGTTTCCGTCGGGCTCCGCCGGTTACGGTCACGGACCCGTTAAACAACCCGAAATCGCACCCAATCCTGATGTATGTAGTTCGTAGTTGTGCTTGGGCGGGACAGTGGTCAGCGTGCGCTTCTCGGGACGAGCGAAGTTTCACAGCACGGGCCTGTGCAAGCCCGGCGATTACTGAATGCCTGGAACACTTTCTAAACGGGCAGCCGGCAAACTCATCCGCGAGCGTGCCCTGCGAAGAGACGGCGCCGGCGCACGACCGCAGAGTTCATGCGTATGACAGGCATTCTGAGGCGTCTCGCGATCCCGGTCTATGGCCCCGGGCCGGCCATTTCAGTCGCGATCGCTGTCGCGCGGCTTGCGCGGATACATCCGCGGCTTCGCACCCAGCGCTTCGCCCGCCACCGGGGCGGCGCCTCCGCGGTGGAGTTCGCGCTCCTCGCGGCCCCCTTCCTGGCCCTGCTGGGCGTCGTCGCGGAATCCGGCCTCGTCGCCCTGGAGCAGCAGACGCTGGACATGGCGGTGGACCGGGGCGTCCGTCAGCTGCGGACGGGGGTCTTCCAGGATGCCGCCGACGGCAGCGATCCGAGCCAGCGCTTCCGCAAGATCGTGTGCAGCGGGCCCTCCATCATGTTCCCCTGCACGGATCTGCGCCTCGACGTCTCGCGGGCGGCGTCGTTCGCCGCGACCAAGCCCACGGAACCGTTCGACCGGACCAAGAAGACCTGGACAGTCGGCTTCGGCACGCGCTTCGACTGCCCGCAGGGCGGCGACACCGTGACGGTGCGCGTCGCGGTCCCCGTGATGCGCCTGTTTCAGGTCATGGACTTCACCGGCCGGATCATGTCGGACAAGTCGCAGATGCTGGTCACGACGGAGATCTTCCGGACCGAGGATTACGAGCCGAAACCGTGCTGAGCGGCGGTCTGCGCACCGGTCTGATCGACTTCAGCGCCAGCCGGAGCGGGGTCAGCGCCGTCGAGTTCAGCCTGATCGCGCCGATCCTGCTCCTGATGTTCATGGCCTCGATCGAGTTGCCGCGCGCCTACATGATCGGCAAGCGCCTCGACAACGCGACGGCCACGATGGCCGACCTGATCTCCCGCGGCAACTACACGGACCTGTCGCCGGTCTTCGCGGCCCTGGAGGCCATCGCCAACCCGTACGACGTGTCCCGCGCGAGCATCGTCCTGACGGCGGGGGGCACGTACCAGACCCAGACCGGCGCCGCGGCCACGACGCAGGTCTGCTCGAGCGCCCAATCCAAAGGGCAGGCCCGCCTGGCCGGATCGTCCCTCGGCGTTCCGCCGGCCGGCCTGGACCGGGCCGGCGACCGCTTCGTGATGTCCGAGGTGACGATGCCGTATCGCCCCATCTTCCCGGTCTTCTCGTCGCTCGTCGGGTGGACGTTCCGGTACAAGAGGACGTGGCCGGTACGGGGCGGCGACATCTACAACGGGCAGAGCGAGATCGTTCTGCCGAGTGGAAAGCCCTGTCCCAAGTGATGCGTCACAGGGATCCCCATGACCGATCCGGAAGCCGGATGGCGGCAGAGTGCGACGGGATCGACGCGTGGGCCGTGGTCCTGTGACCGCGCGAGCCCGCACCGGGCGCAGGCCGCGCAGTCACGCCGGGGCGGAGGGCCGCCCCCGATCAAGTTGGCGCGCAGGCGCGATCCCTCGTAAACGCCTGGATTGCCGCAGCCCGAGCCTGTGAACACCGCATTGGCCGACCTTCCGTCCTCCGAAGGCCATCCGGAGCTCAGTTTCCTCGCGGGGGGAGGCGAGCTCGGGGCACGCATCCGCGGCCACGATTGGGCCGTCACACCGCTCGGCCCCGCGCCCGCGTGGCCCCAGAGCCTCAAGACCGCGGTGCGCATCATGCTCACCTCGCGGCAGCCGATCTGGATCGGCTGGGGGCCTGGCCTGACCTTCCTCTACAACGACGCCTACAAGTCGATCATCGGCGGGAAGCATCCCGGGGCCCTGGGGCGCCCGACCGCGGATGTCTGGCGCGAGATCTGGGCCGATATCGGCCCCCTGCTGGCGACCGCCATGGGCGGCGTCGAGGGGACCTATGTCGAGGAGCAGCTCCTGATCATGGAGCGCAACGGCTATCCGGAAGAAACCTGCTACACCTTCTCGTACAGCCCGATCCCCGGGGACGACGGCCAGCCGGGCGGGATCATCTGCGCCAACAGCGAGGACACCCATAGGGTCGTGGGCGACCGCCAGCTCGCATTGTTGCGGGAGCTGGCCGCCGGACCGTGCAGGCGCGCTCCTGGCGGGCCGCCTGCGAGCGCAGCGCGACCGCCCTGGCGCGCGATCCGCAGGACATCACCTTCGCGCTGCTCTACGTCATAGAGCCCGGGCAGGACGTGGCCGAGCTCGCCGCCAGGGTCGGCCTGGATCCCGGGTCGGCCGGCCCTGGCGACCGGATCGCCCTCGACGCGGCCGGCCCATGGCTGATCGGGTCCGTGGCGCGCAGCCACACGGTGTCGGTCGTCGAGAATCTGGAGGCGGCCGGCCTCGGCGGCGTGGCCGGAATCTGGAACCGCCCGTCCGAGCGGGCAGTCCTCCTGTCCGTACCCGCCAGCAGCGATACCGGACGCGGCGGCGTTCTGATCGTGGGCCTCAATCCCTACCGGCTGTTCGACGCGGATTACAGCGCCTTCCTGAGCCTCGTGGCGGGGCAGATCTCGGCGGCCATTGCCAGCGCCGACGCCTACGAGGAAGAGCGCCGCCGCGCCGAGGCCCTGGCCGAGCTCGACCGGGCCAAGACCGCGTTCTTCTCCAATGTCAGCCATGAGTTCCGCACGCCGCTCACGCTGATGCTCGGCCCCCTCGAGGAGGTGCTGGCGAGCGACACGGCCGGCGCGGCCATGCGCGCCCAGGTGGAGCTCGCGCACCGGAACGGCACGCGCCTCCTCCGGCTGGTCAACAGCCTGCTCGACTTCTCGCGGATCGAGGCGGGCCGCGTGCGCGCCGCCTTCGAGCCGGTGGACCTGGGCGCGATCACCGCCGAGATCGCCTCCAGCTTCCGCTCGGCCGTGGAGCGCGCCGGTCTCGACCTCGACGTCCGCTGCCAGCCGCTGCCGCTGCCGTCCTACGTCGACCGGGAGATGTGGGAGAAGATCGTCCTCAATCTCCTCTCCAACGCGTTCAAGTTCACGCTCAGCGGCGGCATCCGGGTGACCACCGAACCCGCGGCGGACGGGCGATCGGCCCGCGTCTCGGTCGCCGATACGGGCATCGGCATCCCGGCCGGCGAGATCCCCCGCCTGTTCGAGCGCTTCTACCGGGTCGAGGGCGCGCAGGGGCGCAGCTTCGAGGGCAGCGGGATCGGGCTCGCGCTGGTGGCGGGACTCGTCCGGCTGCACGGGGGCGAGATCGCGGTCGAGAGCAAAATCGGCCGGGGGACGACCTTCACGGTCGTTCTTCCCCTGGGACGCGCCACCTCCCGGCCGCTCGGGTCCGCGCCCGCACGGATGCGGCCGCCACCGGCATGCGCGCCCACGAGTACCTGGATGAGGCGCTGCGGTGGCTCCCGGAGGCCACGCCGATGGAGACCGCCGGCGCGCTGTCGACGGCCGGGCTCGGCGCGATCGCCCCCGACGGGGCCCTCCGGGCCGGCGCCGGGAAGGCCGTGCTGCTCGCCGACGACAATGCCGACATGCGCGGCTACGTGGCGCGGCTGCTCGAAGGCCAGGGCTACCGGGTGACGGCCGTGGGCGACGGGGCGGAGGCCTGCGCCGCCGCCATTGCTGCGCCGTCCGACCTGATCCTCACGGACGTGATGATGCCGAAGCTCGACGGCTTCGGATTGCTGCGCGCGGTGCGCCAGGAGCCCCGCACGGCCGGAATCCCGGTGATCATGCTCTCTCCGCACGCGCCGGCGAGGAGGCCAAGATCGAGGGACTCGATGCGGGGGCCGACGATTACCTCGTGAAGCCGTTCGCGGCTCGCGAACTCCTTGCCCGGTTCAACGCGAACATCCAGATGGCCGAGATGCGCCGCGAGGCCAACCGGGCGATCTGGGCCAGCGAGCAGCGTTCCCGCATCAGCCAGGACCGGCTCTCCATGGCGCTCTCGACCGGGGGCGTCGGCATCTTCGAATGGGAGATCGACACCGACACCGTGGCGGTGCTCGGACCGATCGCGGAGCTGTTCGGGGTGGACCGCGCGGAGGCCGAGGCCGCCGGGCTGCCGCTCGCCTCCTTCATGGCGGGCATCCACCCGCGGGACCGGTCCCGCGTGCAGGAGGCGATCGCCCGGGCCATCGCGGAATCGACGCCCTACCAGGCCGAGTACCGCGTCACCGGCAGCGACCGGGAGCGCATCGTGCTGGCCATGGGACGGCTCGCGTCGGCGCCCGAGCGGGGCCCGCGGCTGGCGGGCGTGATCATCGACGTCACCGACCAACGGCACGTCGAGCAGGCCCTGCAGGCGCTCAACGAGCGTCTGGAACAGCGCATCGCCGCGGAGGTGGGCGAGCGGCTGAAGGCCGAGGATGCCCTGCGTCAGGCCCAGAAGATGGAGGCGGTCGGCCAGCTCACCGGCGGCCTTGCCCATGACTTCAACAATCTGCTGGCCGGCATCTCCGGCTCGCTCGAGCTGATGCAGACCCGCATCGGCCAGGGCCGGTTCGACGGTATCGGCCGCTACATGGCGGCCGCGCAGGGCGCCGCCAAGCGGGCCGCCGCCCTGACCCACCGGCTGCTCGCCTTCTCGCGCCGCCAGACGCTCGATCCCAAGCCCACGAACGTCCACGACCGCATCATCGGCATGGAGGACCTGATCCGGCGCACGGTCGGACCCGGCATCGCCGTCGCTGTGACGGAGGCGATCGACCTCTGGGCCGCGCTCGTCGACCCCAATCAGCTGGAGAACGCGCTCCTCAACCTCTGCATCAACGCACGCGACGCGATGCCGGACGGCGGCCGCATCACCATCGAGACCGCCAACCGCTGGCTCGATCCCGGCCAGGCCCGGGAACGTGACCTGGCACCCGGCCGGTATGTCAGCCTCTGCGTGACCGATGCCGGTACCGGCATGGCGCCGGACGTGATGGCCAAGGCCTTCGAGCCGTTCTTCACCACCAAGCCGATTGGCCAGGGCACCGGCCTCGGCCTGTCGATGATCTACGGCTTCGCCCAGCAATCCGGCGGGCAGGTCCGCATCGCCTCGGAGATCGGCCAGGGCACGACGGTATGCCTCTACTTGCCGCGTCACGAGGGGCGCGCGGACGCGGAGGCTGCGCCCTCAGCCGTGACGCAGGCGCCGCGCGCCGAGCAGGGGGAGACGGTTCTCGTCGTCGACGACGAGCCGACGGTGCGCATGCTGGTGACCGAGGTTCTGGACGAATTGGGCTACACGGCGATCGAGGCCACCGACAGCGCTTCAGGCCTGCAGGTGCTGGAATCGGACGTGCGGATCGACCTGCTGAACACGGATGTCGGGCTGCCGGGCGGCATGAACGGCCGCCAGATGGCCGATGCCGCACGCGCGCAGCGGCCCGGGCTGAAGGTTCTGTTCATCACCGGCTACGCGGAAACCTCGGCCCTCGGCAGCGGCCAGCTGGCGGCGGGGATGGCCGTGCTCACGAAGCCGTTCGTGATCGAGACGCCGGGTGCGCGGATCCGCGCGATCATCGCGGGTCCCTGAGTCGCAGCGCCGGGCCTGGCTGCAGCCGCACAGCCGCCTCCGCGCGGCGAGGGGCCCATGCGCGATCGAACGCACGTCGTTTCCCGCGCCGCCCTTGTTCGCTGCCGCGCCCTCCGGTTCCAGGGACGCCCACAGCGCTTGGCCGCGACTCAGTGAGCCAGCAACTTCCGGGCAAACATCGCCGCGGCGAAGACCATCGCGGCGGCCGCCGTGATCAGGCTGGTCATCAGGATCCTGCGCGGCTCGGTGGATGATTGGGCCCTGATCGCCGGGACGACCGGCACGAAGGCCTCGGCCTTCTGGGCCGCAAGGATGCGCGCGCGCTCGAAGGCCAAGCGCACCTGCTCACGATACTTCTCCTCGTAGGCGCGCTTGCTCTCAAGGGCCTCGAACTGCGTCAGCGCGTTCGAGAGCCGCCGTTTCTGATCAGGATCGATGCTCGCCAGTTCCCGCACGATGCGCGCGATGTTGCTATCGAGATCCTTGATCTGCTGCTTCAGATCGACGACGGACCGCGCCTCGGGGCTGAGGTCGCGCTGAATGACCGCGAGCTGGATGGCCAGCTTGGCGCGGGACAGTTGAAGCTCGGAGACGGTCTTGAGCGTGACCTCGTTCGATTTCACCGCGTCCAGAACGCCCTCCCGATTGCGCAGCGCGTTCACGGCTGCGCGCGCCGCCGCCACGCGCTCGTCGGCGAGCTTCAGCTCGCGCGCGCTCTCGTCCACCGCGTCCTGGCGCGGCTTGATGCTCAGCGCGTTCACCATCCGCTCGGCCTCGTCCATCACGGCGCGCGTGATGGCGAGGGACTCGTCGGGATCGAAGGCCTCGACGGACAACGTCATGATGCCGGTGCCGGATTCGATGTCGACGCTGACGCGCCGCTTCCAGTAACGGAGGAGCTTCTCGATCGGCTTGTCGGGATTGAGGCGGGACGGATAGTCGATATTGTCGCTGCTGAACCACGTGCGGATCGGCAGCTGGGCCTCGATCGCCTCCAGCATCGGACGGCTCAGGATGTATTCCTGCGCGATCAGCGTATCCTGGGCGATCATCTCCTTCGGAATGCCGGCATTGGTGCCGACCGCGTCGGGCGTGGCCTTGTCGGCCGTCCCGAACATGGGCCGGATCGCGAACTGGGCCTCCGTCACGTAGCGGTCGGAGGCCAGGAGACCGTAATACAGACCGCCGGCCAGCGTCGGCAGCACGAAGCAGAGCACGAACAGGATCGGAAGCCAGGGATCACTCTTGATGTGGCTCTGGTAGGATCGGACGCCCTTCTTGCGCTCCACGAGGTTTGGCACCCGCGCGATCTGCCGCAGCGACTGCGAAATCCCATTCTGCCGATCGGCTGCCTTGAGAAGCCGCCCCTCGGCTCTCCGAGCGTGCATGTTCATCGCCTGCTTCTCGACTGTGGAGCTGTCCTGCCCGCGATCCCCGGACGCGTCCGAGACTTCGCCGGGGTCACTGGCACGCACAGGCGGCGAAAGCATGTCCGTGAAACGCCGGCAATTCCGGCCTCGAGCCCGCCCCGGTGCGGGTCGGTCCGGCCGTAGGGACGTTCAGCCTGTGTCGGGGCGGCCGGCAGGCGCGCCTTCAGCGTCGGGCGGAGCCTGTGCAAATCCGGCGAGCGATCGCCCGCGGCATGGTCTCGTGAGGTCGGGCGGTCGGCCCGAATCCGGCCCCACGACAATCAGTCCGTGAGCGCGCGCCGGAACGCCTCCTCGTCGATCGCGGCCGCGAGCCGGCTCACGCCGCCCGCGGATGACGCGATCAGCAGGCCACCGGCCAGGATCCCCGTGCCCGACAGGCTGTAGCGCAGGACCGGTCCCGTCGGCGCCCCGTGATTCCCCTGCGGGCCGAGCGAGGCCCGGCTCACGGCGAGGTCGTCCAATCGGCCGCGGATCGCCTGGGGCACGATCTGCAGCCGCCGCTCGTCGCGCAGGCCGAAGACCCGCCGGGACGTGTCGAGGGCGACCGTGACCCCGGCGTCGAGGTGCAGGAAGCCTTCGGCCGTGAGCGGGCGACTTCCCGCCTGGAAACGATCGAACACGGCGAGACCCGCGAGATCTTCCAGCAGCACGAAGGCCCGGACATGCCGGTAATCGGGCCCGTGCACCCGGGTCTCGATGCAGTGCACGACAGCATCGCCCAAGCGGAAGGCCGCCCGCGCGAAGCCCGCTCCCGCACCCGGTTCTTGGCCGTCCGGGATGGCGACATTGTGCGCCCGCGCCATCGCCAGGTGCTGGCCCGCGCTCTCGGTGATCCAGCGCAGGCCGCCCGTGGCGAAGGTGAAGGAGGTGCAGTCCCGGTGATCCTGCGGGTCGACCTGCTCGGAGAAATCGGCCGTGAAGGCGGACCATCCCGCCCCGTCGTCCGACCGGCGCACAATGAGGGTTCCGGGCCGGCCCGTTCCGGCGGCGCGGGGCCATCCGTCGCCCGCCCGTCCGGATGCGGCGGCGGCCATCCCGGGCCGGCCATGCGCGGCGGCCACCCGCTCCAGCCAGCGATACCGGTCGGCGTGGCCGGGCGTGTCGCCAAAGGGGGGCAGGGCACCGTCCGGCTCGAACAGCGCGACCATCCCGGCCCAGGCCTTCGGCACACGCGCGTCGAGGATCCCGGCCAGCGGCGTCAGATCCGGCCGGGCCTTCAGGATGGGGATGAGGACCAGAGCGAGGGTGAGGATCTCGAGGCTCCGGTGATACGAGGCCTCCGCGACGGCGCCGTCGGGGCCGATCATCGCCTCGAAGCCGCTCTGCAGGACGAGCACCGCCAGGGCCGTCCAGTGCCGCGCCATCGGGAAGGCCGGGAAGGCCGGGAGGGCCAGGCCGGCCGCCAGCAGGGCGGCTGCGACCTGAAGTTCCAGAAGCGAGCCCGCCACCGTGTGCTGCGCCAGGATCTCCGCCAAAGCCACGGCGTGACGCACGACCTCACCACCCAGGATATCGACAGCGTGCCCATCCGCGCCGACCGCGTCCCGCGCCGCAGCCTGCAGGAGGCCCAGCAATGCCTCCAGGCGCCCCGCCGTGCAGGCGGGATGCTGGCTCAACGCGTCCGCCGGCTGGCCCCAGGGGTTCGCGCGGGACCAGGAAACCGCGAGGGCGACCGCGCGCTCCCGAACCGCGCGATCCGGACTCTCGGCGGCACCCCAGGTCCAGGCCAGGGACTGGAACGCCAGACGCCACGCCTGCGACCGGAACGGGTCGGCCGCCCAGTCCGGAACGTCCGGAAGCGGCCAGGCCGGCCGGGAGGCGAGGCGGATGGCTCCCTCTGCCCAGACGCAGGCGTCGGCCCCATCCCGCAGGCGCGCGAAGCTGCGCAGCGGCGACGGCCGCTCAGCCAGACGGGTGGCATCGAGATAGGCCGGATCGATCCCGCCCCGGCCGCGCCGTCCAGAGGGGGGCCGAGGCGGCCAAGCAGCCTTGCCAGGACCGACTCGGCCCCCGGATCCCTGTCGTCCGTCAGGTTCGCAAGGCGCAGGTCATCGTCGAGAAGCGCGTCGGGCGCAGCCGCCAGCGCGAGACCCGGGCCCGCCTCCCAGGTCCCGAAGCCGATCTCCAGGGTTGCAGCCTGCGGCGGCGGACAGA
>Ga0255028_100265_pt1 | contig 10534 bp, 11 predicted proteins | sample DRGLUT_MetaT_FD_178168 | JGI IMG/M metagenome (GOLD analysis project Ga0255028, IMG submission 178168) | Metatranscriptome of freshwater microbial communities from Pennsylvania, United States - DR:GLUT (Metagenome Metatranscriptome) | ecosystem: Environmental > Aquatic > Freshwater > Creek...
CGATGCAATCCTTGAAGGTCGCGACCGCGGCGGACACCTGCGGGAAGAACAGGGTCTTGCCGGACACGAACGCCGAGAAGTCGCACGCCTCGAACTCCATGATGGCGGTGTTGTAGCCGAACGAGCCGAGCAGCCAGGTCGGGACCGTGCCGGTGAGCGCGAAGGTGACGTTCTTCCACTTCGTCCGCCCGAGGCACCCGATCGAATGCGAGGTGCTGGTGAACGCGATCGCCCCGTCCAGGAAGCGGGCCAGGTTGGCGTTCTGGGTGGTGATGCTGCCCCCGCCCGAGCCGCCGAGCGTGAGCGTGAAGTTGCGCAGCGTCTGCTGGGAGCCGCCGCCGGATCCGATGTTGATCGATGCGGAACCCGTGCCGCTGCCGGCGGTGAACGAGATCCCGCGCGTGCTGATGAGACCGCTACCGCCGGTCGCGAGGCCGATGTTGCTGCTGCCGGTGGTCGAGACCGAGGCGCCAGCCACACAATCCGAGCCCTGCGGCGGGATGTGGCTGGAGCTATCCCGTCGCACGCTCTCGATGTAGTTCTGCGCCGAGAGACCGCCGGGCGTGTTGATCGTGAGCGCCGAGGCCTGCGTCTCGGCGTGATCGTTCGAGCAGTATCCGACGTCGCCGCCCGCCATCCACGCGGTCATGTTGGCGATGCGCGCGTGCGGCGCCGCCCAGGCGCCGGGGGCCTGATACGCCTCCTGGCCCGTCACCTCCGCCCAGGTCACGCCGCTGTCGGTGGTGGCGCTGCCCTTGGCCAGCGCCCAGGACGGCTCCGCCGACCCGGAGGTTCCCGCAGCCGTGCAGCGGAAGCACCTCTCGTTGCCCACCGTCGGCGTCGCGAGTTGGCGCACGATCTGCCCGACCGTGTAGGCGGTGGAGGCCGCCCACGGCGCGACGGCCGCGTAGGCCACGCTGGAGCAGTACAGGTTGCTCATGGCACCGCCGCTCCGATGAGGCTCGCGTTCATGGAGGCGGCGCGCTTGGCGACGACGGCTTGGTAGTCAGCGCCTTGCGGATACAGGCTCTGATAGGTCCAGACGGTCCCGTCGGAGACGGTGTAGGTCTCCGTGACCCAGAAGCTGCCATCGATCTGCGGGGGCGAGGCGATGGCTTTCGCGCTCGCGACGATCGCCGGGGCCGTCGGGGTGGCCGCCTTGATCGCGGCCATCAGCGCGTCCGCCCGGACCTGCGCCATGATCTTCAGGCTGACCATGACGGAGAAGGCTTGGACCGTCCGCGCGTCGTTGATCGAGACGTTCGGCCCGGACCCCAGCATCATCAGGAACGCGAGGATCTGCGGGGCCTGCAGGGACGCCGCGCTGATCGCGGCCTGTTCCGGCTGGGTCAGCAGAGCCATGAACTGGAGCGGCGTCATCGCCACGGTGCTCTCCGCGGTCAGGACAGAAGCCCGGGCCCGTCAGGTGAAGTCTGATCGATGCGGCACGGGCATGCGGACGGGAGAGCTCGCGCTCTCCGCGACGAGGTCGGGGGTCGGGTGCCCGAGTGGGCGGATCAGGACGCTGGGGCGGCCTGGCCGGCGAGGATCTGTGCGGCGCGCCCCGCCGCGATCAGCCCCGCGCTCTCCAGCATCTTGGTACCCGCCGCGACTCGCGGATCCGCGAGGCTCACGAAGGTGGAGCCGGCCGCCATCAGGCAGAAGAGCCTGATCTGCGCGTCGCTCGAGGTGACGATCGCGGCCTGTTCCGTGGGGCTGAACAGCGCGAGGAACGCCAGAAACGTGAGCTGCGTGCCAGGCGCCGACTGCCCTTGCGTAGCCGCCGCCTGGCGCTGCGCCAGATCGGCGGCCTCGGCATCGCTCATCGCGACCGCGACGCCGTCCACGAGCTTGGTCGGCATCTCAGCGCATCCCGTACATGCTGATCGAACCGGAGGCGAAGTTGCCCCCGGCCAGGAGGAACTGGACCGCGTTGGCGGCGTAGCCGGACTGACCGGAGCCGACCGACCCGGCGAGCTGCGGGCCGCTGTTGGAGGTCGCTTTGAGGTTCCAGTCGAACGCCGTCAGGGCGCCGGGCAGCATCCACACCTGCCCGCCGATCGCCTGGGCGCTCGACAGCGCGTTGGCCATGACGAGGGAGGTGTTGCCCCCGCCGGAACTCGCGACGCCGCTCGATCCGTTGGCCAGGACGTTCTGGTATCCGTACGTGTAGTCCGTAGAGCCGGACTTGAACGTGGACCCCCCGTCGGTCGAGACCGCCGCCAGCAGATAGTTGTTGTCGGCCGACGGCAGGACGTTGTTGAAGACGAACAGGTAATTCAGGAACCGCGCCGGATCGAACCGGCTGAACGTGGCCGTAGGCGACGAGGCCAGGGTCGCGCTCGACAGCAGCACGGGCCCGGTCGAAAGCCCGAAGGTCCGCCAGGCCGTGCCGTCGCACAGCAGCGTGCAGCACTCGCCGGGGTAGATCCTGAGAGTGGCGCTGGCCGACAGGCCGTCGATCGCATCGCCGCTCGCGGGCGTGAGTGCGATGACGCCAGCGCCCGCATTCTTGACCTCGACCGCGAAGCCGTTGCCGGCGGCGGAGGCTGCGAGCAGCGTGAGCGCGAAACTCCCCGTGCAGGCGATGAAGCTGCCGACATCGGCGGCCTGCACCGTGTAGGCCGCGGACTTGGCCAGCACACCGGCTCCCCGCACGCCGACGTTCTGCCGACCCTGGAGCTTCTGCGGGAGCGTGATGCCCTGCGCGGTGTCGTAGCGCAGCGCGCCGGTGCCGGGCGAGGCGGCCGCGTAGACCAGGTCCGTCCCGTTCGACTGGAGCGTGTAGCCGTTCGCGCCCAGAGCCAGCCCGGCCCAGCCCGTCGAGCCACGCACGGCGACCGTGCCGCGGGTCGTGCTAAAAGCGGCGTCCAGGATCGCGGAGATCTGGCCGAGCGAGGTGATGTCGTTGTTGGCACCCGCCGCCGCCTTGCCGTTCAGCGCCGTCTGCAGGGCATTGATCGAGGCGAGCATCGCGGCCGCCGCCGACTCGTCGGCCAGGAACCGGTTGTAGGCCTCGATGAAGGTGTCGACGGCCGGGTTGGCGCCGCCGAGGATCGTGTTCAGGGTCGTCTGGTTGGCCGCGACCAGCGCCGCGAGGCTCGCGATCGAGGCCGCGGTCGCGGTCGAGACCGGTAGATCGGCCGGGGCGACGTTGGCCACGCTGCCCAGGCCCAGCGCGGCGCGGGCCGTCGGTAGGTCCTGGGCGGTCAACACCGCCTTGATCGACGCCGCAACGTCCGAGAGCGCGGCGGCCAGCGTGGCGCCGGCGGGGCCGGGCGGACCGCTCTGGAAGATGCGCTTGGCCGAGCCGACGAGCATCGCGGATCCTCAGGTGGAGGGCAGGAGCACGGCCTGGTGGGTGATCAGGCCGTAGAAGGCGATCACGCGCTGGCCGGTGGCAGGGTCGGCGGCGAAGAGGTTGTAGGGGTAGGCCGAGCTCGATGGCGCGCACCGGGCCATCGTCGCCCGCGGTACGTTCATGGCGATCCCGCCGCCTGAAGCATCGACCGCGATGGTGGCGGCCGAGCCGTCGACGGGCGCCGAAGTGGCTTGGAGCGCGTAGGTCGCCGAGTTGGCGGAAAGCCGGCTGTCGAGCGTGAACGTCAGCCCGGTCAGGTCGAGCGGGGTCGGTAGCGTGGCGACCGCGAAGGTGTCGCCGACCGCCAAAGCCGTCTGTCCCGCGATCGGGTCGAGCCGAAAGGTGACCCCGGCGGCGTAGATCGGCAAGCCGACGACGCCTTGGCCGGTCACGTCTCCATCGAGATCGGTCACCGTGAGGATCGTCTGGCCGCCGGAGATGGCTTGGACCGTCGCGATCTGAACGCCGGCGAGATCGGCGCCGGCATCCACTCCCAGGACCGTGAGGCTGGCCCGGCCGACGTTGGCGCCCCCGGGGATCGCGCCTCCCGGTCCGGGGACGGCGATCACCGGAAGGCCATCGAGCCAGTCGGTGAGCTGGCAGGTGGTGAAGTCCTGCCGTTGCGGCTGGATCAGGCCGAGGTTCGACACGCGCGCACCTCAGGTGAGCATGAAAAAGCCGCCCGGGGGCGGCCCGGACGGACGGGTCGCGTGAGGCCGGATCAGGAGGCCGCGGCCGGAACCAGCACGGCGAACGCGGCATCGATCTGGGCGGTCGTCGTGATGGTGGGCGGGTTCGCCGTCACGCCGGCCACGACCGCGTTGAGGATCGTGTAGCTCTGCGTATCGAGCACGGCCGCCTGCTCGACGAGGCTGTCGGCTTCGGCGATCGTGAGGGTGGCCGCCGAGAAGTCCACGTTCGAGTAGGGCATCGTCGCGGACGCGTTCTGGGCGTTGAGCTGGAGCCAGCCCTGGACCTTGAGCATCGCGAACTGGCCCTTCGCGTCGAGCCGGGTCGTCACGATGTGGGCGACCTGTCCGGAGGCGGCGACGTTGAAGCTCTGGACCTTCGCGAGCGTGAGGTCCTGCGCGATCGAGGCGTAGTCCAGCAGCTCGGCCGGCGTCGGAGCCGGCGCAACCGGAGCCGGGCCGAAGACCGCATTCCCCTGCGCGTCGAGGCTCACGGTCATGCCTTCGACGACGCCCGCTTGCCAGGGCGCGACGAGGTCGAAGGCGTCGCCCGGGGGCGGCTCGGGGAGCGCGATGGGCGTGATCGCGGCCACCCGGCCGTTCTGCCCGAAGACGTAGCGCTGCATAGGGGGGGGGGCTCCTTAGAACGCGTAGCCGCGGACCCAGATCGCCCAGTTCTGGTTCTGGGTGACGGCCTGGTAGGCGGTGTAGGGGGCGAGCAGGCGCACCGGCTGGGCGGAGGCGCGTGCCTGGTTGGTGCTCGACCACACCGAGACCATGCCGGCGGCGCCGACGCCCTCTGCGGTCGGGGCGAGGTAGAGGTTGGACGCGGCCGACGTCGCGGTCTGCTGCGCCTCCGGAAGCCACGCGGCGGCGTCGTAGGGAACCGCGGGCGACAGGTCGCCGACCTGTGCGAAGCTCGGGGCCGGCGAGCTGAAGCTCGACCCCATGGCGTAGACGTCGATCTCGACCGTGCGGTCGAACTGGCGGAACTTGCGGAAGTTGCCGGAGCTGTCGAGGACGTACGAGCCGATCTTGACCGAGGCGGTGTACCCCGCCGGCATGTTCGAGCCGGTGTAGGTCTCGTCGCTGGAGGACACGCCGGCGCAGCCGAGGATCGCCCAGGTCTGGCTCGTCGGATTGAAGATCCAGTACAGGACCAGCCAGCCGGTGCCGGCCGCGGAGAACACCGGCATCGCGCCGGTGTCCATGCCGCCCGCGCCCACCGTGGCGCCGTTGAAGGTCGCCGAGAGATTGGCGCCGCGGTAGCTCGCCCCCGCGGCCGTCACGGCCGCGATCCGCTTGACCGCGAAGCTCGCGGTCTTCGCCGCCCCGGCCGAGCTGCCGGTGAGCCCGCGGAAGCCCGTGGCCAGCCCGGTCACGACGAGCTTGTCGCTGGCGACCTCGCCCACGAACAGGAAGTTGCCGTTGCCATCCGGCTGGAACTCGAACGGGGTGTTGGCCGGGACGTCGCCGATCGCGGGGAGCGCACCGCCCTTCTTCAGCAGCGGCCCGGAGACGGAACCGCCCGCCGTCCCGATGCCGGAGACCGTCACGGTGACGTTGGCCGACGTGTTGGTCTGGAGCGCGATGCCGCGCAGCTTGGTCCAGGCGTTGAGCGTCTGGAGCACGCCCGGCTTCAAGGGGCTGACGCCGCCGCCGATCGCGCCGACGAGCGCGTTGGGGCTGGCGCCGAGCGATCCGATCCAAAGACCGCGGCCGATCGCCTGCGCGAGCTGCGTGCGGTCGGCATTCGACGGGGCGATGCCGCCGCATTTCTCGGCGTTGACGATCTCGCGCTGGGTCAGCGTCGGCACGTTCGGCGGGATCGCCGAGCCGACGGTCGACCCGGACTTCCCGACGTAATCGGCATCCGCGTCGGTCGAGAAGGACGGGGCGTTGTAGTCCATCGCACTGAGGCTCCGGCGGGCGTGCGCGCGACCGCCGACGCCGGGGCGCCGCGGTGCGGAACGGGGGTGGGCTGGGACGGGGCTGGAGGCGGCCTACAGGTCGTAGACGAACGCCAGTTCGGTGTGCGGCGGGCAGTCCTTGCGCAGCAGGCACTCCAGGTCCTGCGCGGTCAGAAAGCCCTCCAGCGGGTCGAGGTCACACTGGCCTTCGTCGCACCGGAAATACGTCTCACCGAGGTTGGCGACGTGGACGATCCAGTATTTCCACATCGGCTCGGCCGAGACCTGGTCGGCGTCCGTGGTCGCAACGCCGGCGGCCCAGCCCTCGATCGGGGTGTCGTCGCACCGCCCGTCATCGCAGGTGAAGTAAGTATCCGTGAGGATCGGGGCAGCGCATTGGCTCGTCTCGCAGAAGAACTGCGACGGCTCGTCGATGGTGATCGTGTAGCCGAGCGAGGCCGCGAGGCAGATGAAGTAGGCCGGCGAGGCGCCGCCCTGCGCCTGGAATTTCGAGCGCACCGCGGCGACGCGCGCCTCGACACCTTGCGGAGCTGTGGAGCAGGTGTCCGGCAGGCCCAGATCCCGCTCCCAGTCGGGAAGCGTGTACGTCACCGCCGAGGGGAACGTCTGCGTCGCGGCGGTCCAATCCAAGCCGAGGTGGTCGGCCGCCCAGGCGGCCAGGGCGCGCCAGAACGAGCGCTGGACCGGCGATGCGCCCCGGCCGTCGCCGACCTCGTCCGTGCCCCAGGCGGGGCCGCGTGGGGTGAGCGCGAGGATCTGCGGGAGCAGGTCGTCGGCGGTCGGCTGCGCCTCCCGGTCGACCACGGAGGGCGGTACGGTCGGCAGGCTCGCGCAGGGCCAGCCGCTCGGGATCTCGCTCAACGCTGTCTCCCGCTACCGGTAGGCGATGGTCCCGAGTACCGGCAGGTTGCCGGCGGTGAAGACGAGGTCGCCGGGGCTGACGAGGTCGTGGCTGTCCTCGCCCGTCGCCCGGGATATGGCCTCATCGAGCCAGGAGGCGGAGAAGGCGAAGCTCGTCGAAGGCGTGCCCGGCTGGGCCCGATCGACGAAGGTCGCGGAGATCTCCGCTTCGACGGCGGTGCGCACGTCGGCCGTGTCCGGGTAGAGATCGGCGATCACGATATCGACCGGCTGCGCGATCGGCGTCGTGACGAACACGCGCGCCGTGACCGGCCTGCGGATCGGGTCGGAGACGTACGCCTGCGCGGCCGCGATCTGGCCGGCGGACGGGATGCCGTTCGGCTGGTCGGAGACCAGGAACTGCAACCACACCGCCCGGGCGTTGTCACTGTAGCTGTCGACGAACACCCGCGTGGCGGTGGGGACCGCCGCAAGCACCCACCCGGCGTAATCGCTCGCCGCCCCCCCCTGGGGCGGGTTGCGCTTGCGGTAGAGCACCCGGGCCCGGAAGCTCTCGATGTCCTCCTCGTCCGCGCCGCCGGAGAGGCCGGAGCCGTCGGAGGCCGCGAGCACGGTAATCGAGGTCGGCGTGCCTCCGGGGGCGTCGTCCGGATCGATGAGCGTTAGGCTCGTGCCCGCGTCCGTGTTTCCGGCCGCACTGGCGGTGTCCGCCTCCAGGTCGAGGGTGACGGAATTGCCGGATGAAGTCGCGGCAGCCAGCACGTTGAAGATGACGCCGTCGGCGCGGGCGTATTGCAGGCCGGCCGGGACGACGAAGCCGGAAGCCGCGGCTCCGACTCCGGAGCCGATCGCGGCCTCGGCCGGGTCCGGTTGCAGGCCGAGCTCGAACCCGTGCCGGATGAGCCAGACGCGATCGGCGGTGGAGGCGAAGAGCTGCTTGACCAGCCATTTCCGGCGAAGTTCCAGGCCCTGGCCGATCAGCGCCAGGACCTTGGCCAGCACCGTGAAGGTGTTGGCCCAGACGCTGGCAACAGCGCCGTCGATCGACTGGGTGAAGTATTTCCGCGCCGCCTGGGACAGGTCGACGAGCGAGCGAACGCTATAGCCCGCCATCGGCTCGCCTCCAGAGGATGTCGAATTTATCCGCGTAGACCTGAGATCCGTCGCGGCCGTAGAGGTTGACCGACAGCGCCACGCGCCCGTTGGCTTTGTCTACGGCGGCCGAGGCCGTGATCTTGACCACCGCGCCCTGGCGGATCAGCGGCTGGAGCGCACGCTGCGCCTCCGCCTCGATCTGCGCCGCCGTCACGTCGAGGAGCGCGCTGCGCCGGAACAGCCAGAGCAGGGATCCGAGCGGCGCCTCGCCATTGGCGGCGTCGACGTCGAAGCCGTCGCCAGGCCAGCCGCGGCGATCGCCACGGTGCTCGAACCGGAGGCTTGCTGTGTCGGCGCGCGCATCCGTGAACAGCAGAAGCAGCACCGCGGTGCGTAGCGGGTTCGCCGCGACCAGGCCGCCGGCGGCCCCGTCTGCCCCGCCAGCGGAGACCGCGAAGTCGCCGACGATCCCGTTCCAGACGATGTCGAACGGCAGCACGCTCACGCCCGCGTCCGCGAGCGGCGTCAGTGTGAGCTGCATGGATCAGGATCCCGAACGGCCGCGGCCGGGTCAGAGCTTCGCGAAGACGCTTCGGGAGGGACCAGAGGCCGTCATCACCGGTGCGTAGATCCCGTCCTTGCCGTTGCCGCCGAGGTACGTGACCTTCTTGCCCCCGAAGCTCGCCTGCTCCTGCGCCGCGAGCTCGAGGGTCTTGCCGCTCATCCGCTGCGCGCGGTCGCCGGCGTCGTGCCAGATGCCGTCGTCGCCCAGATAGCGCGACACGTTGCCGGTCGCGTCGTAGACGACGGAGCCGCCCTCAGGGACGTTCTTCTGCCGGTAGTCCTGGTGCTCGAGGCCCAGGAAGGCCACGAGCCCGCGCTCGCCCGAACCGGCGATCCCGATCCCGTGAGAGCCCTTCGGCGCGTGGCTGGTGAAGCCGTGCTGGCGGACGATCGGAGCCTTGTCGAACTCTTCGCCGGCGTATCCGTAGCCGGAGCCGAGTTGCTGCTCGCCGGTATCATCGACACCGGTGAGCTCCGTCCGGAAGAGGTTGGTGCGGCTCATTCGTCGCCGCCCCCGTCGTCGAACCCGGCACCCGGATCGAATACGCTGTCGGACTGGTCGCTCGCCTCCTTGCCGCCGATCGCTTTGGGATCGACAAAGGTGAGGTAGGCGACCGTGCCCTCCTCGCCGCCCTGACGTAGGTTGGCTGTCGAGAGCGCGTAGTCGCCGTCGATGTCCTCGGGCTCGTTGACGATCATCATCAGCCGCCCTGGCTCCCAGAGCAGGCCGGCCTCATCGCGCCAGGTGGCGACCTTCACCGTGATCGTGGTGCCGAAGGAGGCGCGACGCAGGCGCTCCCAGCGCAGGCGTTTCTTCAGCTCTTTTTTGGTCCAATCGCCCTCGGGGACGATCAGGTACGGGCGGTTGCGGGTGACGCTCCCGTCCTGCTCGGTTTCCTCCTGACGGAGGTTATCCTTCCCGACGCCCTTCGCACGCTGCCCGCGCGCGACGTAGTGCGAATACTTCTGGTCGCACTTGATCTTGACGTCCATCTCCTCGACCGGCGACTGGCCAAGCACGAGGGCGCCGGAGTGTCGCTTGGTCCCGGCCCGGGTGATGTTGATCGACCCGTCAGGCTGGCCCGACAACATCAGGCCGAGGCGGCGCGCCTCGCGCTCGAGCGTCTGGAAGATCGTGTCGTGCGGCTGGCGCTGGACCTTGGCGATCTTGGTCAGCTGCTGGTCGGTCTTGAAGCCACAGCGGACCTCGTCGAGCTCGTTGGCGATCTCCAAGAGCGTCTTGTTCTCGAACCGCCCGGTCTTGTGCTTGACCGGGTGGCAGTCGACCGCGTCGGCCGCCTTCGACTTCCCGTCGATCGTGACCTGTTTGGTCTTGGCGTACTTCGCGCCGTAGCCGCCGATGTAGCCATCGCAGAGCAGATCCCCCTTGGCCGGCGAGAGGTTCGACTTCGCCGCCGGCGTGGTGCGGATCTCGACCGCCTTCCCGTGGCGCAGGCGCATGGCCTCGTCGCTCCAGGACGGGTTCGTCGCGCCGAGCGTGAACGAGATCTCGGCCGACTCCTGGCTCCGGTCGACCGAGATGTCCTGCCAGCCGCGCAGCGCCTGGCCGTCGACCAGAAGGCTGACGATCTCCTCGACGAAGGGCATCAGGACTGTCCGGGCGAGACGGCCTCGATCGTGGCCGGCATGAAGAACGGGGTGCCGACGCCGTTGCGGTCCATCAGCTCGCTGGCGCGCTCGGGGTCGCCGTAGAGCGACCAGCCCAGCGAGGCGGCGGGAAACGAGGTCGCGGCGTCGACGCGGATCACCGGCTGGAGCGTGGCCGCCTCCTGGACGAGGTAGGCGGAAGTCTCCCGCGCGGCGGTGTCGAGGATGGCCAGCGCTTCCTGACCGAGCGCGGCGGCGATCCGATCGGCCGCGCCGTCGTAGGAGTTGCGGATCCGCACGCGGGCCGCGCTCGCCGACTGGCGGTCCGCGAAGCCGGTCCGGGCCTCGGCCACGAAGGCCTCCCCGAGGCAGGCCATCTCGACGCCGATGCACAGCGCCCGGGCGAGGCTGTAGGCCTGCGTCAG
>Ga0255028_100266_pt1 | contig 10532 bp, 9 predicted proteins | sample DRGLUT_MetaT_FD_178168 | JGI IMG/M metagenome (GOLD analysis project Ga0255028, IMG submission 178168) | Metatranscriptome of freshwater microbial communities from Pennsylvania, United States - DR:GLUT (Metagenome Metatranscriptome) | ecosystem: Environmental > Aquatic > Freshwater > Creek...
CGCCAACGCCGAGACCGTCGCCGCCACGATCGCGACGCCGATCGAGCAGGAGGTCAACGGCGTCGACAACATGCTGTACATGACGTCGTTGTCGACCAACGACGGCAACATGCTGCTGACCGTAACCTTCAAGGTCGGCACTAACCTCGATATCGCCAACGTGCTGGTGCAGAACCGGCTCTCGGTGGCCCAGCCCCGCCTGCCGCCGGACGTGCGCAACCTCGGCGTCACCGTGCGCAAGGCCTCGCCCGACCTGATGCTGGTCGTCCACCTGCTCTCGCCGAACAAGACCTACGACCAGAACTACCTCGCGAACTACATCTACCTGAACATCCGCGACGAGCTGCTGCGCCTCGACGGCGTCGGCGACATCACGATCTTCGGCGGCAACGAATACGCCGAGCGGATCTGGGTCGACCCGAACAAGCTCGCCGCCTACGGCCTCTCGGTCACCGACGTCACCACGGCGCTGCAGGAGCAGAACGTGCAGGTCGCGGCCGGCCAGCTGAATGGCCCGCCCGCGGCCAAGAGCGAGGCGTTCCAGCTCGTCGTGCAGTCGCAGGCGCGGTTCAAGACGCCCGAGCAGTTCGCCGAGGTGATCATCAAGGCGCAGGACGGGCGCCTTGTCCGGGTGAAGGATATCGCCCGCGTGGAGATGGGCCAGAAGGACTACACGACCAATTCCTACCTCAACGACACGCCGGCGGTCGGCATCGGCGCGTTCCAGCGGCCGGGCACCAATGCCCTCGACGCGGCGGCGTCGGTCAAGAAGGTGATGGAGACGGTCAAGAAGAACTTCCCGCCGGATGTCGAGTACCGCATCGCCTACAACCCGACCGAGTTCATCGAGGAATCGATCCAGGAGGTCTACAAGACGCTGTTCGAGGCGGTCGGCCTCGTCGTCATCGTGGTGCTGGTGTTCCTGCAGAGCTGGCGGACCGCGCTGATCCCGGTGATCGCGATTCCCGTGTCGCTGATCGGCACCTTCGCGGCGATGGCGGCCTTCGGCTTCTCGCTCAACAACCTGACCCTGTTCGGGCTGGTGCTCGCCATCGGCATCGTGGTCGACGACGCGATCGTGGTGGTGGAGAATGTCGAGCGCAACATGGCCGAGGGCCTGTCGCCGGGCGATGCCGCGCACAAGACCATGGACGAGGTCGGCGGTGCGGTCATCGCCATCGCGCTGGTGCTCGCGGCGGTGTTCGTGCCGACCGCGTTCATCCCGGGAATCTCGGGCCAGTTCTACAAGCAGTTCGCGCTGACCATCGCGGCCTCGACGCTGATCTCGGCCTTCAACTCGCTGACCCTGTCGCCGGCGCTCTGCAAGCTGCTGCTGGTGCCGCACCACGCCCGCAAGGAGCCGAAATTCTTCCTGACGCGGTTCGTGGCTTGGCTGGCCAACGGCTTCAACCGCGCGTTCGACGCGACCTCGAATGCCTATGGCCGGACCATTCGCGTCCTGACCGGCGGGATCGTCGGCTTGGGCGTGATGCTGCTGATCTACGCCGCGGTGATTGCCGGCACGCTCCACCTCGCGCAGACGACGCCGACGGGCTTCATCCCGGACCAGGACCAGGGCTACCTGATCGGCGTGGTCCAGCTCCCCTCCGGCGCGTCCCTCGACCGCACGACGGACGTGATCCTGCGCGCCGCCAAGCAGGCCCGTACGGTCGACGGCGTGGCCAACGCGGTCATCATCGCGGGCTTCGACGGCGCGACCTTCACCAACACCACCAATGCCGGCGTGATGTTCCTGACCCTCAAGGGGGCGAAGGAGCGCGCGAAAGTCGGTCGGAGTGCCGCCGTCATCACCGGCGACGTGCTGAAGGCTACCTCGGACATCCAGGAGGCCCGGGTGATCGTGATCCCGCCGCCGCCCGTCCGGGGTCTCGGCAGCGGTGGCGGCTTTAAGATGCAGATCGAGAGCCGGCAATCGTCGGAGATCGGCCCGCTGATGGCCGCGGCCGGCGCGGTGATCGGTCAGGCGAACCAGAGTTCCGACGTGCAGCGCGTCTTCACGACCTTCGACAATTCGACGCCGCAGCTCTTCCTCGACATCGACCGCACCATCGCGCGGATGCTGAACGTGCCGCTCGCCAACGTGTTCTCATCGGTCCAGGCGGATCTCGGCGGCACGTACGTCAACGACTTCAACACCCTGGGTCGCATCTATCAGGTGCGCCTGCAGGGCGACGCCGCCTTCCGCACGTCGATCCAGGACATCTCCCAGATCAAGGTGCGCTCTTCCACCGGCGCGCTGGTGCCCATGGGCACGCTCGCTTCGGTCCGCGACGTGACGGGGCCGCAGATCGTGCAGCGGTTCAACCTGTACTACTCGGTCCCGGTGCAGGGCGTGGCCAAGCCCGGCATCTCGACCGGTCAGGCGCTCGACGCCATGGAGGAAATTGCCAAGAAGAACCTGCCCGAAGGCTATTCGTACGACTGGACCGAGATCGCCTATCAGCAGAAGGCGGCGAGCGGCACGGCGGGCGCGGTCTTCGCCCTGGGCGTGCTTCTGGTCTTCCTCGTGCTGGCCGCGCAGTACGAATCCTGGGCCCTGCCGCTCGCGATCCTGCTGGTGGTGCCGACCGGCGTGCTCGCGGCGCTCGCAGGCGTGCAGTTCCGCGGTCAGGACAACAACATCCTGACCCAGATCGGCCTCATCGTGCTCATCGGCTTGGCTGCCAAGAACGCGATCCTGATCGTGGAATTCGCGCACGACATCGAGCAGCGGGAACATCTGGGCCCGGTCGACGCGGCGGTGGAAGCCTGCCGCCTGCGCCTGCGCCCGATCCTGATGACCGCCTTCGCGTTCATCCTCGGCACGCTGCCGCTGGTCATCGCCACCGGCCCCGGCGCCGAGATGCGTCAGGCGCTCGGCACCGCGGTGTTCTTCGGGATGATCGGCGCGACCTTCTTCGGCCTGTTCCTGACGCCGGTCTTCTACGTGGTGATCCGGCACCTCTCGATCTGGCTCGGCCGGTTCCGGAAGAAGCACAGCCACGGCGACCACGGCGACGCTGCGCCCGCCCACGGCTGACGCGCCGCGTCGCTCCGGAAAGCCCGCCCGATCCTGCGAGGATCGGGCGGGCTTTCGCGCGACGGGCGGGTGCGCCCGGTGTAGAGGCTGTCCGGCATGCACCTCCTCGGCCGCCTGATCCTCGGGGCCTTCGCCCTCCTGCTCGCCGTCCCGGCGGGCTTCGCCGTGCTGATCCTGGCTCTGCTGGTCGATCCGGCCGCCCAGGCCTGGCTGACCGGCGGGGCACTGGCCGGCCTCGACATGGCCCTGTCGGACCTGTCGGCCGGGCTGCCGCCGGAAGGGGTGGTTCTGTTCGTCGCCGGCCTCGCCAAGGCGCTGTTCGTCCTGCTGTTCGTGCCGCCGGCCCTGATCGGCCTCGGCGGCGAGGTCCTCGGGCGACGCGGCCTGGTGTGGTACGGCGCCGGCTGCGGCCTGTTGACCGCCGCCCTCCCCTGGCTGACCCGCGGCGCCGTCCGGGCGGGGGGCGTTGCGCGCGATGCCGGCCTTCTGGCCGCTGAGGCGCGCCTGACGCTGATCCTCTTCGTCGTCGGGGCGAGCGCGGGGCTGGTCTACTGGCTCGTGGCTGGGCGGGGCGCCGGCCTCACCAGAGACCGCCGCTGGACCGAGGGCGCCTGAACAGCCCGGCGACGCCGCCCTTGGCCCCGGACGGGCGGGCGCGCTACAGGGGATGCCCACGATACGGTTCCCGATGCTCGCCCTGCGCTCCCTCGCCTTCAACATCTGCTTCTACGCCGTGACGACGGTCCTCGCCCTCGGCGGTCTGCCCATGCTGGTCTCCGGCCGGTCGGTGCTGCGGCTGGCTCGCGCCTGGGGGCGGATCACCCTCTGGCTGCTGCGCGTGGTCGCCGGCATCCGGGTGGAGTTCCGCGGGCTGGACAACATCCCGCCGGGGCCGCTGCTGGTGGCGGCGAAGCACCAGTCGGCCCTGGAGACCCTGGCTCTCTGCACCGTGCTGCCGGACTTCACCTACATCCTGAAGCGGGAGCTGCTGCTCATCCCGCTGATCGGCTGGTACCTGTCGCGCAGCGGCATGGTGGCGATCGACCGATCCAAGGGCACCCGGGCCATGAGCCTCATGAACGCCGCCGCCGGAGAGGCGATTCGGCAGGGGCGCCAGCTCATCATCTTCCCCGAGGGGACCCGCCGCCCGGTCGGGGCGGCCCCGGCCTACAAGCAGGGCCTGTCGCATCTTTACACGGCGCTGCAGGTTCCATGCGTGCCGGTGGCACTGAACACCGGCCTGTTCTGGGCCCGCAACAGCCTGCTGCGCCGTCCGGGTCTGGCGGTGATCGAGTTCCTGCCGCCGATCCCGCCGGGGCTACCCAGGCAGGATTTCCAGGCGTTGGCGCAGGAGCGCCTCGAAACCGCATCGAACGCCCTCGTCGCGGCGGGACTCCACGGGCTCGCTGCCGCAGGTCACGCGGTCCCCGCACCCGAGGCTTCGGCGGCGGCCGCACCGCGCCGCTGACCTGCTCACCCTAGCCGGCGCAGAGCCAGCCCAACCGGCTTGTGGATAGCGGGCGTAACTCCCACATCCCTCCCAAGGAACGTCGTGCTTGACGCCTGTGGATAGTGCGCGCTAGGTTGGAACAAATGGCGAACAGAAGAGCCCTGTCCTGGTCGGCCGCGCTTCGCGACCTGAAGGACGATCGCACGCGGAGGCAGGATGTGCGTGAAGAACGCCTCAAGACGACGGCGGGCCTGCGCGGCTCGCCCGCGCTTCCCCTCTCGGCTTGGCGCGGCCGCTCCGGCCGGCGCTACGTCGTGGGTGTCCATTCCGCCGGAGGCTTCGACCTCGACGAGATGGCGCAGGCCGTGGTGATCGCGGTGCGCCGCGACAAGGCCGGCATGGCCGAGATGGTCTCGGTCGCCAGCTCCAGCGAGAGCCCGCGCGATCACCTGCGGCGGACCTGGCTCGACCGGGTGCGCGGTCGGGGAGCGACAGAGATGCACGTGCACCGGCTCGCCGAGAACGAGGCCGAGCGGGTGGCGATCGTCGAGGACTTGCAGGTCGACAGCGTCGAGCCGGCGCAGGTCTGACCGGAAAAGCCGGAGCGGGTAGGCCGATCGCCGCCCGCTTCGGTCGACCGGGCACAGCGCTGCCCCAGTTTTGCCCCTTGCGTGGCCTCAAGCCGGGGCCGCGATGTCCCTGCGGGGATCGGGTCGGGGAGCGGAGCGCATGGTGCAGGATCGGACGCGGCCGGACGGTATCGCTTCAACGCCGCCGGCGCAGGGCGTACGGCGTTCCCGCCTCGGGCTGTTCCTGCCCTACATCCTGCTCGCCCTCGTGGCGATCGGATGGTCTGCCGGCTGGTTCTGGATCCGCGCGCGCGCCGCCAGCGAGATCGATGCCTGGATCGCCCGCGAGGCGGCCGCCGGCCGCACCTGGACCTGCGCCGACCGCTCCCTCGGCGGCTACCCGTTCCGCATCGAGATGCGCTGCAGCGCGGTGACCCTGGAGCGCGCCGACGGGCGGTTCCGGCTTGGGCCGAGCACCGCGGTCGCGCAGATCTACCAGCCCCGCCTCGTCGTGTTTGAGAGCGCCGGCCCGTTCCACGTCGAGCAGGGCGACCTGGTCGGCGACGCCTCCTGGAAGGGCCTGCAGGGCAGCTTTCACGGCGCCGCGGAGGGATTTACCCGCGCGTCGCTGGTCGTGGACAACCCCGACATCACCGTGACGGGCGCGGAGCCCGGTCCCATCGCGGTCGCAAGCCGGCACCTGGAGCTGCATGCCCGACCGACGCCCGGCCGCTACGGATCCGACGGCGCGGTGGATGTAAATCTGCGTCTGACCCAGGCGGCGGTGCCGCAGTTCGACGCCCTCACGGGAACCCGCGATCCGGCCGATCTCGCTCTGGACGTGACCCTCACGCAAGCCGCTGTGCTGCGCACTGGAACGGTGGCGCGCGAGCTGGAGCGCTGGCGGCAGGCCGGCGGCGCCCTGGAACTCACCGGGGTCTCCCTGGCGAAGGGCGACCAGCGGGTGCAGGCCAAGGGGAACCTCGCCCTCGACTCCGCCCATCGTCCGGCGGGTCAGATCGATCTGCGGGCGGCTGGCGTCGACGCCCTGATCGGCAGCATCGTCGGCCAGCGCTTCGGCTCCGACAGAGGCGCGTTGGTCGGTCAGCTGGTCGGCGGTCTTCTGGGCCTCGGCCGACGGCCGGATGCGGAGACACCGGTCGACGGTGCGCCCCTGAAGGCGCTGCCGCCGCTGCGGCTGGTCGATGGAAGGCTCGTCTTCAGCGGCTTCCCGATCCCGAACGTTCACGTGCCGGCGCTGTACTAGAACCGCTTCCGATCGCTTCCGGCCACGGGAGACGCTGCATCGCGCGCGCCAGCGATCCCTTCAGCCCCCTTCGAGGCCCGCAAGCGCCGGCACCTCAGGATGGGGGGAAGCGATGGGACGAGCCTTCTCCGAAGGGGCCTGTGACCTGTCACGACGCGATCGGGCATGGCTCCCGTGGTCCGTGCTTGACGCACGCGACCTGATTGCAAGCGCCGCGACCGATGACGGCCGTTCGGGCCGCGCAGCACCCCAGGCAGAACCGCGTAACGAGCGTGTCGACCCGAACGCGGCGTCGTTCCTTCTTCGCGACCAGGTTCAGGCCATCCGCTCGACCCATTGCGCCCGGGACGGTCCCGGCTCGAACGCGTCGCCGAAATACTGCGTTTCCCGGATGACCTGCCCGTCCAGAAACTCCATGATGCTCACGGTGTAAGACGGTTGCCCGTCATACGTGAGAACATATTCGGTAATCCAGACGCCGCCTGCACCGATGATCCGCCGCACCGTGAAGCGTTTTCGATTCGGTTGGGCAGCGCGCGCGGATTGGATGTTTTGCCGCCCGCGGATGCGCTCGCCGGATTGCGGGTACTCGAGGACTGCCTCGTCCCGATAGATTTCATGCTCTTGATCGAAGTCGCCTAGGTCGGATGCGGCCCAATGGCGATCCAGAGCCTCTCGAATCTCTTGATCATCCATAACGAGCCTCCTCAAGCATGCCCGGAAACCTTGGCCCACCATAGCACGCACTTGTCCCGGCGCAGGCTGCTGGCCGAAGTGGGCGAGCCATCTCGGCGCGCGACGGCGCTCCGGCGGGACGCTGCCCTGCGGCGCGGAGGTCCTGATCGGCAACACGGAATCCGCTATAGGAAGCACATGGCTTTCGAGACCATCGTCCCGACCCGCGTGAAGATCTGCGGGCTCAGCACCGAAGCGACCCTGGCCGCCGCCCTCGAGACCGGGGCGGATTGGATCGGGCTGGTCCACTTCGCGCGCAGCCCGCGGCACGTCAGTCTCGCGCAGGCCGCCGCCCTGTCGGCACTGGCCCGCGGACGGGCCGAGCGCGTGATCCTGCTCGTCGATCCGGACGACGCGCTGGTGGCGGCAGCCGTGGCGGCAGCTGATCCGGATCTGATCCAACTCCATGGGCGCGAGAGCCCCGCGCGCGTCGCGGCGATCCGTGCGGCTACGGGCCGTCCGGTGATGAAGGCGCTCGGCATCGCGACGCGCGCAGACCTCGCGGCCGTGCCCGCCTACGCGGCCGTGGCCGACCGGATCCTTCTCGACGCGAAGGCGCCGGCGGGTGCGGCACTGCCGGGCGGAAACGGCCGCCGCTTCGACTGGGAGCTACTGCGCGGCGCCGATCTTCCGGACGGCACGATGCTGTCGGGCGGGCTCGACGCCGCCAACGTCGCCGAAGCCCTGGCCGATACGGGAATACGCGCCGTCGACGTCTCGTCAGGGGTCGAATCAGCGCCGGGCATCAAGGATCCTGACAGGATCGCGGCCTTCGTGGCGGCCGCGCGGGCAACCCGCTAGGCTTTCGGGAGACGCGGGCGGTTCATGAACGGCGCCTTCCCCACGCGTGACGAGCTGCCGGCAGGCCCTATCGCGGCGCCGGCAGGGCGGCGCGGCCCGTATTCGGGACCGTGTAGGGGCTGGCGGTCTCGCTCTCCGGCGCGTAGGTCCGCAGCCGGGTCGCCTCGCGCTCGTACCGGACCGCCTCACGGCGATGGTAGCGCGCCCGGGCGCGGGTCTTGCCCTGGCCGAGCCAGGTGAAGATGCCGCCGACCACGATCCCCAGCGCCACCGCGCCGAACAGGATCGCGTAGAGCGGCAAGGCGACGCTGAAGACCGGCGCGTCCGCGTTGAACGGATCGAAGGAGAGCTGCACCGGCGCGCGATTGGCGACCGCCAGCAGGATCACCAGAGCGGCGATCGGCAGTAGCACGAGGCTCTTCAGGAAACGGATCATCGCGCTCACAGGTCCTTCCTATTCGGCGGCCGAGGCGCTCTCGCCGATGCCAGCGGCGTTGAGGCGCTGGCGCATCTCCTTGCCGGTCTTGAACACCGGGATCGCCTTCTCGGACACGGCAACGGCCGCGCCCGTGCGCGGGTTGCGTCCCCGGCGCGCCTCGCGACGCTTCACCGAGAACGCGCCGAAGCCGCGCAGCTCCACCCGGTCGCCACGAGCCAGCGCGTCGGAAATGGTGTCGAGGATCGCGTTGACCAGGATCTCCACGTCGCGTTGGTAGAGATGCGGGTTCTGCTCGGCGATCTTGAGGACGAGCTCCGACTTGATCATGGCGTCTGGTCTTCTCGCGGGATCTGGCGGGCTGCGGAGAGCGGACGTTCAGGGAGCCGGGCGCCAGAGCGCCAGCAGCCCGCCCTGCGCGGCCTGTGCCTCGGAGCCGACGGCTCGGAGCCGGGCCGCAAGGCCGTCGAGCCCGAGGAGATCGGCGCCGATGCCGGCCGCGGACCACAGGGAGAAATTGCTCTCGGTCGAGGGCTTCCAATCCTTGATCGGCAGGTCCTTCTGGACGCCGCGGGCGCTCTCCAGCCACGCCGCGGCTTGGCGCTCGCTGCCGAGCTCGTCCACCAGCTTCAGCGGCACGCTCTGGCGGCCGCTGAAGACGCGGCCATCCGAGACGGTGGCGAGCTGGCCCGGATCCATGCCCCGCCGTTCGGCCACGAGGCCCTTGAACCACGCGTAGGTGTCGCCGACCACCGCGGCGAGCGCCGCACGCGCTTCCGGCGAGGTCGGGGTGAAGCCCGACGGCTCGGCCTTCAGCGGCGACGACTTCACCGACTCGACCTTGACGCCGACCTTGTCCAGGAGACCCGACACATCCGGGTACTGGAACAGCACGCCGATCGAGCCGACGAGGCTCGTCTCGCGCGCCACGATGTGGTCGGCCGCGATGGCGGTGATGTAGGCCCCGGAGGCGGCGGTGCCGTCGACGAAGGCGACGATCGGCTTCTTGGCGGCCAGCGCCCGAAGGTTGCGGAAGATCTCCTCCGAGCCCGTGGTCGTGCCGCCGGGCGAGTTGATCGAGACGATCACGCCCTTCACGGCAGCCGCGTCGCCGACCCGCTTCATCAGCTTGGCGGTGGCCTCGCTGCCCGCGATGAAGCCCGAGACGGAGATGCGGGCGATCTGCGGCCGCACGGCGAAGCCGCCCTCCGCGCCGGTGCGGACCCGGTAGCCGACGGCGCCGACGGCCACGATCAGGCCACCGATGCCGAGCACGCGCCAGAGAGACAACCTGCGGCGCAGGCGCCGCCGGTCGATCAGCAGTTCGGCGTCGGCTGCCATGCTGTGCCTTCCCCTGAAGCCCCGGCCGCTCCCCTCGACGGGGTGCGGGAGCCACGCTCCCGCGCCGGGCAAGTCCTTGGTTTCCTTCGGCTCACTCGGCCGGAGCCGTGCGAGGCCGGTGTTCTAAAGCATTTACCGCGGGCGTGGATATGGGGCGGACGAAGAAAATGACGGGGTGGCCCGCCCCTGTCGCCTCGCAGGGGCCGACCCGACCTGCGATCCGCCATCAACAACCTTGAATTGTCGCGCCAAAAAAGAACCCGCGCAGGACGGTGGTCCTGCGCGGGTTCCTGGAATTTCGGATCCGCCGCCCGGACGAGCCGGGCGGCAGAGAGGCGTCTTACTCGTCGTCGGAGCGCTTCTTGTTGAAGGCGGCGCCCAGGATGTCGCCGAGGGAGGCACCCGAATCGGCCGAGCCGAACTGGGCCATCGCCTCCTTCTCCTCGGCCATCTCGAGGGCCTTGATCGAGACCTGCACGCGGCGGGCCTTCCGGTCGAACTGAACGACGCGGGCGTCGAACTTCTCGCCGGCGGCGAAGCGCTCGGGGCGCTGGTCGCCGCGGTCGCGGGCGAGCTCGGCGCGACGGATGAAGGTGGTCATGTCGGTGTCGACGATCTTCGCCTCGACGCCGGCATCCTTCACCTCGATCACCTCGCAGGTGACGATCTGACCCTTCTTGATCTCGCCGGCCTCGGCGAAGGGGTCACCGCCGAGCTGCTTCACGCCCAGCGAGATCCGCTCCTTCTCGACATCGACGTCGAGAACCTGGGCGCGGACCATGTCGCCCTTCTTGAACTCCTCGATGACCTGCTCGCCGGGACGGTTCCAGTCGAGATCCGACAGGTGGACCATGCCGTCGACATCGCCCTCGAGGCCGATGAACAGGCCGAAC
>Ga0255028_100267_pt1 | contig 10507 bp, 8 predicted proteins | sample DRGLUT_MetaT_FD_178168 | JGI IMG/M metagenome (GOLD analysis project Ga0255028, IMG submission 178168) | Metatranscriptome of freshwater microbial communities from Pennsylvania, United States - DR:GLUT (Metagenome Metatranscriptome) | ecosystem: Environmental > Aquatic > Freshwater > Creek...
CGACATCCCGTAAGCGGACATATCCGGCTTCGACCGCCCATTCGCATAAGGGCAGCTTATGGAGCATCGGCCATGCCGGCTGGGTGGACGTCACCTCTCCAGAAGCATCTCCTCGATATCGCGGTAGCTCAGAGCATATCGAAGGTACCGGGAGACGGCCTGCATGATCACCGCTGACTCGAGTTGCCGGGCGCGGAAGTCGCCTATGGCTCTCTCTTCAGCTTGAGGGCAGGCGCATTGAGGATCATGGGCCTACTCCGAGGACGGAGCAGCACGCTGGCCGGCTATGGCTACAGAGCCGTGAACGGAGGCGCAGCCGCGTTTGCGACGAGCCCCGGAAACCTCTTCTTCCACGGAGGTAACCCTCCACTTCTCCGAGGCAAGTCATCAGCCGGCTGGCTTGGGGAGCGAGCGTGGCAGCGTCAGCCCGATCAGGGCCGGCATGCCGAGCAGTACCAGTGGATACTGCAGCAACAGCCCCGCGATGATCGCGATCGCCAGCGGCTGCTGGATGGCCGATCCCTGGCCGATCGCCAGGGCCAATGGCGACAGGGTCAGGAGCGCGGCCAGCGTCGTCATCGAGATCGGCCGAAGCCGGTTGCGGGCCGCCTCGCGAAGAGCACGCCGCGGCTCCAGGCTCCGCGCCAGTTCGGCGTATTCCGAGACGTAGAAGATCGCGATCTCCGTGCCGATACCGATGACCATGGTTATCCCCATCAGGGCCGTGATGTTGAGCTCGACCCCCGAGATCCACAGGCCGACGAACACCGCCGCCGTCGACAGGAGCGAGCAGGCGGCGATGATCACCGGCAACCAGAACTGCTCGTAGAGGAACAGCAGCAGCACGAGCTCGGCGATCAGCGCGGCCGCGAACACCTTCGCCAAGCCCAGGAAGGCGATCTGCTGCTGGGCGTAGAGGCCGCCGAGTTCGTAGCCGACGCCGGAGCTCAGGAAGCCGGGTTTCGACAGGGCCTGCTGTACATCCGCGATCGTTCCACCAAGGTCACGTCCCTCGATCCGGCCCGTCACCGCCACCATCGGCTGCAGGTTCTCGCGCGAGATCTGCGGCTGACCGGACACCGGGGTGACGGTCGCGACCCGGCTGAGCGGAAGCATGTGCCCGGCCGGTGCGCGGATCGCCAGCTTTTCGAGGTCCGGGATGCGGGCTTCCCGCGCCCCCGTCATCAGCACCCGGACGCCGACGGCCTTGTTGGCCTCCGGGATCTGCGTCGCCACCGTCCCAGTCAAGGCCGTGGCGACGGCCTGGGTGACCTGATCGGCACTGACGCCCTCGAATGCGGCTTTGATCGGATCGACCCTGACATCGATCGTGTCGCCGGCCAGGTTGACGCCGTCCTTGACGCCAGTGACTCCGGGGATCTCACGGATGGCAGCCGCGACCTTGACTGCATCCTGATTGAGCGTGGCGGAGGCTGCACCAGTCAGCTTCACCTCGATCGGTTGGGGCACGGCCGTCAGATCGCCGATCAAGTCCTCCATCAGCTGGGCCAGCTCGATGGTTACGCCCGGTACCTGCTCTTTCACCCGCTGCGTCACGGCTGCCATCACGTCGGCCGTCGAGCGGGCATGATCGGGCTTGAGCCGCACGAAGAAATCGCCGCGATAGGATTGCGTCAGGCCACCGCTGAGCGTCGCCCCCAGCCTGCGCGAGAAGGTCGCGATCTCGGGCATCGCCTTCAGGATATCCTCGACCTGGGCGATCTCGCGGGCAGACTCGATCAGGGAAGTTCCGGGCGCCGTGAAGTAGTCGAGCACGAACCCGCCCTCGTCGACGGCGGGCATGAAGCCGGTCGCGACGTTGCGTGAGGCGTAGAACCCCATCACCGCGAGCGGCAGGAGGATTGGCGCGAGCAACCAGGGCCGGCGCAGGATGCCGTCCAGCAGCCAAGTATGCGCCCGCTCAAACCAGCCGGCATGCTCCGCGTGACGGTCCTGCCACGTGTCAAAGTTCACGAGGATCCGGGCGAGCACGGGGACGACGAAGGCGGTCATCAGGTAGGAGACGGCGAGCGCGCAGCCCATCGTGAGCGACAGCGCCTGCGAGAAGGCTCCCGTGACGCCGCCGAGGAAGCCGAGCGGGACGAATACGATCAAGGTCGCCAAGCTCGAACCGCTCAGCGGGCGCAGGAATTCGCGGGCCGCGGGCAACACGGCCGCTGAGCCACCGCAAGGCCGATCTACGTCATCCCGGGCTCCGGCCCGGCGGGCGATATGCTCGACCATAACGATGACGTCGTCGATCAGGAGCCCGACCGCAGCCGCGATCCCGCCGAGCGTCATGATGTTGAAGCTCATGCCGAGCAGGCTTAGCAGCAGCATCGTGATGGCGAGCGTCGCCGGTACCACCAGGACCGCGATCAACGTCAGGCGCCAGTTCCGCAGGAACACGAGCAGCACGACGGCCGCCAGCACGAGCCCGATCAGGACGGCATCACGGACGCTGGTGGCTGATTGGGTGACGAGCTCGCTCTGGTCATACCAACTCGACAGCGTGACGCCGTCCGGTAGTTGGAAGGCTGCGAGCTTGTCGCGTACGGCTGCCGCGATCTGGACGACATTGCCGTCGGGCTGCTCATAGACGTTGAACAGCACGGCCGGACGCCCATCCGCGGTGATCTGAACCCATTGCGGCACGACGCCGTCGGACACCGCCGCCACGTCGCGCAGCCGCACCAAGCCCGCCGGATAGGCCCGGACCACGATGTTCCGGAGCCGGTCCAGCGTGCTCAACGTCTGATCCGAGACGACGAGGTAGAGTTTGTCGTGATCCTGGATGCGTCCGACAGCCTTGAGCACGTTGGCGGCCGAGAGGGCGGAGACCAGATCGGCGAGACCGAGCCCGAAGGCATCGAGCTTGTGCGGATCGGCCTGGATCTCGATCTCGGCCGTCGCGCCGCCTTGCACGCTGACGCGGGCAAGCCCCGGAATGGCCGAGAGCAGCGGCACGAACCGGAATTGGGCGAAATCGCGCAGAGCGACGGGCGAGAGCGTCTCCGATCGGAGCGCGTAGGCGATGATCGGGAAGACGGTCGGATCCATCCGCCGGACGTCGAAGCTGGTGCCCGGCGGCAGGCTGGGCAGAACACGGGTGATGGCGGCGTCGACGAGCAGCATCGACGCGACCATGTCGCGGCCCCAGCCGAAATCGATCGAGACCTGCGCCGAGCCGCGCGTCGTCTCCGAGCGCACGTTGCGGACTCCGGGCACGGAGCGGACGGCTTCTTCCACTGGCCGCGTCAGCTGGATCGCGGTCTGGTCGGCAGGGCGGTCGCCCGCGTCGAGGCCGATCACGACACGGGGAAAGGAAACCTGCGGGAACAGGCCGACCGGCAGTGTATAGGCCGCGAACAGGCCGGCGGCCGTGATCGCCAGCGCGATGACCACGATGGAGCGGGCGTGGCGCGCGAGGAGGTGGATCAAGGTTGGCCTGCCTCGCTCGCAGCGACCCGGATCGCCATGCCGTCCTGGAGTTGATAGCTCCCCTTCAGGATGAGGGGCTGATCTGGCTGGATGGGCCCATCGATCACGCTCTCGCCGCCGCGGCTGCCGATGATGCGCGCTGGGACACGGGTGGCCTTGCCGGACACGGCCTGGAAGACGTGCGCCCCCTTCGCGTCCGCGAGCACGGCATCGCGCGGGAGCACCCAGCCTGTGAAGGTGCCGACCCGGATATCCGCGCGGTACGCTGCACCGGACAGCAACTGAGCCTCGGTGGCGACGTCGGCATCGACGAGACGTGTCCTCGGGTTCAGGATCCCGTCAACACGCCGTACCGTGCCGGTGACCGGCGCAGAGCCGTCTGTGAGGGACTGCAACTGCACGGCATCACCGACCTTGACCCGCTGCCGCTGGGCGGGCTCGATGCCGGCCGTCACGATCATGCCGGCTGCCCGCACCAGGGTCATCAAGGCTGTGCCGGGCGCGACGGTGTCGCCCTGGGCGACCGGGATGGTAGTGACGATGCCGTCGAAAGGAGCCGTCACCGACATGTTCGGCTTGGCGGCGCCTTCCTTCTGAAGGGCATCGAGCGCCGCCTGCGCATCCGCGCTCGCCTTCTCGGCCTGTGCGACCTGATCACGGGTCGCCAGTTGTTGCGAGAAGAGCTGGCCGAGCCGGGCCCGTTCCGACTTGGCCAAACGTAGGCCGGTGACGGCCTGCTGATAGGCTTTCAACGCGGCTTCGGTCGGGCCGAATTCCAGCAGGACCTGACCGGCCTTGGCCGCCTCTCCGGGCGTGACCTCGAGCGTGAGCACCCGGCCCTGGGCTTGCAGGCTGATCGTCTGACTGCTGCTCGTAGCGGGGCGCGCCGCGCCGTAGGCGGTGACGATGTCGGGCACCTCGCCGCGCTGCGGCATGCTCGTGGTGACGAGAACAGTCGCGGGTTCGCCCGAGCGGGCGGCGGACACAGTGAAGGCGAGGAACAGGACGCCTGAGCCGAGCCACCTCACTGATCGGCCTCCTGAAAGATCGGCAGGATCTCCGGCTCGAAGGGCGGCAGAGGGGCTGCCTGCGGTAGGCCGGCCCCCGTGAGGGTGGCCAGAGCGACCTGCCCGTCGAGAAGCGCCTGTTCGAGCCCGATCAGCTCCTGCTCTCGCGACAGGTGGGCGACCGCGATGTCGACGTAGCTGCGCTCGTCGAAATTACCGGCCTTGAAGGCCTGCTCGACCCGCTCCGCAATGGTCCGAGCCTCTTCCAACCGAGGGCACAGCTCGGTGCGTTGCCGGGCGAGGACGGCCTGCTGTGCCAGCAGCGCCTCGACCTCACCTGTCGCGGCGGTGACGCGCGCGGAAAACTCGGCACCGAGCCGGCGGCGGGTGGCGTCCTCGATGGCGATAAAGCCCTGGTTGCGATTGAAGATCGGGAGATCGACGCTCGCCTGCGGTCCGACGGAGTAGACCCGGGTCGTGTCCCGCCCGCCCGTGACGCCGACGATCAGGTTCGGAAATTGCCCGAGAATGGCGGCTCGAAGCTTGGCGTCCTGTGAGCGGTAGCCGAACTGTAGGGCGATCAGGTCCGGGCGGCGGTCGACGAGATCGGCAAGGCCCCGGCGGATGGCAGTCGCATCCACAGACGGCACCTTGAGGTTCGAGGCGAGCGGCAGACTGACGCCGGGTGCCAAGCCGAGGAGCGCATTGAGCTGCTGACGCCGGCTGAGCTGCAGGCGCTCCAAGTCGTTCTGCACTTTCTGCAGGTCGCCAACGGCCAAGAGATCCGGCGAGAGGGTCGCCAGGGTGGCGTTGCCCTGCCGGATGGCCTGCTCGGTCAACCGGTAACGCTCGCTCAAAGCGGCGTGGCTGCGGTCCAACACACCGCGCAGCCGCTCGCCCTCGACGATGTCGACCACGAGCAATCGCACCCGGCCGACAACCTGCCATTCCTGCCAGAGCAGGCTGGCATTGATCTGGGCCGCGCCCGCCTGCGCGCTCTCCGTGCGTGCCGACAACGTGAGGAGCGAGCGGACGTCCTGTTTGAGTCCGGCGCTGAAGCCGTCGGCCGTTCCGGGGCCGCCGACGAGGAAGGGGTAGACGCCGTTCACCTGCGGGTTTGGCAGAAGGCTGGCCTGCAGGATCTGAGCCTGTGCAACCCCGAGCTGAGTACGCGCAGCAAGGAGATCGGGATTGTTGTCGAGGACCAAGCGATCGATCTGTGCGACGGTGAAGGCGTGCGTGCCGGCGGGATGGCCGTGCAGGCTGGCCACCCGCGTCTGCAGCATCGAGGCTCGTGACAGAGGTGCTTCGCGATACATCGCGCAAGCACTCAGCCCTGCCGCGCACACGGCGGCGCCCGCTCGCCTCAGCCATCGCCCCAAGCTCGGCCGCCGGGCCAGGCGAGCAGGTCGGAATCCGCTCGGCACATCGGCTTCTCTCAAGAAGTCTCTCAAACGGACACAGCACCTTCATCGACAGAGCGGATCACGCCCACTTCATCCGACCCAGCAGGAGCAAACCGGATGTCGACGCACAGCCCCGGTGAATTGTCGAACAGGCGGAGCTGCGCCCCGTGGAGCGTGGCGATCGCCGCGACCATGCTCAATCCCAGCCCATTGCCCGGCGTCGTGCGGCTCCGCTCCAACCGGTAGAAGCGGCCGAACACCTTGTCGCGTTCGGCCGCAGGGATGCCGGGGCCGTCGTCGGATACCTCCGCGACCGGCCCGAACTCGTCTGAGTGGGGAGGTTGGAGCGTGATCCGTATCGTCGTGCCGGGTGGCGTGTGACGAAGCGCGTTCTCGATGAGGTTGGCGAAGAGTTGGACGAGGAGTTCGCGGTCGCCGGCGATGGCGACCGCCGGAGTCACGTCGCTGATCAGGGTGCGTCCACTCTCCTCGATATCGGGCGCGTAGGCCTCGTAGATGGTCTCGATCACCTCGCTCAGGTCGACACGCCTGAACGCCGCGCGTTGGCCGCCGGCCTCGACCTGCGAGATGCGCAACAGGGCCGAGAAGGTCGCGAGCAGGCCGTCGGCCTCCTCGATCGCCCGCTCGACCGCGGCCGCGTAGTCCTGCTCCGTCGCGGCGTGCGCGCGGGTATGTTCCAGGCTCTGACGCAAGCGCGAGAGCGGCGTGCGCAGGTCGTGGGCGATGTCGTTCGAGATCTGGTGCAGATTGTCCATCAGCTGCGCGATACGGTCGAGCATCGCGTTCAGGCTTTTGGCCAAGCGGTCGAACTCGTCGCCGGCCCCCGTGGGCTCGATCCGCCGGGTCAGGTCGCCGGCGATGATCGCCTCCGCAGTGTGGGTAATGGCGTTGACGCGCCACAGCAGGCCTCCCGTCAGGAGGAACCCCGCGACGAGGCCCAGCAGCACCGAGATGGCGAGCACGATCGCGAACGCCTCCACGACGACATCCTCGACATCCTCGACGCTGCCGAGATCGTCGGCGACGACGAGGGTCATGCCATCGGCCAGCAGCCGCCGGGTCAGAAGGAAGCCTTCCGACCCCTTGAGCCGGACTTCGGCGAGGGCGTCAGTGGCAGTGACGGGAGCGGAGCGCGCCGCCTGCGCCACGACATGCTCTCCGGACACGCGCCGACCGTCCCGTCCGAGTAGGGCATAGTGCAGCCGGCTCTCGCCGCTGGCGGTCTGCGCGTCGATGAGTTCTCGGAACGCCTCGCTGCCGTATTGCTGATATTCCCCGAGAAGCTCGGCCGCCTCGCCCTTCACGCGCTGCCCGGCCTGGGCCTTCAGCGCCCGGGTCACGAGCGCTTCCGCCGCGAAGCCGACGCCTGCCACCGAGATCACGAAGACCAGGGTGTGCAGGAGTGCGAAACGGACCGCGCTCCCGCGCAGGAGGCTAATCCCGCGGCGCACGCAGGCAATATCCCGAGCCGCGGACCGTCTCGATCAGTTCGCAGTCGAAGCCCCTGTCCATCTTCGAGCGCAGGCGGCTGACGTGCGTTTCGACGATATTGGTCTTTGGGTCGAAGTGAAATCCCCAGACACTCTCCAGGAGCATGGTGCGCGTGACGACGCGGTCGGCGTGGCGCATCAGGAACTCCAGCAACCGGAACTCGCGCGGTTGCAGGTCGATCGCGCGGGCGCCGCGGCGGACCTTGCGGCCGATCAGGTCCATCTCAAGGTCGCCCACCTGCAACACCGTCTCGACCTGCGCGATCGGGCGCCGCCGCCCCAGCGCGTGGACCCGCGCTAGGAGCTCGGCGAAGGCGAAGGGCTTGGTCAGGTAGTCGTCTCCGCCGGCCTCCAACCCCTCGACGCGCTGGCCGACGCCGGACATGGTCGTGAGGAATAGGACCGGCGTCTGTACGCCCGCCCCGCGCAGGGTCTTGACCGCGCTCAGCCCGTCGAGACCCGGCAGCATGCGATCGACGATCATCACGTCGTAGGCCTCGCCGGCCGCCAGGAAGAGCCCGTCGCGCCCGTTTGCGGCGTGATCGACGACGTGGCCCTGCTCAGTCAGACCATTACCGACATAGCCGGCCGTCTCCGCATCGTCTTCGATCAGAAGTATCTTCACCGCTACCGATCATTTCAAAGGCATCCGCTTGGATCATATCGTCTCTCGGTCGGCCTGCGCTATACGATCTCGTAACCTCGACGCCGATGTGCCGGCGCTGCGGGTCCTGACCTGGCTTATGGCGATTACCGATTTGTATAGGCCCGGCCATACGCCTCCAACGTGGTTCGAGGCGTTGTAGGTCAGCGAGGCTCAAGCCGGAGATCACCCCTCACTCTGGAGTGGCTGCCTCGGCCCCAGGACGCCTCAGCCGCGTCCTGGGGTGCGAAGATGCCGCGTCTCGAGGCCCAGGACCAACCCGATCGATAGGACTGCCCCGAGACGCGGCCTTCGCCGGCTGGTGAAAGATCCCGAATTGCCCAAACCCGGCAGGGCGGCGCAGTTGTTGAGCGGTTCGCTCCCACGCTCCTTCCTCGGTCCCACGTCCAGGTCGTTTGCGCCTGTTCGCTCCCTGGCGGCCTCTGTGCGCTGAAAGGCGTGTAAAGCATCCTGGCCGCTCGGGCACCGTCCAGAGCAGCCTGTCGACGAGGAAGGCATTCGGTGAACGACAATCGCGAAGCGGCCCTGAGCAAGGTCCCTGAGGTCACGCTCGGTTTTTGGGTCATCAAGATCCTGGCCACCACGCTCGGCGAGACCGGCGGCGACACCGTCACCATGACGCTCAATTGGGGCTACCTCGCCGGCACGGCGCTGTTCGCGATCGTGTTGCTCGCCCTCGTCGCCGCACAGATCCGGGCGAAGCGGTTCCACGCTGTCCTGTACTGGGCCACCATCGTGGCCTCGACCACCTTCGGCACGACGATGGCAGACTTCGCCGACCGCTCGCTTGGCATCGGGTATACCGGCGGGTCGACCCTGCTCCTGGCCTGCCTCGCGGCCGTGCTCGGGCTCTGGTACGCGACCGAGGGCACCGTGTCGGTGGACACGGTCTCCACCCCCCGGGTCGAGGCGTTCTATTGGGGGGCGATCACCTTCTCGCAGACGTTGGGCACCGCGCTCGGCGACTGGCTCGCCGACACCGGCGGCCTCGGCTACGAGGGCGGTGCGCTGGTGTTCGGGGCGGCGCTGGCCGTGGTCGTCCTGCTCTTTTACCGGACGCAGGTCTCGCGGGTGGGCCTGTTCTGGGCGGCGTTCATCCTGACGCGCCCGCTCGGCGCCACGGTGGGTGACTTCCTCGACAAACCGGTCAGCGACGGCGGCTTGAACCTGAGCCGGCCGCTCGCCTCCGCGGTCATCGCGGCCTTCATCGTCGCCCTGATCGTCCTCCTGCCGCAGCGCGCGGGACGCCATCCGGGCGCTCAGCCACCGAGCCCATGATGCTCAAGGGGCAACGGCCGGGAAGGTGGCGGGTATCGCTCAATGTCCCCTTCAAGCCTCATCGATAGCTGCACCTTGATGTGCTCAATCGCGTACGGTCTCAGGCCGCCGAGCCGCCCCATGAAACTGCGACGTTCAGCCCAGTCCTTCTTTATTGCGATCTCAGAGGCCCATGTAAGAATTTGGTCCGGTCAAATTATGACAATCATCCTCTTATGGAGTACTCTCTCCGCCGCTGAGGCTGCGATCAAAAGTCTTGGCGTGCCGAGCCAGTATGATGGGTCCTGGCGCATCGTCGCGAAGACCACCACCGGCCTGTGTTCAGCAAGCAAGAGCTACCATGTGACGATCAAGAACAGCGATGCCTCGATATCAGATAAAGATATCGGTATCGACGGCGGCGTCTTGATCGACGGAGCTGTGCAGATCCTAATCGTCAAGGGCTCGAACAGAGTTCCGATTACCGGCCACCTCGACGCGAAGGGAAGCGGAAGCGGTACGTGGCACGCGACCGGCGGCCTCGTCGAGTGTAGTGGTCATTGGACCGCCGAGCGAGCAGGTTGACGGAGTAGGCTGCGCACCCCAAAAATCAATCTCGCGCCGCCCTTCTCGCGCGTGCCCAGCCAAGAGACCGGGCGCGCTGTCGAGCTAGAAATTCTGCTCTGAACGGTTTTGCCGACGCGGGAGCCTCTGACGGGACAACGGCAGCGGACACTCCGCCAGGGGGCCGGTTCATCCGTGGTAAGGACGCATGATCAGACGATGATGCAATCTGCGGGGATGAGCGTAACCGGCCGGGAGATCGTAAGTCTGGATGTACGGGTCGAGGCGGGGGTCCCGGTAGTTCCCGCTGTTTACGCCGGCCGAACGATCGTTACCGCTCAGTGCCGCGTACGGCGACAGTCCACTCCCGCTGTCGCCACCACCGCCCCCGAATGCCAAGGCGCTTCCTGAACTCCCGGCGATCAAGGCGGCCGAGAGTAGAGCCTGAACAACGTTCATTCGCATGGTGATTTCCTGATCGGTTTTCGGCGCTCGCACAGAACCGATTTGGGCAGAGCTTCGTCACTCGGCATCCCTCTGCGTCAACGCCGCAGTCATCCTGACGAGCGGATCAGAGGCTTGCGAGCTCGTTGAACGTCACAGTCTACAAGTTGCAGCCTGCAAATGGTGAGGCCCCCCGTGTTCGACGAACAGGCA
>Ga0255028_100268_pt1 | contig 10460 bp, 7 predicted proteins | sample DRGLUT_MetaT_FD_178168 | JGI IMG/M metagenome (GOLD analysis project Ga0255028, IMG submission 178168) | Metatranscriptome of freshwater microbial communities from Pennsylvania, United States - DR:GLUT (Metagenome Metatranscriptome) | ecosystem: Environmental > Aquatic > Freshwater > Creek...
GTGCGCACCGCCCACGATGAGTTCCTAACCCTTCGCCTGCCGGCCTCAATGCGCCGGGACCTCAATGCTGCGGCCCAGGCCGGCGGCGTCCGCCTGTCCGTCGCAACGCGCACCGCGCTCGCGGTCGGGCTCGCCTCGATCCGCCGGACGGATCAGCCCGACCCGCCGCCCGCCGGCCCGGCCGCCGCGATGCGGGCTGCCGCGTGAGCGCCGCCGACGCCTCGGGCGAGGCCAACCCCCTCGACCAGTTCGACGAGGCGGCCCCGTCCGCGCCCGCCGAAGGCGAGGACCTGACGCTCGAAAGCATCTTGCGCGACGCCGGAGTGGATCCGCGTGAGGTGTGGCCGCAGTCCCGTCACCAACGGATGGTGCAGGCGCTTCGCCCCCATGCGCAGCCAACCGGGCGCACCGTCGTGGAGTTCGACGACCCCCCGGAGAAGATTGCGGCCTGGGTCAACGCCATGGCTGGCCGGGTGCTCGGTTATGAGCCGACGTGGATCCGATGCATCCGGCCAGATCTCAACCGTGGCGCTCTCTTCATCCTGCACAGCCCGCACCCGGACAATGAGGCCGAGCTGATCGTCCTCGCCGATCCGGGCATGCTCACGCGCTCGCTGATCGTCGATGCTTGCCGGTGGGCTTTCCTCGGCTTGGGCCTGTGCCGCGTCGTGGTCCGGATCCCGGCCGATCGGCCGGACCTCGCGGATCTCGCTCGCCGGGCCCGGTTCAAACACGAGGGCACCGCCCACCGGTTCTATCGCGGCACCGTCGATGCGCAGGTTTGGGCCATGACCGGCCCGGATTGTCCCTGGCTCAATCCTCGATCGGCCGCCGCCCTGCCGGTCATCGACCTGTTCACGCCCTCAAGCCTGAAAGTCCACTGAGATGGGCCTGCTCGATCTTTTCACCGGCGCCGCCTCCCAGACGGCGGCCAAGAACAATCAGTATGCGATCGGTACCGGTGAAAACCAGGCCAACCAATCCATCCTGGATGGCTACGGTCAGGCGCAGAATGTCCTGGCTGGGCCGGCCCTCAGCGCTCTCGGCCAGTACTACGGCGGCGCGCAGGCAGATATCGCCGCCGGCTACGGTAACGCGGTCGACGAGACCGCGATGGGTTCGCAGGTCGCGCAGAGCAACCTCGCGAACTACTATGGCCAGGCCGCCAACAACGTGCAGGCCGGATACGGTTCGGCGATCAATACCCTGGGTCAGGGGTATAACGCGGCCCGCACCGACCTGACCAACCAGTTCGGACAGGCCGGGAGCGACCTGTCCTCGAACTACGGCCAAGCCCGGTCGGACATCAACTCGACCTATGGGCAGGCTCGAAGCGACCTCGGCAGCCAGTATGGCGCCACGCAGGGGTATCTCGGGGCGGCGACGGCTGCTTATAACCCCCTCGTGTCCGGCGGATCCGGTGCCTACTCGCGGTACATGAATGCCATCGGCGGCAATGGTGCCGCCGGGTCTGCTCAAGCCACGCAGGATTTCACTGCTGCCCCGGGGTATCAGTACAGTTTGGATCAGGCTCTCGGCTCGGTGCAGCGCAGTGCAGCAGCACGTGGCGGGCTTGCCGGCGGCAACACAACCGCGGATATCCTGAACACAGCGACTGGCCTCGCCAATCAGTCCTACCAGCAATACGTCTCGAACCTGCAGAATGGCTCAAATTTCTTTCAGACTGGCATTCAGGGCTTGTCTTCGGGCCTGACGCAGCAGGGGAACGCCTCGCAGAACTACGGCAATGCCCTGTCGAGCCTGGGTCAAAGTCAGGGCGGTCAGCTCTCGAACATCTCGACGGGCCTCGGGAACGCGCTCGCATCCAACGATCAGGCGCTCGGGATGGCTCTCGGGAACACCGACACGAGCGGCGCCAACGCGATCGCGAATGCGTACACGGGCCAGGGTAACGCGCTGGGCAATCTGAGCACCAGCCTCGGCAACGCCCTGGCGAGCCAGAACAACAACGAGGCCAGCCAAGTTGCCGGGCTTTATACCGGTCAGGGCAACAATCTCGGCAGTAGTTTGATGGGCCAGGCCGGCGCGACGACTGGCGTCTATGGCAACCTTGCGAACAGTTACCAGAACGAAAGCAACGCTTTCGCCGGCAACGTCAACTCGGCCTCGAACGCACTGGTCACGAACAACAACAATTTGGCCCAGAGCCAGAATGCGGCGGGGGCCAACATCTTGAGCGGCATCCTCGGCCTTGCGGGGCTGGGCACGGGATCGGCCGGATCGGCGGCGGGTTCCGCGGCCGGCAGGGGCGGCACGGTGGGCGGCGGCCTGCTGTCCAGCCTCGGATCCGGCCTAAGCGGCCTCTTCTCACTGTGAGGGTATGATGAGCGGCGGGTTCGGACTTCCGGTTCTCGACATCGCGGGCGCGCTGGGCAAGCTCGGGAAGAACTACCAGGACAGCTATCAGGACAGCTTCCGTCAGGCGTCGCTCTCGAACCTCGGGCAAGCCCTCCAGGCTGGCGACTATGCTGGGGCGGCGAAGACGGCCTTCAACGCGGGCGATCCGGCCGTCGGGCTGAGCCTGCTGAAGTTCGGCGAGCAGGCACGCAAGGACAAGCTCGGCGAGCAGGACCGGCGCGATCTCCTGAACAGCTTCGGTGTCGGCGGCCCCGTCGGCGCTCCCGGGGGCGGTCCCGCGCCCGCCAGCGGCCTGCCATCGTTCGTCGATCAGTCCGGGCCGTCCGGGGACTACCAGGCCAACCTGTTCAAGCGGGAGAGCAACAACAACACGATGGCGCAGGCCTCGGGTTCGTCGGCTCGCGGGCTCGGCCAGTTCACGAAGGGCACCTGGAACAGCGTCGCTCAGCGGTATCCCGATCTTGGGCTGACGCCAGTCACGCCGAACAGCGATGGCCGCACCGACCCGGAGCAGATGGTCCGCGCCACTAAGGCGTTCACGGCCGAGAACGAAGGCCTCCTGGCGAAATCGGGCCTGCCGGTGAACGATGCCACCCGGTACTCGATGCACATCTTCGGGTCGGGTGGCGGGCGCCGGTTCGTGGCCGGGACGCTCTCGAACCCGGACGCGCCGGCCTCGGCCTACGTCAATCCGGATCAGGTCGCGGCCAACCGCTCGATTTTCTTCAATCGCGACGGGTCTGCAAAGTCGGCCGGCGAAGTGATGGGATCGTTTCAGCGCTCGTTCGGGGGCTCTCGTAGCGCCCCTCAGGCGCCGGCTCCGCAGGTTGCAAGCGCGGATCCCAGCTTCGCGCCGCTGATGCCGACCGCGCCGGGGCCGCTCACCCGGTCGTCACCTCAGGCGCCGGTCTCGGGGGCCAACCCGAGCCGCCCCGTGCAGTTTGCCGACGACGAGAACCAGACGCAGGCCCTTGAGAGCCGCATGGGGATGTACCCCCGCGATGTCTATGGGATCGTGCCGCAGGGCGGCGGCCCGGCTCAGGCTCCGGCCGCTCGCCCGGTTGCCGCCACGGACCCGCAGGCGGACCTCCCCGCTCCAGGGGCGCAGAACGCGCAGTTCCAGATCCCGCCGGGGCAGGGGGGTGGCGCACCGCAGACGGTCGCTTCCCCGCCGTCCGGTCTCGGTGGCGTGCAGTCCCGTGCGACGCCCCCGCAGATGGTGATTCCGCCGTCTTCGGCGCCCACCGCCCCGACCACGCCGGCGCAGCCGGTGGCGGCCCTCGGCAGCGGTGGTGTCCCGCCTGCCCGCGTCATGTCGATGCCGGGCGACACGCCTCCGCAGGGGTCGCCGGCCGCGGGGCTTCCCCCGGGCGCGCGGGTCGGCAACGTGCCGGCCGCCGCCATCGCGCAGTCACCGCTCGGTGCGCGCATCCCGGCTCTGTTGCGGGCCGCGACCTCACCCAACATCGACGACGGCTCCCGGCAGGTGGCGCTCACCCTGTTCAAGCAGGCGCTCGGCGAGAGCGCGATGCCCGACAGCGTGAAGGAGTTCATGTGGGCCCGCGGCAACGGCATGACGCAGGCGCGCAGCCCCGGCGAATATGCCGCCGAGGTCGCCAATGCGAAGCGCGGGCCGACCATCGTGTCGCCCGGCGCCTCCGTCTACGATCCGACCACGCGCTCCGTCGTGCTCACGGCCCCGCGCTCCGACGACACGAAGCTGACCAATGTCCCGGCCGGGACCACGGTGTTCGATCCCGTCACGCGGCAGCCCGTCTACACGGCGCCGGCCACGGACAAAGGCGACGACGAGGCGGGCAAGATCGCGGCGCAGATCGCCGCGCGCAAGAAGGTGGCCCCGGAACTCGGCCTGGAGGAAGGCACGCCCGCGTGGCGTAGTTTCGTGGCGGCTGGAAAGGTCGGCGCTGACCGAGACATGTCGCCGACCGAGAAGAAGGCGATCCAAGATGCCGACACGCAGGTGCTTTCGGCGCAATCGACCGTCGATGCGCTGAACGAGGCCAAGAAGTTGTCGACCAAGGCTTATGGCGGCCCGTGGGCGGGCAAACTCGCTACGATTGTAGGAAGCACGGTCGGCGGCGAAGCCGCGCAGGCGACGCAGGATCTCGACAACCTGCTGACCACGAACGCCCTTGGGCAGCTCAAGGGCACGTTCGGCGGTAATCCGACCGAGGGGGAGCGCGCGATCCTGCTGGAGACGCAGGGCAGCAGCGGGAAGCCCGACGCACTTCGGCAGAAGATCTACGACCGTGGCATCCGGCTCGCTCAGCTCCGATTGCAGCAGGCGCAGGAGCGAGCCACCCAGATCCGCGATGGAACGTACTTCCGCAGCGGTGGCGGCCCCGGCTCGCAACAAGGCGTCTCGGCTGGCGGCGGCCAGAGCGGCGCCCCCGCTCTCCCGGCGCCGTCGCCCTCGAACCAGCCCGGCCCATCTGCGGGCAGTCCAGCGTCCGTCTCGGCGCCCTCTGCCGCCGTGAACCACCTCCGGCAGAACCCCGGGCTCAGCGCAGCCTTCGACGCGAAATATGGCCCCGGCTCAGCCGCTGCAATTCTTGGGGGTCGGTGATGGCAAACCCGTTCGATCAGTTCGACGCCGCCCCGGCCGGCTCGTCCACGCCGCCCGCGGTCGCGGCCAACCCCTTCGACCAGTTCGACGAGCCCGCCCCGCGTGCGGCGGCCCCAGTCAGCTTCAACGATCGCTTCGGTTCCGGTCCGATGGCGTCCACCTTGGACACCTCGACGCCGGAGGGTTCGGCTCTGCGCCGGACTGCCGACGAGCGGTTGGTCGGCAAGCCGTCCCTGGAAAACCAGATCGACGCCGGCCTCTTCCGCGGGGCGAACGCCATCGGTCTCAACCTGCCGCGCAACGCCATGGCGGGGATTGAGGCGCTGCGCTCTGGCCGGTCGTTCGGGGACAGCTACCGCGAGGTCTCGGATATCGAGGACGCCTTGGCGCGGCAATATCCCAAGACGGCCGTCGCCGGGACCGTGGGCGGCATTGTCGGCGGTGCCGTGGGGCTGCCAGCCTTTAAGGCGGCCGAGGGCGCCGGTCTCGGCGCTCGGGCGGTGGCGAACTTTGCGACAGGCTTGGGCTATGGCGCTGCCTCCGAATTCGCTGACACGAAGGATCTGGGCAACGCGGCCATCGCGGCTGGGGTTGGCGGTATCGCCGGAGGTGCTGGCGGCTACCTCATCGACAAGGCCGCCCCTGTCGTCTCGCGGCTGTTTGCCCGGAATGTGCCTTTTCGGAATGCCGACGGCACCCTGACGGATCAGACGGCCGCTGCTCTGCATGGGGCTGGCATAGATCCGGCCGCTATCACGCCGGAGCTGATGCAGCACCTTGAGACGACGCTGGCGGCCAAGGGACCGTCAGTCGCCGCGGCGCGGGAGGCGCAGGCGGCCGAGTTCGGGCTGCCATTGTCTCGGGGACAGGCCACGGCCGACCCGCAGGCGCTGGCGCAGGAGGGACGCGCCCTCGCCGGCCAGGCCGGTCCGCGGGCTCAGCAGATCGGCGAGGAATTCGCCGGCAGGCAGGCCGAGGCGGTGGCGGCGACCCGAGACCGATTTCTCGGTATGGCGGCCGGCGATGCTCCCCGCATCGAGCGCCCGCAGGAGGCGTTCGAGGCGGTTGCGGACCGCGCCCGGCAGGCTACCCAGACCGAAGCCGAGCGGATTAGCGCGGCGCAGCGGGCGCAGGATGATGCCCTTCGAGTCGTTCGTGGGCGAGGCGAGACCGATGCCCTCGATGCAGCGACCCTCGCGGCACAGGGCACCCGGGATGCTGCTGCACAGAGCAAGGCCGGGTATCGGGCCGCCTATGACGATGTTGCCGCGTTCCCGCACCAGTTCGACCCCGGTGCCCTCGACATGTTGGGCGGGCGCGTTCGTAGCCGTCTTGGCGCCGACGTGCCGCTCGACGACAGGCTGACGCCGGCCGCCACCCGGGCGATCGCCGACCTCGATGCCGTGCCGCAGATCTTCGGCTTGGCGCCCGGCGAGGGCCCGAACCTGCAGCAGGTCGATCAGCTTCGGAAGCGCCTCGCCGCCCTGTACGGCTCGACGGCGCAGAACCCGACTGACCGGCGCGCCCTCGGCCGGATCATGGAGGAGTTCGACAACCACCTTTCCGACGCTGCGGGCGCGGGCTTGCTCAATCGCCCTGCACCTCGTGGGGCCGCAGACTTGGCCGGAGACGGCTTTCCCGGGGCTGCGAGCCTCGACGCTCCACCCGTCACGCTTCCGGCCGGTGGCGGGGTTCCTACGGGCAAATCTGAGCCGCTGACACACTACCTGGCCCGGAACGGTGGGATCCGGCTCGACGACGACGCGCGGGCCGCCGACCTCGGCCGGGTGATGACCCCGTTCGGGCCGCTCGGGCGCAAGGCGGGCCGCCCCATCGAGGACTTCCGCGATCAGCTCGCCGGTGAAGGCTTCCTCCGGCCGGACAGTGCGGACGGCATGATCTCGCGCCGGATCGGCGACGAGGTACACGACCTGATCGGCATGGAGCGGAGCGGGCAGCCGGTCTACCGGCTCTCCGATCTGTCGCGTGAGACACGGCCGGACGTGGGTGGGCGGATCGCGGACCAGTCGGCGGCCTATGCCGAGCGGATCGCACCGTTCCGCCAGCAGGTAGTCGACGACCTGGCGTCCGTTGGGGTTCGGCCCCGCGACATGGATCCGGCACACCTCGACGACGCGGCGCAGCGGCTATTCCGGGGCGAACACGACACCGGCGCCGATGCCTATGAGGCGGCCGTGCTCGGGCGCGAAGCCGCCGGCAACAGGCGCAGTTCTGCGTCGGTCCCCGAGTCCGTACCATTCGACGGGGCAACGACGAGGGCGACGTCTGACGCGCTCCCGATCGGCGACACGGCACCCTTGGAGGCGATGCAGCGGGCCCGCGGGCTGTTCCGGGAACACCAGCAGGCTTTCAAGCCTCGTGCCCCTGGGGACACGGCCGGGGCGAACCTGCGCCGCATCGTGGAGCGCGACGCCTCGCCGAACGAAGTCGCCGCGATGCTGTTCGGCACGACGACCGGGCGTATCTCGCCGGGCCAGGTACAGACGTTGACCCGCCTGCGCGATGCCGTCGGCGTCGACAGCGAGCCGTGGGCGGCCGTGCAGCGGGGCCTCATCGCCCGGCACCTCGGGGGCGAAGGCCGGGACCTGCCGGACAGGTTGCGCTACCTCGTGCGCGGCGAGGGGCGGGGGCTGATGAACTTCCTCTCGCCGGAGCAGCGCAGCGGCCTCGGCCAGCTTGAGGTGGCCGCTCGCCAAGCGCAGGCCGCGCGGCAGCCAATGCCATCGTGGGCGTCTGATCTGGAACGCACGGGTTTCGACCCGAACGCAGTCGGCCGCAGCCTGTTCGGCTCCTCGGGGACGATCGGCGCCAAGCCCGGCGCGGTCAGCGAGGCGCGGGCCGCCAAGGCGTTCCTGGGCGCCGACAGTCAGGAATGGTCGGGGCTCCGGCAGGCGGCAGTGCAGCGGCTGATGGATCCCGCGACGCCGGCCACGACGATGATCAAGGGCCTGCGCGACTTCACGGATGGGGCGGGCAAGGGCGTGGCCACGACCCTGTTCAGCCCGGAGGAATTGGGGCACCTGCGCAGGTTCGCGGGCGCACTGCAGGCCACGATCCGACCAGACGGGACGATCAAGGCGGGGGCGGCCGGCGAGGCGGGTCGGAAGGCAGTGGCGAAGGCCATGGACCTGATCGCCGGCGCGATCGCGTTCAAGGTCGGCGGCCTCGGCGCGGCGGCTGGCACCTATGGGGCAAAGGTCGGGACGCGCGCCGTGATGGGTGGTCTCGGCGCGGCCTCGGCCCGGCGGTCGTTCGAGGGAGGCGCGCCACGGTTGTTGGCGCCGCCTCCGATGTTGCCGCTCGGGCAGCTCTCAACGGGCGAAGGGCTGGCGCTCGGGCAGCAGTAGCCGCGTCAGGTCGTGAGGACTGCGGCGAACGCCCCGGCCGTCAGAAACACAGACGCGACGATGGGGAAGGCGCGTTCAGACCATGGCCGACCGCGAGACAGGATGAAGGCGTGGACAAGGGTGTAGGTGACGCCGACGCCGAGCCCTTCGCTGACCATCGCGGCCCCGAACAGCTCCAAGCCGGAGGTCAGTAAGCCCTCACGGGTCATATACAGGATCGCGCCGGCCACCAGCATATAGCCGACCAGTCCGGCTTCGTAGGGCCAGGGCGGCTTCCCCTGCCGCTTCTCTTGCCGATGCCCACGCCATGCGAGCGCGAATAAGATCACGTTCACGATCGTGGCGGCGGCGATCGGGGCGATGAGCTGTTTCAGGAGCATGGGGGTTGAGCGAGGGCCCATACTGACCTGGGCATGCGCTCAAGATGGAGGTCGGCGGTGTTAGTGTCGAGCGCCGTCTCGCCCAGTAGCCTATTCCAGCACGACGTCGGGCCGACGTCGGGTGCACAGGGCAAGGCACAAGGCCTGATCGACAAGAGCCGGATCGCAGGCACACTGGTCGTCCCCGATCAGCCGCTGAATAGGAGTAACGGGGGAATGGCCAGGGGAGTGGTCAGCCGCTGATCGAGAACGGCGTTACCTCTCCCCTCTCTGTCGCTTGACCGGCCAGCTCTAGATGAGCGTTCCCGGACCGATTGGGTCTCCTGGCACGAGATCTGGTCCGGCCGGATCACCTGGGACAGGATCGGGTGGTGGCTGCGGAGCCGGCGGATCTCCGGGCATAGGTTCTGTCGGTGGAGGCTCGCCGGGCATCGGCAGATCAGGGCCGCCAGGATCGGGCATGCCAGGGTTGGCCATCGGCATCATCTCCGCATCGCGAATATCTATGGAACACAGACCGCCGCCGACTTGGTTCCTTTGATCGACCGCACCCCAGACCTGGAGGGCATATGCGGAACGAGCCGCTGACAGGCTTCTCTCGGCTACTCGCCGCGGGCATGATCCTAGGGCCATCGAGCGTCTGGGCGCAGGGCACGCCGCAGGCCCCGCCTGTTCGAATGCCGACCGGCCTGCCGCCTCACACCGGCTGGTTCCTCGGCTTACTGGTCTGCGCTCTCCTCGCGGGCGCCGCATGGTTCGTCTTGAGCCGGAATAGACCGCCGCCACCGCCTTGCTCAGGGTAGTTCGTTGCCTGCAGTCACTCACGCGAGGCGGCGGGCCTACGCTCTCGAACGAGCTAGCGGCTTACAGCTACGCTTCCTTCACTCCTGGTGGCACAGTGCGGCCCCATGCCGATCCGGCCCGAGCACCGCTTCTTCTACCCGATCGATTGGCGCGAGCTGTCGATGGCGATCCGCTTTGGCCGCGCGCAGGGCCGCTGCGAGGGCTGTGCACGGCCGCACGGGCAGATGGTCTACCACCTCGGTGATGGGCGCTGGTGGGATGCCGAGGCCGGCCGCTGGCGCGATGGATGGGGGCGCCGGATCCGGGTCAGGTCGGGTACCGACATCCTCGGCCGCGCCCGCAGGACCCATGTCGTCCTGGCCGCTGCTCACCGGGATCACGACACGGCCAACAACGCAGACGCCAACCTCGCGGCCTTCTGCCAGCGCTGCCACATGATCCACGACCGGCCGGAGCATCAGAGACGGCGCTGGCACACGCTGTTCCGGCGGAAGGCGATGGGCGACCTGTTCGGCGGTCCCTACGCTTGAACTGCTGAATTACGTGCGCATGCAACGTTGCTTGAATTCGTCTGAGATCAAGCAACACGAGTTTGTGAAGAGAGACTGTTCAACAAAGTACGCTCGTAGGCGATCAGTTCGCGGCCTTGCTTGACAGCCTTGTAGTATTGTTTCGTTTCAATTTCTTGCTGGATTTTCAAAAGGTACGGCGCATATCTGGGCTCCGCTAACATCAGCTCGCGAGCTTGATGATAGAATAGCTCAATCGTCGCCGCAGGATCATCAACGAGGTACATAACCTGAAGTGTAACGCACAGCTTCTTGCAGTCTGTATCTGCATCGCACTCATGCATGATCTCGCTTTCGCGTAGAAACTTGCACTGGTTTTCGATCAGGAATGATACAGGACGATCGCCATTACGGATCGCTGCGCCGTTGATGA